>Ga0164294_10001137_pt1 | contig 25032 bp, 21 predicted proteins | sample GEODES005metaG_FD_111479 | JGI IMG/M metagenome (GOLD analysis project Ga0164294, IMG submission 111479) | Oligotrophic lake water microbial communities from Sparkling Lake, Wisconsin, USA - GEODES005 metaG | ecosystem: Environmental > Aquatic > Freshwater > Lake | place: USA: Sparkling Lake...
CATCGGCGGCGCCAAGTCCCCCGAGGCCGTCTCGGCCACCGCCGCCGCGCCCAACTTTGCCGCGGTGCCCGACGCCGCCCCCACAACCCCCACCACCCAACCCACGGCGGCCGCCCCCTCCAAGTTGCCCGCCAACATCGACGCCATCTCGCTCGGCGATCTGGCCAAGGTGCTCAGTCGGGTCGAGGCCGACGCCATCGCCCGGGGCGCGCCGCCCGACAAGGTCAAGGGCGTCACCCGCGAATTGTACGCGAAGTGGACCAGCCACCACCCCTCCCCTTCCGTGTACCAGATGCCCGCCGCGGCCATGTCCAACCTGATCGTCAGCCGCGCCGCCTCCAGCAAGCGCGACATCAGCTCCGCGTTGGTGACCACCTATGGCCCCCGTTGACGAAAACGCCTCCTCCGCCAAGGAATCCTCGATGAACCGATCGTTTAGACAGCTCCTGCCCCTCCTCCTGGTGATGGGATGGTCTTCAGCCGCCCATGCTGTCGACATCCGGGTCTCCGCCTTCGGTGATGTCACCGCCGGCATCACTGCTGGTGACCCCGCCAACGCCGAGGACGCCGCCAACTTCGACAAGTATGGTGATGACATCTGGCCGGTCAACACAAACTCCGGCGTGGGCACGATGGGCACCGACTTCATCATGCTGGCCGATCTGACCAACAACCTCACCTGGCTGGGTGAGATCAATTTCCAGGCCCTGCGCGACAGCAGCACCGAGTACGAGGCCGACGTGGAGCGCTTCCTGGTTGACTACCGGGTCAACCAGGCCCTCAACATTCAGACCGGCCTCTTCTTTACGCCGATCGGTCTGTACAACCGTTTCTTGTACTCCCGCGCCTGGCTGGTGAACTCGATTCAGATCCCCGACATGTTCGAGGAGGAGCTCAACTTCGCACCCAGCCACACCTCGGGCATCATGGTGCACGGCGGCTTCTTTGCGGGCGGCTCCAACACCATCAACTACGCCGTCTCCGTCGGCAACGGCCGCCACGACGTCCCCGACGAGACCACCTACGCCCGCGACGCCACGCCCTTCTCTGAGACGGCCGGCCTCGTTGAGCTGCTGGTGCCCGGCTTCAAGACTTCACGCGTCGGCGTCTCGGGCTGGACCGACACGATCGAGACCTTCAAGATCGACGACTACAACGTCACCGTCGACGTGGGCGATCCGGTTGGCTTTGAAGAGGTGCGCCTGCGCGACGTGGGCTTCAACCCCTTCGTCTCCCTCGAGACCCGCTATGTCTCGCTCTTCGGCGAGTATGTCTTTAGCCACATGACCGATCTCGAGGGCAACCTGCCCGAAGACAGCTACGACTACCACGGCGCCATGGCCGAGCTGTCCTTCCACGTCGCCCGCCGGAAGGTGCACCCCTACGTGCGCTTCGACATGACCAAGCTCCCCGAAGACGGCGGCGGGCCCTTCTTGTCGCTGCGCGGCCTGGGTGGCAACGACATCCATCGGGTCTGGGTACCCGAGACGACCAATCTGCTGCTCGGCGCCGCCTACGACGCGCACAAGCACGCCCGCCTGAAGGCGGAGTACGGGTACTTCATGAACGGTCCCCGCCCCATGCACGCGATCACGACGCAGGTGGCCTATGGCTTCTAGCCGCCTCCTCCTGCTTGGGCTCTGCGTCTCGCTGCCCGTCTTCGCCCAGGAGGTGCTACCGGCCGCTCCTGCGCCCCCACCTCCGCCGCCGGTCGCCCCTCCGGCAGTGAGCGATGGCCTCGTGGTGATCGTTCACTCCGGCGTCAAGCTCGACGAGATCACACCGGCCAAGGTGCGCAAATTCTACCTGAACATGGCCCCCGCCTTCCCCGGCGGGGTCAAGGTGGAGTCGGTTGACCTCAAGGATGGCAGCGGCATCCGGCCCCTCTTCCTCGAAAAGGTGTTGGGTATGTCGGCCGAGGAGCTCGATCGCCACTGGATCGAGCGCCAGTACCAGACGGCCAACGCCGTCCCCGATCGCCTCACCTCCGACGCCGAGGTGATCGCCTGGGTGGCCAAACACGAAGGCGGGATCGGTTTTGTTCACGCCAGCGCCATCCCTGCCGGCACCACCCAAGTCAAGGTCATCTTGACCGTAGAAAAGTAGGCCCCATGCGCGCCGTCGGACTGGTTCTCCCGCTGCTTCTTGCCGGCTGCCCCAAGCAAGGCAAGATCAGCAATCTGGCCACCCCCGAGGTCAGTCACATCCGCTGGTCGGGCGGCGCGCGAAACGAGGCCCGCGTCAGCCTGGGCCGCACGCTCTTCTTCGAGCCTCGGCTCTCCGCCACCGAGAAGATGAGCTGCGCCACCTGCCACCGGCCCGAGTTGGGCTTCTCCGACGGGCACGAAAAGGCCATCGGCGTGAACGGCGACACCCTGCCCCGCCACACGCCGAGCCTCTACAACCTCGCCTGGTCCCCCACCTACTTCTGGGATGGGCGGGCGACCAGCCTCGAAGAGCAAGCCCGCGGGCCCCTGCTCGACCCCAAAGAGATGGGCATGACCGAGGCCCAGGTCACCGAGCGCCTCCGCGCCCTGTCCGGCTACGCCCCGCTCTTCAGCGCCGCCTTCGGCGACCCGGCCGTGACAATGGAGCGGGTCACCCAGGCCCTCGCTGACTTCCAGCGAAGCCTCGTGGTCGCCGACACGCCCTTCGATCGCCACCTCGCCGGCGACGAGAGCGCGCTGTCTGCCGAGGCAAAGGCCGGGCTGGCGCTCTTTGTGGGCAAGGCCGACTGTATTCTCTGCCACTCGGGCCCCAACCTCACCGACGGGCAGTTTCACAACACGGGTGTGCCCAACAGCGAAGACCTGGGCCGTCACGAGCTCGATCTGGTCGGCGACTTTCACCAGTCGCCCTATGCCTTCTTGAACACCTTTCGCTCGTTCAAGACGCCCGGCCTGCGCAACATCGATCAGTCGCCGCCCTACATGCACAATGGCAGCATCCCCACCCTCAAGGCGGTGATCGACTTCTACGACCTTGGCGGCCAGCACCCCGATCCCACCGGCCGCTCCCGCAACGTGCACCCCCTGCAGCTCTCCGAGGCCGAGAAGGCCCAACTGCTGGCCTTCTTGGGCGCGCTCTCGGCGCCCCTGCCGGTCGAGGCCCCGCCCCTGCCCTAAGCGCTCAGGGCGACAGCCTGACCGCCAGGGTCTGCAGCACCACGGTGCTCTCGCCGGGTCGGCCAGCCGGGAGCGCGGTGCGGCGGAGCGCCTCGGTGGCGCAGCGGTCGAAGGATGAGCCCGCCACGGCGCCGTTGACCCGCTCCACCCGCCGAACCCGGCCGGCGCCGTCGGCCAGCAGTCGGTAGGTGACCGCCCCCGCCTCGTCTGGGGTGGCCCGCGCGGCGCACTGCTCGAGGCGCGGCTCCCGCTCGGCCATCGCGCGCTGCACCGCGGGCTGGGGCGTCCCGCCGTGAACCTCCAGGGAGCCCATCACCACACGATCCTCGGGCCGGTCTCCCGAAGCAGGCGAGCCGGGCGTGCAGGAGGGCAGCCGGGCCGGGTCCACTGCATGCGCACCGGCCAGAGCAGCGTCCCAGGGCGCCGGCGCGGGCAGCAGGAGGTTCGGCTCGGCATGGCCCGCCGCCGCGAGCAGGGAGAGCACCATCCACAGATCGCCGGCCTCTGTACCCGCGTCGCCGACGACCGTGAGGCCATGGGGCCGCCCCGCTGCGGCCAGATCGTTGGCGATGAGCGCGCGGATCGCCGGCCGATCGAGCCCCTCCGGCCCGTTCGGGACCTGCCCGTTGGCCGCCTCGCAGCGCCGCCAGGAGAGACCGTCTCTGTGCAGATAGTACACCAGCGTGTCGGTGAACTCTGCCCGACCCCCCAGCCCAATGCGCACCCGCAGGGCCGCCTCCGTCGAGAGGCCGCGCAGGCGCAGCTCGATCGAGGTCACCCCCGCCGACTGGGCGCTCTGCACCAGCAGGTTGAGGCGCTCGGCCGAGGCCGCCGCCTCGATCTCGACCGCGGCCCGCGTCTCGCCGCCCACGAGGGCATAGCGCAGGGCGCCCTGTAGGGCAGCGGGGGTCGCCTCCACCGACTCGGCGTTGATCCACACCGGGCCCGCCGCCGGCACGGTCAGGCGGGGCGGGGAGGCGAAGGCCAGCACCGAGACCAAAAACAGACTCACCATGAACGAACCTGAACCCAGGAGGAAGGCAAGGATAGGCGCCCGAGCCGGGCCACTCTAACCAGACCACCGCCGCCGGCCCGCCCTGGCCCGATCCTTGCATCCCTGGCGTATGCCCTCTGGAGAATCCGGCATGTCCACCTACGCCACCCTGCACAATGACCTCCTCCGTCAACACCACCGCTGGGCCTGCCTTGGCGATGCGGCCAACCTCACCCGCTACGATCACGCGCTGGCGCGGGTGATCGCCCATACCTGGGGGAGCTGCGAGGACTGCGGCCAGGGCATCGACGAGCGCCGCCTGCAGCGCGATCCGGCCGCCACCCGCTGCTGGGCCTGCGCCAATTCGCCCGTCGCCTTGGGCTGAATCGCACAGACTCTCCGCCGCAAGACACCGACGCCCCCCGGGGACGCGCCTGCGCCCGAATGGAGATAGGCAGGTCGGCCGCGGCCGGAGACCGAGCCGGCTCCCCGCCGCGGCCCCCGCGCAGCCCTTGAGGGACCGTGAGCACCAGCAGCCCGCCCATCCCCCTCCTGCCCGCCCGCTACACGCTCGTGCCCACCCCCGAGCGCGCCCTGCTCGGCAAAGGCGGCGCCGCCGAGGTCTGGCGGGTCCGCGATCAGGCCCTCGGCGTCGACGTGGCGCTCAAGATCCTCCGCAGCGAGGGCTCGCGCGTGCAGGCCCGCCTGGAGCGTGAGGCGGTGCTGGCCAGCCGGGTCGTGCACCCCAACGTCATCGCCCTGCACGACGTGGGGCGCACCCCCGACAACAAGAGCTTCCTCGCCTTTGCCCTGGCCAACGGCGGCTCGATGCTGGAGATGAGCGCCGATCCGCCCCCCTGGGCCGAGCTGCGCGAGCTGCTCATCCAGGTGCTCTCGGCCCTGGGCGCCCTGCACTCCCGCGGGATCCTGCACCTCGACGTGAAGCTGAGCAACCTGCTCCTGCACCGCGAGGGGCGCGAACGCCTCGTCTGGCTGGCCGATCTCGGCGTGGCCCGCGCGCTGTGGGACGAAGAAGACAACGACACCGCCGTGGTCGGCACCGTCTCCTACATGTCCACCGAGCGCTTGACCGGCCGCCACGCCGCCTGGTGCCCTGCCACCGACCTCTTCGCGCTGGGCGCCGTCGCCTACCGTATCTTGAGCGGCCGGCTGCCCTTTCCGGCCCGCGACCCCTCCGCCGCCCTGGCCGAGCGTCAGCGCCCGCCCCTGACCCTGCCCCTGCGCGACGGCTACCTCGCCCCCGCCGGCCTCGACGCCGTGATCCTGCCGATGCTGGAGCCCGATCTGCGCGCCAGACCCGATCTCGCCGCCGACGTGATCCGCGCCCTGCAGGCCCTGCCCGAGCCCGGCCGCGCCCTGCCCCCTTCCCCCGGACGCCGCAGCGCCCCCGGCGTGCCGCCCCGCTTCTCGCCACCGCCGGCGCCCACCCCCAGCCAGCTCCGCCGGGCCCGGCCCCGCCGCAAGCTGCCCCAGACCCCCGCCCTGCTCCTGCACCGCGAGATCGACCTCGTCGGCCGCGACACCGAGCTGGAGACCCTGTGGCGGGCCGCGCGCACCGCCATGCGCAGCCGCCGGCCCCTCCTCCTGGAGCTGACCGGCCCCTGGGGTGTCGGCCGCACCCGCCTCGTCGAGGAGTTCACCCGCACCCTCGAAGAGGCCGGCCTCGCCGAGGGCCTGCGCCTCGACTACTCGGCCCGCCAGGCCCCCGATCGCGGCCTGCGCGGCGCCTGGCGGCGCATCCTGCCCGCCGCCCCCAATCGCGAGACCCACGTGCGCGAGGTGGCCACCCTCCTCGGCCGCGATCGCGGGGTCAGCATCGCCGAGTGTGTCCACGAGGCCCGCGCCCTCGCCGCCTGGATCGCCCCGCCTGAGGGTGCGGCGGCCGGCAACCGCTCGCTGGCCCGCGCCCTCTTCGTCGAGCACCTCGAGCGCCGGGCCTGGCGCGGCCTGTCCTGGCTCTGGCTCGAAGACGCCCACCTCGCCGAAGAGAACGACGACTGCTGGCCCATCGTCGACCTCCTCCTCACCCGCAACGCCCCGGTGCTGATCCTCACCACCACCCGGGCCGACGCCCCCACCCCCTCGATGGCCGAGCTGCGGGCCCGCCACCCCGAGCAGGTGCGCGAGCTGCCGGTTCACCCCATCGGCGGCCCTGACGCCGACACCCTGGTGGGCGCCCACCTGCCCCTCGACCCCGAGCTCACCCGCCGCCTCGCCCGCCACGCCGGCGGCAACGGGCGCGTCATCCGCGAGATCCTCACCTGGTGGATGCGGGTTGGCGCCCTGCAGGAGTCCGATCAGACCTGCGAGGCCGGCCGCGTGTGGACCCTGGCCCCCGAGGCCCCGCCTCTGCCGCGCAACCGCCGCGACTTCGCCCGCGAGCTGCTGCGCGAGATCGCCGGCGATCCCGACCGCTACCGCGCCCTGCTCACCCTGGCCCTCGCCGGCCCCGGCACCCCCGACGCCGTGATCGCCCGCGTGGCGGGCGCTGGCTTCGATCGCCTCGTGGTGGACGGCCTGATCGAGGTGGAGCGCGGGGCCGCCGTCGCCGTGCCCCCTGAGCTGGCCGAGGTGGTCTTCGAGGCCCTCTACGCCGAGCCGGCCGACATCCTCGACCTGCACAGCCGCCTCGCTGCCGCCTGGGCCGCCCAGGGCGACGACCCCGCCGTGATCGCCCGCGTCGGCGTCCACCGCGCCGAGTCCGGCGACCTCGCCGGCTCGCTGCCCTACCTCGACCGGGCCCTGCGCACCTGGTTCCACACCTGGCCCACGCCCGACCTCGCCGACCTCGCGCGCCGCACCCTCGCGGTGGCCGCCCGGGTCGGCCAGATCGGCGACGCCATCTGGACCAACGCCGCCCTCACCCTCAGCGACGCCCTGTGGCGCCAGGGCCAGGACGACGAGGTGGCCGAGCTCGACGCCATGGTGGCCGAGCAGACCCTCGACGTGGAGTGGGCCCTGCGCGCCCAACTCGCCGCCTCGCGCCGCGGCCAGTCCCAGGCCCCCCTGCCCGTGCGCACCGAAGGCGGCGCCCGCCTGCGCACGCCCCTGCGGGCGGAGATCTTCCTCACCCGCGCCCTACGACGGGCCAACCAGCTCGACGCCGCCGGCGCGCTCGACGATCTACACGAGGCCCTGGCCCACCGCCCCGAGCCCGCCCACGCCTGCCGCGCCCACCTGCTGCACGCCCGCTTGATCGCCCTGCGCGATCCGATGGTGAGCTGGCACGAGGCCCTGCGCGCCGTTGAGGTGGCCCGCGATCACGGCCTGCTGCGCCTGGAGGTGCTGGCCTGGGGGCTTGTCGCCGAGCCGATGGTGGCGCTCGGCCGCGCCACCGAGGCCATCGAGCGCCTGCGCGCGGGAGTGGCCCGCCTCAACACCCACGGCGACGTGCGCGCCGCCGCGGAGGCCACCTTGCACCTCGCCGGCGCCCTGCGCGCCGCCAGCCGGGAGGACGAGGCCCAGGCCGCCTGGGTCGAGGCCCAGATGGCGCCGCCGCCGGCCTATGGCACCATCGCCCTGGCCGCCCGCGAGTCGATGGCCATCCAGGCCGCCCTCGAGCGCCGCCCGGCCCTCATCCGTCGCTTCGCCGAGCGCCCCGGCGAAGATCCCGCCGCCCGCTGCGCCTGGTCGCTGCTGCTGCCCCTCGCTGAGCTGCTCTCCGGCGCGCCGGCGCCGATGCCCAGCCTCGATCTGCTGCCCCGCGCCACCGTCCTGGGGGTGGATGGCCAGCTGCTGATGTCGGCCACCGGCCTCGCCCTGCGCGAGCAGGGCCGCAGCACCGAGTCCGAGGACTGGGAGGCCGCCCGCCAGCGGGCCAACCGCGAGCGCGGCATCGAGGGCTCCCTCACCCTGGGCCTCGTCGACCGCCTCGCCGCCCGCTGGGCCTCGTCTGGAGCGCGCGGTTGATCAAGTACCTCGGCAGCAAGCGGCTGCTGGTGCCCTCCATCGTCGACGTCGTCCGCTCGCTGCCCGGCGTGCGGCGGGTGGTGGATCTGTTCAGCGGCACCAGCCGGGTGGGTCACGCGCTCAAGGCCGCCGGCTTCGCCGTCACCAGCAACGACCACAACGCCTACGCCGCCACCCTGGCGCGCTGCTATGTGCAGGCCGATCGGGAGGACTGGGAGGCGCCGGCCCGCGCCCTCCTCTCCGAGCTGTCGGCCCTGCCCGGCCGGGAGGGCTGGTTCACCGAGACCTACTGCCGCCAGAGCCGCTTCTTTCAGCCCCACAACGGCGCCCGCATCGACGCCATCCGCGAGGCCATCGCCGAGAAGTCCCTGCCGCCCCTGCTCGAAGCGATCCTCCTCGTCTCCTTGATGGAGGCCGCCGATCGGGTGGACTCCACCACGGGTGTACAGATGGCCTACTTGAAGCAGTGGGCGCCCCGGGCCAGCAAGCCCCTCGAGCTGCGCCTGCCCGCCCTGCTGCCCCGGGCCGAGGCCGGCCCCGGCTTCGCCCACGAGGCTGACGCCGTCGCCCTCGCCGCCGAGATCGACGCCGACCTGCTTTACCTCGACCCGCCCTACAACCAGCACAAGTACCTGGGCAACTACCACATCTGGGAGAGCCTCGTTCGCTGGGACAAGCCCGCCGTCTACGGCATCGCCAACAAGCGCATCGACTGCAAAGACCGCACCAGCCGCTTCAACCGCCGCCGCGACCTCGGCCCGGCCCTGGCCGAGATCATCGCCACGGCCCGCGCGCGGATCCTGCTGGTCTCCTTCTCGTCGGAGGGCTTTTTAAGCCGTGAGGAGATCGTCTCTCTCCTCGCCGCCCGCGGCCCCGTGCGGGTCGTCGAGTTTGACTACAAGCGCTATGTCGGCGCCCGCATCGGCATCTACAACCCGGCCGGCGAGAAGGTGGGCGCCATCAGCCACACCGAAAACAAAGAGTACCTCTTTGTGGTGGGCGGCGACTGAGCCCGATCAGGGGCAGCGCGGCGCCTCAAAGGACCCGTGGTCGTAGCTGAACAGATCCGGCCGGGGCCCGGCCGGGATGGCGCAGCGCACCACCGTCTCGGTTGTGGGCGGCATCTCGTCCGCCTTGGCCGGCGGGCCGGAGACCGTCTCCACCTTCCAGTCCATCTGACCGGTGCTGTAGTTTGCCTCGGCCGTGTTGCCGGCGAGGGCGCCCACCCCCTCGGGAAAGCTGTCGTAGAAGTGCTCGACGAGGCCGATCAGCGCCAGGGTGTCGCCCTGCCGCCGCCACTTGGTGGTGCGCATGCGCACCTCGCGCGAGCCGCCGAAGTAGCTGATCGAGAGCACATGCCGGGCCTCGTCGAGCTCCAGCTCGAAGGGCACCGGCGTGCCCTTCACGCCGCCGCACTGGGCGCAGACGGCATTGGGGGCCTCGCGCACCACGCCCTTCATCCGCAGGCGCAGGGTGGCCTGAAGCTCGTCGCCCACCGTGCGGCTGAGCAGGGCCACCTCGTCGGCGATGTTGTCGCCGTCGAGGTCTCCGCTGAGCTGCTGTACCACGGTCCAGCCCTCGGGCACCAGGGCGTCGGCCGAGGCGGCGGCCGGGGACAGCGCCGGAACCGGCTTCGACACCGGGGCGACCACCGCCGGCTCCGCGGCGCAGGCGAGCAGGAGGGCGAGGATCACGCGCCCACCGGGAATTCCACCGCGCGGGTGCGGATGGCCTGGAGGATACGAGCGGTAAAGGCGGCCACGGTCATGTTCTCCTGGGCCTCGATGCCGTAGCGGCGCAGGGTGACGGTTCCGTTGGCCACCTCGTTGTCGCCGATGATCAGCAGGTTTGGCACCTTCTGGGTGAGGCTGGTGCGGATCTTCTTCTGAATGCGCTCGTTGCTGGCGTCGACCTCGGCGCGCACCATGTTGTCGCGCAGCTCGGCCACCACCCGCTCGGCGTACTCCCGCTGGGCGTCGGTCACCGTGAGCAGGCGCACCTGCACGGGCGAGAGCCAGGTGGGGAAGGCGCCGGCGTAGTGCTCGATCAGGAAGGCGATGAAGCGCTCATGGGTGCCGAGGGGGGCCCGGTGGATGATGTAGGGCCGGTGCTCGAGGCCGTCGGGCCCGACGTAGCGGAGGTCGAGGCGCTCGGGAATGGCGAAGTCGAGCTGGTTGGTGCTGGCCGTCTCTTCGCGACCGGTCACGCTGCGGAACTGAATGTCGATCTTGGGCCCGTAGAAGGCCGCCTCACCCTTGCCGGCGACGAAGGGCAGGCCGCTCTCCACCATCGCGTCGTAGACCATCTTCTCGGTGCGGGCCCAGGCCTCGGGGTTGTCGACGTACTTGCTCTTGCCCTTGGGGTCTTCGGGGTCCCAGGTGCTGAAGCGCAGGGTGTACGAAGACAGACCCAGCACCTTGTAGACCCGGTGGTGCAGGTCCATCACCTTCAAGAACTCGCTGCGGATCTGGTCTTCGGTGCAGTAGATGTGGGCGTCGTTCATGCACATGCCGCGCACGCGCAGCAGGCCGGAGAGGGCGCCCGAGTCCTCGAAGCGGTAGACCTGACCGTACTCGGCCAGCCGCATGGGCAGATCGCGGTAGGAGCGCGGCCGGGCGGCGAAGATCTTGTGGTGGTGCGGACAGTTCATCGGCCGCAGGGCGTAGGTCTCCTTGATCTCCTCCACCACCCCGTTCTCGCCCTCGCGCTCTTCGCGCAGCTCCATCAGCGGGTACATGTGGGAGGCGTAGTAGGGCAGGTGACCGGTCTTGTAGTACAGACCTGCCTTGCTCAGGTGGGGCGTGGCGACCCGCTGGTAGCCATCCTTGAACTCCAGCTCTTTGGCCAGCTTCTCCAGCTCGTCGCGCAGCACCGTGCCATTGGGCATCCAGAGCGGCAGGCCCTTGCCCACCTCCTCGTCGATCACGAAGATGTCGAGCTCCTTGCCCAGCTTCTTGTGGTCGCGCTCCTGGGCCTCTTTGTAGGCCTTGACCTTCGCGTCCAGCGCCTCTTTGTTCTCGTAGGCCCAAGCGTAGATGCGGGTCATCATCGCGTTCTTGGAGTTGCCGCGCCAGTAGGCGCCGGCGATGCTGCGCAGCTTGAAGCAGCCCTTGGGGATCTTGTTGGTGTTCTCGACGTGGGGCCCTTCGCACATGTCGACGAAGGTGCCATTGGTATAAAAGCTGATGCCGGTGACGCCCTTGTTGGCCACGAGGTCGGCGGCGTACTCGCGCTTGTAGGGCTCGCCCATCTTCTCGATGCGGTTGAAGGCGTCGTCGGGCGAGAGGTCTTCGCGGGAGAAGGCCTGGTTCTGCTTGATGACGTGGTTCATCCGCTTCTCGATCTCGGGGAATTCGGCGTCGGTGAGCGGCTCCCCCTTGATGATGAAGTCGTAGTAAAAGCCATCGTCGATCGGCGGCCCGAAGCCCAGGGTGGAGCCCGGACGCAGCGTGAGCACAGCCTGGGCGAGGACGTGGGCGAGGCTGTGGCGGATCTTGTAGAGGGCGTCGTGGGTCTCAACCGGGGCGGACATCGGGGCTCCAAACAGCGCCGCCCGCCTAACGCGCAGGCCCCGAAGCGGCCGGCCGTCCGCCGACGACAAGGCGAAGGTCTGGCCGCGCCACCCGCAGGGGCCAGAGCAGCTCGCCCTCGCGCCCATGGGGCAGGGGCTCCACCTCGATCACGCTGCCCGGCGGCGCTTCTTCGGCGAGCTGGGCCGCGCGCAGCCGCATCGCGCTGGCCCCCTCCACGCTGGACTCCTCAAAGAGGGCCCGGGCATCGACCTTCGGTGCGTCCAGCACCGGCAAGGCCGGCACGCCGGCCAGGGGATCGGCGCTGGCCCGGTAGGCCCCCACCTGGGTGATCAGGGCCGCCGTTGGCAGCAGGCCCATCAGGCCCACCCACCCCGGCAGAAGGGCGCCGGCGTAGGGGCAGAGGGCCGCGAGGGGGGCGGCGAGGTAGCGCGGCTCCAGCCGATCACCGAAGAGCGCGGCCACGCCGACCAGACCGAGGAGGGGCCCCACCACACCCAAGCCCGGACCGCCCCGACGCAGGGCGCCCAGCGCGGCGATCGGCCCCAGCAGCAGCCCCGCCCAAAGGGGCGCCGCCACCAGGGCCTCCAGGCCGGTCAGCCCCAACGAGAGCGCGCCCCCCAGCCCGGCCGGCGGGCGGCCGGCGCTCGACACCCACCAGCTCCCCAACAGCCCGCCCTGGACCTTGGGGGCGACCAGGGGGCCCAACCAGCCGCTCGTCCAGGGCAGCGACAGGGCCGCGCCGACGAGGCCCCAGGGCCGCAGCAGCAGGAGCCCCAGGGCCGGCAGGGCCACCGGCTTCACCGCCACCGAGGCCATCGCCAGCGCCCCGCCCAGGAGCCCGCTCCGCCGCCCGCCGGTCGCCAGGAGCACGCCCAGCAGCACCACGCAGAGGGCCGGCGCGTCGCCCGCCGACAGCGCCCCCGTGTAGACGCCAAGAGGTGCGGCGGCCCAGAGCCAGCCCCCGGCGCCCCCCAGCCCCAATCGGTGGCCGATCGCCCAGAGCAGCGGCGCGCAAAGCCCCCCGCTGATCACCGAGAGCAGGCGCGCCGAGCCGATCAGCCGGATCAGCTCCACGTGGAACGGGTAGAGGTGCCCGCCCAGGTGCACCGCCGCCTCGACGCCGGTGCCGTCGGGCCCGAAGGGGGCCCCGCCGCCCAGGGCCGCCGCCGACAGCGCCCGCACCCCCACCGCGAAGATCAAGAGCAGGCCGGCCTCGTGGAGGGGCTTCATCCCGCGCCCACCGGTGGCGCCCGCCGGAGCAGCGCCCAGCCCGCGATCGCCAAAGCCACCGCGAGGCCCACCTGGGCCCCCAGCACAATTCCCCCCTGGCCCGCCGGCGCCAGCCCGCCCAGGGCGCACAGCAGGAGCACCTGCACCGCGGAGCCCGCCGCCATGGCGATCAGGGGCGGCCCGAGGCGACCGCGTCGGGCGGCCATCGCCAGGAGGGTGGGCGCCCGCACCCCCGGCAGGAAGCGGCTGAGGAAGACGGCCAGCGGCCCGTAGCGGTCGAGCAGGGCCTCAACCCAGGCCCGCCGCGCCGGCGAGACCCGCGCCACCACCCAGCGGTGGCTCCACAGGCGCCCCCCGAGGGCCCAGCCGGCGGCGTAGATCAGGCCGTTTTTGACCAGCAGCCCGGCCCAGGCGGCCAGGGTGAGGGGGATCGCGCCGGCGGGATCCACCGCGACGCTGGCCCCGATGAGGAGGAGGATGGAGTCCTGGGGCAGGGGCGAAAAGAGCGCCGCCACCACGAGGAGGAAGGCCGAAGCGGGGCTGAGCGGCGCCATCTGCGCCCCCTATCCCCCGCAGGCGTTCAGCGCCGGGCGAGGCCGCGCGCCGGGGCAACGGTGAGGCCATCGCGGAAGGCGGCGTCGACCTCGGCGATCTCGCGGTCGGACCAGGGCAACATGGCCAGGGTGATCGAGCCGGCGAGGAGCAGCAAGGTCGCTACGGAGCCCGTCCAGAGGGCCTCCACCACAGAGGCGTCAACAGGCTGAGCGATGAGGAGGTCGGCGAGGGTGGCGAACATGAGTTCTCCTGAACTGCTGTCCAGACTCTACTGGGCCTGTGCGGGGGGCGTCAACCGAGAGGCACGACCAAAAAATGTCCAATGCGCCCTTCGCAACCCTTTGACACGTCAAGTCTTGCCTTCATTCATCGCTACGGCTGCGGATCTTTGACCCTGAAGGGCCCGAGGAAGAAATTCTCGGCCCCCATCGCCGAGGCGATCGCGGCCCCGGCACCCCTCGATCGTTCCACGCCCGGTCTACTGCCGCTCCATCACAAAGAGCCCGGGGAACACATTGCCCATCTCGACGATCCGCACATGGATGGAGCGAAAAGGGCCCCCCGATCGCCAGGCGGTGCGGTTGAAGATCGCGCGCTTCCACACCAGCAAGGCCACCCGCCCGCCCGGGGGCACCACCGCGGCGAGGCTGTCGAGCAGGCGCGGGTAGAAGCGGTAGAAGTCGATGCGCGCCCCCAACTGCAGGCCAAAGGGCGGGTTGCTCACCACCGCCTCCACCGGGCCGCCCCAAAGGGCCTGCAGATCGAGGGCATCGCCGCAGCGCAGCTCGGCGCTCACCCCGGCGGCCTCCAGGTTGAGCCCCGCCCCCTCCACGGCCCGGTCGGAGAAGTCGCTGCCCCACAGCCGCACCCCGGGGAGCACCTGCGCAGCCTCGGCCAGGATGGTGCCCGCCCCGCAGAAGGGGTCGAGCAGGCTGGCGGGCCGCTGCCCCAGCAGCCGAAGCATCGACCAGGCCAGCGTGGGCCGCAGGGAGCTGCGCTGGTTGTACAGGTGGGCAAAGCGATCGGCGAGCGCGCTGTGGCTGTGCTGAACGGCGACCGCCACGCGCTGATCGCGCACATCCACCCGCAGCAGCACATCAAACCCCTTCATGCGTACAGGGCGGCGCTGGCGATCGAGCACCCCCGCACCGGCCGCCGCGGCCACCTGCTCGCTAGTGAACAGGTGTTGCCCCTGGCGCTCGCAGCGCACCCGGAAGGAGGTCTCCTCGGCCTCCAGCTCCGGCAGCGCCAGCGTCGCCAGCCGGGCCCGGATCGCGCCGAGGGGGTCGACCGGATCGAGGTCGAAGACGTCGACCGGGCGCAGCAGGTGAAAGACGCTCCGCAGGCCGCTGGCGATGCCCAGCGCCACCGCGCGCTCGGCCTCCACCACCGCCCGCACCCGGCCGGCCAGCCCGTCGGCCCGCAGCTCCACCGCGCCATGGCCCACCCCGGCCGCCGCGCAGCGCTCGGCCAGCTCGGCGGCGACCAGATCTTCGATGCCTGGGTGGGTGGTAAGCAACAAGGGGGTGGACATCGCGCTCCTCTCGGTGACGCCGGGCCCCCGACGCGGTAGACCCCCGCGTCTCTCCGGGCGTGGCCGCCCGGCTATCCAGCGGCGGTGACGGCCGCCCCGGGGCCCCGGCCCCACGGAGCTCCTCGATGTGGCGCATCTTCTTTCCTGGCCTGCTTGTGGTCGCCTGCAATTCCACCCCGGAGGGCAAGGGCAACGCGCCGGCGCTGGTCGAAGACACCGACACCGACAACACCGGCGCGCAGGAGGCCGACGCTGACGCCGATGCCGACGCCGACACCGACGCGGACGCCGACGCCGACACCGACCCGGACCCCGACGACATCGACGGCGACGGCGACGGCTACACGCCCAACCAGGGCGACTGCGACGACGAAGACGCCGCCATCAACCCCGGCGCCCCGGAGCTCTGCGACGACATCGACAATGACTGCAACGGTGAGTCCGACAATGACTTCGACACCGACGCCGACGGCCTCAAGGACTGTCTCGACAACTGCCCGATCCAGGTGAGCGTGGGCGCCGCCTCGGGGGGCGATGGCACCTTCGCCGCCCCCTTCCAGTCGATTCAGGTGGGCATCGACGCCGCCCCGGTCTACGCCTGCTACGAGGTCGAGGTCGCGGCCGGCACGTACTTCGAGAACCTCAACTACAATGGCATCGACGTCAACGTCTACGCCAAGAGCGACTACCAGCTCACCATCATCGATGGCCAGCTCTTGGACAGCGTGGTGACCTTCGAGAACGCCGAGACCTCCGACGCCCGCCTCGCCGGCTTCATCATCCAGAACGGATCGGCCGAGCAGGGCGCCGGCATCTATGTCGACACCGCCGGCCCCACGATCGAGGGCAACACCATCACCGACAACGTCACCAGCAGCGGCAAAGAGCTGGGGGGCGGCATCCGCACCTGGTACGGCGACACGGTCATCCTGGACAATGTCATCACCAACAACGACGCCGGCTACGGCGGCCCCGAAGACGGCTGCGACGGCGGCGGCGTGAACATCCGCTCGGGCAACCCGATCGTGATGGGCAACATCATCGCCAGCAACACCGCGGGCGACGGCGGCGGCATCTGGCTGGCCTACGGCGGCGCCACCATCGTCAACAACACCATCTATGACAACGAGGCGATGGACTCCGACGCCTCGGCCGGCGGCCAGGGCGGCGGCATCAACGTGCAGATCGGCTCCTCGACGATGGTGCTCTCGGCCAACCTGATCCTCGGCAACACCGCCAGCACCCACGGCGGCGGCGTGGCGATCTACGAGTACAGCGCGAGCGCGGGCGACGTCACCCTGTCGAACAATGTGGTGGCCTGGAATGAGATCACCGACACCGTCTACGGCGCCGGCATCGCGACCTGGGGCCTCACCAAGCCGACCCTGCTCAACAACATCGTCTACCAGAACGTCGGCGAGGGGGTGTGGCTGAATGACGCCACGACCTTCAAGTACAATGATGTCTATGGAAACACCACCGCCTATGCGGGCGAACTGTCGAGCCAGACCGGGCTGAACGGTAACGTGGCGGTGGACCCGCTCTTCACGGGCGTGTCGAATGACGGGGTGTGGACGAATGACGACTGGACCTTGCGGTCGACGAGCACCTTGATCAACGCGGGGTCCACCAGCATCACTGACGTGGATGGGAGTCGCTCGGACATGGGCGCCTATGGCGGGCCCTACGGGGTCTGGTAGGGCTGCGCCAACTCCGGGCTGCTGCGGGAGGAGGGCGACCCCCTACCGCTGATCCGCCCGCCGTCTCGTGGGAATGGTGCCCATGAAGCTCAGTCCCCGACAAAAGCGCACCGCCGCCCTGGCCCTGTTTGCCCTCGCGGTCTGGGCCGGCAACCGCGCCTGGACGCCTCGCCCGCCCGGCCAGCCAACTCTGCTGGCGCACCGCGGGCTGGCCCAGGAGTACGACAGGACCGGCCTGACCGGCGATACCTGCACCGCCGCCCGCATGGTGCCGCCGTCCCACGGCTACCTGGAGAATACGCTGGACTCCATGCAGGCCGCCTTCGCCCTGGGCGCCCATCGCGTGGAGTTGGATCCCCCCGGATGGCTCGCAGGAGCAGGGCTCGAGAGGCGCCTTGGTTGTAGACGGTCACTCCGCCGGTGGCGTCGTCACCACGCGCGATGGTCACCTGCGCGGTGGGTGCTGAAGTCCTGCGTGTCGCCGGATCTTCCTGGCCCGAATGAGGCTCACCGAGCTGTTGCAGGGCCTCCTGGTCGACATCGGCGCGCTTTATTGGGTGGAGGAGGTCGCCAAGGACGAGGGCTACTGAGGCACTGCACTGCGGGGAGACTGATTGGGAGGGGGCAACGGCGAAGGCTGAAGGCGCTGCGCCTGGGCCAGCGCGGCGGACCGGTGAGAGGGTCAGCCGCGGGGGTTGGCGGCGCGCTCGGCGAGCAGGGCGGCGATTTGGGCCTCCAGCGCGAGGCGGGCAGCGCGTTCGGCCTCGACGTCGGCCCGCAACTGTGCGTCACGCGCAAGCGCAGCTTCGACCTCGGCCTGGAGCTGTGCCGACCGGGACAGCGCCGCCTGGGCTTCGGCCTGGGCCTGCTCGTAGCGGTCTTCGGCCTCGCCGGCTCGACTGTTCAGTTGTTCGGCGATGCGCTCCATCCGCCCGAGGAGCTCGGCGGCACCGACGAGCAAGGCGCCGTGAAACAGGAAGGCGAGCGCACCGTCGATAATGTCCAGCTCCAGCCCCAGCACACCCGAACACAGGGCCGTGCCGCGGGGGCGGATGGACCGGTAGGCGCCGTCCAGCAGGCGAAAGCCATGGAGGCGCTGCCGCAGCCGATCGTAGACGAAATACTCCGTGATGCCCAATTGGGCGAAGAGCTGCACGTTGCGGCCGAGGTCTTTGGCGCGGTCGCCGGCCATCACGATCTCGAGGGCAAGGTCGACGCCGCGCTTCTCCACGGCGACGCTCCAGCACATGCGGCGCTCGGCGGCGCCCTCGGGCTCCACGTCAACAACAGCGATGAGATCGGGCGCGAAGACGGGGGCCCCGGGGTAGAGAACGGGCAGCTCGCAAGCAAGAAAGAGGCTGCGCCCCGCGCGGTCGAAGTGGTCGCGCAGCAGGTTGTAGGCCCGGTTCTTGTTGTAAAAGTGCGGAAAGCCCTCGGGCATCCGCGCAGCTTCACGCTCCAGGGCGAGGCTGGCCTCTTCGACGAAGCGGTCGCGCGCGGCCTCCGACATCGCCAGCCAGGCCTCGGCGCTGGGCGTGATTGGGACGTCGCTCTCGAGGGGCAACAGGGCTGGGCCAGCCGGCATCTTCAACCTCACGCCAGCCCCTAACCGGGCCGGGCGGACCGCGACCCTGGCCGGACGAGCGCGTTCGGTGGCCGGTTCGCAACGGTCGCCCAGGCCGATGGTCGCCGAGGCTCCCGTCGCCGATGGGGTCTGGACGATTGACTACTGGACCTTGCCGTCGACCATCGCCTTGCTCAACGCGGGCTCCACCACCCGCGTCGGCATATCGGGACTGACGCACAGGAGTGCCCTTCGCGGCCCGGTCGGCCCCCGCTACCGAGGGCGACACAACCCCCTCAGTCGACGAGGCTGTCGCCCAGCATGCCCATGAGTTGGGCGGTGCCCTGGGCGCGACCCGCAGCGTGCTTGGCGCCCTCTTCGCCAAAGAAGGCCCCCTGCTCGGTGATGGTGAGCCGGCTGCCGCTGCCCCGGGCCTCCACCTCGATGGTGGCCAGCGACACCGACATCTTCCAGTCGTTCACGAACATGTCGTAGACATAGACGATGCGCTGGCCCTCAACGATGTCGTGGTAGGTGGACTGAAAGTTGGAGACCGTGCCGGTCTTCCAGTGGCCCACCGCCGTCTCGCGGCCGCCCGGCCGGAAATCAAAGGTGCGCTCGGTGATGACGACGGCGTCGCCATGGGCGCCGAACCAGCGATCCTTGAGGTCCTGGCGGGCGAAGGCGCCCCACAGCCGCGCGACGGGCGCCTCGAAGTCGCGGGTGATCGCGAAGGTGGCGTGGTGAACGGGGTGTTGGGACATCGCGACTCCAGGGGGACAGGGAATTCAGGGCTGCTCTTCGCGCAGCAGGGCGTCGAGCCGGTCGAGCGACTGGTGCCAGGCGAGCTTCCGCGCGTCGATCCAGCGCTGCACCGCCGCCAGGGTCTCGGTCTGAACGGTGAAGGTGCGCACCCGGCCGGCCTTGTGACTGACCACGATGCCGCTGGCCTCCAGCACTTTCAGGTGCTGCACCACCGCCGACAGGGTCATGGCGTAGTGGCTGGCGAGCTGACCGGCCGAAGCCGGCTGCTGACTCAGGCGCTCCACCATGCCGCGCCGGGCCGGATCGGCCAGGGCGCCAAAGACACGGTCGAGGGGATCGGGCGGCGAATGCTGAAGCATATGCTTTAGTATGGCGGACCCACCGAACAGTCAAGCATCGACTTCAGCTTCCTCGCAGGATCCTCCTTCGGGAGGGCGAGGAGGAGCCCGCTCCGCCCCCTGGGCAACGCCTCAGCCGCCCGCGGCCAAGGCCCGCAAAGCCCCAGTCCGTGGTCGACAAGGCCCAAACCGCGCTGTAGCCTGCTCCATGCCCAAGATCCTGCTCCTCCTCTGTGGTCTCCTCGCTTGCACAAACGAGAAGGGTGAACCCTCCGAGAATGCCGACGACAGCGCCGCGCCCACGCGCCGCATGCCGGCCGAGTGGGAGCCCCAGGCGGCGGTGTGGATGCAATGGCCCCAGCGTTGGGAGAAGAGCGACGAGCCCGACTTCGCCCGCATGGTGGCGGCGATCCTGCGCCACGAAGAGGTGGTGGTGCTGGTTCACGACGCCGACACCCGCGCCTCGGCCGAGGCGGCGCTGGTGGAGGTGGGCGGCCTCGATCCGAGCGTGATCGCCGCGGGCCAGTCGGCCGAGGGGCACGCCCTGCGCTTTGAGACGGTGCCCAATGACAGCGCCTGGATGCGCGACAACGGGCCGCGCTATGTCTACGTCGACGGGGCGCTCCACGCCCAGGACTGGGGCTTTGATGGCTGGGGCGGGGCCTTTGGCGACATCCCCTATGCCGCCGACGACGCCGTGCCCGCCGCGGTGGCCGCCCTGGAGGGGCTGCCGATGGAGACCGTGGAGCTGGTGCACGAGCGGGGCGACCTGGAGGTGAACGGCGTCGACACGGTGGTGCTCAACTGGAGCGTGATCGGTGACCCCAACCGCAACCCCGGCCTCACCCCCGAGGCGGCCGAAGCGGCGATGCGCCGGCACCTCGGCGTGTCGCGGGTGGTGATGCTGGAGGGCGCGCCTTCCGGCGATCGCACCGGCGGCCACACCGATGGCTTCGTGCGCTTTCTCGACGAGGAGCGGGTGGTGGTGGGGGACTGTTCAGCTTCCAGCGCCTGCCAGCCCGGCGACGCCGACGACGCCATCTACGACGACGCCGCCCTGCGCCTCGAAGCGGCGGGGCTGACCGTCTTGCGCTGGCCCTACGCCACCTCGGTGCGCTACCGCGGCGTAAACCTCGACACCAACTACCTCAACTGGCTGGTGGGCAATGGCTTTGTGATCGCCACCGGCTTTGGCGATCCGGCCGCCGACGCGGCGGCCCAGGCCCAGCTCGAGGACTGGTTTCCCGGGCGCACCGTCTATGTGATTGAGATGCTGGAGTCCTGGTACAATGGGGGCGGGGTCCACTGCCACACCAACGACATGCCGCTGCCCACCGACGGGGACTGAGCGTGCCGTTTCAGCCGGTTCCGCCCGTTTCAGGAGACCGAAACAGGGGCCCGACCCGACCTGCGCGAGGCGGACCCCCTTGTGGAGGCGCCCGGCGGCCGGCTCGGCGGGGCTGATGCCGTCTGGGGCGGCGATCTCGGCCCGGGGCGAGGCGCTGCGCTCCTACCGGGGCAGGCTGTTGGCGTTCCAGGCCATCATGCCGCCGGTCAGGTTGAAGACCGCATCAAAGCCCTGGCGGGCCAGGAAGGCCGCCGCCCGCCCCGAGCGCGCCCCGCTGCGGCAGATGAGCAGGATTGGCGCGGACCGGTCCCAGCCGGCGGCGGCCTGGGGCACGGTGCCGAGCGGGGCCAACTCCGCGCCGGAAAGGTGGCCCAGGGGCCCGGTGAACTCGTCGGGCTCGCGCACATCGACGAGGTGCAGCTCGCCCAGGTGGGGCAGGACGGCCAGCGGAGAGACCTCGCGAAAGCCGGCCGGCTGGAGGTCGGAGTGGGCGAGCAGGAGGGGAGAGGGCATGGGGCGGCTCCGGAGCGAATGGGGAACAGCAGGCTCCAGAGCAAGGCCCGTGCCGGCCCCTCCCGACCGCCCCCAGCGCGGAATAGAGGGCCGCCCATGAGCGCCTACCCTCACCTCCTCTCCCCCTTGCGCGTCGGCCACCTGACCCTCCCCAATCGGGTGCTGATGGGCTCCATGCACGTCGGCCTCGAAGAGGAGGGCGGCGACTACCCGCGCCTCTCCGCCTACTTCGCCGAGCGAGCCCGCGGCGGCGTGGGCCTGATCGTCACCGGCGGGGTGGCCCCCAACTGGGCGGGCCAGGTCAAGCCCCTGGCCAGCACGCTCAACTCCAAGCGCGAGGCCCGGCGCCACCAGAAGGTGACCGAGGCGGTCCACGCGGCGGGCGGCCGCATCGCGATGCAGATCCTCCACGCCGGCCGCTATGGCTACCACCCCTGGGCGGTGGCCCCGACGCGAATCAAGTCGCCGATCAGCCCCTTTTCGCCTTGGGGACTGTCTACGCGCGGCGTGCGCAGCACCATCGCCGACTTCGTGCGCTGCGCCGGCCTCGCCAAGGAGGCCGGCTACGACGGCGTGGAGGTGATGGGCAGCGAGGGCTACCTGATCAACCAGTTCCTCGTGTCGCACACCAACCGCCGAAACGACGAGTGGGGCGGCGACTGGAAGCGGCGGATGCGCCTGCCGGTGGAGATCGTCAAGGGCATCCGCGACGCGGTGGGGCCGGACTTCCTGATCATCTACAGACTGTCCATGCTGGACCTCGTGCCTGACGGCAGCACCTGGGAGGAGATCCTCGAGCTGGCCGCCGCCATCGAGGCCGCCGGCGCCTCGATCCTCAACACCGGCATCGGCTGGCACGAAGCCCGCATCCCCACCATCGCCACCTGCGTCCCGCGGGGCGCGTTTACCTGGGTCACCCGCCGCCTGCGCGGGGCCGGGGTGGTGAAGATCCCGCTGGTCACGAGCAACCGCATCAACACCCCCGAGGTCGCCGAGGCGGTGCTGGCCAGCGGATCGGCCGACATGGTGAGCCTCGCGCGGCCCCTGCTGGCCGACCCGGACTTTGTCGCCAAGGCCGCCGCCGGCCGGGCCGCCGACATCAACACCTGCATCGCCTGCAACCAGGCTTGCCTCGACCACATCTTTCAGAACCGGCGCGCGAGCTGCCTCGTCAACCCGCGGGCCTGCCATGAGACCGAGCTGGTCTACCACCCCACAACGGCCCCCAAGCGGGTCGCCGTCGTCGGTCTGGGCCCGGCTGGCCTCGCCGCCGCCACCGTCGCCGCCGAGCGCGGGCACCGGGTCACCGCCTTTGAGGCGGCCGACCGCATCGGCGGCCAGTTCAACATGGCCAAACAGATCCCCGGCAAGGCCGAGTTCCACGAGACGCTGCGCTACTTCGAGGGGCGCCTTGCGCAGACCGGCGTGACGGTTCACCTGAACCGACGGGCCACCCCGGCCGATCTGCAGGAGTTCGACGCGGTGATCGTCGCCACCGGCGTGGTGCCGCGCGCCTTGCGGCTGCCCGGCGCCAGCGCGCCGCGGGTGCTGAGCTACCTCGATGTGCTGGCCCATGGCGCACCGGTGGGGCAGCGGGTGGCGATCATCGGCACCGGCGGCATCGGCCATGACGTGGCCACCTTTCTGCTGGAGCGCCCCGAGGCCCACGCGCCGGTCGACCTGCTGGGCTCTCCCGACACAGACCCGGCCCTGGGGGCCTTCCTGCGCCAGTGGGGTGTGGACGGTGCCTCCTGGGGGCGCAGTGAGGCCGCCCGCGGGGGACTGTCCACCCCCGAGAAGCCCGTGGCGGAGCGGCAGATCACGCTCTGTCAACGCTCGCCCAAGGGCAAGGGCAGCCGCCTCGGCAAGACCACCGGCTGGATCCACCGGGCCGCCTTGCAGAAGCGCGGCGTCGGCGTGCTCTGCGAGGTGAGCTACGAGAAGGTGGACGAAGCCGGCCTGCACCTGCGGGTGGCCGGCAAGCCCACGGTGCTCGCGGTCGACACGGTGATCGTCTGCGCCGGCCAGGAGCCGCTGCGCGAGCTGGTGGCGCCGCTCCGGGCCGCGGGCAAGACCGTTCACCAGATCGGCGGCGCCGATGAGGCCACCGAGCTCGATGCGCGTCGGGCCATCGCCCAGGGCTCCCAGGTCGCCGCCGAATTGTGAACGGTCCCTGGACCACGCGGCGGGCAGGCCCGGGTGGCCCTTGGGCGCGGCCGCCGCCCCTCGGCGGTCAGGCGGGTGGGTGTTAGGCGGCCCCTGCCCAGGAGCGACCATGGCCGCCGACCCTCCCCTCCGCGAACGCCTCGCCCAAAGCCTCGGCCCTGTGGTGGCCTCCGACCTCGCCGCCCACCTGCGCCGCGACGGCGTGCTGGTGGTGGCCGCCGGCCTCGATCTGCTCACCTGCGCCGAAGCCCTGGCCACCGACGACGCCAGCCGGGTGGGCGAATGGGTGACAGCGGGCAGTCTGCGCAAGGCCAGCGAGGCGGAGCGGGCCCGGTGGCCCGGCGAGGCCGATGGCACCTGGATGGCCGTGGTGGTGCAGCCCTTTGTGCTGGTTCAACGCCTGAACGGTGCCGAAGCCTGAGGGCGCTGGCTGGGCCGCGCTGGCTTCAGCTCCGCACCCAGGACAGATAGCGGCGCATCAGCCCTGCCACCCGCGGGGTCAGTCGCTGGCGGCCCCAGGCCGAGGCCAGCTTGAAGACCAGCTCCGATCGGGTGGGATAGGGCGTGATCATCCGGCCCAACTGCCCCAGGGTCAGCCCCTCGGTGAGGGCCAGGGTGAGCGGGGCGAGCAGCTCGCCGGCCTGCTCGCCCACCACGAGGGCCCCGCGCAGGCGGCCCTGGCGATCGACGATGACGGCGCCAAAGCCGCTCTGTTCACCGTCGGTGCGGGCCCGGTCGGTCTCTCCCACGGCGACACGCAGCACCTGGAGTGAAGGGTCCCGAGCGGCCTCCTCGGCGGAGAGGCCCACGGCGGCGATCTCCGGCTGGGTGTAGATCACCCGCGGGATGACCAGCCGGCTGTGGCGCGCGCCGCCCAGGGGAAAGAGGGCGTTGCGCAGCACGATGCGGGCCTGGTGATCGGCGGCGTGGGTGAAGCCCGCCTGGCCGATGACGTCGCCGGCGGCGTAGACGCGGGGGTTGGTGGTGGCGAGGTGATCGTCGACCGTGACGCCTTTGTCGGTGAAGGCCACGCCAGCCGCCTCCAGCCCCAGATCGAGGTTGGGGCGGCGGCCGAGGGCCACCAGCAGCACATCTCCGGTGAGCGCCGGCCGATCGGGCAACCAGACCCGCCGCACCTCGCCTTCCCGCTCCACCCGCTGCACGGGCGCATCCAGAAAAACAGACACACCATCTTCGCGCAGACGGGCCGCGAGGAGGGCGCTGGCCTCGGGGTCTTCGCGGGGCAGCAGCCGGCTGCGCTGCTCGATCAGGCTCACCCGGGCGCCGAGGCGGGCGAAGGCCTGGGCCATCTCGCAGCCGATGACCCCGCCACCGAGCACGATGAGGTGCTGGGGCAGCGCGGTCAAGGTGAAGAGCTGGGCGTGGGTGAGGGCGCCGGCCGTGGCGAGGCCCGGGATCGGCGGCCGATCGGCCTGGGAGCCGGTGGCGATCAGGCAGCGGTGAAAGCGCAGGATCTGTTCACCCACCACCACCCGCTCGCCGTCGACAAAGCGGGCGGCGCCGAAGAAGACGTCGACCCCGGCGCGCTGTAGACGGGCGGCGCTGTCGTGGGCCGACAGCTCGGCGCGCACCCGCCGCACCCGCTCCAAAACAGCGGCGAAGTCCACCTCGACGGTGGCGCGAAGGCCGAGGCGGTGGGCCTCGCGGAGGGACTGGGCGGCGTGGGCGGCGCGCAGCAGGGTCTTGCTGGGCACGCAGCCGGTGACCAGACAGTCG
>Ga0164294_10001138_pt1 | contig 25010 bp, 17 predicted proteins | sample GEODES005metaG_FD_111479 | JGI IMG/M metagenome (GOLD analysis project Ga0164294, IMG submission 111479) | Oligotrophic lake water microbial communities from Sparkling Lake, Wisconsin, USA - GEODES005 metaG | ecosystem: Environmental > Aquatic > Freshwater > Lake | place: USA: Sparkling Lake...
ACGCGGGCCTGATCGGTCTCCGGCTCGGCCAGCTCTTCGAGGAAGACCGTGATGGTGGCCTCGCGGGCGGGCTCGGCGGGCGGGAGGTGGCTGTCGTGGAGCAGCTCGCTGAGCGTGTGCTCGCGGGGCTCTTCTTCGGTGAGCAGCAGGCCCAGGGTGTGCTCGGGGGGCTCGGCTTCGCTTGGCAGCTCCAGGAAGGCCACCTCCGGCCCGAGATCAGGGTCGTGCCCGAGCACGGTGGGGCGCTCCTCGTCGACGTCTTCGGGGAAGACGCCCGACTGGGTGGGCTCCACCTCGGGGCTGGCGGGGGGCAGGAGGTCTTCCCAGGCCGGGCGGGCGGCCTCGCGGGCCGAGAGCGGGGCGCCGGTGACCTCGTCCTCGTCGCTGGGATCGGGGAAGGCGAGATCGGGCGGCGGGGCGCTGGGGGCGGCCGGCTCCGGGGCGAGGGCGCTGGTGGCCTCTTCCATGAAGGCCGAGAGGGTCAGCTCGGGGGCCTCGTCGTCGGGCTCGGGCTCGGGGGCGACGGGGCTCTTGGGGGCCGGCCCGACGCCGACGAAGAGGGGGCTGGCGGGCGCGCTGGGCCGGGCGGCGGGGGCGGCGCGGGGGTTGCTGGTGCGCTGGGGGCTGCTGGCCTCGGCGCTGGGGCGGAAGGCCACCTGCAGCGAGGGGCGCTCCCAGGCGGTGGGCAGGATCTCGTCGAACCAGCCGGCGTCGCGCACGATGGCGCCGCGGCGGCCGCTCAAGACCCAGGTGCCCGCGTGGCGGCGGATGGCGTAGTGGCCGTCGCGCACGCTCCAGACGAGGCCGTGCACCTCGGCGTCGGCCTGATCGATGGCCTCCACCACGGCGGCGAGGCGGTCGAGGTCGACCGGATCGAGCTCGGCGCTGGCCGAGAGCCCGCGGTCGCGCAGGCGCAGGTCGACCCGCGGGCGCTCGAAGATGCGCAGCAGGCGCTCGCGCTGGGCGTCGGTGATGAGGTCGGTGGCCTCGGCGCTGATGCGCAGGCGGCCGTCGGCGGGCTGGAGCCGGAGGAAGGGGCCGGTGCGCAGGGCGAGGCGGGCGGCCTGGCCGATGGAGCCATCCTGGGCGCCCAGGCGGCGCAGGGCGGCCACGGCCCGGCGGTCGCCGACCTTGCCAAGGGCCTCGACCGCGGCCAGGACCACGTCGGCGTCGCGATCGTGGAGGATGCCGATCAGGGGCGCGGTGGCGGCGGGCAGGCCGAGGCGCCCCAGGGCCACCGCGGCCGCTTCGCGCACCCGGGGCCGGCTGTCGCGCAGGGCGGCCTCGACCCGGCGGAAGACCTCGGCGCGATCGGCCTCCCCGATGGCGCGCAGGGCGGCGGCGACGAGGTCGGCGTCGGGATCGGCCAGGGTGCGCTCGATGTCGGCGATGGTGCCGCGGCGCACCATGCCGGCGGCGGCCTCGACCCGGACCTCCCACAGCTCGTCCTCATCGAGGAAGCTGCGCAGCAGGTCGAGGGCCCGCCGGCCGCCGCACTGATCGAGGAGCCCGGCGATCGCCCGCCGCATCGTGGGCGAGGCCTCGGGGCTCTGATCGACGGCGAGACGGAAGGCCAGCGGATCGCCGCCGGCGGCCAGGGCGGCCAGGGCGGCGTGGGCGACGGGCTCGTGGCCCAGGCGCTCGCGCAGGGCCTGGCGGACGGCGGCGCCGGGCAGGCCGCCCAGGGCGTGGATGGCCTCGGTGGCCAGCTCGACGGCGGGGCTGCGGGAGAGCACCAGCAGCACGCCGGCGGCGTCGGGGCGGCGGGCGCGGCCAAGCGCGCGCGCGGCGAGGGCCCGCAGCACCCAGAGGCGGCCGCTGAAGGCCAGGGTCTCCAAGGCCTGGAGCAGCCCGGGGATGGCGGGCGCCGGCCAGACCCCTTCGGCGAGGAGGAGCAGGGCGCCGGCCGCGGTGGCGTCGTCGCCGGCGATGCGCTCCAGGGCGCGCTGGGCGAAGGCGGGGGAGGAGATGAGGCCGCGGGTCTGGCTGAGCAGGGGGCTGCCGAGCGCGGCGCGGATGGCGTTGTGGAGGGCGCTGTCGCCGCCCTCTTCGTCGCCCTCGTCGAGGAGCAGCAGGTCTTCGTCGTCTTCGTCGGCCCCCGGGTCGGTGTGCTCCTCTTCGGGGGGGCAGAGCCCCGGCGTGGCCAGCAAGAGCGCGCCGAGCGCGGTAACGGCGCCCCAATCGGCGGCGGCGGCGGGCTCGTCGCGCTCCTTCCAGGCGTCGGGATCGGTGACGCTGGCCGGCATGTCGAGGGCGCCAAGCAGGCGCCGGGCGGCGGCGCGCTCGCGGCCATCGCCGCTGCTGATCAGGCCCTGGGCGGTGGACATCGCGTCGTCGAGCACGGCCAGATCGCGCTCGGCGAGGGTGCGCAGCAGCTCGATGGCGGCGCTCGGCAGGATGCCGGCCTCGGCCAGGGCGTGCAGGCGGACGGCGTTGGCCAGGGCCGAGCCGGCGCCGGCGCGCAGCAGAGCGGGATCGGGGCCCACCCGGGCGATGGCCTGCAGAAGATCGGCCAGCTCCCCTTCGGTGGTGACGCGGGCCATGCGTGGCGGGGGCGGCAGGGCCGGCAGATCGCTCGGCGGGCTCAGCAGCGCTTCAGGGGCCCGGTGGTGGTGGGGCTCCAGGGCGGGCACCGGGCTGGCGGCGAGGTCGGCGGCGACAAAGCGGCCGCCGCGCTGGCCAAAGAGGGCGCCGGGATCGTCGAGAAAGGGCCTGGCGTCGGGCACCGCGCGGAGGAGCTGGTCCATCACGCGGGCGATCTCAGGCAGCTCGGTGAGCTCGATGTCGGGCTCGGCGTAGCGCAGCTCCAGCAGCGCCCGATCCGTCCCCTGGCCGTCCAAGGCCTCCACCCGCAGGCCCTCGATGTGGCGCCAGCGCCGCTTGCCCCAGCGGAAGCCCACGTCGTAGACGCCGCGGTGCTCGGTGGGGCTGAGCGGCGCTTCGCGCCGGAGGAGCAGGCGGAGGCGCTGGCCGCGCAGGGGATGGAGGTCGCTGTTCACGGCTTCACCACCGTCCAGGCGCCGGGCACCTTGGCCTCGACGTCGGCGCGGATGGTCTTGAGGTCGCCGACGACGACGATCAAGGCGCCATCGAGATCAAGGCCCTGGAGGGCCGCGTTGATGTCGGCGGCGCTCTGGCCCTGGCTGGCGACGAGGCCCTTGGCCAGGGCGTCGGCCGGCAGGCCCAGGGCGGCCAGCTCGGCGTAGGTGCCGGCCACGCCGTCGCGGGCGCTCATCGCCTCCACCAGATCCTGGCGCCGGGCGCCGGCGCTCTTGATGCGCTCCTCTTCGGTGATGGGCCGCTCGCCGCTCTTGGCGGCCTTGAGCACGCCCAGGAGGTCGACCAGCGCCTCGTCGGTGACGTCGGCCTTCACCGAGCTGGCCGCGGTCATCGTGCTCTCCTTGCGGCGAACCTCGAGGCGGGCGCTGGCGCCGTAGGTGTAGCCCTTCTCCTCGCGCAGCAGGCGGTTGAGCCGGCTGGTGAAGGTGCCGCCGAGCACGATCGAGCCCAGGCGGCCTGCCTCGAGGCCGGCGTCGGTGCCCGACCAGCCGGACATCACCACGCGGAGCACCGACTGGCTGGCCCCGGGGGTGTCGACGAAGATGCGCGCCCCCGGCTTGCCCTTGCGGGGTGGGGTGGTGGTGACGGGGGCGGGCTTGCCGGCCCAGGCGCCGAGGTGCTTTTGCAGGGCGGCCTCCAGCGCGGGGCCGTCCACCGCGCCGGCGACCACCATGGTGGCCTGGTGGGGGTTGGCGCGGGCGGTCCAGCTCTTCTTCAGCGCGGCGGCGTCGGCCTTCTGGATGCCGGCGACGGTGCCGAGGGGGGCGTGGCCCAGGGGGTGGTCGGCGCCATACCAGGCGGCGAGGGCGGCCCGCTGGGCGAGGATGCGCGGCTCGTCGAGCTCCTGGCTGATCTCGCCCTCGTGCATCTCGCGCAGGCGGGAGACGGCGTCTTTGTCGAAGCGGGGCCGCAGCACGGCGTCGGCGAGGAGTGCCAGCCCCTCGTCGAGGCGGGCGGCCTCGCAGCGCAGGGTCACCACGGTGCTGGTGCTCTGGGTGGCCACATTGATGAAGATGGCGAGCCGCTCGGCCTCTTCGGCGAAGGCGGCGGCCTTACGGGCGCCGGCGCCGTGCAGGATGAGGGTGTCGGCCAGGGCGGTGAGGCCGGGCTGCGGCAGGGGGTCGCGGGCCGAGCCGCCCTCCAGCACGAGGCTGAGGCTGACGAGGGGCAGGCTGCTGTCGCTGACCCGCCAGACGGTGAGGCCGTTGCCGAGCTTGCTCTCGACGGGGTTGGCGGGGGCCCAGGCGGCGGGGGCGCCGACGACGGGGCGCTCGGCCAGCCAGTCCACCGGCGCTGCGACCGGGGCGGGCGGCGGCGGCGGGGGAGGGGCTTTGGGGCAGGCCGCGAGGAGGAGGAAGAAGAGCGGGGCGAGCCTCATTTCGTGGCCTCCGGGCGGACGCGGATGATGGCGCGGCGATCGGCCGACAGGGTGGCGGCGGCCGCGCGGATGTCGGCGGCAGAGAGCGCTTCGTAGCGGGAGAGGTGCTGGTTGACCGTGTTGGGGTCGCCAGTGGTGTACCAGGCCTGGTTGATGGCCAGCGCCCGGTCGGCGATGCCCTCCAGGCCGGTGAGGTAGGTGTAGCGGAGCTGGTTCTTGACGCGCTCCATCTCGGCCGGCGTGGGCCCGTCTTTGGCGAGGCGGCCGAGCTCTTCGGTGATGGCGGCCTCGATCTCTTCGATGGTGTGGCCCTCGGTGGGCTTGGCGTCGATGACGAAGAGGGAGGTGAGGTGCTGGCTCACCTGGGTGGCCGAGACCTCCTGGGCCTTGTTGCCCTCGACGAGGCGCACATAGAGCCGGCTCGACCGGCCGCCGCCGAGGATGTTGGCGACCACATCAAGCGCCGCGTCGCCGGGGGCGAGGCGGGCCGGCGTGTGCCAGAGCAGCGTGGTCATCGGGGTCTGCACCTGGTCGGTGAGCTCCTTCACCGCCACCGCCGGCTTGTCGACCGACGGCGCCGTGGGCCGGGCGGGCAACTCGCGGCGGGGCAGGGGGCCGAAGAGGCGGGCGATCTCGGCCTTGGTGGCGGCCTTGTCGATGTCGCCGGCCACCACGAGGCTGGCGTTGTTGGGCACATACCAGGTGTCGAAGAAGCTCACGACGTCGGCGACCGAGGCGGCCTGCAGATCTTCGTGGGTGCCGATCACCGAGTGCGCGTAGGGGTGGCCGGCCGGGTACATCACCTGGGGCAGCTCCAGCCAGAGCACGCCGTAGGGCTCGTCTTCGCTGGTCTGGCGGCGCTCGTTGCGGACGACGTCGCGCTGCAGATCGAGCTTCTCCTGGGTCATGGCCTTGGAGAGGCCGTCGAGGCGATCGGCCTCCATCCACAGGAAGGTGGCGCGGAGGTTGGAGGGGCCGACGTCGAAGTAGTCGGTGGCGTCTTCGCTGGTCCAGGCGTTGTTCCAGCCGCCGTAGCCTTCCATCAGGTCGTCGAAGCCTGAGCCGGGCAGCCGGGTGGTGCCCATGAACATCAGGTGCTCGAAGAGGTGGGCGAAGCCGGAGCGGCCGGGGGCCTCATCCTTGCTGCCCACCCGGTACATCAGGTTGGTGACGACGGCAGGCGTGCTGTGGTCTTCCAAGAGGACGACGTGCAGGCCGTTGTCGAGGGTGTAGCTCTCGAACTCGATCGAGATCGGCTTGGATGGCTCGGCCGTGGCGGCGCCGATCCACATGGGGGCAAAGAGCAGCAGGGCAGACACGGCACCTCCCAGGGTCGGCAGGGGTATCCTTATGGCCTCTCTGTTTCAATCTGCCGCCGGCGGAGGGTCCGCTGCACATCCTGCACATCGACACCGCCACCGAGTGGCGTGGCGGCCAGCACCTGCTGCTGCGCCTCGTGCGGGCGCAGGTGGCCCTGGGCGCCCGCTTGACGGTGGCGGCCCCGCCGGAGGGGCGCCTGTGGTCGGAATTGCCGGCGGGCGTGCCCCGGGTTCCGATCGCCCGGGGGTGGTCGCTCTCAACGCCCCTGCGCTTGGGGTGGGTCGGCGCGGATCTGCATGTGGCCCACACCTCCCACGCCCATGGCTGCGCCGCGGTGCTGGCCACGCCGCTCGTGGTGCACCGGATGGTGGATGTGCCGCCGCGGCCAGGCTGGAAGTACCGGCGGCCGGAGGGCTACGTCGCGCTGTCGGAGGCCATCGCCGCGCAACTTCGGGCGGCGGGGGCCCGGCGGGTGGCGGTCATCCCGGGCGCAATTGAGCCGGTGCCCGCGGTGTCGCCGGCCGCCGATGGGCCCACCGTGCTGGCGGTGGGGGCCCGGGTGGCCCACAAGGGCCATGACGTGCTGGCCGCGGCGGCGCAGCTCCTGCCTGGCGTGGACATCGGCGTGGCCGGCGAGGGGCCCCTGCGGCCGCCCGGCCTGCGCCTCCTCGGCCAGCGGGAGGACATCCCGGCCTTGCTGGCTGCGGCGCGGGTCTTTGTGATGCCCTCTCGCTCCGAGGGGCAGGGCCTGGCGGCCCTGGAGGCCCTGTCTGCGGGTGTGCCGGTGGTGGCGAGCGCCGTGGGGGGCCTCGTCGAGGTGGTAGGAGAGCACGGAATTCTCGTCGAGCCGGGTGATCCTGGGGCCCTGGCCCGGGGCATCGCGCGGGCCCTTGGGGGGGATCACCCGGATCTCGCCGCGGGGAGGGCCTGGGCGGCGCGATCGTCGCCGGAGCGGGCGGCCCTGGCGCACCTGTCGCTCTACCGGGCGGTGCTGGGTTGACCGGGGTCAGCCGCTGGCGCGGCCGGTTTTGTATACATTCTTGTAACAAGGCGTTATGCGCCAATTTGTTGTGTTGACCATACGGTGACGGAACATCAGCGGCCGGGGCCAGGGTCGCTGGTTAGCCGCGGGCCCCATGGACGTAGACGCATTCTCCCAAGAGCTTCAGGCCCTCGGCGTCGAGCTTCGCCGCCAGAGCCCGGAGGCCGACGTGGCGCACCTTCGCAAGGTCGCCTTTGTCGGTCGCCTTTGTTCGGTGCTGGGCTGGGCCACGGCCTGGATCGCGCCCAACCCGGTGTCGGCGGCCCTGCTGTCGACCGGCCGCTTCTCGCGCTGGTCGATGATCGCCCACCACGTGGCCCATCGCGGCTACGACCGGGTGGGTGGGCCCCAGGGCAAGCCCTTCGCCGAGGGCTGGCGGCGCCTCATCGACTGGTTCGACTGGATCGACCCAGCGGCCTGGAAGCACGAGCACAACACGCTGCACCACTACCGCCTCAACGAGGATCGCGATCCCGACCTCGTCGAAGCCAACCTGGACTGGATGCGCACCAGCGGCTGGCCGATGTGGGTGAAGTACTTCGTGGTGGGCCTGGGGGCGATCTCCTGGAAGTTCAGCTACTACGCGCCCAATACGCTGGCCGAGCTGCACCGCAGCGGTGACAAGAACGATCCCGTAGACCGCAACGCCCGCTCCTGGAACCCGTTGACGCCGGTGGGCCGCGACCTCTACTTGAAGAGCCTGCTGCCCTACATCGCGCTCACCTTCGTGCTGCCGGCGGTGCTGGGCTGGCTCATCTCGCCCTGGGTTGGGATGAGCCTGCTGTTGAACAGCCTGCTGGGCGAGATCCTCACCAACATCCACACCTACCTCGTGATCGTGCCCAACCACGCCGGGGGCGACCTGTACCGCTTCAAGGACCCGCCCCAGGGCAAGGCGGACTTCTTCTTGCGGCAGATCCTGGGCTCGGCCAACTTCCGCACGGGCGGGCAGGTCAACGACTTCCTGCATGGCTACCTGAACTACCAGATCGAGCACCACCTCTGGCCGGATCTGCCGATGATGGCCTACGCGCGCGCGCAGCCGCGGGTGAAAGAGCTCTGTGCGCGGTACGGGGTGCCCTATGTGCAGGAGTCTGTCTTTGAGCGGGCCCGCAAGACGGTGCGCATCTACACCGGGCAGGACACGATGAAGCAGGCGGACTCGGGCTTGTCGTGGGCCTCGGAGGCCGCGCCGGCGATGCAGGCGGCCCAAACGGCCTGAGGGCGCGGTCAGGCGCCGAGCACCACCACGGGCTTGCCGCCCGCGCTGCGCTGCTCGGTCCACAGGCGGTCCTCCCAACTCCGGTTGGGGCGGACATCGAACACGATCAACCACCCCTGTTCCAGCCCCACCGTGTCGAGGTAGCGGCCGAGCTGCGCCACGCCGCGGTCGACGACCGTCTCCAGGCGGTCCCGACTGCGCACCCGCTTGACCTCAATGGCGAAGCGGTCGGGCCCATAGGCGACGAGCAGGTCCATGGCGCCGCGGCCGGCGGCGAACTCGCGGTGGACGCGGCCGCCACCGTTCACGACCCGCTGCAGAAAGGCGCTGAGGGCGAGGTGGGGCACGGCTTCGGGGTAATTGGGCACCTGCCCGGCGAGGAGGTCGGCGCTCTCGCGCCACCATTGGAGGAAGGCATCGAGCAGGGCGGGCATGTCGAGGCGACCCTCGGGGCTGGCCCAGGGCCACCAAGGGGGCGCCAGGTTGGCCTGCACGTTGAGGGCGATCTGCCGGACGAGCACCTCCCGATACATCGGGTTGGCCGGGATGGGGCCGGCGGGCCCCGGGCGGAGGAGGCCGAGGTCGAGCACATACTCGTAGTCGTCGGTGTCGACGTGCACGGGCTCATCGCCGAGGATGACGGCTTGTACGATCCGCGCGACGCGGGGCTCCCGCAGGCGCTGGGCGAGGCTGTCGAGGTGTGTGGTGCGGGAGAGGATGAGGCGCTCGCGGGCCTGACCGATGTGGGGCAGCGTCACAGGCTGGGCGCGGTCGGGCACCCCCTCGCTGACGCAGAGGCGGGCCAGGGCGTTGACGAGGAAGGGCTGGCCATCGGTGAGACGGGCAAGCTCGTCGGCCGCCTCGGGGGTGAAGGGCTGGCCGGTGTCCTGGGTGTGCTGGGCGAGGAGCGCCGCCACCTCGTCGGGCCTGAAGTTTCGGAGGGTGATCGAGGCCGCCTTGACGTTGAAGGGCGAACCTGGGTTGAGGGCGCGCCCATCGTTGCTCTGCAAAAGGTAATCGCGCAGGTCGCGCATCCCGATGAGGGCCACCGAAGCGGGGAAGCGCCCCACGCCGCGGTCCATGAAGCCTTCGCGGAGCTGGCGGAGGAAGCTCACCATCGCAAGCCCCGAGAGGACGTCGGCCTCGTCGAGGAGCAGCACCAACGGCACCGACAGCCGGCCGGCCCAGGCAGACAGGTAGGCGTTGAGGCGGGCGCCGACCGGGCCGGACAGGAAGGGCTCGATGGGCGGCGCCTGCTCCGCCGCCGGCAACTGGCGCCCGGCCCACTTGTGGAGGGACTGCAGCCAGAGTGGCTCGGCCATCGCCGGATCATCAACGCCCTGCGATGCCTCCAGGGTGACCCAGCAGGCGGCGATTCCCTTGGCGCGCAGGTCGGCCGCGAAGGCTCGCATGGCGGTGGTCTTGCCCGTTTGGCGCGGCGCGTGCAGCACGAAGTAGAGCTGCTCGTCGATGAAGGGCAACAAATCTGGCAGACGGGCGCCCGGTGGCAGCATGTAGTGCCGGGAGGGTTCGCAGGGGCCGGTCATGTTGAAGGAGCGCATGAGGTCGGGTAACGCGTGGGCGGGCCGAATCCGCTGTACGGCGATTGGCGCCGGGGCCAGGGGTTGCACGCCCGGGGCGACGGCGGGCTCGGTGTTTTCAGAGGTGCCCATCGTGCCTGCGATGGGCTGCTTGGGTTCAAGACATCGGGCGCTTTCCTGGCTGGGCGGCACACCACGCTGGGGGTCCGGCCAGCCTTCACGCCGGTCGGTGCGACCCGCGCATCCACTGGCGACTGTCCCGGTGGCCGAGCCGCCTCCTCAGGGGGCCGGGGCCGCGGTCCGCTCGATCAACACGCGCTCGATGCGGTCAGCGGGCTGCAGCGTGCGCAGTAGGCCGAGTCCATCGGTGACCTCACCGAAGATCGTGTAGGTTCCGTCCAGGTGCGGCTGGGGCGACAGGGTCACAAACCACTGAGACCCGCCGGTGTCTGGCCCCGAGAGCGCCATGCCCAGCATGCCCTCGTCGTAGCGCAGGGGATTGATCTCATCGGGGATGCTCCAGCCCGGGCCGCCGGTGCCGTCGCCGCGCGGGTCGCCGTCTTGCACCACAAAGTCGGGCACCACCCGGTGGATGGACAGTCCGTCGTAGTAGCCATCCTCGGCGAGGCGCACGAAATTCCAGACCGTGACCGGCGCCTCGCTGGGGTAGAGCCGCAGCAGCACCTCGCCGCGGCTGGTGCGGATGCGGGCCCCGCGGATGCTGGCGAGCTGGTCGAGGGGCACGTTTAGGGGCTGGTGGACGGCCTGGGGGCGCGGCACCTTGAAGGCGTCGGCCAGCACGCTGGCGGCCTCGACGATCTCGGGATCGGGGTGTTTGCCCAGGGTGCTGACGAGCTGGATGAGCGCGGGGCTGACCTTCTGTTTTCCGATCTGGTTCTTCTTCTCGGGGTAGAGGGCGGCCAGGGCCTTGGCGGCGCTGCGGGTCAGATCGGGGTCCACCGGCTGTTGGAGCAGCCGCACCAGCGTGCTCTCAGCGGCGCGGTCGGGGCGCTCGGCGAGGTGATCGGCGGCGGCGGTGGCCACGACCCGGTCGCCCGCCAGCAGCAGCGGCAGGTAGGCGGCGGTGGCGACCTTGAGCTCGACGAGGCGCCCGGCGGCGGCGACCCGCACACGCGCGCTGTCATCCTCGGTGGCCAGGGCGACGAGGCGCGGCACGTCGCTGTAGCCGGCCAGGGCGGCCTCGCGGATGGCGTCGGGGCGGTTGGTGCCCAGGTAGGGGCCGAGCTCAGCCATCAGCCCGGCGGTGGCCAGGGCGGAGAGGGCCTCGGCGGCCTCGGTGAGGCGGGTGGCGCCGTGGGTGCGCTGGTCTTCGGCCGCCTCCAGGTCGGCGCCCCGGGCGACGATCGGCAGAAGGAGGGCGAGGCGGTCGAGGGACTCCACCTGGCCCACGGCGGCGATGGCCTCGCGGCGCACGCCGGGATCGATGTCTTGGAGCAGGCCGGCCACCTCGCGCCAGCGGGCCAGTCCGCCGGCCCGGGCCACGGCCACCCGCACCCGCGGGGAGCTGTCGCGGGCGGCCTCGCCGTAGAGGCGGGCCTTGCGGTCTTCGGCGTTGGTGAGGGCGGCGGTGGAGCGCAGCAGGAAGGCGCGGGTGGCGACGTCGCGCTCGCGGCTGGCGGCGGCGAAGAGGGCGTCGGTGGCGCGGTTGGAGAGGCTGGGCGGCCGGATGCGCCCCAGGGCAAAGGCGGCGGCGCGGCGGGCGCGCAGGTCGAAGCGCTGGAGCTGGCCGATCAGCGCCAGCACGACCTCTTCGGCGCCGGCCTCGGGGATGGCGCGCATGTGCAGGCGCCCCAGGGCGATGGCGGCGGCCTCGGCCACCTCGGGCGGGTGCAGGGGGGCGGGCTCCTCGGCGAGGTGGCGCACCAGCACGGGCACGCTGGCGCTGGTGCCCTGCTTGCCGAGGCCGGCGCAGAGCAGGGCCCGCTGGCTGGGGCGCTCGGCCCGGCTGAGCAGGGTGAGCAGGCTGCTCTCCGAGCCCGGCGTCTGCCCCAGCGCGAAGGCGGCCTCGCTGCGCACGGTGGCGTCGGCATCTTCGGCCAGGGCGCCCAGCGCCGGCAGGGCTTCGGCCACCCGCAGGCGACCGAGGGCGCGGGCGGCGCGGGCCCGGGCGGCCGGGTCGGGGCTGTCGACATAGTCGACGAAGGCGGCGGGCGGCAGGCGCATCGCCTCCATCAGCAGCACCGCCGACTGGTGCTCGGCGGTGAAGGCCGGCACGGCCTTGGGGGCGGCGCTCTCGCTCGCGCCGAGGAAGAAGAGGCCACCGAGCCAGGGGTTCATGCGCGCTCCGTGCAGGAGGGGGCAAGTATCCCATCGCACCAAGGCGGGCCGGAGCGGCCCCGGTGCGGGCCGGAAGGGGGGCCTTCTCGCGGAGCGGAGCCGGCTTTTGACGGCGTTTGGCTGGCAGGGCGGGGCGCAGCGCGGCATGAGCAGGGACGGAGCATGCAGATGGCGCGGCTTTTTGGCTTCATGATGGGTGGGGTCGGGCTGGTGACCGTCTCCTGTGCGGAGGCCGGCAAGGGTCGCGGCCAGGTCGACAGCGGCGGGCCCCGGGTCGAGGACACCGATGGGGCCGACACCAGCGCCCCGCCGGTCGCCGCGCCCACCTTTGTTCTGGCCGGCGGCGGCAGCGAGGGCGAAGTGGGCGACGCGGGCGCCTGGTCGGCGCGGCTCTACGGCCATCTGCTCGATGGCGGCGACGTCACCGGCGATGGGCAGGTGAGGGTGGTGGTTTTGTCCACGGCCGAGGAGACCGACTGGCTGCCCGCCTACTTCGTCGACCTGGGCGCCGATGGGGCCGAGAACCTGCGGGTGGCAAGCCGCGACGCGGCGGAGGAGGCCGGCGAGCGCGTCGACACCGCCGATGCCGTCTTCCTCAAGGGCGGCGACCAGGGCGAATACTACGACCTGTGGAATGACACGGCCCTCGAAGGCGCCCTGCGCGGGCTGGTGGCGCGCGGCGGGGGGCTCGGCGGCACCAGCGCCGGGGCGATGTCGCAGGGCGCGCTGGCCCTGGCTGGCGGCGAAGACCTCGTGAGCGCCGACGTTCTCGAAGACGCCTGCACCGCCTACCTGGACGACCGCGACGGCGGATCGGGCCTGAAGACCGACTTCTTCGACTTCGTGCCGGCCCTGGTCGACACCCACTTCGTCGAGCGGGCCCGCCTGGGGCGGCTGGCCGGCGCCCTGGCCCGAGCGGTGGACGAGGGGCAGGCCGAGGCGCTGCTGGGCATTGGAATTGAGGTGCAGACGGGCCTGTGGATCCACCAGGGCCGCGCCGAGGTCATCGGCGAGGGCAGCGTCACCCTGCTGCACACCGACGGCGCGCCGGCGCCCACCCGGGTCTGCGGGGCGCCGCTCGACTGGCGCGGCTTGGGCCTCGACCGGCTGATCGAGGGCCTGGGCTTCGAGTTGGCCGATCCCCACAGCGTGAGCGGCGCCCTGGCCCTGGAGAGCATCCCGGCCCTCGGCGCCATCGAGGCCGAGCCGGGCTTTGGGGCGCGCAGCGATGACAATTCCGATGAGGAGTCCTTCTCCTGGGTGGTGGAGCGCGCCCCTGACCCCTACGGCGGGCACAGCGGCGGCGGCGCGGCCCGGCTGCTGGGGGCGGCGGGGCTTCTCCAAGCCCAGGATCGAGACCGACGGGCGGCCAACGACGAGGCGCTCTTTCAGGCCCTGGCCGAGGGTGGCCTGGGCATCGGAATTCTCGCCGATGGGCAGAGCGCCCTTGGGGTGGAGGGCGGCCGCCTCACCGTCTCGGCGACGGGGGAGCGGCCCCAGTCGGCCTTGGTGATCGATGTGCGCGAAAACCGGGGCGTGGCGGTGGGGGCGGCGGCCTCGGTGCATGACGCCGGGGATGGCGGGTTGCGTCCGGCGGCGATCCTGGGCGCAACCGTCGACCTCGTCGGCCTGGGGGAGGGGCTCTCCCTGGACTGAGGCCCCTCAGGGGGCGTCTTCGTCGCCCTCCTCCTCCTCGGGGAGCAGCTCGATGCTGACGTCGACGATGGGCTCGACGAGGTCATCGGCCTTGACCCCCTCCTCGGCGACCTCGGCCGGGGCCAGGGCTCCTTCGGTGGCCTTGGCCCCGACGCGGGCGGCGTCATCCCCGACCTCGGCGGCGGTGACGCCGACGCGGGCGGCGTCGTCGACGAGGTGGGCCCCGGCGGCGCCGACGGCGGTGGCCTTGGCGGCGGTGCCGGCCTTGCCGGCCAGCGAGGCGGTCTTGCCCAGGGTCCCACAGCCCTTGGCGGCCTTGGCCCCGACGGCCCCTACGCCCAGGCAGCCGGCGGCCCCGGCCAGGATGGGGCCGTCGTCGTCGGACTTGGGGGCGGACAGGGCGATCAGCAGCCCAACAAAGAGCAGGAGGGGCCGCAGCAGGGCGGCGGGATCAACCGGTGAGAGGGTCATCGAGGCTCCCTGGTCCGCCCAGCGGGTGATCGGCCTGAATCCTCCCCGATCTACCCGCCCGCGGCCCGCCTTGGGCGCGGATTCTGTACGCACCGGGTCTGCGGGTGGACAGGCCCGCCCCGGCGGGTCAGGCAGGAGGCCCATGACGCGCAAAGCCTTCACCGATCTGCTCGCCGAGACCCGCACCCGCAGTGAGATCAAGGCCCTGGCTGCCCGCTTTGACGACGAGCCCGAGCTGCGCGCGCTGGCCCTCGCCATCGCCGCCGAGCGCGGCATCGAGCTCGATGAGGAGGCCAGCGACAAGCGCCTCATCCGCGCCCTGCTCGACCGCGCCGAGGCCGCCCAGGTGGTGCGCACGCCCACGCGGCGCGACGCGGCCTTCCGCTGCGCCTGGTGCGCGGCGCTGGTGGAGGCCGGGGGCGGGCGCGTGCGCGACCACTGTCCGCGCTGCCTGCGCGGCCTGCACGTCGATGTGGTGCCGGGCGACCGGGCGGCCGACTGCGGCGCGGTCCTGGAGCCCGTGGCGATGCGTCTCGCCGGCCGCGACGGCGTGCTGGTCTCCTGGCGCTGTGTCGCCTGCGGCCACAGCTACGAGGGGCGGGCCCACCCCGATGATCAGCTCCCGGCCACCCTCGACGTCGCCGACCTGCCCGGTCCCCTGAGCCCGCCGGTCGAAGATGCGGTGGTGGATCGGGCCCGCACCCTGCCCCTGCGCCTCGTCGAAGCCCTCCGCCGCGGTCGGCTGTGGAGCCCCGGACAGCGCGTGGTGGTGGCCGTCTCCGGCGGGCTCGACTCCAGCGTGCTGCTGGAGCTGCTCCACCGCACCGCCGGCGCCCACAAGGGGCAGCTCACCGTCGCCAGCGTCGATCACGGCCTGCGCCCCGAGGCCATCGCCGAGGTCGCCCAGGTTGGCCGCCGGGCCCGCGCCCTGGGCCTCGACTTTCGAGCGCTCTCGCTCGGCCTGGAGGCCGGCCCCAACCTCGCCGAGCGGGCCCGCGAGGCCCGGCGGGCCGCGCTGTTGGGGCTCGGCGCCGACCGCATCGCCACCGCCCACCACGAAGACGATCAGGCGGAGACCGTGCTCTACCACCTGCTGCGCGGCTCAGGGGCCGCCGGCCTCGCCGGGATGCGGGCCCTCGACCCGCCCTGGTGCCGGCCCTTGTTGGGCGAGCCCCGCGCCGTCCTGCTGGCCTGGGCCCAGGCCGAGGGCCTGCGCTGGGTGGAAGACCCGAGCAACGCGGGCTCTCAGCGGGGGCAGCTCCGGGCCCTCTGGCCGGCCTTGGAGGCCATCCAGGGCGGGCTCTCGGGGGCCCTGGCGCGCTCGGCCCGCCTGCTCGCCCGTGAGGATGCGCTGCTGGAGCGCATCATCGACGATGGGTGGCCGCGGCTCGCCCAGACAGGTGGGCTCTCGCTGGTGGGGCTGCGGGCAGAAGACCCGGCGTTACACCTTCGTTACCTGCGGAGGCTCTGCGCCGAGGCGGGTCTCAGCGCGCCGCGGGCAGAGCGCCTGGAGGCGGCCCTGGCCTTCACCGGCGGGGAGGGGGAGGTGGAGCTGGGCGGCGGGGCGCGCCTGCGCTTTGGTGATGGGCTCGTTTCGCTTGTAACCTGACGTTACGATTCTGTTACCGAGGATCAAGAAGCGTTCCAGCCCGGTTGCTGTGCATCCCCGCTGCCGCGGCGCCATGGCGGTATACGGCCACCGCCACGGCCTCAGCAGGCCCGCCCGCGGCGGCGAGGGCAGCCGGCAGCAGTTGGGCGCCGATCCAGCCCGCCAGCACATCGCCGGTGCCGGCGGTGGCGAGGCGGGCGTCGCCGGTGGGGTTGACGCGGATGGGGTCGACGCCGACGAGGGTGTGGGGGCCCTTCAAGACGGAGAGCCCCGAGCGGGAGAGGGCCTGCTGAGCGCCGAAGCGGTCGGCCTCGACGGCGTCGCGGCTCCAGCCGAGCAGGTGGGCGGCCTCGGCGCTGTGGGGGGTGAGCACGCGCAGGCCGGCGGGCGGCGGGAGTGCGGTCGGCAGCAGGCGGAGGGCGTCGGCGTCGACCACCACCGGGCCGGGGAAGGTGGACCAGGCGTCGAGGACCTCGGCGCCGGCCTGCAGACCCAGGCCGGGGCCGATGACGAGGACGTTGTGGCGCCGGGGGTCGAGGGCCGCGGGCTCGGCGAGGATCAGCTCGGGCCAGCGGGGCGGCAGGGTGGGCTGGTCTTCGCGCGGCACCAGCAGCGTGACGAGGCCGGCGCCGGCCTGCAGCGCCGCCTGGGCGCAGAGCACGGCGGCGCCGCCGCCCGCCCGCACGGCGACGTGACCGCGGTCCCACTTGGCGGCGCCGGGCGCCTGCGCGGGGGCCCAGCGGTCGACGTCGGCGGCCTCGGTGAGCCGGGCTCCGGGGGGCAGGCGCGGCAGGGCGTGGCCAAAGCCGATGTCGACGAGCACCCGCTCGCCGGCGAAGGCGGCGCCGGTGCCTGTATACAAGCCGCGCTTGTGGGCGCCGAAGGAGACGGTGAGGTCGGCGGTTACGGTGTGTACAAGGCTCGTACCGGTGTCGGCGCACAGGCCGGTGGGCAGGTCGAGGGCCACCACCGGGTGGCCGTCGTGGCGGGCCTGCTGGAGGTAGCCGACCGCCTCGGCGAGGGGTCCTCGCGGGGCGCTGCGCTGGCCGGTGCCGAGCAGGGCGTCGACCAGCACCTGGGGGCGGTGCTGGGGCCCGAGCGCGGGCCGCTCGCCTGTGATGCCCATCTGGGCAGCGAGATCGGCGTTCACCTGGGCGTCGGGGGTGCGGGGCGGCAGCACCGGCACGGCGACGACCGAGCGGCCCCAGAGCGCCAGCCAGCGGGCCAGCACATAGCCGTCGCCGCCGTTGTTGCCGGGGCCGCAGAGCACCACCACGGGGCCCGTGGGGAAGCGGGCCTGGAGCGCCTCGGCGGCACCCTTGCCGGCCAGCTCCATGAGCTGCCGGCTGGGCAGGCCGAGCCCCTCGATGAGGTGGGCGTCGGCGGCCCGGGCCTCGGCTGCGGTGAGCAGCGGCGTCATCGCCGAATGAGGGTCGCGATGTCGCGCACGGCTGCATCAAGGCCGATGAAGATGGCCCGGCCGATGATGCTGTGGCCGATGTTGTACTCGATGATCTCCGGCACCGCGGCCACCAGGGCGCCCAGGTTGTGGTGGGTGAGCCCGTGACCGGCGGCCAGCTCGAGGCCGAGGCCCTGGGCGAGGCGGGCGGCCCTGCCGAGGCGGGCCAGCTCGCCGGGGTGGCCCTCGGCGTAGCGCGCGGTGTTCAGCTCGATGGTGGGCACGCCGAGGTCGAAGGCGGCCTGCACCTGCGCCTCCTCGGGATCGATGAAGACGGCGACGCGCAGGCCGGCCTCGACGAGGCGGCGGCAGGCGGGGCCCAGGGTGGCGGCCTGGCCGGCGACGTCGAGGCCGCCTTCGGTGGTGACCTCACCGGGGCGCTCGGCCACCAGCGTGATCTGGTGAACCCGGCCGCCCGAGGCCTGCTGGCCCAGCACCGTCTCGGCGATGTGCAGCATCTCGTCGGTGGCGGCCATCTCGACGTTGAGCAGGGTCTGCACGGCGTCGCGCAGGCGCGGCAGGTCGCTGTCGACGATGTGACGGCGGTCACCGCGGATGTGACAGGTGATCTGGTCGGCGCCCGCCAGCTCGGCCACCAGGGCGGCGGCCACCGGGTCGGGGTAGGGCGAGCGGCGCGCCTGGCGCACGGTGGCGACGTGGTCGATGTTCACGCCGAGGCGGCGGGGCTTGTTCACCATGAGGAGACCTCTGCTGCGATGGCGGCGCTCTGGGCCGCCGGGTCATTGCCCGGAGTGAGGGGCCCCTCGACGAGGATGCGCAGGAGGGGCTCGGTGCCGCTGTACCGCACCACCACCCGGTTGCCAGCGGCCTCGGCCTTGGCGACGCTCTCCAGTCGGTCGAGGGGGCGGCGGTCTCCGCGTAACCGGACGTTACGATTGGATTGGGGCCAGCGGACCCACAGGCCGCTCGGCAGTGGCAGGCGAGGGCGGCCATCGGGGCCGGCGGCGGCCTGCAGCACGCGGAGCGCGGTGTAGAGCCCATCTCCGGTGGGCGGGCCCGGGGAGAAGAGCACATGGCCCGAGGGCTCGGCGCCCAGCGTTGCGCCGGAGCGGGCCATCCAGGCGGCGACGTGGCGATCGCCCACCGGCGCGCGCAGCAGCCGGCCGCCGAAGGCCGCCTCCAGGCCGCCGTTGGTCATCACGGTGCCCACCACCGGGCCCGCGCCCTCCAGGGCCAGCCAGGCGAGGATGTCGTCGCCGTCGCAGATCCCGTGCTGGGGGTCGACGAGCAGGATGCGATCGGCGTCGCCGTCGAGGCAGATCGCCAGATCGGCGCCGTCGAGGCTGGCAGGTGGGTGCAGGGCGCCGACCCCCTCATTGATGTTGCGGCCGTCGGGATCACAGCCGCGCAGGCTGAGTCGGGCGCCCATCTCGGCGAGCAGGGCCGGCGCGTGGGGGGCGGCGGCCCCGTGGGCGCAGTCGAGGAGAAGGTGCAGCCCGCGCAGATCGAGGCGGGGCATCATCGCCCGCCAGGGCCCGGCGGGGTCGGCGACCGGTTGAGGGGAGGCCCGGGGCGGCCCGAGGAGGCCCGCGGCGGCGATGGCGGCCTCGATGGCGGTGTCGTCGTCGGACTTCTTGCCGTCGGGGCCGACGATCTTCACGCCGTTGTCGGGCCAGGGGTTGTGGCTGGCGGTGACCATGACGCCGGCCTGGGCGCCGAGGTGGGGCACCAGCAGGCTGAGGCCGGCGGTGGGCAGCACGCCCGCCAGCAGGGGGGTGACGCCGCCGGCGCAGAGGCCGCGGGCCAGGGCCTCGGTGAGCATCGGCGTGCTCTGGCGGGTGTCGCCGCCGATCACCACCGCGCCGCGCCCGCCCAGGTGGTCGGCGAGGCCGCGGCCGATCTGGGCGGCGCCGACGGGGTCGAGGGGGAACTGGCCGGCGGGGCCGCGGATGCCGTCGGTGCCGAAGCGGATGCTCATGGGGGGGCGGGCTCCAGGGTGAACTGGCGGGGGCTGACCTCGGCGACCTTGACGTCGGCCGGCTCGCCGTCGATGCGCACCTGCACGGCGCTCTCCTGGGGGTCGGGCGACCAGATGGCCGGGCTGGGGCCGGGCAGGATGACCAGGCTGATCTGCTCGGCGGTCAGGGAATTCACGGCGGTGCTGGGCCCGGTGAAGGAGACGGTGGCCTGGGGTGGGCTCACCTTCCAGCCCGGCTCGTTCACCGTGACGGCGAGACCGGACAGCTCGCGGTTGGACAGCTCGGGCTCGACGTCGACGGCCACCACCACCGTGGCGGTCTGGGCGCGCAGGGCGCGGCTGCGCAGGTTGAGGCGGACGTCAAAGCTGCGGTCTTGATCGAGGCCGCTGAGGTCGATGGCGGTGGTGCTGATCTCGTCCATCTCGCGGAGCACCGACTCGGGGCCCGACAGCTCGACGGTGCGGGGCTGCACGGTGTGGCCCTTGAGCTGCCAGCCGGCGGCGGTCGAGCCGGCGATGAGGGCCTTCACCTTGACGGTGCGGGTGATGCGCTTGTCGAGGGCGATGGTGGCGGTGGGGGGCTGCACCTGGACGACCTCCACCCCGCGCGGCAGGCCGCGGATCTGGCTCTCGTTGAGGTCGATGGTGCGGGTGCCCAACTCGGACTGGCGGAGGTCGACGGTCAGCACGAGCTCGCGGCGGGCGGCGATGCGCACGAGGCCGGTGGGGCCGGAGACCGAGAAGGTGACGGCGGTGGGGGCGGCCTCGTCGATGAGGCCGTCGGGCCACGTATACTCAATCTTGGCCTTGAGGCGGTGCTCGACCGCCGGCTCGGACTGCACCCAGACCCAGAAGGCCACGGCCAGCAGCAGGGCGATCAGCTTGAAGGTGAGGTTCTCGGTGAAGGCCTGGGCCAGCTCGGAGCGCCAGCGGGGCGGCAGGGTGACGGCCATTCTAGGCGCCTGCCGGGGCCGGCCGGGGGGCGGCGGCCTCGTCGTTAAGGAGGGTCTGCAGGGCGCTGCGCAGCTCGTTGGCGTCGTGGGTGGGCCGGATCTCGCCGCTGGCGGCCACGCTCACCGTGCCGCGCTCTTCGCTGACCACGATGACGACGGCGTCGGTGGCCTCGGTGAGGCCGATGGCGGCGCGGTGGCGGGTGCCGAAGAAGCGCGAGACCTTGGTGGACTGGGTGAGCGGCAGGATCACCTTGGCGGCGGCGAGCTGCCCTTTTTGGATGAGCACCGCGCCGTCGTGCAGGGGGCTGGTGGGGTGGAAGATGGCCAGCAGCAGCTCTTGGGAGATGCGCCCCTCGATGGCGGTGGCGTTCTCGCCGTACTCGTCGAGCGAGGCGCCGCGCTCAAAGACGATCAAAGCGCCGATGCGGCGGCCGGCCAGGGTGAAGGTGGCGCGGATGACCTCTTCAAAGGCCGAGATGTCGACGCTGCGCCGCACCCGGGGGAAGAAGCGGCCGCCAGCGCTGGCAAGACCGCGGCGGATGTCATCCTGGAAGAGGATGATGATGGCCAGCACGATGTAGACGAAGAGGCGGTCGAAGAGCCAGGTGACGCTGGTGAGCTTGAGCTGCTCGGCGACGATGTAGAGCCCCATCACCACGAAGAGGCCGACGAGGCTCTGGATCGCCCGGGTGCCCTGGAGCGCCAGCAGGGTTCGGTAGAGCACAAAGGCCATGATCGCGATGTCGAAGACATCGGACCACTCCAGGGCCTCCCAGATCCAGCTCACCATGGCTTCACCACGCGGGGTGGCTTTCTTAGCGTTGGGCGGGCGGCGGCGCCGCCAGGGCGGCCCAGAGATCGAGGGCCTGACGGGTGGCGGCCACGTCGTGCACCCGCAGGGCGGCGGCCCCGGCCTGGGCGGCGAAGAGCGCGGCGGCGACCGAGGCCACCAGCCGATCGTCGGCCTGGGGCAAGCCGAGGGTGGCGCCCAGGAAGCTCTTGCGGCTGGCGCCGATGAAGACGGGCAGGCCCGTGGCGACCAGGGTGGCGGTGTGGCGCAGCAAGGCGAGGCTCTGGGGCGCGGTCTTGGCGAAGCCGAGGCCGGGATCGAGGTAGACCCGCGGGCTGCGAGCGCGGGCGGCGGCGGCGAGGAGCTGATCGCGGACCTCGGTCACCACGTCGTCGTAGGCGGTGAGCTGGGTCATGGTGGCCGGGGTGCCGCGGCTGTGCATCACCACCGTGGCCTCGAAGTCGGCGGAGACGGCGGCGAGCTCGGGATCGGAGAGGCCGGCCACGTCGTTGAGCACGGTGGCGCCCCAGGTGCGGGCGGCGGCGGCGACGGCGGGCAGGCGGGTGTCGATCGAGAGGGTGAGGCCGCGGCCGGCCAGGGCCTCGAAGACGGGGCGCACGCGGCGGAGCTGCTCGTCGGCAGGGATGTCGACGGCCTGCGGGCGGGTGGACTCGCCGCCGATGTCGAGCCAGTCCGCGCCCTCGGCGAGGAGCCGCTCGGCCTGGGCCACAGGGTCGTAGCGGCCGCCGTCGAAGAAGCTGTCGGGGGTGCAGTTGACGATGCCGACCAGCGCCGGCCTCACGCCAGGGAGCCCGGGGGCGTGGGGTAGATCGGGTTGAGCCCGGCCACCATCTCCTCGAACTCGCGGCCCTCCACGGTCTCCTTTTCGAGCAGGCGCTGGGCGAGGTGCTCCAGGATGTGCAGGTTGGCCTTGAGGATGCCGCTGGCGATGGCGTAGGCCTCGTCGAGGAAGCGCTTGACCTCGTCGTCGATGACGCGGCTCGTGTGCTCGCTGTGGTCTTGCACGCGGCCGAAGTCGCGGCCGAGGAAGACCTCGCCGTCGTCGCCGAGCGACATCGGCCCGAGGCGCTCGGACATGCCGAACTCAGTGACCATGGCGCGGGCAATGCGGGTGGCCTGCTTCAGGTCGTTGCTGGCGCCGGTGCTGATCTCGGAGAGCACCAGCTCTTCGGCGGCGCGGCCGCCCATGAAGATGGCGAGGCGGGCCCGCAGCTCGTCGACGGTGGCGCCCAGGCGGTCTTCGTCGGGGAGGATCTGGGTGAGGCCCAGGGCCCGGCCGCGGGGCACGATGGTGACCTTGTGAACGGTGTCGGCGTCGGGCAGCATGCGGGCGACGATGGCGTGGCCGGCCTCGTGGTAGGCGGTGCGGCGGCGCTCGTTCTCGGGCACCACCATGCTGCGGCGCTCGACGCCCATGCTGACCTTGTCTTTGGCGCGCTCGAAGTCGTTGGTCTCCAGGCGCTCTTTGCCCTCGCGGGCGGCGATGAGGGCGGCCTCGTTGACGAGGTTCTCGAGGTCGGCGCCGGAGAAGCCGGGGGTGCCCTTGGCGATGACGCCGAGCTCGACCTGGTCGCTCATCGGGGTGCGGCGGGTGTGCACCTTCAAGATGCCGAGCCGGCCCTTGACGTCGGGGTTGCTGACCACCACGCGGCGGTCGAAGCGGCCGGGGCGGAGCAGGGCGGGGTCGAGTACGTCGGGGCGGTTGGTGGCGGCCATCAGGATGACGCCGTCGTTGGACTCGAAGCCGTCCATCTCCACCAGGAGCTGGTTGAGGGTCTGTTCACGCTCATCGTGGCCGCCGCCCATGCCGGCGCCGCGGTGGCGGCCGACGGCGTCGATCTCATCGACGAAGATGATGCAGGGGGCCTGCTTCTTGCCCTGCTCAAACAGATCGCGGACGCGCGAGGCGCCCACCCCGACGAACATCTCGACGAAGTCGGAGCCGGAGATGGAGAAGAAGGGCACGCCGGCCTCGCCGGCGACGGCGCGGGCGAGGAGGGTCTTGCCGGTGCCGGGGGGGCCCATCAGCAGCACGCCCTTGGGGATGCGCCCGCCGAGGCGGGTGAACTTGCGGGGGTCTTTCAAGAAGTGGATGATCTCTTCGAGCTCGACCTTGGCTTCATCGGCGCCGGCGACATCCTCGAAGGTGACCTTGCGGCCGCCCTCGGAGAGCAGGCGGGCCCGGGACTTGCCAAAGCTCATGGCCTTGCCGCCGCCGGACTGGAGCTGGCGCATGAAGAAGACGAAGAGCACGACGATGAGGATCATCGGCAGGGCGTTGGTGACGAGGCTCACCAGCGTGCCATTGGGCTCGGCCTCGAAGTCGGGCACCACGTTGTAGTCGGAGAGCAGGCGCAGGGCCTCATCGCCCTCGGCGGGGCCGACGGCCTTGTACTCTTCGTTGGCGGTGGTGGTGCCGGTGATCTCCTGGCCCTTGATGAGGGCGGTCTTGATCTCGCCGGCCTCGGCGCGGGCGATCAGCTCGGAGAAGCGAAGCTCCTTGACCTCTCCGCGGCCTTCCTGGCCGACCATGGTGAAGGCCAGCATGACGACCAGGGCCAGGAAGACCCACAAAAACAACCCGCGGCTATAGTTCTTCATCGGTGCTCGCTATCCGGTGGGAGGGACCATGGCCACGCAGCGGCCGGCGGCAAGGGGGGGAGCGGCGGCCACGCGCGTCTCGGGCTAAGAGGCGGCGCTCCTGGCCGAGGTGTGCGATGTCCGAGGGCTCCAACAACAAGTCCCAGCCGGTGGTGGTGCTGGCTGGGGGCGGGACAGGCGGACATGTCTACCCGGCTCTGGCGATGGGGGAAGCCCTGGCGGCACGCGGGGCGCAGCTTCGCTACTACGGCGATGGGGCGCGGCTCGAAGGGCGGGTGGTGCCGGAGCGGGGCATCTCCTTCACGCCGGTGACGGCGGCGCAGTTCCCGCGGGCGGGCCTGCTGGCCAAGGCGCGCTTTGCGGTCTCGCTGCTGCGGGGCATTGTGCAGGTCCGCAGCCTGCTACGGCGCGATCGGGCTGCCTTTGTGCTGGGGGTGGGCGGCTATGTGATGGCGCCGACGGTGCTGGCGGCCTGGACGCTGGGCATCCCGACCGCGGTGCACGAGGCCAACGTGACGCCGGGGCTCGCCAACCGGCTCTGCGCCCGGGTGGCCAAGCTGGTGCTGCTCACCTACGCGGAGACGGCCAACAAGCTGCCCGGCTCGGCGCCGCGGGAGCGGGTGGGCTGCCCGGTGAACCCGGCGGTGACCCTGGGCGATCGGTCGGCGGCCCTTGCCCGCTACGGCTTCTCGGGCGAGCGGCCGGTGGTGCTGGTGGTGGGCGGCTCGCTGGGGGCGCGCACGATCTGCGAGTTGGGCGAACGCCTCGCCGGAAAAGAGCGGCCCTTCGACCTGATCTTTGTGACGGGGCCGAGCTACTTCGAGGCGGTGATGGGAAGGCTCGATCCGCTGCCCGCGGGCCTGTGCCTGCTGCCCTACGAGGGGCGGATGGCCGACGCCTTCGCCGTGGCCGACCTCGTCGTCTGCCGGGCCGGCTCCTCCACCCTGGCGGAGCTGACGGCGGTGGGCCTGCCGAGCGTGCTGATCCCGAGCCCCAATGTCACCGACAACCACCAGGAGGGCAACGCGCGGGGCCTCGAGAAGGTGGGCGCGGCCAGGGTCATCGTCGAGAAGGGCCTAGATCTGGACGCGGCCGTGGCCGAGATCGCGGCGCTGATGGCCGACGGGCCGGCCCGGGCGAAGATGGCGGCGGCGGCGCGGTCTCAGGGGCAGCCGGGCACCGCCGAGAAGGTAGCTGGCCTCATCTACAGCCGCTTCTTCGGGGGCGCGCCATGATCCTGGCGATCGGCGGGGGCCTCGTGGCGGGGCTGCTGCATGTCTTCGCGGGGCCCGATCACCTCGCGGCCCTGGCGCCGATGGCGGTGGAGGACCCGGCGCGGGCGGCGCGCCTGGGGCTGCTCTGGGGCTTTGGCCATGGGGCGGGCGTGGTGCTGCTGGGCGGTCTGGGCATCCTGGCGCGCGCCGCCTTCGATGTGGAGGCCTTGTCGGCGGGCTCGGAGCGGCTCGTGGGGGTGGTGCTGATCGGCGTGGGGCTCTGGGCGCTGCGGGCGGCGATGGCGGCGACGGTGCACAGTCATCCCCACGGGCACCATCCGGCCGAACAGGGCCACCCGCACCTGCATCCGCCGGGCAGTCGGCACGATGAACCGGGGGCCCACGCGCGGCACAGCCACGCGGTCTTTGGCGTGGG
>Ga0164294_10001139_pt1 | contig 24993 bp, 16 predicted proteins | sample GEODES005metaG_FD_111479 | JGI IMG/M metagenome (GOLD analysis project Ga0164294, IMG submission 111479) | Oligotrophic lake water microbial communities from Sparkling Lake, Wisconsin, USA - GEODES005 metaG | ecosystem: Environmental > Aquatic > Freshwater > Lake | place: USA: Sparkling Lake...
GCTTCTAATGCGTAATCTGGGTTTAAACATGGAATATCAACTTTTTCAGCTTCTGTAAATCGAAATAGATAGAAACAACTTTAAGGGCTTTAACCCAGTTTACGCATTAGAAGAAAAAGCAAATTTTGAGGCTAAAGCCATTTCAAAATACCCATAAAACCCCTAGCTAAAGCTCGGGGCTATTAAAAAACGACTTTCAATTTTTCTACTGCGTAATTTCGGTTTTATTGGCATGTGTACTTTTAAACCCTTCCATTTCTTTGTTCCGTCTACATCATGAAGGCCTGTGTTTTATTAACTCTACTAAAACAAACATATTTTAGTAGAATCTATTATTTCAAAACGTTTAAAGTAGCATTCCTTAGGTTGTCTAAAAGGTAAAATAAGCACTTCTTTCCCTGATAAACTTTTGTTTTTGATACATAAAGTCTAATCAAAAAACAGAAGTTTTGCCTCCTAAATAAATGCTTTTGCTGCTTTTCCCAAGTTCAACAATGATTCCTAATTCCTAATTCTCAATTACTAATTCTCAATTCCTAATTCCTAATTAATCCCAACCCTTCCCATCCAATAATTGCAATTTTTCGCGTTAGTCCCCACATATAGCCACCCAATCCTCCGGAAGTTTGTATCACCCTGTGGCAAGGAATCAAAAATGAAACTGGATTTTGGCCGATGGCGGTACCAACGGCCCTGTATGCTTTTGGATGCTCTATTTGTTGAGCGATAGTTCCATAAGTAGATAACCGTCCCTCAGGAATGGATAACAACATTTGCCAAACTTTTAGCTGAAATGGTGTCCCTTTAATATGTAATTTGATGGATGTAGGGTTGGATAGATCCCTCTTGAAAAACGACAATGCTAGTTGATGAAAGCTATCTTCCTGCTCTAAAAAGGCAGCATTGGGAAATTGATCTTTTATTAATTGTAGAGATTCTTCTCTGTTGTCGGCAAAGTGCATTGCACAAATGCCACGATGCGTTGATGCCACTAGTACCGTACCAAATGGAGTAGTAGCAAATTGATATTGTATAGTTAATGCTGCACCACCATTTTTATACTCCTCTGGCGACATTCCTTCAATTTGTACAAACAAATCGTGCAACCTTCCAGGGCTCGACAAACCGGTTTCAATGGTTACATCAGCTATGTTGTTTGGAGATTGATTCAATAGCTTTTTGGCATAATCAATACTCAAAAATTGTACAAATTGCTTAGGACTTACGCCCGCCCATTCGGTAAATAATCGCTGAAAATGAAATGGACTTAAATGTACGCTGGCGGCTATATCCTCTAAACTCGGTTGCTGCTTAAAATTTTGACGGATAAAATCAATGGCTTTTGCAATTCTATCATAATTCAGTTCTACTTGTGTACTCATGGTGTAAAAATCATTATAAAGGTATAGAAGTTAATAGGGATTTTTCACCCGAAAATTGCGGAAAATAACGAAAAAGTAATCGTTGAAAAACTTTTAAAACCCAGTGATTATAATTATTTGATTAAATGAATTATCCGTTAACTTTAATTTTCCGTTAAGGAAGAAAAAATACAATTATTTAAAAATGAAAAAATATAGCTTGTTGTTCTGCTGCTTATATATAGTGGTTTCATCTTTGGGGCAAAACAGTAAAACATTTTCAGATCCTGAGGGTTGGACCAATATGACTATAGGCAATATGCCCTTGGTGATTAGTGTACCTCACGGCGGAATGTTGAACTTAGATTCTGTTGTTGATCGCAATTGTGATGGTGCTGTAACCGTAACCGACAGTTACACCCGTGAATTAGCTGCTGAAATTGCACGTGTAATGCAAAAATACCATGGTATGCAACCATACCTTATTGTTTGTAACCTTGTAAGAAAAGATATTGATCAAAATAGGGAATTGGAAGAAGCAACCTGCGGACATACCATAATGAACAAACCTTGGCAAACTTTCCACGATTATATTGATAGTTCCATAGCAATGGCCACCCGCGAATTTGGCGGTTGCGTTTATATTGATTTGCACGGTCATGGTCATCCAACCCAGCGGTTAGAAATAGGCTATCTCCTGAAAGAAAAAGAATTGGAAGGTGCGGCTAAAGAAAAGGTAAACGATAAACCACTGGCAGAAAAATCTTCCATAACACATTTGTTGGCAAACCGTAAAGACAATTTAAAGTTGAAAGATTTTTTAATAGGTGAGATGGCTTTTGGCACGATGATGGCTAATGAAGGTATTCCATCTGTTCCGAGCAAACAAGATCCATATCCTTTTGAAGGAGAGAAATATTTCAATGGTGGATACAATACCCGCCAATATACCACCCAAAACTATCCAAATGTAAATGGTTGGCAAATCGAATCCAATATGAAAGGGGTTAGAGATGCGGCGGGTAGACCTGTTTTTGCACAGGCTTTCTGTAAAGTAATTTTAAAATTCATTAAAGAATCTACGCCTTATAGGTTGCCGGTTATCGCTACAAATTAATACAAATGCACAAAAACGCTTTCCTGTTGTGGTTGATGTTCTTTTCAACCATTGCAAACGCACAATATTCTGTTGGAAATACTTATTACGGTTACAACAATACCGTTCAATATGTATATGGGAATTTGCCTATTATCATTTCTGCACCCCACGGAGGCACTACTAGTGCCGGGCTACCCGACCGTACTTGTGCGGGCATAACCACCACTACAGATTCTAATACGGATTTGTTGGCTATCGCTTTAAAAAAGGCGTTGGCAAATTTGTTGGGCAAAACGCCACATACTGTAATTTGCAATGTACTTCGTAGTAAAATAGATGTGAACCGTACGGTAAGTGAAGCCACTTGCGATAATGCTACTGCCGCCTTCACCTGGAACGATTACCACAATTTCATTGGTGCTGCAAAAACTAGGATTCTTCAAACTTATGGGAAAGGCATCTTAATCGATATTCATGGACATGGTCATACTGTTCAAAAGATGGAATTGGGTTATAACTTAAGTACTGCTGAATTATCTGGTACCGATACCTACATCAATGGAAGTTCAAAAGTTGCCGGTAGTACAATCAGAAATTTAGTAGGAACAAATCTTAATGGATTATCCCATGCCGCATTGGTTAGAGGCGCTTTTGCGTTGGGTACATATCTCGAAACTGCTGGATATCCTTCTGTTCCGAGTTCAACCAATTTAAATCCGGGTACCGACGATTATTTCAGCGGCGGTTATACCGTTGAAAAGTGGGGAAGTAAAGATGGCGATGCATTAGATGCTATTCAAATAGAGTGTAATTATGATGGTGTTAGAAACAGCACCGCCAACATCAATCGATTTGCCGATTCGTTGGCACATGCTATAAAATATTATGTGGAAAAGCATTATTTTACTACACTATCAGAGCAGATTGCTTCTGTAGCCTCTGGTAATTGGAGCAATCCGGCAACTTGGAGTAATAATTCCGTTCCTTCGGCGTTGGACAATGTATTAATTGCTCCCGGACATGTTGTAGCGGTGGATGATGCCAATGCGGTTTGTAATTCGATAAGTTTTGGTGATGTGGCTGCAAAGTTAAACCTTAGTACAGCCACTTCGGTATTAAGTGTAAGTGGAAATTTTTCATTAGCTGGCACCGCACATAGTGCATTTTCAGGTTGGACGGCAGGTGCGTGCATAAAATTTAATGGGGTAGGATTACAAACCATCAGTGGTTTTGCTACCAGTGGCTTTTCCACTTCATTTGATTCTATTTTGGTTGATAAACCCGTTGGTGATAAGTTGGTAACCAGTGGGGGCGGAATGGTACTTGGATTAGGCAAAGGAGTAGAAGTATTAAGCGGAACCTTTGAACTCAGCAGTACCGACGATATTGAAGGTAGATTGTACACAGGAACAGCCAATTCACCTTTGATAGTAGTTCGACAAAACGGAACCTTCAATATGGCGGGAAGTACATCGCACATTAGACGGGCATCGAATACAGGAGAAAATACGATGAAAATTGGCAAACTTACCGTATTTGGTTTGGCCTATCTCGCTGCCGGTGATTCTAAAAAAGCCAGTTTTGACGGTATTGATGTAGAAAATGGAGGTATTGTAGAAATGTCAACCAGCAGAAGTACCAGTGCAACAGGGTATTTCAATCCGGGGTTGATTACGGTGAAAAATGGAGGTAAGTTTAAAAATAGTTTAGCCACTACCACGTTTTGGTTCAACAATGTAACTACACCCACGGTTGTAACTGTTGCATCAGGTGGAGAATATGAAGTAGGTGCGTCATCTACGATATTGCCTCATGGAGGAATTACGCAAAATACAGGGAGCATGTTTAGGTTTTCCAGCGATTTGGCAACTACATTGCCTGCGGGGATTACCAATTACAAAACGTTGATTCTTTCCGGACTTGGGTCCAAAACATTGGCTACCAATATTACTGTAGAAGAAGCCTTACAACTTTCAGGTTCTTTTACAACACTTTTATTGGGAAGTTCTACGCTAACCTATAGTTCTAATAGCGTTTTGAGGTATGGTGCTTCTGGTCAATCAACACCACAAAATGTAACAGCAATAGAATGGCCCGCATTAAACGGTCCGAATAATGTACAAATATATAATTCGGGGGGCGTTACCCTTGGATTTGCACGAACAATACCATCAGCAGGAACCCTAACCTTAACCTATGGCAGCTTATCGCATTCAGGCAATCTAACGTTGGCATCTGGGGCAACCATATCCCGTGCTCGTGGAACATTGGCAAGTGCACCCAATTTTGCCGCCATCACCAACATTATATACAACAGCAGCATTGCAAAAGTGGCTACAGATCTAGAAGTCCCTGCTGGAGGAATATTGAACAACCTTACAATATCAACAGCATTAGGCATTACGGTGTCAACACCATTAACGGTGAATGGGGTATTAAACCTAAATAATGGCATTGCAGATTTGGGTGCAAATAATTTAATTGCGGGATCTGTGGCAGGAGGAAGTGCATCAAGTTTTATCAATACCAACGGGGCTGGATTGTTTATGCTTAAAAATATTGGAGTAGCTTCTACAACTTTACCAGTGGGTTATAACACTTATTCTCCCGTAATTGTAAGCAATAGTGGTACTACGGATGATTTTTCTGTAAATGTTGCGCCCGGAACCATTTGTAATGCAGCTGCATTAAGCAGCGTCAATAGGATTTGGACATTAACAGAAGCTTTAGCAGGAGGATCAAATGTGTCAGTAGGTTTGCGGTGGAGTGCTTATTTGGAAGGTGCATCATTTGTGCGAAACAGTTCAGCTGCGGTGCATTGTAGCGGTGGGGCAGTAGATCTTAAAGGTAGTATAGGCACTGCTGCCGTAACGGATACGTTTTTTACACAAACCATTACGGGCATAAACAATTTTTCACCTTTTGGTGTAACCAGCGATGCCGCGACGCTTCCCGTGCATATTTTAAACCTAAGTGGAAAGAAATTGGCTTTTTCCAATTGGTTGTTTTGGGATGCTAGCGGAGAAGTCAATAGTTCCCATTACGAAGTTGAAAGAAGTCAAAGTGGCAATAGCTTTGTTACTATTGGCAAGATATTAGCAAAATCGGATAGCTATAGTAATAATAAAAAATATCAATTTGAAGATAACAATCCTTTAGACGGCATTCAATATTACCGAATTAAGGAAGTTGGAAACGATCTTTCGCTGCAATACAGTGCTATTATAGCGATACAAGCCAACAGTAAACAAAGTAGATTTCAGGTATATCCCAACCCTGTTGAGGGAAGAATAATTCATTTGGCGATAGAAACCGCTGAACCCAGTATCTATCATGTGGGGATATATTCTGTACAAGGACAATTATTGCAACAAAATCAATTGGCTGTACCAATTAAGAATTCTTTGCATCATATTGAGTTACAACCTCAAGTTATGCCAGGTATGTATCAATTCATAATAACAGACGCCAAAGGGATTATTGTAAGCAAACAACTCATTTATAAAAACCTATAGTATTTGAATCAAAGTAATTGTTTGAAAATATAATTTGTTGTTAATTTTTACATATTTTTATTAAACTATAAATCCCATTCCATACCGAAAATCAAGATTAATCCAATCCCAATTGAAAGTTTTTATTAATTTTTTAATGGTATTCTCTTTTAAATCAAGATTTTGGTATGAGAAAAGTGTTACTTTTTTTTATTTGTATAGGTACGGCCTTTATAAGTAATGGTCAAATCACTACAACAGGTTCTGGCAATTGGAGCAGTGGTTCTACTTGGAGTTCGGGTGTTGTTCCCACTTCAACAGACAATGTAGTTATTGGTGCAGCACATGTTATAGCGGTAGACGATGCTAGTGCATTATGTAATTCGATAAGTTTTGGGGCAAGTACTTCAAAATTGAATATGAGTAGCGCCACTAGTGTATTGAGTGTATATGGGGATTTTGCCATTTCCACTACTACTCATAAAGTTTTTTCAGCTTGGACAGCAGGTGCAAAAATAAAATTCACTGGTGGTGCCACACAAATTTTATCAGGTTGGACGACAAGTTCAAGTAGTTTTGGAACATCAATGGTGGAAATGGTTGTAGACAAAACCATTGGTACAAAAGTAAAAACGATAGGTGCCGATATGAAATTTAGTGTAGGCACAAGTTTGGAGATTATTAGCGGAACCTTTGAGTTGACCAAGAATGATGATATGGAGTGTTATGATATTAATGGAACAGGCACATCCCCCACGATAACAATTAGGGCAAATGGAACTTTTGATTCAAACAGTGATTTGAATTCTACATCACAAACGCAATATATCAGAAAATACGGTGGGGGAGCTACAGATGAAACACCTAAAATTGGTATTGTAACGGTTTATGGAATTGCAAAATTTGCACCTAGTTCAAGTAATCGTATTAATTTTTCTGGGTTAAATATTGAAAGTGGTGGATCAGTAGAATTTCCATCCAGCAGAAATACTTCTAGTTCTGGTTTCAATCCAGGACCAATTGTTGTAAAATCTGGCGGATTATTTAATCAAAATACAACTACAAATTTTTGGTATTTAAACACGACAAATAAAACAACTGTTACAATTAAGAGTGGAGGTGAATTTGAATGCGGTTCCTCTTCCATTAATTTATCAAATATTACATTAACACAAGAGGCAGGTAGTTCTTTTAGATACTCTTATTTTTCTACCTCTAATCCAACTAATGTTGGTTCAATGAGCAATGAAATTACCAGCTATAAAACATTAATATTTTCTGGATCAAACAGCAAAACTTTACCTGCAAATATTACAATTGAAGAAGCCTTACAATTGTCAGGAGCTTTTACAACTTTGGCATTAGGTGCATTCACCCTTACTTACGGACCCAACGCAGTATTGCGTTATGGAGCTTCAGGTCAAGCTACAGCCCAAACTGTTACAGCTGCGGAGTGGCCTGCTACTAATGGACCAAATAATATTCAGATTTATACAACTAGTAGTGTTACATTAGGATTACCTCGAACTATCTCTGGAACATTGTCTTTAACCAACGGTACCTTAACCCATAGTGGTAATCTTACCATGGCTTCTGGATCTACTATTTCACGTGCGAGAGGTGCATTGGCAACTGCTCCTAATTTTGGTGCAACTACCAATCTAAACTACAACAGCAGCACCACAAAAGTTACCACAGATCTTGAAGTACCAAGCAGCGGATTAAATAACTTCACCATGAATACTACTATGGGAATTACCATAGGGGCACCAATAACCGTTAACGGTACACTTACTTTAACCAACGGTATTGCAGATTTGGGTGCAAATAATCTTACTACAGCGGCCGTTGCAGGCGGAAATGCAAATAGCTTTATTAATACCAATGGCGCAGGAGTATTAACCGTTAAAAATGTTGGATCTACATCCACTAACGTTCCCGTTGGTTATACAACCTATTCGCCAGTTGTTTTAAGCAACAGCGGAACTGCTGATGACTTCTCTATTAATGTAGCCCCCGGAACCATTTGCAACGCAGCTGCACTAAACAGTGTGAATAGGGTTTGGACAATTACCGAAGCAGTAGCTGGTGGTTCAAATGCTTCCATAGGATTGCAATGGAGTCCTTTTTTAGAGGCAACTTCTTTTGTACGCAACAATTCTGCTGCTGTACATTGCAGTAGTGGTGCCATAGATTTTAAAGGAACAATTGGCACAGCTACTATTGCAGATACATTTTTTGTACAAACCATTTCCGGTATCAGCAGTTTTTCGCCATTTGGTGTAACAAGTGATGCAACTGCACTTCCTGCTCGTGGATTAAGCCTAAGTTGGAAAAAATTAAGCCATTCCAATTTGCTGCTATGGAAAACAATGGGTGAATTCAATACTGCTTTTTACGAAGTAGAAAGAAGTTCAAGCAGCACCAATTTTAAAGCTATCGGCAAAATTGCGGCACAACCGGGTAATAATGCAGTGGAAAACAATTACCAGTTTGAAGATGTACAACCACTAAATGGCGTTAATTATTATCGATTGAGGGTTTTAGACAACAATAGCACGGTACAATATAGCCCAGTTGTGGCCATACGCTCTGAAAATACACAATCTGGTTTTCAGGTATACCCCAATCCGGTAAGTGGTAAAACCATCAATGTAGCGATTGAAGCTACTGAAGCGAGCATATATCAGATAGGTATTTTCAACATGCAAGGACAATTGTTGCAACAAGAGCAACGAGCTATTACCGCCAATGGTTCTTTGCAACAGATACAACTGCGGTCACAAATTGCCCCAGGAATGTATTTGTTGAAACTAACCAATGCTAAAGGCAATCAAATGAAGCAAATGATAGCCGTTCAATAAAGGAAAATATTTAAATAGATCATCATTATAATAAAAGCCGGCAAATTACATTGTCGGCTTTTATTATAATGTTAAAATGATACCCATAGCAATACAAAATGAAATATTCATTTCTTCAAAAAAAGCTAAGGCAATAATTTTAAAACAAACATTTACATTGATGCAAGTAAAAGTGGATAAAAAAATAATGGGTAATACTAATAACAAGTAATTGCATTGCAACTTTTCCAACAATGTCAAATGGCTTTTACGACTTACTACTTTCGACTTCCGACTTCCGACTTTCGACTTCCGACTTACGACTCCCATCCATGCTCCCACACAATAGTGTTAAAGCGTATCCAAGTGTTTTGATCTCGAAGATAAATCTCAGATGCATTACGATCTAGGAACAACTTATAATCAAACTTAGGAAATCCTTGAATGATGTACCCAGGATAGTACCAAGTTTTTCCTTGTGAGAATGCATATTGGGCTTTTAGTAGCATCAAGTACTTACCCAAACTGTATTTTTTATAGTCAGGATGATAAAAGTTTACAATACCGGCAATTGAAGTCAACCCATTATCAAAAATGCCTACAGCAATCAAACGATTATCATCTCTTATTTCAATGGCATAACTGGAATAAATAGACTCATGATGTCCTTCCAATAAAGCATCTTTTAAAAAAGGGGAACCAATAATGGTGCTTAACCAATATTTTTCATTGAGATCTTCCATTTCATCAGTAATTTGAAGCGGCTTTACTGAAACGGTAAATTTCTTATTGGCTTTAAAAATTTTGTGGTGCGTTTTCGACATCTCAACATCCTTTAAATGGATGCGCAACCAATACACTGGATAGGCATTTTCATTTTCCTTGATGGCATCGGTTGTAAAAATAGCTTGCCCCATTCTATACCAGCCCAATTTTAGGTAGTTGTCCAATTCTTGCGGGCTCATTGATTTTGGGTATTCAAATGGATCCATCTAGGAGCAAACTTAGTTAAGTAAACGGCAAAGGTAATTGGTATCAGATGATTTTCAAATAATGCATTGTATCGAGTTGTCTATTTATTCATTACATCTTCATTTTTTCTTTGATTATTGATATGTTTTCGCTAAGTGAAAACTTTTGCCAATGTAGTAGCCGATTTAATTACACACCAAAAGTGTGTAATGACCTCTATATCCTTTAAAAAAACACTTCATGGGCAGATTAAACAAAAATATAATAACTCTTTTCGGTTTCGAACTAATATAAACTAGATTTCATTGAGCAACAAGGGTTTTTCTACCGTTAGAAATAGATTTAAAAACCCTGAGGATTATATTGATAAAATTATTAATAATTATTCTTCCATCAAGTTAGATGGTTACTACTTTAGGTAGCTTAATCTAAACAAATATCAAATATGCCATACAACCTTTTGGTACACAACTAAAAGTTTACATTGAAAAGATTACATTAACTGTAACCTCAATCATTGAAGGACGACATTTACATTTAAGTTATTTGATTAAACTCTATATACTATTGATTTGGAAGCTTCTTTGGTAAGGAAATATTGTTTACAATACCATTGAAAATGTTGTTACAGAATCAAAAATAGTTTCAGATTCCAAAATAAAAGGCTGGAACTACACCTTTGAATGAACTATTTAATAAACATTTTGACAAAAAAAAATCGCTCTTTGCTCGGAGCGATTAATTAATGTGTTTCGTTGGTTAGAAACCGTAATACTAAGACAAGATTGAAAAAATCAAATTGACTATGTAAATCACGGCAAACTGACTTTAATAGAAATTGGTTTTAATGGTGTTTTAATGTGTTAAACATTTTTTATATTTCATTCAACAATAGGGTATATTATTGTATGAAATATGTAGAATAAGTTTTAGGTGTTTTTCTGTCGGTTATAATCTGCTTCTGTAATTCAAATGTACTACTCTTTGCAATGTTCCATTAAACTCAACAGTTATATTTACCTTAATCCTCCAAAAATCAATAGTTTACGTTACGTTGTTTAAGTATAAATACGTAATAACTTTTAATTTTTTAAACTATTTTTTGACGAATTTTCAAAACCTTATGGTAATATTTTTGAATTACACTTATTTTCTATTTAATCTAGTGCTTGATTTTTAAGGTTTTCCTACATCGTTTGCAGCTATTTTTACGTTCATAATTGTGTAATTACAAGTATAAAATGGTTAATATACAATTATGTACATTAATGTTTAGTTAATATTTTCTGAAAAATTTCTAACCCTCCTAAAAAAATATTAAAACTAAAGCCAACTGCTACATTCAAAAGTGAGGTATTACTGCTAACTTTAATCATTTGAATTATTATGAACATTTGAAATAAATGATTACGTGTAGTTCAATTCCACCCACATTAAACCCCAAAAAAACATTACCTCAAATTAGCATAATCCCCCCGAATCACTACCAAACAAACCATGAAAAACAACTATTCAACTCCCAAAATAAACAAACAATACATTGCCATTTTTGCCATTGCTGTATTTCTCTCTTGGACATTACACGAGTTAGCGCATTGGATAGTTGGTGAATGTTTGGGGTATACAATGGGGATGACATTAAATAGCAGTTACCCATTAAGCGGCCAATATGCGCAAAACTGGCATTACCAGCTCATAAGTGCCGGTGGACCCATTTTCACCTTGTGTGAAGCAATCTTAATTTTTATTGTCATGAGAAAAAGAAAACGGATTCTACTTTATCCGTTTATTTTTACTTGTTTTTATACGCGCCTTCTTGCAACAATCATTAGTTTCCGCAATCCCAATGACGAAGCTCGAATTAGTAATGCATTGGGTATTGGGAAATTCACGCTGCCAATCATTTCATCAATGATCCTTTTCATTCTTTTGTACAAAATATCTAGATTATATGGCTTTGATACAAAATTTAATTGGGCTAATTTGGGTTTAGTAATTTTATTCTCTTCTATACTCATCTTAACCGATATGTATTTCAAAATACGACTAATTTGACCTAAAATTGTATTTTACATTGGTTTTGAAATAGGCTTTCTATAGATATAAATCAGCTAGAAAACTATACTGGCATTATGTTATAGAAGAATTATAACTATTGTATTCCCCACATTAATCCTACTATATCATGACCGAAAAACAAATTGAACGCGTAAAACATTATTCAATTCAATTGTACAATATTTGGTTGATTTTTAGCTAATACCAATCAAGTATTTTCAATTCTCCCCAATGCTCAAATCTTAATATCTAATTCATATAGGTTCCTAATTCCTAATTAATAATTAATAATTAATATCGCTAATTTCCAAATGTACTCAGAAATTTAATCCGCATAATTTTCAATTGGTCCATTTCTAAGTCCAAATCTGATAATTCCTCTTTTGCCACTTCCAAGCTGCTGGTTTCGCAACTTTTAAAATAATCGAGAATATCAATTTGATCGTCTTCATCTACCAACTGGTTGATGGCGTAATCCAAATTGAGCTTAGTACCACTAGCAACAATGGTTTCCATCTCATCATATAATTTATCCATTGATAAATCTTTGCCTTTGGCAATGGTTTCTAAAGGAATTTTTTTATCTACCTGTAAAATGATGAAAACTTTATTACTGCTCTTGTTTACCAGCGAACGCATTACAAAATCGTCGGGAATTTCAATTTGATTGTCTTCAACATATTTTTTTATCAATTCCACAAACTGATCTCCGTATCTAATGGCCTTCCCCTTGCTTACACCACTAATTTTCTCCAATGCCTCCATGCTGATGGGATATTGAATTGCCATATCTTCCAAAGAATTTTCAAGGAAAATTACAAATGGAGGAAGTTTTTTCTCTTTCGCAACTTTCTGGCGGAGTTCTTTTAGTTTAGCCAATAAAGCTGGATCTATTACCGGCGGACCAGCTACTTCTGGGGTTTCTTCCTCTTCATCGTCTGTATCTTCAAACTGTGAATTAAGTATAATGGTGAAAGAGGTTGGATTTTTTAAAAAATCAGCACCCTTTGCTGTAATTTTTATTACGCCATATTCTTCAATATCTTTTTCCAACAAGCCTTCCATGGTCATTTGCCTAACCAATGCATTCCAAAAATGTTCGGTTTCATTTTTTCCAATAGCAAAAAAGTCCAATTGTTCATGACGATACATTTGGTTTTGAGCAGTCTTTTTGCCTATTAGGATATTTATAATGTATTGTGTTGGGAAACGTTCATCTAAAGCTTTAATCGCATTCAATAAATGAACCGCATTTTTGCCAGCTTCTGTTTTTTCTTTAGGATGTAAGCAATTGTCGCAATAGCCGCAATTGACATCAGGGTAAGTTTCCCCGAAATAGCTCATTAGAATTCTCCTTCTGCAAACACCACTTTCGGCAAATCCAACGGTTTCGCTAATGAGTTGTGCACCCACTTCACGCTCGCTGAGCGGCTTATCGCGCATGAGGTGTTCCAATTTGTACACATCTTTGTGCGAATAATATAAAATACAAATGCCTTCAAGCCCATCTCTACCAGCTCTACCCGTTTCTTGGTAGTAGTTTTCGATACTTTTAGGGATATTATAATGGATTACATAACGTATATCGGGTTTGTCGATGCCCATTCCAAACGCAATGGTGGCAACAATTACCTGAATATCCTCGTTCATAAACTGGTCTTGCCGATCTGCCCGAACCTTGCTGTCCATACCCGCATGATAAGCAACTGCTTTTACTTTATTGGCATTTAAAATGTCGGCAAGTTCTTCTGTTGTTTTTCTGTTGAGGGTATAAATGATGCCGGTTTTCCCTTTATGTTCAGAGATAAATTTCACAATATCTCTAATGGTGGTATCTTTTTTCAATTTCTGCCTAATCTCATAAGATAAATTAGGACGGTTAAAAGAAGATATAAAAATAGCAGGTTCACGTAAATTTAGGGTTGAAACAATATCATTTTGCACCTTTGGAGTTGCGGTAGCCGTTAATGCAATAACGGGTATTTCTGGGTTGATGATATCCATCATTTCTCGCAATCTGCGGTATTCTGGTCTAAAATCATGGCCCCATTCAGAAATACAATGAGCTTCATCTACAGCAAAAAAAGAGATTGTTAATCCTTTAAATATTTCTAAATTTTCTGTTTTGGTGAGGGTTTCTGGAGCTACGTACAACAATTTCGTTTTACCAGAAGCCAGGTCTTTATGCACTTCTTTAATTTCCCTTTTGGAAAGGGTTGAATTTAAGAAGTGAGCAACATCATCATTACTACTGTAGCCACGCACCAGGTCTACTTGGTTTTTCATTAATGCAATCAAAGGAGAAACGATAATTGCACAACCAGGAAGGAGCATTGCAGGCAATTGATAACAAAGCGATTTTCCGCCACCTGTAGGTTTAATCACAAATGTATCTTTGCCGGAGAGAAGACTTTCAATTATTTCCTTTTGGTTTCCTTTAAATCCATCGAATCCAAAATATTCGCGCAATGAGGGTATAAGGTTCCATTTATCGTTACTATTCGATTCGGGAATTGGGGATAATTTTGTTTTGCTTTGTTTTTTTGCAGTAGCCATTTCATTCAATTTTTCAAACACACAATATTCTAAACTGCAGCCTTTCAATAGATATTCACAGTTGCACACAAATTTACTAAATAGAAAGCATTTAAAGTGGATATAAAAACTAAGTTTATACTTTTATAAATCAAACTTAGGTAATGATGTACACATAATCCATTTAAAATGATAGTTTTGTCTATATTTTTAGTTGATGAAATCTATTATTGAGGCAGCAAAGAAAACCATAGAAACAGAGGCATCAGCCATAAAAGGGCTATCCGATTTTATAAATAAAGATTTTGAAGACATTGTTACCCTTTTGCTAGACATTAAGGGAAGATTGGTTATTTCGGGTATTGGTAAAAGTGCTATTATCGGTCAAAAAATTGTTGCCACATTTAACAGTACAGGTACGCCGTCAATTTTCATGCATGCCGCAGACGCTATCCATGGTGATTTAGGTATGGTTCAAGAAAATGATGTGGTAATGTTAATATCTAAAAGTGGAGAAAGTCCAGAAATTAAATTCTTGGTACCCCTAATCAAAAATATGGGTAATCCAATAATTGGTATGACCGGTAAAATCCCTTCCTATTTGTCGATCCACAGTAATTTTGTTTTAAATACTACTGTTCCTGCGGAGGCTTGTCCTAACAATTTGGCTCCAACATCCAGCACAACAGCACAATTGGTGATGGGAGATGCTTTGGCAGTATGTTTAATAGAACAAAAAGGTTTTTCGGGGGAGGATTTTGCCAAATATCATCCAGGAGGAGCTTTGGGTAAAAAATTGTATTTACGGGTAACAGATTTGTATCCGCAACATGCCAAACCTCAAGTAAAAATGGACGATGGTGTGCGAAAGGTTATTGTAGAAATTACGCGGCATCGTTTAGGTATGACTGCGGTATTGGGAGTGCATGATGAACTTGTAGGTGTTATCACTGATGGAGATTTACGAAGAATGCTTGAGAAAAATGGAGATGTTGATGTGGAGCAAGCAAAAGATATTATGAGTAAACATCCTAAAACAATTGACGCACAATCTTTAGCAGTAAATGCATTAGATGTAATGCGTCAAAATAATATCACACAGTTACTCGTTACTGTTGAAAACAATTATGTTGGGGTATTGCATTTACACGATTTAATAAAAGAAGGTATTATATGATGAATTCAAATCACTATGTAGCCATAATGGCTGGAGGAATAGGCAGCAGATTCTGGCCAATGAGCAGACAAAGTTATCCTAAACAATTTTTGGATATCCTAGGAATAGGTAAATCGCTAATACAACAAACGGTTGATCGATTTGCAAAATTTATTCCTTTAGAGAATATTTATATTGTGACCTCTGATGAATATAGCACTATCGTGCAACAGCAACTTCCACAAATAAAAGTTGACAATATACTTTGTGAGCCTTCTCGCAAAAATACAGCCCCTTGTGTGGCATTTATTTCCTATAAATTGCAACAAATCAACCCAGAAGCTTCATTAATTTGTGCACCTGCCGACCACCTCATTTTGGATGAACCTGAATTTGAAAGGGTATGCATGGAAGCACTTGGATTTATTAGTAAAAACAATGCTCTTCTAACGTTAGGAATAAAGCCTTCTCATCCCAATACGGGTTATGGTTATATTCAATATGATCAAGCGTTTATTACTGATCATGTATTTAAAGTAAAAACATTTACCGAGAAACCAGATTTCGCATTGGCGCAAACCTTTCTTGCTAGCGGAGATTTTTTATGGAATGCTGGCATATTTGTTTGGCAAATTAAAAACATTATCAACGCATTTAGAACATATCTCCCTGAAATGGCCGAAGTTTTTGACGCTGAAATTGAATCTTTCAACACACCTGCAGAACATGAAGCCATTGGAAGAATTTATCCCCAGTGTACCAATATCTCCATAGATTATGGTATCATGGAAAAGGCAGATAATGTGTATATTATTCCTTCCGCATTTGGTTGGAGCGATTTAGGTACGTGGAATTCGGCTTACGAAACAATGCAAAAAGACATCAATGATAATGCTATCAAAGGCAATAACATCATCACCGTTGATACAAATAATTGTATGATCCAAGGGAAAGAAGAGAAATTATATCTGTTACAAGGATTAAACAATTACATTATCATTGATACCAAAGATGCACTATTGGTTTGTAATAAAGATAAAGAACAGGAAATTAAAGAATATGTAACTGATATCAAACGCAAGAAGGGAGAAAGATTTTTATAGTGCGCAAATGATACCAAAAAAAATTACCACTTTTAGTGCATAAAACTAAAGATTTTATGCACTAAAGGGAATTTTTACAGCCATTTATCCAATTAAAAAAAGGGGTGTAAAAAATTTTAATAGCCTGCATGAAAGATTTCCCTGCATTTGAACAAGCATTTTTTAAACATTTTTCCACAAACTAATGTTCAAAGCTGTTTCTATCTTCAATAAAATATAAAAACTGTGGAAAAAATTTACGAATCTTTATACGTTTATTAAAACTTTATGCTGGTTAGTAACATGTGTATCTTTTATTCTTTACTATAAAAAATATGACTAAACTTCCCCGAGTTGGTACAAATATTTTCTCTTTGATGAGTGCTGCTGCAACAGAAGCCAATGCTATTAATCTTGGGCAGGGGTTTCCTGATTTTCCTATGGATATGAGGTTGCAGGAATTGGTTACCAAAGCCATGAAAGAAAATTACAATCAATATGCACCAATGGCTGGTTGGATGCCTTTGAGGGAAAGCTTGACAGAAAAAATTGAATTGCTGTATCAGACATTCATCAACCCTGATACAGAAATCACCATAACGCCAGGTGGCACCTACGCTATTTATACCGTTTTTACTACTATTCTTGAACCCGGCGACGAAGCAATTGTTATTGAACCTTGTTATGATAGTTATGTTCCGAATATAGAAGTTAATGGTGGGAAAGCCATATTGATTCCATTAAAAACACCAGGTTATAGAATAGATTGGGATGCTATAAGAAACGCAATTACAAGTAAAACCAAAGTGATTATCATTAATTCACCTCATAATCCAACGGGAACTGTACTCGATGAATCAGATATTCAAGAATTAAGAAAAACCGTAGCAGGCACCAATATGTATATCATCAGTGATGAAGTATACGAACACCTTATTTATGATGGATTGCCGCATTTGAGTTTACTACGGTATCCCGATTTGATGGAAAGAAGTTTTGTATGTTTTTCCTTTGGGAAAGTATACAATTGCACTGGTTGGAAATTGGGATATGTGGTTGCACCTTCAGCATTAACCATTGCATTGCGTAAAATACATCAATTCAATTGTTTCAGCTGTTTCACACCAACACAAGTAGCTTTAGCTGAATTTATAACAAACAAAGACACCTACCTAAAATTATCTGGTGAAATGCAAGAGAGGAGAGATTATTTTATAAGGTTAATGCAGGAAACCAAATTTACACTGTTACCCTCATCAGGCAGTTTTTTTATTTGTAGTACCTATGAAAAAATTTCAGATCTAAGCGATATGGATTTTTCTTTACATCTTACCAACGAAGTTGGCGTAACACCCATTCCAGTTTCTGCATTTTATCAATATGGGAAAGACGATAAGGTAATTCGATTTTGTTTCGCTAAGAAAAAAGAAACTTTAGAAGCAGCAGTAGAAAGACTGATGGTTAGTGGTTAGTGGTTAGTGGTTAGTTGTTAGTTGTTAATGATTAATGGTTAGGTGTTAGTGGATAATAACATAAATGAATTATGAATTAAGATATTAATTCATAATTCCTAATTCCAAATTCCTAATTCACAAAGTTGGTGGTTAACAAACTTTTATAAAAATAAATTGTTTTCATATTTTAGGTAATTTAAAATTCTTAACCACAAACAATTAAAAACTAACAATTAACAATTAACAACTAACAATTAACAACTAACAACTAACAACGTGTTTTCTTCAAAAAATAGAGGACTTCTATATATGCTGATTGCTGCTACTTGTTTCTCATTGATGGGAGCATCGGCTAAATTATTAAAAGGTAGTTTTAATGCCGGCCAATTGGTATTTTACCGCAATTCATTAGGGCTACTATTTTTATCTACAAGTTTATATAGAAAAAAACCTGTGCATGAGGGTGGAAAATTTGGTCGATTGGTTTTTAGGGGATTAATGGGAGCTGTTGCCTTGTATACATTATTGTATTGTGTATTGCATTTACCTTTAGGTACAGCGATGACCTATAACCTTACTTCCGCCATTTTCATAACCATTTTTAGCTTTTTTTTATTTGGAGAATTTAATGGCTGGAAAGTAATATTGGCGGTGATTTTAGGTTTTGCCGGCATGTTAATGGTATACAAACCTGGTATGCACTTGCCTTGGTATTACCATTTTGCCGGTTTATTATCCGGTTGTACCTCGGCGATAGCCTATCTCACGGTGGGTAAATTAACCGCCTATTACGATAAAAGAATCATAGTACTTTCCTTTTTAGTATGTGGAATCGTACTTCCAAGCTTAGGTATGATAGGGCATTATTTGTTAGATTTCCCTGCCGATGAAGTGTTTTTCATTGTGTGGCGTTGGCCGGTAGGAATGGAATGGTTGTTTTTGGTATTATTGGCTTTGTTTGCTTTATTCGGACAATATTTTGTAACCCTAGCTTATAGTGCCGATAAAGCCGGTATCGTTTCGGCAATTAGTTATTTCAATATTGTAGTATCCGTTTTTTTAGGACAATTTTTGGGAGATTCATTTCCTGATATGCTAACCCTTATAGGGATTCTATTTATTGTTGCTTCTGGGATAATGGTATCTTTTTGGAAGAAATAAATTTGATTGATTACTTAAGCTGTCTTACAAAATTTGTAGATTTGATGATAAAATTTTTAAACGTTATTAAACTATACCGTTAAATGCCTGTTCAGATTTTAACCAACATCCGAAAGTTATCAACGGATACGCTGATTTTATGGTACTTTTTTTGGTGAAAAAGGTAGGCATGCGCGTTCGGCAGTGAGAGTAAGTTTATTGCCTTTCAACTATTGCATTTAAGTTGAAGCAATTTTTGAAATAGAATAATGAAGATTCAGGTATCTTTTCAGATTCTCTATTGGAATATGTGTTATCTCGTTGCATCTCATTTACTTAAAAATATTATATGAAAAAGCTTTTACCATTTTTATTAGTTGTATTTTTTCAAGTCAATTGCATTCAAGCTCAAGTGCTTAGTGTACGTCAACAAGCCAATGTGATAGATGATATACTTGCAGACAGGATCAACAATCTTTTACCTTCTTTGATGGAACGTTCAGGAATTGATATGTGGGTAATTATTTCACGAGAATACAATGAAGATCCTATTTTGAAAACTTTTCTTCCCCCAACTTGGCTTTCCGCACGCAGACGCACTATAATCGTATTTTACAATAACCCTTTGAAAAAAGTTTTTGAAAAATTGGCTATTGCAAGATACAATGTGGGTGAAGCCATAAAAGCTGATTGGGATATGCAAAAATATCCCAATCAATGGGATGCTTTGGTAAACCTTATTACATCGAGAAATCCTCAAAAAATCGGGTTAAATATCTCTACAAATTTTGGTCATGCAGATGGATTAGACCATACTGAATATGAAGAATTGGTAACCCGATTACCAGCAGTATGTAAACCCAAAGTTGTATCAGCAGAAAAACTAGCTGTAAGTTGGCTAGAAACTCGTACAGATCGCGAAATGCAAATCTATCCCAAATTGGTTCAAATCACTCATAGCATAATTGAAGAAGGATTTTCTGAAAATGTAATTACCCCTGGTATTACTACCACAGATGATTTGGTATGGTGGTTTCGACAAAAAATTAAAGACTTGGGTCTAGATACATGGTTTCATCCATCCGTTTCAATACAACGCAATGATTCTTTGGTTTTTGATCACCTTAAAAGTTTTTCAAATCAAACCAAGGAAGATGTAATTAGAACTGGCGATTTATTGCATGTCGATTTTGGGATTACTTACTTAAGATTAAATACAGATTGCCAACAACACGCCTATATTTTACAACCCGGAGAAACCGAATTGCCTGAAAGCCTAAAAAAGGCATTTGCAAATGCCAATAGGTTACAAGATATCCTAACTGCACAATTTAAAGAAGGTAATACCGGTAATCAAATGTTGTTGGCCGCTTTGAATCAAGCTAATAAAGAAGGTATTACGCCCTCTATATATACCCATCCATTAGGTACACATGGGCATGCTGCTGGCCCTACAATAGGAATGTGGGATATGCAAAATGGGGTACCTGGCAGTGGCGATTATCCCTTATACCTAAATACCGCATACTCTATAGAACTTAATGCTGCCACTGTAATTCAAGAATGGAAAAAGTCAGTACGCATTATGTTGGAAGAAGACGGTTTTTACAACAAGAACGGTTTTAAATTTATTAATGGGCGCCAATTGACACCTTATTTAATTCCGAGGAAAAAATAATGGTACAATTCAAATTTTGGAATAATAAGAGCCAAGCACTTATTAATTATTTGTTTTGACGAATTGTTGAGCAATCCCTTAATTAATTCAAAAAAACGTATTTTGTATTGCAATTAAAAATTACGGAATTGTTGTATTTATAAGTTGAATCAGTGCTTTCAATAATAACATGTTTTCAAGTCTATTAATGCAACATAATCAATCATTTATCCTAACAATCTTTCATAACTCAAAATTCCTCATAGCCTCCGTTAACGCAACCACACTCTCCAACGGAAGGGCATTGTATAGCGACACCCTAAAACCGCCTACAGAACGATGCCCCTGAACACCTATAAAATTGTTTGTTTCACAAAGTGCTGCAAATTCCTTCTCTTTTTGTGGATCGTCCATCACAAAAACAACATTCATTTTGCTTCTGTCTTCCTTTGCAACAGTTGGCCTAAAATTTTTACTATTGTCTAGTGTATCATAGAGCAATTGTGCTTTTTGATTGTTGATTTTTTCGATGGCACTGATTCCTCCCAAATTTTTTAACCATCTAAGTGTAAGCATGCAAACATATATTGCAAAAACCGGTGGCGTATTTAACATGGATCCATTTTCAATGTGTTGACGATAGTCTACCATTGAAGGGATTTTTCTATCTACACCTTTAAGAATATGCTTATCAATGATTAATAGATTTACTCCTGCCGCTCCAATATTTTTTTGTGCACCGGCATAGATCAATCCAAACTTATTGAAATCCATTTGTCTTGATAAGATATCGCTACTCATGTCGGCAATGATCGGAATATCACTTGAAACATCCGGAATATCAAACATTTCCGTACCCTCAATAGTATTATTGGTGGTATAGTGAAAATAGGCAGAATCGCCAGGAACGACATAATCTTTTGGAATATATGTATAGTTTTTATCTTTTGAACTGGCCACAACTGAAACATTGCCGAAGTTTTTGGCTTCTTTGATGGCTTTAATTCCCCACACCCCGCAATCTAAATATGCCGCAGTTTGATTTGCTCCTAACAAGTTCATCGGAATCTGGAAAAACTGCGTACTGGCACCTCCATGTAAAAACAACACCTCTTTATTACCATTCAAACCCATCAATTCTTTTATTAATTGACGAGCTTCATCTAAAACCGATTCAAATAAAGGTGTGCGATGCCCAATTTCTAAGATGGATAATCCTGTATTGTTGAAGTTTACAATTGCTTCAGAAGCTTGTTGAAATACTTCTTGAGGTAAAATTGATGGACCAGCATTGAAATTATGTATCATACTTGTTTGTTAAATGTCAATTGAAAAAATACCAACACATGAAAAGGGCAAATTTACTAATTTTCACAAGAGCGTCCTTTAATGTCTGCCAATTTCCAATCTATGTTTAATGTTTTCCACTCTTGAAGGGCTTCTTCAGTATACGTTTTTCCCAAAAGAGATTGCAAATCTGGCTGACCGGCATTTACCCAAGCCGTATACCAAATACTTGCTGTTGCATGTATCGATTGACGCATGCGTCTTTCCACCATTCCGTTTAGTTTATCTTGGTATTGTTGGGTAAAATAAGTGGAATATTGTTTTACTATAATGCCATTTCGATTTTCATAGCTGTATTTGTAATCTGGTCGTACCTGTTCTGTTAATAATTTCTCTATCTGCAAAACACTATCAGAAGCGGCAGCACTCTGCCTCACCACCGTCCAAACATAACTAGAGACATTTTTTATATACCCCGCTTTCCCAACTAAAAAATCATATTCTTTGTGAGCAAATAGTTCCGGCACCCTCGATTCCCAAAACCCATGTATACCATTTTGGTTTGTTTTTTGACCATTATGGTTACTACTGGTATGCAAAGGAACGTGTAAATCGGCCATATAATGACCAATTTCAGCTGATAGTTTAATAATACGAAAGAGATCTTTTTCCTCAAAGGCTTTTGTTAATCGATAACTCATTTGTTGTAACCACCACGGACCAATGCCGTGTCTGTTTAATGAATCTTCGCTATACTTTTCCTTTGCTTTAGTAAAGTCCATTGGAATGCTGTCCCATGGTAGGAAATGATCCATATCTATGTAATGCCTTGGTCCTTCTTCTTTAACTGCATAACGTCTTTTATCAGGATCTACTGCATGTTCTGTGATAAAAGTAATATTGGGTTTGTAAATCACCATCATTTCGGGTGGTAAAATATATACAGCATATTGATTGATCAATTGGTGGCCAAAGAAGCCCCAGGAAAATAGTGCAAGAATAAACATAAACCCCATATTAATTAGGAATTAGGAATCAGGAATCGATATGAATTAAGAATTAGGAATCAGGAATCAGGAATCGATATTAATTATTAATTAGGAATCAGGAATTGGGGTCAGATTTTATTAATTGTGATTTTGATTTCAAAGTTTTTATTGATGATCCAAGTATGCGTTGAATTTCTTCGGTTTGCGATAATAGAGGATTTGCGCGTTCAGATTCAATAAGATTGCTGTCTTTAAGTAAACGCAACCAATAATGGCACTCCCGTGCTTCTTTGTAGGCTATATTTAATTTACTTGAGAAGTCTTTTTCAGATTGACCGCCAATAGATTCTTCTACATTTGCACCTATCGAAGTTGCAGATCGTATAAACTGTTTGGAAAGTACATATTCATTCTTCTCCTGAACTAAAAATTGGTATACCTTGATAGCCTCCAACGAAAACGCATAAGTTTTAACCGCAATAACATTCTCTCTCACTTTATCTCTATTTATTTGTTAACGTATTAAAATAATTATCCTTCCAACATATATAATCAACACAATTAAATTTTGCATTTTTAAATTAAAATTTTAGGCTAAAGCCAATTGAATTAAATCATTATCACCCTGATTACCAATTGCTCCATTTCCTAACTCCTAATTCCAAATTAATTAAGTTCCCCAATTCCTGATTCCTAAATCCTAATTCCTAATTAATTAAGTTCCCCAATTCCTGATTCCTAAATCCTAATTCCTAATTAATTAAGTTCCCCAATTCCTGATTCCTAAATCCTAATTCCTAATTAATAATCATCTTCCCGTGATTCCTGATTCCTGATTCCTAATTCCCAATTCACTCCGCTATTCCTCCAGAAATACAGAACTTCATCGCCTCAGCCCCATTTAATTTTTCGATGGGTTTTATACGATCGGGCTTTACCATATACAAATGACCCGCAAATGCATAAGATTGTGGCACATATACTGCCACATGATCGTCTAAACCAAATTGTTTTACCATTTCTTGGGTAATAAATCCTATTTACCATACATCATCTCCAACAATATTTACCAACACTGGATGATCAAATTTCCTTTTATTGCCGGCAAATGCTTCAAATAAATCTTTTACGGTGGAATAAATAAATTTTACCCCTGGCGTGCGTTCCAACAATTGATCAAACCAAAATACAAATCGCCCAAATATAAATGAAGGAGAAAAATAGCCTACAATGACTACAACAACTACCACCAATAAAAACCCTAAGCCTGGAAACCGCTTTGGCGTTCCATATACATCTAACTCTACCCATGTAGGAAATAAAATATGTAATATGTTGGGCAAAATACCATCCACAAAATTAAACATCGATATCACCGTCCATGCTGTTATAATGATGGGGGCTAAAATGATTAAGCCTTGTAAAAAATGGGTTAAGACCTTATTGAAACTTTTCCTAAACATGGTTTTGATTTATTGTTAAAATTAATCATTTCAATTCGGGTTTAAAGGTGACTTTCACCAGATTCAATGTTATTTTTCTGATTTTTTTACCGTTTATACAACTTTGAAAAAATTAATTCATGGAAACTTGAATTACAAATTAAGTTTCCTTAGTTTTGCGGCGACAAAATGATCATGGATACAAAACCTATCAGCGATACTCAATTAAGAATACAAGAGCAAGCTAAAACATTGTTCATGAAATTCGGATTTCGCTCAGTTTCTATGGATGATATTGCACACTCATTGGTCATTTCTAAAAAAACCATCTATCAATATTTTAAAGATAAAGATGAATTGGTGAATGCAATTGTTGAACAAGATATTAGTGAAACTGAATCTGAATGCACCAATTGCCTGGCTA
>Ga0164294_10001140_pt1 | contig 24960 bp, 20 predicted proteins | sample GEODES005metaG_FD_111479 | JGI IMG/M metagenome (GOLD analysis project Ga0164294, IMG submission 111479) | Oligotrophic lake water microbial communities from Sparkling Lake, Wisconsin, USA - GEODES005 metaG | ecosystem: Environmental > Aquatic > Freshwater > Lake | place: USA: Sparkling Lake...
AGAAGAATGAAGCAAGAAGGATTCCGTAGGCCGAGAAGCGACCGAAGACAACCATCGCAAGAGCGATGAATCCGGCTCCGCTGGTGACACCGGGGAGGAAGATCCCACTCTCTGCTAGCACAAGCGCTGCTCCACCCAGGGACGCGAGGACGCAACCGATGCCTAGTGCTATCCACCGTAGGCGCATTACGGGAACACCGTTTTCGTAAGCGACCAAGGGCATCTCGCCAGCAGCCTTGATGCGCAATCCGAACCAAGTCCGGTTAAGAAGGAGTGAGACGCCAATCACGATAACGATCGCCGCATACACAACAATGCTCTGGTTGAAGAGGATTGGCCCTAGGATCGGAATGTCGGTGAGCGGGCCGAAGGAAACCTTCGGAAGCGCGCGGACTTGGCCGACGTTGCCTTCGAAGCGCGTAAACAAGGTCGCCGTTAAGCCAAATGCGAACAAATTGAATAGCAGACCCGTAACGATCTGTTCAGTCTGTCGCCACAGGTAGAGAGCACCCAGAATCGCCCACGCGCACAGTCCGGCAAGAAGCCCGAAGCCAAAGGCGAGCGCGAAATTCCCCCAGAGCTGGTAGGTGAATGCCGCACCGAAGGCGCCAAAGAGCATGACGCCTTCTAGCCCAACATTGAGTACACCCGATCGTTCGTTAACGAGTTCACCTAAAGCGGCCAGCAGGACCGGCATACACAACGCCAGCGACGCGGCGAGAAGGGTCACAATGAGAGCCATGTCAGCTACTTCCCCGACGCGATCGCGTCGCCAGCAAAAGCAGCACGCACACAGAGACGGCCACGAGGGAGACCGTGGGAGAGACCTTCGAAACTGCCGCGAGCGTATTGCCGCCGACGCTGATCATCGCGAAGGCGATCGCTCCGAGCGGCAGTAATGCCGGACGCAGACCGATCAGCAGAGCCGCGGCTATACCGACATATCCGTAGCTTTGGCTGATATCCAGAACAAGAGCACGATTGACCACGAGGATAAGCACGGCACCAGCAAGTCCCGCCGCCGCGCCGCCAAGGAAGACAGAGATGACCCGGGTCCGAACCGGGGCGTACCCGAAGCGGAGGGAAGCCATGGGGCTCTCCCCAGTGGCCTTAATCCGGAAACCGAAGTTGGTACGTTGGATCAGCCACCAGGCCAGCCCCCACACAATGACGGCGAAAAGGACAGCCCACGGTGTGCTCCCAAACTTTCCAAAGAGGGGGAAATTGGTTGCATCTGGAATAGAAATCGTCTGTGGAGCCACCTTGTCGGGCCAAATGCTCGAGGTGAAGAACTCTGCGACCGTAAATGCAACGAAGTTCAGCATGAGCGTAGAGATCACCTCATTCGCGCCGAAGCGCTCGTACAAGAACGATGCAATGCCGGCCCACAGCGCACCAGCGACCATCGCTACGACCACGCACACGATTGCCACCCACACGGAGCCGGGCTCGCCAATCGTCAACGCAACTACCGTCGCGCCTGTTGCGCCAGCGACGAGCTGACCTTCGCCGCCAAGATTCACGAATCCGGCTCGGAATGGGATGAGAGCTGCAGCAGCCGTCAAGGTGATGACCGCCGTGACGGTCAAGGTGATGGCCAGCGAGTACGGGTTCCCGAGCGTGCCACGCCAGAACGACGGGAAACTAGTGAAGATGTTGATGCCCAATAGGAACAGCGCAAGGAGAGTGACACCGACGACAAGCACAACGCGAAGTGCGACCGTCCACGCACGGCTGGGCCGGGACACCACATTGGAGAGGGCCATGTCAGTTGGCTCCTGACATAGCTGCTGCGACTACTTCATGACTCGTGGACCTGCGATCGACGACTAGCGCAGCTCGACCCTGGAACATTACGAGGAGGACATCGCCCACCACGAAGGCTTCATCTAGATCGGCCGTGTTCCACACGACTGCAGTACCTTGCGCCTGCTGACTGCGAACATCCTCGAGAATCATGGCTGCGCCCATAACGTCGAGTCCACGAGTGGGGTGCGATAACAGCAGCACGGACTTGTGACCGGTGCTCTCGCGTCCGACAACTGCACGCTGCTGGTTTCCTCCGCTTAGATTGGCCAAAGCCATCTTGGGAGCGACGGGACGGACATCGAACTTGTGCAAGATATCGGTGACCAACTCAACCAAAGTCTTGCCGCGCGGGTTGGTGTAGCGCAGCGATCCCCGGCCCGCATATTGATGGGCTAAGACGTTTTCGGACACGGATGCAGACCTGAAAACATCCCACTTAAGGCGATCCTCGGTGACGGCACGCAGACCGGCTTCGTACCGCTCGCGTGGCCCTAGTTGCGCAATGTCTTTGCCGTTGAGAGTGACCGCGCCGGTGCACGGCTGCAGACCAGCAAGCGCATCCATCAGGTAAGACTGGCCGTTACCTTCAACCCCAACGACCGCGAGCACCTGCCCTGCCCGAACAGTCAGACTCACATCATCGACCCGCAGGCCCCCATCACTGCCAACGACCCTGATCCCGGACACATCGAGCACGACGTCGCCTAGTCGCTCAGCCAATGCGGAGGCGGTTTCGAGGTTCTCCTCTGCGTGCATTCTCGCCTCATCACCGAACATCGCACTCAGCAACGCAGGGCGAGGTGGGCAACTGTCTTGACTCAGAACTGTCCGACCACCGCGCATAACGGTTACTCGCTGCGCATAACGCTCGACCTCGCGAAGCTTGTGGGTGATAACGACGATTGACTTGCCCTGGGTCGCCAAATCTGCCAGTCGCGAGTACAACCGCTCAATCTCGATTGGCCCCAAGACGGCCGTCGGCTCATCAAGGATGAGGATCTGCGCTCCGACATACAACAGTTTGCAAATCTCGAATCGCTGCACTTCGTCGACCGCGAGCTCCATGATTCGGGTTCGGTCAGGAGTGGCAAAGCCCTCCTCGCGGAGAAATTCCAAAGCATCGCGCCGCTGTCGGCTGGTCAGCCAACGAAAACTGCCCCCCGAAACTGTCAGAAGAAGGTTGTCCAGCAAGGTGAATTCTGGAATGACGCTGTAATGCTGATGCACCATGCCGATCCCCGAGGCGACGGCATCTTGGGGATTGCGGAGAGTTTTCGGCACACCGCTTAGAGAGATCACACCCGCGTCCGGCTGCAATTCGCCACTCAGCATCCGCATCAGGGTTGTCTTCCCAGCCCCGTTCTCGCCCACCACGGCGTGGACCTCGCCGGCGAACACCGAGAGGGAGACAGAGTCGTTCGCGCGCAGGTCCCCGAACACCTTGGTGACGTCGCTCGCTTGGAGCGCAGGCGCGCGCCCCTCTAGCGATTCAGTCATCATGCCTTGCCCTTCGGCCGTCTCCTGTGAGGCTTTGTCAGGAGGCTAGCCGCGCCACGCGTCCTAGGAAGTGTCTCAATAGACAGCATTTTTGCGAATCGCTGTCACATCCGACATTTGCGGAACATACTGACCTTTTCCACCCAATGAACCGCTAGACCTGCTGGCACGGGCCGATCAGGAGTGAGCTGTGGATCAACTTTCGGACTCAAGTGGTCTCTCGCAACGAGAACTGGCGCGATGGTTCAGCGGGGTCCATGCGTTTATCGCGGCGGTCAATAAGCCGGTGAGCCTTCGTGAACTTCTCGACTTAGTCACCGCGACGGCGTGCGACCTGACAGGTTATGAGTTCTGCGGCATCCTCTTGGTTCATCCCGATCAGCGCCGACTCATGATGGAGGGCGCACATGGCTTAAGCACCGAGTACGTCTCCCGCCTAAACGATCAGGTTCCCATTAGTTTGATCACGGACCCGCGAGGCGAAAGCCCTTCGACCCGCGCGTTTCTCACTGCCAGGGCGGTTGTCCTGAATGACATCTTGGAGGACCCGCTCATGGAGCCGTGGTGGCCCCTTGCCGAGCAGCAGGGCTACCTCTCCATGGTGTCCGTTCCACTTCTACTTAAGGGACGGCCCTTCGGCGTGCTCAACTGTTATTCGGCCGAACGTCATAGCTTCACGGAGTCGGCCGTGGAACTTATGGGAATCCTCGCCAACCAGGCTGCAGCAGCAATCGAGGCAATCCATCTACGAGACGGCCAGCGAGACTTCATCGAGAACCTCGCAGAAGTCAACGAGTCACTCCGCCAGCAAAGCGCACTTCTCCAGAAATCCGATGAGATCCACAAGCGCATGAATGAGGTCGCGATTGGAGCGACTGGAATTGATGGCCTGACAGAATCGCTGAGCACACTTCTCAATCGCCAAGTTTTCATCGACGACGAATTTGGTCAGATGATCTCCCCCCTGGGTGTACGACCTGCGCTGTTGCCGCTTCCTGCCGCCGCAGAGAGACTTGAGACGCACGGGGACATGCTCCACATTCAGGGAAACGAAGAGTCGGCTTGGATCTTGAGCCCTATCCGCTTCGCTGGGGAAGTCATCGCGCGACTCTGGATTAACGGGCACCTACATGAGCTCTCACAACTCGATCGGCGAGCCATCGAGAATGCCTCAGTCATCGCGGCGCTCGAAATCATCGCCCTGCGATCTGCTCGAGACATCGAATGGCGTCTTCAAGGAGAAGTGATTGACGTCCTGCTCAATGACCATCCCAGTACATTCGAGTCGCTTCCCGGGAGGGCCTCCAACCTCGGCCATGATCTCGGTCGACCCCAATTTGTGGGCGTTCTACATCTGGGCTCGGATTGTGAGTCAACTGGAAAGCCTGCGGCCCATCTGGCCCGCAAAGCGAAGTCGGCTGCACAGGCTGCCATCCGCAACATCAAGCCTCGCCCGGTAATCGCGGTCCGCGACCCGCACCTCATCGTCTTGATCGCCGAGTCATCCTCAGCCAACCCCCTGGGAGAAATCGAGCGCGTCAGATCCTCTGTTGCAAAGGCGATCAACAATCCGAATCTGCGAGCCGTTGTCGGATCTAGGCCCGTTGCACTCAAGGACGTCGGCAGCACCATCCGCGTGGAGCGCGGCGCACATGCGCTGATGGGATCTCGCAGCGATGGGGCGCTGACGGTGGCCCTTGAAGACCTTGGCGTACTTGGCTTACTCCTGCAATTGGATGACCCGGAGCAGATCTCAGCTTTTGCGCAAAGTCGCCTCGCCCCACTACACAATCACGATCAGCTGCGTTCAACGGCACTTGTCGAGACCCTACGAACGTTCTTCGCACATCAGTGCAGCGTCGCAGCCACGGCAAAGAGCCTCTACCTGCATCCGAATTCGATAAAGATGCGTCTACGAAAGATCGAGGCGGTGCTGCGAGTCAGTTTGTCTAACCCCGACGATCTGCTCGATCTGCGCACCGCGCTTCTCGCTGAAGAGGTGGCCCGATCATAGGGTTCGGGATGCAAGTCGATCGACCTGTGTGCTTCGGAAACGTCGGAGCTGTGGCTGCTGGTCACCCAATCGCCGTGGCGGCAGGGTTAGCCGCGCTGCAACAGGGTGGATCCGCCGCTGACGCGGCTGTGGCTGCTTCCTTCGCGCTCATGGTGACACTTCCGCAAGCCTGTTCGCTCGGCGGTGACGCCATGATTCTTGCGCGTACTCGCAAAGGAATGAGCGCCTTCAATGGAAGTGGATCGGCACCGGCTCAATGGCGCCCACCGGTGAGCGCAAGCGGCGCTGCTACAGCAACAGTTCCCGGAGCAGTCCACGCATTATTTGTTATGCACGAACAACTCGGGCGCCTTCCTTGGTCCTCGCTCCTCTCAGCAGCAACCGCCACTGCAGAGCAAGGGTTCCCCGCCTCTGAAGAACTCGCGGCAGCGACAGTACGCAATCAGGATTTGCTCGCCGAGTCGACGTGGCCAGTCTCTCGCTTGCAGGTCGGTGACATTCTCAGGAATGACCCTCTGGCGTACACGTTGCGGCGGTTAGCCGATGGCGGAGCAGCGGAGTTCTACCAGGGAAAGACCGCAGTCCAATTGGTCGCTTCCCTGCAGGCCCGTGGTTCGTTGATGTCGGCAGAAGACCTATCGAGCTACTACACGCCCACACCTGAGCCGGTAAGCGTGCAACTAAGTGCTGCGCGTCTCACAGTGCAGCCACCCGTATCGCAGGCGATTCTCGGTGCGTTGGCACTCGTTTCTATGCAAGATGCGCCGGCGTGGATGCCGCGCGAAACACTTCTCGTGGAGGCAATGGGAAATGCCTTTCGGTCGCGCGAACTTGTCATGACGGCTTCCCCTGACACGATCTTGGCCACGGCAGCCTCACCGACGGGGCAGCGCGTTACACGGGCCAGCGGCGCCACCGGCGGCAATCACACGGCCGCTGTCACTTGTGTCGACGCAGAGCAGAACGTGATATCGCTTCTGGTCAGCATCTATCAGGAGTTCGGGTGCTTTGAGTACATTCCTGAACTCGGATTCTTCGTCAACAACCGACTCACGGGTGCCAGCCTCGCGCCCCTCTCTGAGGACCGCCGACCGATACACACACTTTCACCCATGATTCTCGAGACTCCAGAAGCGGTGATCGCTCTCGCCTCCCCCGGCGCAGATGCACAGGTGCAGGTGCTCGCGCAGGTCATCGACGACGTCCTCGCCCGCGGGACGGGAATCGGAGCCGCGATCGACTCACCGCGATGGCGCCTTCACGGTGACGCCCTGCAGTGTGAGCAGGGTATGAGCGAAGAGCGAGTCGCCGAACTTGAAGACGTCGGTCACGAAGTGCACCACTTGCCGTTCGGCCACATGAACTTCGGCGCGGTCACTGCTGCTGGTTTTGCCAACAATCGCCCCTTCAGCATTTCCGACCGCCGCCGGTCCTATGCGGCAGATGCCATCTGACTACGGACGAGCATCCGCGCCGTGGGGCGTGGCCGGAGCCTGCACTGTAAGTTGGGAATGTGAGCGGGCTTCTTGCGTTTTGTGTCGGTACCGCGGCATTCGCCGTTGCCTTCGTTGTGCTGCGACTCAGCGACTTCTGGCGCGATGACAGCAACGGCTGGTGGCTCTGGGTTGCCGGCGCTAGCGCCGTCGGCGGACTACTTGGCGTGTGGTTTTTTGCCCTACGCTTACGCCGCGCACCACGCGTCCCATCCCCCAACTAACGCCACTCGAAGGGCTCTTCCATGAGCAATATCGATCACTGGATTGATGGACGCCTCGTTGCCTCTGCGTCCGGCCGGACATCGCTCGTCTACAACCCCGCTACCGGCAAGATCAGCGCCCAAGTCGGTCTTGCGTCCGTGACTGAGGTAGATGCTGCGGTCGCCGCCGCAAAGAGTGCTTTTCCGGCGTGGCGCGCTACTAGCTTGTCGCGGCGCGCTGAGGTCATGTTCAACTTTCGCCAGTTGGTCCACGAAAACCGAGTCTTCATTAGTGAGCTCATCTCGCGCGAACACGGCAAGGTGCCCTCCGATGCCGCCGGAGAACTCGCACGCGGTCTGGAGAACGTCGAGTTCGCGTGCGGCATCCCCGCAATGCTCAAGGGCGGCTACTCAGAGTCGGTGTCCACTGGTGTCGATGTCTACTCGATTCGCCAGCCGCTAGGTGTGGTTGCCGGCATCACCCCGTTCAATTTTCCGGCGATGGTCCCCATGTGGATGTTCGCCAATGCGATCGCCACAGGCAACTCATTCATTCTCAAGCCCAGCGAGAAGGATCCTTCGACCTCGCTCTATCTGGCTGAACTTCTTGCTAAAGCCGGGGTTCCTGCTGGAGTGTTCAACGTCGTTCAAGGCGACAAGGTGGCCGTTGACCGGATCCTCGAGCACCCTGACATCGCGGCAGTGTCATTCGTCGGCTCGACTCCGATCGCGAAGTACATCTACACAACCGGCACAGCTAACGGAAAACGTGTCCAGGCACTTGGCGGAGCCAAGAACCATATGGTCGTACTTCCAGACGCCGATATCGAGATGGCGGCAGATGCCGCAGTCTCAGCAGCGTACGGATCAGCTGGCGAGCGCTGCATGGCGATCTCGGTGGTAGTTGCTGTAGGTGACGTGGGTGACCCGCTAGTGGCTGCCATCGCCCAGCGACTGCCTGCTATCAAAGTGGGCCCTGGCACCGACCCAAGCAACGAGATGGGTCCGGTGATTACGGCTGAGCATCGCGACAAGGTCGCGGGATACCTCGAAGGAGCTCCTGGCGAGGGCGCAACTGTCGTAGTCGATGGCCGCACGGCAGATCTGCCCGCCGATGGGTTCTTCATCGGCGTCTCTCTCATTGACAACCTCACATCCGACATGAAGGTCTACCAAGAAGAGATTTTTGGGCCGGTCCTCGGTGTCATTCGCGTCGCAACATTCGACGAGGCCGTCACTTTGATCAACGAGCACCAGTACGGCAACGGCACAGCGATCTTCACCCGCGACGGCGGCGCAGCGCGTCAATTCCAATTCGAGATTAACGTCGGGATGGTCGGCATCAACGTTCCGATTCCTGTGCCGGTGGCCTACTACAGCTTCGGTGGATGGAAGTCATCGATCTTCGGAGACAGCAACATGTATGGGCCAGCGGGAGTCGACTTCTACACGCGCACCAAAACAGTCACGTCTCGCTGGCCGGATCCGGCGACTTCGTCGATCGATCTCGGCTTCCCCGAGACCCGCTGATACTCAGCGGCCAACAACCGCCGCGACCATTACTGAACCAATGAGTCCCACGAGCACCAAAATTGTGACTAGCCGACGCGTGCGGGCGTTCATGTCGACTATGCGCTGTCAGACTTGGCGGAGTCTTCTTCCGTGACCATTTCGGCTTCGACTGACTCGGCTTCGACTGACTCGGTTTCGACTGACTCGGTTACTGACTCGGTTCCGGCCGCTGCCATGTCCGGCTCTTCAAGAACTAGCTCTTCGACGACAGCCTCCTCGATGACTGGCTCCTCGCTGACTGGCTCTTCGATGATCGGGGGCTCGTAGGTTCGCAAGTCGACAAGGTCGAGGTCAACCCGAACTTCTTCGGGCTCAGGCTCGATCGCCGTTGCCTCCGAATGAGCACCGCAACCGAAGTCGAGGGCGACAACTTGTCCGTCGGCCGGCGAGAGTTCCTGCGCGCACAAACCAAATGCCTGACCGAGCGGTCCGCCGATGGTGACGAGGTAGCCGCATGATGAGCATGCACCAGGTGCGGAGATTGCCATGGCTGACTGCGAGCCACGATCACCTTCAGCCCAGCGATTGGCTGCTTCCAAAAGCGCGTCAGCTGACAGCACGCGAGCACGGCCAAGACCTAACTCCCACTGACTTGGGTGCAACGGAGACTGAGAGGACACGCCTTCAAGATCGTCGAGATTGGTATAACCCGGCACCAGCGCAGCATCGGCAAGCTTGTGGGGCAAGACGTCGCCGACACCTAGATCGCCAGGTATAACGCGATCAGCCCACGGCACCCACGCAGGCGCAACAAGGCTTTCCGGACCGGGCATCAACAGCACTTCGGCGATGGTGAGCTCCTGCGCATCTGTTGAGCGCATCAAAGTCACCGACCAGCGCCACCCCGGATATGCAGACGACAAACATTCGAACTGATGCGACACCACACCTTCAGCGTCAGCTACCACTGCTAGGTGCCCGCCCACTGTGCCTTCGGGGGCATCGGTTTCGGCGGCCTCGCGTGCGAGCTCGATCGCGGCGGCGGCAATGGCGTCAAGAACTACAGCAGTCATCTACGGCTCAAGATTGTCTGCTACCGCGCGCAGAACCGCGGCAACCTTGCTGGCTTTGGCATCGACTGGGTAGCGGCCGCGGCGCATATCATTGGAGACCGAATCGAGCATTTTGATGAGATCCTCAAGAACGACGGCCATGTCATCGGCCGGCTTGCGACTGCTCTTGGTGAGCGATGGCGGAGCCTCGAGCACGGTCAGCGAAAGCGCCTGCTTGCCGCGGCGACCATCGACTACGCCGAACTCCACTCGGGTGCCCGGCTTGATAGTTGTCGATCCGGCAGGCAGTACGGAGGCATGCAGGAACACGTCCTCACCGTCGTCGGATGCGAGAAAGCCGAAGCCCTTCTCGTCGTCGTACCACTTCACTTTGCCGGTAGGCACGTCCGTCACCCCAATCCTGTACTGCTTCTAAGAGGCCTCAGGGTATCGGCCCAAGGCCTCATGGAGCCAATCCGGGAACCCCCCAATGCCAGGGAGCACCACGTCGGCCCCAGCGGCCCACAGTTCCTCAGCAGAAGTGGGTCCGGTGGACACGGCCACTGCGAGGGCCCCAGCGTGCCGTGCAGCCACGACATCGCCCGTATGGTCACCCACGTAGGCCCAGGCGCCTTCTTCCAGCAGCGTGGCCCCTTTGGCCTCCGCAAAACGGCTGCCCACGACCAAATCGGCAGGGAGGCCTCCGGCGGCTAGGACTCCTTCGACATGGTCACCTCGTTTGGCTGAGATGACAAGAACCCGACCGCCTCGGTCATGGACCGCTGCGATCGCCTCACGCGCGCCGGGAAAAACCTTGGTGAAGGGGATGACGTGGGTGACATAGCGCTCCCGATAGGCAGCCATGAGAATTTCCGGATCCACATCTGGCACCCAGCGCGGAAAAACATGATCTAGCGGCCACCCCACCGTGGGGTGGACCTCAGCAGGGTCGACTGTGACGCCGTGCAAGGAGCAGGCATAGACGATGCACTCCACGATGCCATCGGCAGAGTCGACCAAGGTCATATCGAGGTCAAACCCCACTACCAGAGGTCGCGAGGCAATCGGCTTCACCAATTCAGGGTAACGTCATACGGATGACCACACAGCGCACGAGGAGCCTCGCCGATGACCTGCGTCGTCGTTCAGCAGAGGATCTATGCGCGCTTGTCCGCGTACGACCTGATCTGATTGACCCAATCCCACAGTCCCTCGGACACCTATCCGTACGCGCAACCGCGATCCCGTCCGTGACGCGCGCACTCGATCAGGTCGACAAATTCGGCTTGCAAGTCCTGGCCGCAATGGGAACTTTGCCAGAGCCCGTTTCGCCCATCGCAGTCGCGAGTGCACTCGATCCAGCGCCGCTATCTCGCGTAGCCGAAACGATGCATGCGCTGTGGTTGCAAGCGCTGGTGTGGGGCGATACCGACGCAATGCATGTTGTACGTACGGTCCGCGAAACAAACACGACATGTCTCACCACTGTCGCGCACCCGGCATTCTCTCCGCGCGTTTTGCCCGCACCCACACATCGTGACTCGTCAGCCATCGCGCACGCGCTCGACGCGCTAACGGCGGTTGCCCTGCTCGGATTCACTTGGGAATCCCAGCCACCCGCCGCGCTTCGGGGCGGTGGCATCAGCACACGCGACATCACAGTCACGGCAAAGGCCATCGGCTGCGAACCCGACGACGCAGAATTGTGGATCGACCTTGCTACCCGGGCACTTCTCGTCGGGCGTGATCGGCATAACCCAGAGTCATGGCTGCCCACGGTGAAGTTCGACGAGTGGCTTCACGCGAGTGGACTCACTCGCTGGCAGGAGCTCGTTGAGGCATGGCTCGCCACCGATGATCTCCACGAGTTCTTAATCGACGTGCTCAGCACCTACGAGGGATCCGTGCCGACCGAGGATGTCTTGACGTTGGTTGATGAGAGGTTCCCCCGAACGGCGTCGCCGGCTCGGACGGTGCAGGTTCGCAACGCACTTCGAGTCATGGACTTGCTCGGACTCGTTGTCGGCGACAGTCTCGCCATGCCAGGGCGCGCGCTCACCGTCGACCTGCCCGAACCGATTGAGAAGATCCTGCTCCAGGCGGACCTGACCGCTGTGGCTCCGGGACCTCTGACTCCTGAGATCAATCGGATCATGCGCCTTCTTTCCGACGTTGAATCCACTGGCAGTGCGACAGTTTTTCGGTTCAAGCCCAGCACCATCTCGAGGGCACTTGCCACGGGTATGACCGCTGAAGACATTCTCGGATTCCTCGCCTCACATTCACTCACGCCCATGCCACAGCCGTTGGCATACATCATCAACGACCTAGCAAGGCAGGTCACCCACGTAGACCCACCCGAGTCCTTGCGGGCCCCCACTCCGGCGGTGCCGTCAATCATCAGCGTTGACGCCGCTGTGGTTGTGCGAGTCGTCATGGAGTCCGATGGCGAAGCGCCACCCGCGCCGCTCAACGCGTCTTCCGTCAAGACGATGCCCGCGGGTCGCGTCGTAGCGATTATCCGAGATGCCGTGTTAGCCAACGCGCGCCTGCGCATCGGATATGCCGAGTCGACCGGGGTGACCAGCGAGCACAGCATCGAGCCGATTCGCCTCGCCTCAGGTCGACTGACCGCCTACGACCACTCAGACGACTCCGTGCGCACTTTCGCGGTGTCCCGCATCACCGGCGCAGTCCCGGCGTGACACCATGAACGCCGTGTCCACCGAACTCACCACGCGCATGATCGATAGCGTTCGCACCCTAGTAGAGGTCGAGTCACCCAGCGACAACCCAGATGCCTGTCGCCGCTGCATGGTCACGGCTTCAGAACTATCGCAAGCGTGGCTGGGCTCACCCGGCGCAATTCACGAATACCACGGTCAGCCCCTGCACATCTGGGGATCGCGCACACCCCAGGTCCTGATCCTCGGCCATCTCGACACGGTGTGGCCGATCGGAACTCTTCAGCGCATCCCCTGGTCGTGCGACGGCGAAGTCATGCGCGGGCCCGGCGTCTTCGACATGAAAGTCGGCGTTGTTCAAGCGTGGGCTGCCCTGCACCTTGCCGGACTGGGAGTTGATGACGGGGTCTCGATCCTGCTCACCAGCGACGAAGAGATCGGCTCTCGCGCGGCTCAGGCAGTGATTCGCGAAATGGCTGCCGGAGCTAAGGCAGTTCTCGTAATGGAGCCATCGATTGATGGCGCTTTAAAAACGGCACGCAAAGGTACGAGTTGGTACGACATTCGCATCCGAGGTCGCGCCGCGCATGCGGGTCTGGAGCCCGAAAAGGGCATCAACGCGCTTCTCGAAGCGGCAGCTCTCGTCACCGAGTTTGCGACTTACGGAGACACAGAGCTCGGCACCACGGTCACGCCGACAACAGCACGCGCTGGCGTCACGTCCAACACCGTTCCCGACGAGGCCGTCTTGGGTATCGACGTGCGTGCGTGGACGGCATCCGAGCAGCAGCGTGTCGATGATCTTGTCCGCGCCTGGCGGCCTACCCATCCCGAAGCAACCATCGAGATCTTTGGCGGCGGCATTAATCGCTCGGCGATGGAACCTTCCGCCTCGGCCATGCTCTTCAAGCTGGCCGATTCAGTCTCCGCAGGGCTCGGATTCGGCACCCTTGAGTCACGCGCTGTGGGTGGCGCAAGCGACGGCAACATCACCGCAGCCTTGGGTGTGCCCACATTGGATGGCCTTGGTGCCGTAGGCGAAGGTGCGCATGCCGATCACGAATGGGCCAGCGTCTCTGCGATGGGCCAGCGTGCGCACATAATGGCATCGCTCGTGCGCGAACTTCTCGGATCTTGATGACTGGCCCACTCATCGTTCAGAGCGACAAGACGCTCCTGCTTGAAGTCGACAATGAGCAGTCCGAGAACTGCCGCCGCTCAATTGCGCCGTTCGCCGAACTCGAACGGGCACCTGAGCACATTCACACCTATCGCATAACGCCACTCGCTTTGTGGAATGCCCGCGCTGCTGGGCACGACGCCGAGCAGGTAGTCAACACCTTGATTACGTACTCGCGCTATCCCGTGCCGCACGCGTTGCTCGTTGATGTTGCAGAGACGATGTCGCGTTATGGCCGCCTGACGTTGCACAAACATCCCGAGCATGGGCTTGTCCTCGTCACCACAGATGTGCCCGTGCTAGAGGAAGTTATTCGCAATGGCAAGGCGTCGCCCATGTTCGGCGCGCGCGTAGATGAATTCACAGTTGTCGTGCACTCCAGCGAACGCGGCAACCTCAAGCAGGTCTTACTCCGCATCGGCTGGCCCGCCGAAGACCTGGCCGGATACGTAGATGGGGAAGCGCATCCGATCGAATTGAGCACCAGCGAAGACGGCTGGCACATCCGCGACTACCAGCGCGAGGCGGCCGAAGGCTTCTGGCACGGGGGCTCTGGTGTGGTAGTTCTACCTTGCGGCGCTGGCAAGACGGTCGTAGGTGCGGCGGCAATGGCTCTAGCAAAAGCAACCACACTCATCTTGGTGACCAATACGGTTGCCGCCCGCCAGTGGCGAGCGGAGTTACTGCGACGCACCTCTCTCACCGAGGATGAGATCGGTGAATACTCAGGATCGCGCAAGGAGATCCGCCCAGTCACTATTGCGACCTATCAAGTGATGACTACCAAGCGCAAAGGCCTATACGCCCACCTCGATCTATTTGACGAGCATGACTGGGGCCTGATCATTTACGACGAGGTGCACCTGCTGCCCGCACCGATATTTAGGTTCACTGCAGACATTCAATCGCGTCGTCGGCTCGGCCTCACCGCGACACTGGTGCGTGAAGACGGTCGCGAAGCCGATGTCTTCAGCCTGATCGGCCCGAAGCGCTACGACGCTCCCTGGAAGGACATGGAGGCGCAGGGTTGGATCGCCCCAGCCGATTGTGTCGAAGTGCGCGTCACCCTGCCCGAGCGCGAGCGCCTGATCTACGCCACCGCCGAGCCAGAAGAGCGCTACCGACTCGCAGCGACCACGCATTCAAAGCTTGAGATCGTTAAAGAACTCCTGGCCGAACATCCCGAGGAGCATATTCTCGTCATCGGACAATATCTCGATCAACTCGCGGAGATCTCTGGCGCAATCGATGCCCCAGTCATCACCGGAGAGACGCCGATCAAGGAGCGTGAACGGCTTTTTGAGTCATTCCGTACCGGCGAGACGCGCGTGCTCGTAGTGAGCAAAGTGGCCAACTTCTCGATCGACCTTCCCGAAGCCGGCATCGCAATTCAGGTGAGTGGCACCTTCGGCTCACGCCAGGAGGAAGCCCAACGGCTTGGTCGTGTGCTGCGCCCCAAGGGCGATGGTCGCACTGCTCGGTTCTACTCGATCGTGTCGCGCGACACCCTTGATGCCGATTTCGCAGCACACCGGCAGCGATTTCTCGCAGAGCAGGGCTACGCCTACCGCATCGTCGATGCAGATGACCTCAGGAAGGCCTGAGGCGCACCTTTCCATCAAGTGTGAAGGTGATCGAACTGGCGCCGCTCATGCCCGGCAACGGGATATCTACGTCGTCCATGGTGATGCTGCCGCTGATGTGCAGTTCATCGAAACGACCTGACGGTGTCACGGTAACTTTCGTAGGAATCTCCAAAGTACCTGCGTACGCCATGCCCGCTAGGTCCCACGGACCTGTGTCACCTAGAGCTTCGGCCTTAAAGGAGAGCAGGTCTCCTCCATTCTTCGCAATCAGGTCGCGAGCGGGCCCCACACCGAATTTGGCGGCAAAATTTCCTGCTTCGAGCTTCAACATCGAAAGCTCAAGAAAGAAGTCAACTCCAGTCGCGATTGTCAGTGTTCCTGCGGTGATGGGAGCCTTCACTACTACCGTGATCGGGAGCGATGTCGTGAGTTGAAGCATGGGTTTGTCGTCGGTCACGAATTGCCAAGTGCCAGTCATGCGCCTCACCATTTCACATCCAGCCAGCGACGTGCGGGAAGCACGGCCGAGACTCAGCCGCCTGGTTGCACTGCGAGTTCCATATTGGGCTCACCGCGCGAGTTGAGGCCATCACGTGGAGTGCACTTGCCGCTCACCGGCATACCGGCATTCCACACCTGACGCACGCAATTGCGCATGGCCAATTGCCCCCAGTAGTTCGGATGGAGCGATTCGACCAGAAACGCCTCGCCCACATTGACGATGTTGACCTCCTGCATCCACTCACTGCGATCGGCAGCACCTCGCGAGGTCCAAGACCGAACTCCGACAAGCGTGCCCCACCAGTTCCGGGCGTTGACTCGCTCAACGGTAGCGTTGCACAGTTCGTGCCCGCGCAGTGCTTCGGAGTTGTCTAGCAGCACCGATTGAAAAAGTTCATCCTGAGCAATGGCTCCAGCCTCCACCACATGCAATGCCCGTTGAATGATCGCGTTGACGTCAGGCAGCACGGTGCGATTAGTTAAGTCGACATCGGTATTCCAGAAGCCACAGCCGCCGATCAACTGTCGGTTAAGGCCTTGCCCGTAGCGGAATCTTGCGGACGACGGAAAAATCCTGGGATACACCTGAACCGCCAAAGTCCACGACTCATCTGACTTTCCTGCCGCCGCCATGGCCTTGCGAATATTGCGGATCGCGTCGGCAATGTCCCTTTGGACCCGCAAGCGCGCGTTGTCTCCTAGCCATTCCTTGACCTTGGGGTTGTCCTGACAGGCACCCGTGAAGCGCAGCATGAATTGGGTTAAGCACGTTGTAACGATTCCTTCGAAATTCAGATCATTGAAGCCGATTCCCAACACGACCATGCGTACGTCGTGGGTTGCCGCGAATTCCTGCAGCATAAGTGCCTGGCCTTGACGAGCACCTTGATTGAAGAAGTCAATGCCGGGCTTCCAATTGCCGTGGCGGTCCACATGAGAGGAAGTTTTAGCGCCACTGCAGGCGAGATTGAGGGAGCGCGCGACGCCAATGTGAATCTGCGCAGACTCCGAGCGATGGCAGGCCTGGATCTTCTCACCTGAAGCCGAATCGTGATACGCATCCTTGCCCAGGGCATCAATGTCAGTGGTCGTCAAGGACTGGTTGCCGGCCCAACGTCCTGCCTCACCGGAGACATAGGAATCGCCCAAAGACACAACCCAAGGCGTCGACGGTATAGCGGCGTTGACCACCGCGACAGGTGCGGCAGGCGCACTGCCCATCGATGTACCAGCAACCAATACGGCGAAGGCCGCAGATAATGCCCAGCCGCGGGTATGTAGAAGCCCCACAATCACCTCCACGCATTGGCCCTTGCGGGAGATTACCAGCGGCCGGTCGGGGAACCCACAACATCGTGAGGGGCGCCTTCCTCTCGGAAAGCGCCCCTCACAGGTAAAACTTGGTGGACTAGAAGTCCATGCCGCCCATGTCGCCGCCACCGGGCATAGCCGGGGCTGACTTCTCGGGCTTGTCTGCGACAACGGCCTCCGTGGTGAGGAAGAGACCGGCGATCGAAGCTGCGTTTTGCAGCGCCGAGCGCGTGACCTTGGCCGGATCGATAATGCCTGCCTTGATCATGTCGACGTACTGCCCTGTCGCTGCGTCGAGACCCATGCCCGGAGCAAGCTCGCGAACCTTCTCGGCCACGACTCCGCCTTCGAGTCCAGCGTTCTCCGCAATCTGCTTCAGCGGCGCACTGACAGCCTGGCGCACGATTGCCGCACCAGTTGCCTGCTCGTCAGTGAGACCGAGTGCTTCGATCTTTGGTCCGGCAGCTGCCATCGCCTGGATCAGAGCCACGCCACCGCCGGGCACGATGCCCTCTTCGACGGCTGCCTTCGCGTTGCGAACGGCGTCTTCGATGCGGTGCTTGCGCTCCTTGAGCTCAACCTCAGTCGCTGCGCCCACCTTGATGACTGCAACGCCGCCGGCCAGTTTGGCCAAGCGCTCCTGCAGCTTCTCGCGGTCGTAGTCGGAATCAGTCTTGTCGATCTCGGCACGGATCTGGTTGACACGGCCGTCGAGCTGCTCGGAATCGCCAGCACCCTCAACGATCGTGGTCTCGTCCTTTGTCACGACTACCTTGCGCGCACGACCAAGCAGGTCGAGCGTGGCAGTGTCGAGCTTGAGGCCGATCTCCTCGGAGATGACCTGACCACCGGTGAGGATCGCAATGTCCTGCAGCATCGCCTTGCGGCGATCACCGAAGCCGGGGGCCTTGACTGCAACCGAGCGGAAGGTGCCACGGATCTTGTTGACGACTAGCGTCGCAAGAGCCTCACCCTCGACATCCTCCGAGAGGATGAGCAGCGGCTTGCCGCTCTGCATGACCTTCTCGAGAATCGGAAGAATGTCCTTGACCGCAGAGATCTTGGAGTTCGCGATGAGGATGTAGGGGTCCTCAAGGACGGCCTCCATGCGCTCAGAGTCGGTCACGAAGTACGGCGAGGTGTAGCCCTTGTCAAAGCGCATTCCCTCGGTGAGCTCAAGCTCAAGACCGAAGGTGTTGCTCTCTTCCACAGTGATGACGCCTTCTTTGCCGACCTTGTCCATCGCCTTAGCAATGAGGTCGCCGACCTCCTGGTCGCCACCAGCCGAGATGGCCGCAGTGGACGCGATCTGCTCCGCGGTCTCGACATCCTTGGCCATGTCCAGAAGCTGCTGGCAGACGACCTCGACCGCACGGTCGATGCCCTTCTTAAGGGCCATCGGGTTTGCGCCAGCGGCAACGTTGCGCAGGCCTTCCTTGACGAGTGCCTGCGCGAGGACCGTGGCGGTCGTGGTGCCATCACCAGCGACGTCGTCGGTCTTCTTCGCGACCTCCTTGACCAGCTCAGCGCCGATCCGCTCGTATGGGTCCTCGAGATCGATCTCCTTGGCGATGGACACACCATCGTTGGTGATCGTGGGGGCTCCCCACTTCTTCTCTAGGACGACGTTGCGGCCTTTGGGGCCGAGGGTCACCTTGACTGCGTCAGCGAGGACATTCATGCCCCGCTCGAGGGCGCGACGCGCCTCTTCATCGAACGCGATGATTTTTGCCATGCTCAGGATCCTCCGAGGGATGGAAGTTGGCCGGTTATCACTCCCGGCTCTAGAGTGCTAACACATTTTTAGCACTCTCGGCCTGCGAGTGCAAACCGGGTGCTCCCCTGAACGGCGGGTCGACTCCTAGCGAACGTCGAGGTCAATGCCGAGACGGCGGGCCGAGCGCGCCCGCTGGCGCGAGGCACGCAAACGGCGAAGCCGCTTGACCAGCATCGGGTCGAATTCGAGGGCCTCGGGGGAGTCGATCAGGCCATTGAGGATCTGGTAGTAGCGGGTGGCGCTCATGTCGAAAAGGTCGCGCACGGCCTGTTCCTTGGCACCGGCGTACTTCCACCACTGCCGCTCGAACTCCAGGATCTGGCGGTCACGCTCGGACAGCCCGGGGGCTTGCTGGGCAGCGTCGGAGGCGCGCATCAAATCCATATCGGCATCGTACGCGGTTAATCCCATGGGTGTCATTCACCCTCCCTCTCGAGTCGCCGATTCAATTCGTGAATTTGCGCGGTCAGCGTTGCAATCGCTTGTTGCAAGTCTTCGGAAGATACAGGTGGGGTTTGTGATGCATCTGGGGTTTGTGGAGTTGACTCGTTCGTGCTCTTGATAAAGCGCGAAGCTACCGCCGCAGTCAACGCGCCCACAGCTGCGGCGCCACTGAACATGATGACCCCAGCCATTACTCGGCCGAGAACCGTGACTGGCGTGAAATCGCCGTATCCCACAGTTGTCACTGTCTCGAGGCTCCACCAGACCGCATCACCATAGGAACCAATTGAGCCAGTCCCACCTATCTCTGCTCCCAAAACCAGCGCAGCCCCGATTGAGATCACGAACAGCACGCCGTAGAGCGCGTATAGGAACACCATCTTCGTGATCGCATTGCGATCGCGGCGGATGCCACGTATGGCGTTGAGGACTACAAAAATTCGAAGGAACGGGACAACGATGCAGACAATGAGGAACCACTTGCGGCGAAGGAAGTGCCGTTTATCGGGATCGAGGATGAATCGGATCAGGATGTCGATGAGAAAGATGCCCGTGACGTACCACGAGATACGTACGCCTTCGTCGCCGTATTCCGGCCTGAGCGCCGGTGAGATTTGGAAGAAGGTGGCTACAAACCAAGCGAGTGCGGCAATATAAATCGGAACCATCGCGATGTCGTCGTAGCGCTCTTGGGCGCGAGTGAGCTTCGGCGGCGGCTGGACCTGCTTGCTCTTCTTGTTCTTCACTCTCGTCTCCTCAACCTAATGATCATCCACGAGAACATGTAGCCAATCCCATTAGTCGCCCAATGCATGCCCATGGGCGCCAACACACTGCCGGAGAATACTCGAAGGAGTGCAAAAAGCACTCCGGCAACGGTCGTCGTAATAACGGACAACACGATCGCGAGGATGTTGCCACGCGCGCCCTTGCCCACCACAGAGCCCAGCGCTGCACTTTGCTCGTGAGTGCCCCAGGACGGGAGGACATGCCACAAGCCGAAGATGATGGCGGACAACGCGATGCCCCACACGAGGCCATACCGGCGCACGAGCATTGCGAACAACACACTTCGAAAGGCAATCTCCTCCAACAGGACAGTGCCGAAGGGCACCTCAACCAGAGCTTGATACGCGATTTTGGAGATGCTCATGTCCTTGATGCGCTCATCGTGCATCGCGTCACGACCCTTGCGGAATGACGCGGCGACCGAGAAAAAAATGGCCACGATGACAATGCATGCGCCTGCCCAGACAAGGCCCGGGATCAGACGATGCCAGGCAAGGCCCATATCGGTCCAGGTGTTGCCATCAAGGAGGCCGAGGGCGAGAAAGCCCAATGCGCCACCGATTGCCCACAGCAGATAGTGCCGGGAGGGTGCGACCCGGTTATTGATGACATTGAGCACCACAAGCGCCGCGATGACGATAGCCAGCGGCCACCACGGCAGCCCATCGACCTGTTCGGGGACGAAGAATCCGATGAGCCCGAAGAACACGACGTAACCCTAGCGGCCTAGAGCCGTACTGGCCGACGTCCGAATGCAGCCAAAGCGGCTGCACCGAGAGCCAGGACGATGCCCACGATCAGTGCAAAGTTGATTACGGTTCCCGATGTAGGTGCGACAAAGTCAAGGATGAGCGCACCAATCAACTGGCCAGAGATGGCCACCAGAGCTAGGAGAAGAACGCCAAGAACCTGCACGGCCCACGCCGTCGCGATAATGAAGAATAGGCCAAAGAGTGGAGCGATGAGAAGCCAAATTTTGTCGCTAGGCACCGTTGCCATCTGCCACCCCGACAATAGGTGGACGCCAATAACGAGGACAAAAGCACTCAAAGCTCCAATTGCGAAGTTGGCCCAAGCTCCGACCACAGGTTGGCCTGAATACTTAGCGACCCTCCCATTGAGAGCAATTTGTACGGCGCTGGCCATGCCCGCTGCGAGCGAAAGAACCGCAACCAAGGCCAGATCCCAACTTGGCGACGCGTGCAAGCGGCTCCACGTCGGTATGAGCACGGCCAAGATCGCAACCCCAATCGCCACAACTCGCAGCCACGTTAGGTTCTGACGACCAAATGGGCCTAAACCTATGCGGTCTACTCCGGCGGCCATCCCGGTCTGGCCAGCTACGACCGCAATGGTGAACGCTGCTACTCCCACGAAGGTCGCGGCAACTCCCTGAATCGCAACAAAGTAAGCGCCCCCCAGACCGCCAAGGATTTCCCACGGCCGCAAACCGCCACTTCGCAAACCACGAAAGGTGCGCGCAAGTGCTTCTCTGCGTCGTGCAGAAATGACGATGATCAAGGTGGCCGCTACGAACTGCAAACCTTGATTGAGAATTGCCACCTCGGCCGGGTTGTGCACAACGCCCAATAACTCGCCGTTCAGTCGAGCCTGAGCAGACACACCAGCCGCAGTCGCAATGACGAGGAAAATCGCAATCCACGCTCGTCCCGTGAGGTACCTCGGAATGCTAGTGGAAGAAATGACGTGTCCCGGTCAGGTACATCGTCATACCCGCCGCTTTGGCAGCCGCGATCACTTCGTCATCACGTACAGATCCGCCCGGTTGTGCAACTGCACGCACACCGGCGGCAGCGAGCACCTCAAGTCCATCAGCGAACGGGAAAAATGCATCCGACGCTGCCACTGAGCCGCGCACGCGCTCATCGCCAGCCCTCGACACTGCGAGGCGTGCGGCATCAACACGATTGACCTGGCCCATACCGACACCGACCGCAGCACCATCGGACGCCAAAAGGATCGCGTTGGACTTCACCGAACGACACGCGCGCCACGCAAACTCAAGATCGCGCATGGTCGCAGCATCGGCTGCTTCACCCGAGACCAGCTTCCATGTCATGGGTATGTCACCTGCCGAATTGAGGTCGTCACCTGCCTGGAGCAGCACGCCGCCAGCAATGTGGCGCATCTCGACCCACTCACTCGCCGGGCGCGGCTCCGCGACAATGACGCGCAAGTTCTTTGTCTGAGTGAGAATTGCGAGCGCATCCTCGTCAAATGCCGGCGCAATTACACACTCGGTGAAGACATCTCCCATCGCCTCGGCCATCGCCGCGGTCACCGGGCGATTGGCCGCAACCACTCCACCGAATGCCGACACCGGATCGGTCTGGAATGCCTTGCGATAGGCATCGGCGATGTCGGAGCCAATCGCGAGCCCGCACGGATTGGCATGTTTGATGATCGCCACTGCTGGATCAGTGAAGTCATAGGCAGCGCGACGCGCGGCCTCGGAGTCGACGTAGTTGTTATAGGACATCTCCTTGCCATGCAGCTGAGTTGCGCGTGCGAGTCCGGGCGCGGCATAGGCTGCGGCGTAGAGAGCGGCGCGCTGATGGGGGTTCTCGCCGTAGCGAAGGACGTTTTGGCGCTCCCAGGCGACCGCCATCCACTTCGGGAAGCCCTCACCGTCGGCGTCAGGGGCGACGACATTGCCCATCCACGACGCGACCGCAATGTCGTAGGTCGCCGTATGCACGAATGCCTCGGCTGCGAGCTGTTCGCGCTGGGCAAGGGTGAATCCACCCGCTGTTGCCGCAGCGATCGCTTCGGGATACCGCTCTGGATTGACGACCACGGCGACGCTGGCATGATTTTTCGCGGCTGCACGCACCATCGTGGGACCGCCAATGTCGATCTTCTCGATGCATTCCTCCTGGGAAGCACCCGAGTAGACCGTCTCTGCAAACGGATAAAGATTGACGACGACGAGTTCGAATGCCTTGACGTCAAGCTCCTCGAGCTGCGCGACGTGCTCGGGATTGCGCATATCAGCGAGCACGCCCGCATGGATGTGTGGATGCAAGGTCTTGACGCGACCATCGAGACACTCAGGGAAACCGGTCACGTCACTCACCGCAGTCACCGGAACACCGATCGCCTTGATGGTTTCTGCAGTAGATCCGGTGGAGACGATCTCGACGCCGGCCGCGTGTAACCCCTGCGCCAGTTCGATCAGTCCGTCCTTGTAGTACACCGAGACAAGTGCACGTCGAATCGGCTTACGGTCCGCGGTCATTGAAACGTCACTCTCCTACCGGTGATGCGAATTCCACCGACGGATAGTCGACGGACGATCTCGACGAGAAGCAAGCGCTCCTCGACTTTAATGCGTTCCTGCAGGCTCGACTCGTCATCGCCTGGGAGCACCTCAACTGCACGCTGGGCGAGGATTGGTCCGGTGTCGACTCCCCCATCAACCACGTGCACCGTGCAACCCGTGATGCCCACGCCGTAAGCAATCGCATCGCGCACGCCATGAGCGCCAGGGAACGACGGCAGCAGAGCGGGGTGGGAGTTGATAATGCGATCGGGGAACTCACTCAGAAAACCCGGTCCGAGCACGCGCATGAATCCAGCGCAGACAATCAAGTCGGGACTATACGAGCCCACCAGATCAGCGAGGGCAAGGTTCCAATCGTCACGTGATGCACACGATGCTGGCGCAAGCACTGCAGTGGCGACACCAGCTCCTTGAGCGCGCTCAAGAGCGAATGCGTCCGGCTGATCGGAGATAACTGCCACGATGTCGAAGTCGTTGCCCGATGCGTCGAGAAGAGCCTGCAGCAACGTGCCGGTGCCGGATACGAGCACGACAACACGTGCAGTCACGGCTAGTCCTCCCGGAAACGGCGCCGCACATAGCGTGCGACTTCAACGAGCGTTGCACCCAGAGCCACCACGAGAACAGCCACCAGTGCACTTGCGATGCTATTAGGTCCGATGAATGCCAGCCGATCCATCCCCGCTGCACCTGCAGACAGGCGGCATGCCAACCCCACAATGACCCCAGTCGTCACAGCAGCAACACCGATGCCCACCGCTCGTGACTGCCAGCGTTCAATCGATCGCAGCCGTCGCGCAAGCACGACACCTGCGATGAGCCCGACCGGAACCAGTAGGAGCATCGTCAGCACACCGCCCCCGGTGGGCACCCCCGCCAACCACGGCATCGCCGGGAGGGTCACATCGGCAGTCGATTGCGTCAGTGGAGAAACGACGACGCCCGCGGAGATAGTGAAGCCTGGCCCCAGGAGATAGGCGAGCGACCAGCTCAGAGCAACGGGCAGATAGCCGATCATGAGTAGACCCAGTGCGGCGATGCCTAAGGCGTCGCCCGGAGAGGTGAACATCGCAGTGAACTCACCACGATGAACGACGAGAGACACCACCAGCGCGAGTGCGGCGGCACCAGCGAGCAGTCCCAACGCCGGCACGGCAGAACGCAGCCCAATGCGGACGTGGTCTGGAAGATTCGCGAAGGTCTCCTGACGCACACCCGTGCGGCCCGCTGCGGACCACCACCACACGATAAGCACAAAGACTCCCGTGCCCGCAGCGCGAGCCGGAAGCGCGGCTCCTGAGGTGCCCAGTGAACACAGTCCAGCCGCGAGACCTGCATAGACAACCGCCGCAACCACGGACAGGCCCATCACCTGACGGCGATGTATTGCAGTGAGCCCCGACATCCGCGCCGTCCACTTGGCGACAGAAGAAATCACCAGCAGGAGCACAAGTCCGAATCCCCACGGGAGCAAGCTCATGCCGACACCAGCGATCGTGACCGGCACGCTTTGCGCACCCAGCCACATCGTCACGCCCGCACGTAGTCCAGCCGCGAGGCCATCCCCCGTGATGAAGATCCAGATGAGGGCCACCGGCACCGCGATGATCAAAATGCCAAGCCCAACGGCCGTCGTTCCGCCGATGATTCCGGCCAGCGCCGGACTCAGCCCCACCCGAGCGGGTGCCCGTCGAGGCCGCGGAGTAACTACAGTGTCCCGCGTGTCACGGACCTGAACCGGGAATTCCACAATTTCAGCAGGCGGCCGGGCAGGTTTCTCGTAAGGCTCGAGATCAGGCTGCCA
>Ga0164294_10001142_pt1 | contig 24943 bp, 26 predicted proteins | sample GEODES005metaG_FD_111479 | JGI IMG/M metagenome (GOLD analysis project Ga0164294, IMG submission 111479) | Oligotrophic lake water microbial communities from Sparkling Lake, Wisconsin, USA - GEODES005 metaG | ecosystem: Environmental > Aquatic > Freshwater > Lake | place: USA: Sparkling Lake...
AATCGCGCGACCTCAAATCATGACCTTAATCGAAACTGTTCAAGACCTTCGTGCCTGGAGAAAAAGTGCCGGCCATCTCGTTTTTGTGCCAACCATGGGCGCTCTTCATGAGGGACATGCCACCCTTGTTCGGGAAGCTCGTCAGCTGGCTGGATCGCAGTCGAAAGTCGCCGCCAGCATTTTTGTCAACCCGTTGCAGTTCGGGCCTAACGAGGACTTTGATCGTTATCCACGCACTTTAGAAAAGGATCTTTCCATGTGTGCAGAGGCCGGTGCCGACATGGTCTTTGCCCCAAGTGTGCAGGAGGTCTATCACGCGAACCGCAGCATTCAAATTCGTGAGAGTCGTCTCTCCAATGTTCTCTGCGGCGCTAGTCGCCCTGGCCACTTCGACGGCGTCTGCACCGTGGTGGCAAAGCTTTTCAATCTGTTACAGCCGGATGAGGCGGTCTTTGGAAAAAAAGATTACCAGCAGCTCGCCATCATTCGCCGCCTGGTGCGTGATCTGGATATTCCCGTGATCGTTCATGGGATTGAAACTGTGCGTGAGTCCGACGGTTTAGCCATGAGTTCGAGGAATCGTTACCTCAGCGCGGCTGAGCGTGCTCAGGCCCCAGCTCTACGTCTAGCTTTGACACAAGCTCGTGAGGCATGGCTGAGCGGTGTTACAGGTTCTCAGAAGCTCATCGAGCTGATCCGAAACGTGTTGGCCAATGAGGCCAGTCTTGGCCGTCCTGACTACATCAGCTTGGTGGATCAAGAGACTCTACAACCGCAACAAATAGCGCATGAGCACAGCCTCATCGCTCTGGCTGTTTTCTTTGATCAAGCCAGACTGATCGACAACATCGAGCTTTCTCATTAAATTCACCCGCCACCACGTGGGGAATCAGGCATCCACTTCGAGCACCTGCTGAAGCTTCAGACGCTGCTCCTCGAACTCTTCTTCCGTCATCTTGCGCGGCACAATCATCGTCGGTTCAAAGATCATCGTCACCTTTGAGAAAGGCAGCGGCAGCATGAACTCGTCCCACGTCTTAAACCGCAGCGCATGGCTGTAAAGAACGCGCACTGGCACAATGGTGCCGCCAGTGAGTTGACCCAGTTTAATGATGCCCGGTTGCAGTTGGTATTTGGGGCCACGCGGTCCATCGGGTGTGATACCGACATCGCGACCTTCTTTGACCTTATCGGCCATCATGATGAGGGCGCTCAGGCCTTTCATTGGCTTTGAGCTGGATCCACGTGCGGCTTCAAAACCAAAGGTAGCACACACATCGGCAATGATCTGGCCATCGCCACTGGGACTGCTTAAAATGGCGCCTGGGATGTGGGCAAACCACTGATCATGGATGTAGGGGATCACAAACATCCGATTGTGCCAAAACGCCCAAATCCAGCCCGAGCGCGCGTGATTAAAAGCCCCAGCATGATCTTGCACCTCAAAACGCAGTGTCGCCCCAATCACGCGCATGATGAGTGCGATGACTTTGCCGATGTTTTTAATCCGAATCTTTGCCATGGAGCCCGATTCATAGCGGCGGGCTACGATGGGCGCAAGCCTGCGCAGACGATCACTTGCTCACTGCCGCGTTCTGGTTCAAACATGCAGCCGTTATGCCCCCGCCCAAGAAAGCCTCCGCTCCCACCTCCAGCCAGGTCCATGTCGTCCTCGGCACGGATGATGCACGGGTGAAAGAGGCTGCGATGCGCATTGTCCAGCGCATCACGCCCCCAGATGCAGGGGACTTTGCCAATGAGATCATTGAGGGGCAGGCGGATAATGCCGAGCATGCCGGGCAAATTTGCTCCAATGTGATTCAGGCCCTGCAAACGATGCCCTTTTTTGGTGGGGCTAAGATTGTCTGGTTAAAAGCCGCTAACTTTCTGGGGGATAGCCAGACGGGTAAGGCCCAGGCTGCCGTGCAAGGCTTTGAAAACATCCTGGATGTCCTGGAATCCGGCTTGGGAGCTGAGGTGCAGTTTGTTCTCAGCACCAACGTGATCGATAAACGCCGCACTTCCTACAAGCGCTTATCAAAGCTGGCTAACTTCGAGATCTTTGATAAGCCCGACACCAGCAAAGCAGGCTGGGAAGGTGCCGTCATGGCCCAGGCCAATGCCAAGGCGCGGGAACTCGGCCTTACCTTCGAGACTGGCGCTTTAGACCTGCTCGTGCAAATGGCCGGCGACGATACCCGCCAACTGGAAAATGAGATCGAAAAGATCGACCTCTATCTCGGTGAGCGTCGCCGCTGTGGCATCAATACTGTGCGTGGTCTTGTCTCCATGAGTCGCGCTGGCGTCATTTGGGAGATCGGCAATGCCATTGGCACGCGTGATCTCCAGCGTGCTTTAGAGCTGCTCAGTGTGCTGATGTATCAGGGGCAAAACGCCATCGGCATTCTTCTCGGCGCCATCGTGCCGCGAGTTCGCAGCCTGCTTATTGTGAAAGAGCTGGCCAGCAAACACCGCGTCAGCAGCAGCAGCTACAGCAGTTTTAATCTGAGCCTGGATAACCTGCCGCCCAGCGCTACCTCCCACTTACCACGTAAAAAAGACGGCACCGGTTTTAATGCCTATCCGCTGTTCCTCGCTCTGGGTGAAGCGGGTCGCTTCACGCTGGATGAACTGCACGACAGCCTCGCGGCCTGTCTTCAGGCCAATTCAAAGCTCGTCACCTCTCAGCTCGATTCCAAAGTCGTGCTGGAGCGGCTTCTCGTCGGCATGCTCTGTCCGCGCAAGCGCAAGTCATGAGTGGATCCATCTCTATGAGTGATAGCGCCACCTATCCTGTGACCGTGCGGCGCATCCGTCTGCCTGACGACGTGACTACATTGACAGATGTCACTGCCAGTGAAGAGCCGCTGGAAATACGTGTCGAAGGCCGCAGCGTCGCCGTCGTCATGCGCACGCCTGGCCACGATGAGGAACTCGTTGCGGGCTTTCTGGTCAGTGAAGGCATCATCAAAAACGCCCGCGACATTTTAGAAATCAGCCAATGCCCCAGCACGGGCAATGTTCATGGCAACGTCGTCGATGTCTTGCTCGGTGCCGTCGTGGTGAATTGGGATCATCTCACCCGCCATGTCTTCAGCGCCTCTAGTTGCGGTATCTGTGGAAAGACGAGCATTGAGAGTGTGTTCATGAGCTTTCCATCCGTGACATCGGAATGGTTGGTGAGTGCGGAGCTGCTGACCACGCTGCCGGCCAAGCTCCGCGCTGCTCAGGAAACCTTTTCTCAAACCGGGGGTCTGCACGCCAGCGCCATTTTTGACGAACAGGGAGAAATGCTCGTCTTGCGAGAGGATGTGGGCCGTCACAATGCGTTGGATAAAGTTCTTGGTCACGGATTGAGATCAGGCTTGCTCCCCTACAGCCGACACATCCTGCTCGTCAGTGGCCGCGTCTCCTTTGAGCTCATGCAAAAAGCGCTGGCCGCAGGTGTTTCCATCGTCGCGGCCATTTCAGCCCCTAGCAGCCTCGCGGTTCAGTTCGCTGAAAGTAGCGGTCAGACCTTGGTGGGTTTTTTGCGTGGTCAGACGATGAATGTTTACACGCATCCTGAGCGCGTGAGTTGCACTTAAGCCGCTTCAGTCGACAAAGAGGAACTCATTGGAGTTGAGCAAAGCCAGACAGTAATCGGCTAGGGCAGCATTCAAACTGCCGGTGAGCTTGGTCTGCTGCTCCATGAAAGTAGAACCTGTCGTGATTTCGATTTCCGTGGGCATTCGGGAAAGGCAGAGACGTGTGGTGGCGATGATCAGCGCAGGAATGTCTGAGCCATGTGTTTGAGTGAGGCTCTTGGCTAGCTTCGCTGCCGCGTCATGGGCAAATTCGGAGTTGAGCAAGGCGAGTGCTTGTGGGGCCGTGGTGGATTCATTTCGGCGTGCGCAACTAATCTGCGCATCTGGTCTATCGAAGAGATCAAAGAGTGGGTGACGGACGTTCCGGCGGGCAAAGATGTAGATGCTGCGGCGGGTGTGCTCGGCAATATCTGGGGTGACTTTGTACTGATCTTTGAGAAGGGTATCACGGATCTCCTTTGGCATGGGCAATCGGACGCTTGGGCCACCGGTTTTGAGATTCAGCTGACCAGAAACCGCCAGCATGGCATCACGTAGCATCTCGCCTGTGAGCCTGCGTTGCGGGAGTTTGGCTTGCCGATAGGTCGGTGATAGGACGATGAGTTGATGAAGCTTTTTGAGGCTCCATCCCGTCTTCGGAAGTTGAGTGGCTAGCCAGTCAAGCAGGGCAGGATTTGTGGGAGCTTCTCCCTGATGTCCCAGATCCCCTGGCACTGCGGAGAGAGGTTTTCCCAGATGCTGCTGCCAGATCCGGTTCACCATGGCACGCAGAAAGAGTGCGTTATCTTGATGGGCAAGCCACCGGGCAAAAGCAGCCCGATTAGGTTGATCCATGCTGCCAAAGAGGCGCGGTATGGCAGCTTGGATCTCAGGGCCTGGGCGCTTGAAGTCGCCCCGAATGAACACGGTGCTGGCGGGCACGCCTTCGGTGAAAACACGCACGCTGGGGCCCAGCGGCTTGCGTTCCTTGGGCATGACGGTGTTATCAAAAAAGGCGCGCAGGCGATAAAAGTCGGCCTGACTGATGGGATCATACGGATGATCATGACACTGCGCGCAGCCGATGGTGAGCCCCAGTCCGACACTGCCGACGGTGGTGGTGATGTCATTCAACAGAACGTGCCGACGCTCGGATTGGTTATTCAGATCGGGCATGTCCGGCACCGCAAACAGAAAGCCGGTGGCTGTTTCATGAGCCTTTGAAAGCTGATCGCCGGCGATCTGAAATTGTACGAATTGATCAAAGGGCATGTCGTCATTCAGCGCCTGGATGATCCAGTCGCGATACTGCCAGGCGCGGCTGCGTTCGGTGTCGTACTCATAGCCATCTGTTTCGGCAAATCGGGCTAGATCGAGCCACCACTGCGCCCAGTGTTCGCCATAGCGTGGGGAACTCAGGAGTCGATCGACCAGCGCTGCATAGCTGGTCTCTGTGAACTCCGTCAGCGTGTTCGGATCAGGCGGCAGACCCGTGAGGTCAAAGGTCACCCGGCGGATGAGCGTGGCCGCATCCGCAGGAGCTGACTCCGGTGGCAAAAGTTCTTCGAGGCCTGTCTCGACATCAGCTTTTGCCAGCGGCTGAAAGGCCCAGTGCTCGCGGTCTTTCGCCGTGATGGGAGGTTCATTTTTTACAGGATCCGACGAGGCGTGAATGGCGACGGCATGAGCTTCTGCTGCGCAGATCAGCACGACGAGAAAGGTCAAGAGGCTACACAAGCCCTGCACTCTTGGGGGCTCGGTCTTGCTCATGCCAGGATGCCTTTTACCACGCGGCATTCGTCCACGCCGGTGAGTTTTTGATCCAGCCCATTCAGCCGGAAGCTGAGCCGCTCATGGTCCAGCCCCAGCAGATGCAGGATTGTGGCATGCAGATCATGCACATGGACTTTATCCTGCGTCGCACGCAGGCCAAAGGCATCGGTGGCACCGTGGACATGGCCATGCTTTACCCCGGCACCAAAGAGCACCGTGGTGAAGCCCCAGGGATTGTGATCACGCCCGACACCCTTTTCACTCATGGGCATCCGGCCAAATTCGCCACCCCAGATCACGAGGGTTTCCTCCAGCAGGCCGCGCTGCTTCAAATCACGAAGCAGTCCCGCCACTGGGATGTCGGTGCGGGCACAGTAGTCGCTGTGATTTTTGAGGACGTTCTCGTGCGCATCCCAACCGTTGGTATCGCCAGAGTAAACCTGCACAAAACGCACACCGCGCTCGATCATGCGCCTGGCTAGCAGGCAGCGTGTGCCAAACTCCTGGGTCTTCGGCTGATCGATCCCATAGAGATGCTTGGTGCCCTCTGATTCACCAGTGATGTTCACCGCTTCTGGTGCCGCGCTCTGCATGCGGAAAGCCAGCTCGTAGGCACGAATGCGGGCGTCCAGCACAGGATCGCCCCCATGGCGGGCGAGGTGGCCTGCATTCATTTGTTGGATGAGATTCAGCGTGGCGCGTTGACGGGCACTGCTCTGCGGACTTTGCAGATCCAGGATAGGATGTTGGCCTGCACGCATGGTGGTGCCTTGATAAGTCGCCGGTAAATAGCCGCTACCCCAGGCTGCCGGACCGCCCTTCAGACCACCACTGGGATCAGGCATCACGACAAAGGCAGGCATGTCGGCATTCTCTGTGCCGAGTCCATACGATACCCAGCTGCCCATGCTTGGCTTGCCCATTTGGATGGAGCCTGTGTTCATCTGATACACCGATTGCGGATGGTTGACGCTGTCGCCATGGCAACTGCGGATCACACACATCTCATCGGCCAGTTCGGCCATGTGAGGTAGGAAATCGCTGATCTCGATGCCGCTCTGACCATGTTTCCGGAAAGGTTTGACGGGCGCGAGCAGCGGATTTTGCGCCACTTTCCGACGAGTCTCCACCGCTCCGTAACTGTCAGGCAAAGGCTGGCCCGCATAGCGGATGAGGTCGGGTTTTGGATCGAAGAGATCCACATGACTCGGCCCGCCATGCATGAACAGCCAGATCACGCGCTTGGCTTTTGCTGGGAAATGGCTGCGGACATCGGCCCCCAAACCGTCCGTTTGCAACAGGTGTGAGGCAGCGATGCTGGACAAACCAACGCCCGCGCTGCCGATAAAACGGCGACGAGAGAAGGTGTCTGAGGTGTCCATGGAGAGAAAAAACGGCGGCAATCGAACAGATCGTTCAGTCATTCCCCAGGGCTTATGCATGAAATGAGGCTTTAATCCTAGAAGCTGGTCTTTGTTACAGGATTAACAAGATTGTCAGGATGAACAGGATTTTTTTCAGACCTGTTAATCCTGTCTTTTTGTTAATCCTGTAACATCTGATGCCCTATTTTTGGTGCGTAAGCCCTGGTCATTCCCAAATCAGTCCGCACGCTCTCCTTGCTACCACGCCCTGCCGCGCTAGGCTCCATGCTCCATTTTCCATCATGAGCGCCGAGACCCCTGCCAAGAAGAACTACAAAGACACCGTCCGCCTGCCGAAGACCGACTTCCCCATGAAGGCGGATCTCGTCACACGCGAGCCCCAGCGCCTGGCCAAATGGGAAGCGGGTGGCCTTTATCAGCGCATCATGAAGCAGGCTGCCGGACGCCCGAAGTTCGTCCTGCATGACGGCCCGCCCTTTGCCAATGGCGACGTCCACATGGGCACCGCGCTGAACAAGGTGCTGAAGGACCTCATCGTGAAGTCCAAGACCATGGCCGGCTTCCACGCCCCCTACATCCCCGGCTGGGATTGCCACGGCCTGCCCATCGAGTTCAAAGTCGTGAAGGAAGCTAAGGACCTCGCCCCTGCTGAAATCCGCACCCGCTCGGAAGCCTACGCTCGCAAATTCATCGACATCCAGCGCCAGTCCTTCAAGCGCCTCGGTGTCTTTGGCGACTGGGAGAACCCTTACCTCACGCTCGCGCCGACCTATGAGGCCGACATCATGCGCACCTTTGCCAAGTTCCTGGAAAAAGGCCTCGTCTATCGTGCCAAGCGCCCCGTCCTTTGGAGTTACGGGGCCCAGACCGCGCTCGCTGAAGCTGAGGTGGAGTATAAAGAAAAGACCTCTCCGGCGATTTATGTAAAGTTTTCTCTGCCTGATGGCAATAACCTCGTCATCTGGACCACCACGCCCTGGACCCTGCCTGCCAATCTCGGCATCGCTTTGCATCCTGACTTCGACTACACCGCCGCCACCTTCACCCATGAAGATGGCCGCAGTGAAAAGCTCATCCTCGCGAACTCCCGTATCGAGGCCTTCAGCGCCAGCACCGGCTTCAAGCTGGATGCCGCTCAGCCTACCACGAAGCTCAAAGGCAAAGATCTTCTGGGCTCCGAGGCCCAGCATCCCTTCCTGCCGCGCACCTCGAAGATCATCAACGCCCTCTTTGTCACCGACGATGCCGGCACCGGCGCTGTTCACATGGCCCCTGGCCACGGCGCGGACGACTACATCGCTGGCAAAGAAAACGGGCTCGACATCCTTTCCCCCGTCGATGACGCGGGTTGCTTCACGGCCGAGTGCGGTTTGCCCGAGTTCGTCGGTCAGCACGTCTTCAAGAGCAACGAAGGCATCATCGCCATCCTTGAGGGCAAAGGCGCGCTCTTGGGCAACGAAAAATACGTCCACCAGTATCCCCACTGCTGGCGCTCCAAGACCCCCATCATCTTCCGCGCCGTCCCCCAGTTCTTCATCCGCATCGCCGCCTTCCGCGACGAAGCCCTGAAGGCCATCGACACCGTGAACTGGCTCCCCGCTTGGGGCCGCAACCGCATCTACGGCACCGTCGAAAGCCGTCCTGATTGGTGCATCTCCCGCCAGCGCACCTGGGGCGTCCCGCTGCCTATTTTCTACGATGCCGAAGGCCAGGCCATCATGGATCACAGCATCTCCCTGAAGGTCGCCGACGCTGTCGAGACGCACGGCACCAACCTCTGGTTTGAAAAAGACGACGCCTTCTGGAGCGACCTCGTCGGCCTGCCTGAGGGCACCAAGCGCTGCAAAGACACCCTTGACGTCTGGATCGACTCCGGTTCCTCCTCCGTCGCCGTTTTGGATCGCCACCCCGAGCTGTATTGCCCTGCTGATGTCTATATCGAGGGCACCGACCAGCATCGCGGCTGGTTCCAGAGCAGCCTCATGGTCAGCGTTGCCGTCCGCGGCATCGCTCCTTACAAGACCGTCATCACCAACGGCTTCGTCGTTGATACCAGCGGCAAGAAGATCAGCAAAAGCGATCAGGGCACCGACAAGGCCGCCAAGCCCATGACCGCCGACCACTACTACAACAAGTACGGTGGCGACATGGTCCGCCTTTGGGCCGCCAGCGTCGATTACCAAAACGACGTCCCCTTCAGCGAAGAACTCTTCCAGCAAACCGGTGAGAGCTACCGCCGCATCCGCAACACCTTCCGCGTCCTCCTCGGTAACCTCCACGACGCTCCAAAACCCGGAAATTCTCCCACAGATTCAGGGAAGCCATCAGATTTGGCCTCTGAAAAAAATCAATCTGCGGGCCTGCCTGAATCTGCGGGAAATCATTCCCCGTCCCTCCCCCTCATCGACCGCTGGATCCTCGAGCGCCTCCACAGCGTCCTCACCGACTGCCTTGCAGGCTACGCCGCCTACGACTTCCGCAAGGTCGTCACCACCATCACTCAGTTCGTCTCGGGCGACCTCTCCGCCCTCTACATCGACATCACCAAGGACCGGATGTACTGCGACGCCGCCGACAGCCCCCGCCGTCGCGCCACTCAGGCCACCATCCGCGAGATCACCGAGACCTTAACCAAACTCCTCGCGCCCATCCTCGCCTACACCGCCGACGAAACCTGGGAGTTCCTCGGCCACCAAGATAGCGTCCATTTGGAAGCCTTCCCGCAGGTGAACTCACTGTTTGCCAACTCCGAGGCCACTGCCGCCGTCGAAGAACTGCTGAAAGCCCGCGCCGTCATCCAGCAAGCCATCGAAGGCGCCCGTCAGGCCAAGAAAATCGGCTCCAACCTCGAAGCCACCGTCAAGCTCACCCTCCCCGAGGCCGGCTTCACCAACCCCGTCTTCCAGGATCTGCCCACCCTCCAGGAATTCTTCATCCTCAGCGACCTCCACATCAGCCGTGGTTCAGAACTCGCCGCCACCGTCGAAGTCTGCACCAACCCGAAGTGCGAACGCTGCTGGAAGCTCCTCCCGGATGTCGGCACCATCGAAGCGCATCCAACGCTCTGCGGACGATGCGCTGAGGCCGTCTCGTAGCGTAGATTCGAGTGGCACTCGAATTCCTCCCCCTGCTAGCTCTTCTTTGCTCTCATGCCCAAAAGCTCCATCACCAAAGGCGGCACACGCGGCACGGTTTACCGAGCCGCTGCGCGGGAACGCATTCTTGATGCCGAAAAGCTGCAAGCGGCTCGAAGAGTTCATGGAGCCATCTACCTCGCAGGCTATGCCATCGAGTGTCATTTGAAGTATGCCGTCTGCAAACATGTAGATAAAACATACCTCGATAGTTCGCTCGAAGTACACTCATGGGAGAGATTGGCGGCAGAAAGCGGTTTTATTCATGCCATCCGCCGTAACCAACGCATCCAAGCGCTGTATGAAGAGCTGGCAGATGCCTGGAGCACCTCACTGCGTTACGATCCAGGCAAAAGCAGCACCTCTGATGAATTGAAACTTTACCCGAAGCTCGTAGAGCTGTATAACTATTTTAAAGAAACCGTACCTTAGCTATGCCAAAGATTCACAACACTTTTCCTACCTCACGGATCAAGAAAATGGTTCAGTCCGTGCTTCCACGAGGCCAAGGCTACCAAGTGCGCCTTTCCGATTCCGGCTTTGATGACAGCAAAATCGTCCGCGTGATCACCCCTGCCTGGAAGCGTCTTCAAAGAAACGAGCGTATCCTCAAGCTACTAGAGGCACAGGACCAGTTCCTCACGCAAGAAGACCGGCGGCACATCCTACGCTACAGCGTGCTCACCCCCCAGGAGTTCGAGCGCCACGTCAAAGAAAGCCCCATCAAAATCATCTCCCGCGCCATGCGTTAAGTCTGACAGAAACCAGCCAGCCACCTGCATGAATCTGGACCGCATTCAAATCACCCTACTCAGGCTAAAAGACGGTGCACGCCTCCTTCGACTAACCGAGTCAGAAACAGGCTTGGCATTGGAACGAGCCCTGAATCCAAATCGCCCTCTGTTGAGACAGAAACAGACGCTGAGGGCACTGTTTGATTCCATGCTCCAAAGCGCCGACCTTCTCGCCAGCTGAAGGATCGCAAAAGACATTTGAAATCAGCTATTTGTGCCCGTTAGATTTCACAGAAAGCTAGGCATCTTTTCCGGCAAAATCTGTGACCCTGACTTTGAAGCTCACCATACGACTAATGCGCACAAAACAAATAGCCGCCCTAATTTTGGTCTTACAGATTTGCACATGTGGCATCCAGAGCGCTGAACAGCCTGTCTCAGCCTTGGCAGATCTTGCGCAGAACAGTCCCAATGCGGTTGCTTGGATCCTATCGCCACTCTCCGGCACATTACCTTCGGAGATACGGCAGAATCTCATCTTCTTGAGAGAAGATTTACTGGATGAAGGCAAGACGAAAACTGAGGTGGAGCGAGGTCCATATCGAGTTGGCTATTCGTTGTGTGCATCGCTGCTGGCTGCTCTTGACGAGCGAGATACATTTGCTGTCCGTGCACAATTACGATCAGCTCAAGTTGAAGCAGGAACGCGACCAATAGACAGGGCGATTGCAGCACGACGAAATTACAAGATGAGCTGGCCGCAGTATGAACGTGAACTGGAACAACGTGAGGATGTGAAGCGGCAGGAAGCAGGCATTACAAACCTGCGAAAGGACCAAGCAAAGGTAGAGTGGCTGGAGAGAGCCGCTATGCTTCGTCGGGCGCTAGACAGTCAATACGCGGCGTTTCGAAAGGAGCTGCGTGAAGCTGGAATTGGTTCCGTTGCGTCGAAAACCACTGACGCATCAAAAGCGACCCAGAGCCCTGATCATGAATCGAAGGAAAGTCTTCACGCTGGCAGTTCAAAAAACTTATTCACCAATTCCCTGGGCATGAAGTTCACGGCGCTTCCTGGAGATCTGGTTCTGATCTGTATTCATGAAACTCGCGTCAAAGATTATCAAGCTTTTGTGCAGAGGGATATCTCCCGAAGTGATTCGACATCAATTCAAGATGCTGACTTTCCAATCACGAATGTCAGTTGGCTTGATGCCAAGGAATTCTGCGAATGGCTCAGCAAAAAAGAGCAGCGAATCTATCGGTTACCAACTGACCGCGAGTGGAGCGTAGCCGCCGAAATAGCATCCTTTGAAGATCCTTCGGCAACCCCAGATATGCTTCATGGGAAAATTAAGAACATATATCCTTGGGGCGCCAGTTGGCCACCGCCACCCCGAACAGGCAATTTTCGGGATATCATCAATGGTTATGTCGATAACTGGTCGGGGACCGCACCTGTCATGAGTTTTATATCCAACCAGACCGGGCTTTTTGACCTTGCGGGCAACGTCTCTGAATGGTGCGAGGACAAGCGTTTAGAGGGACCACAGCCTGCAATCGCCCGTGGCGGCAACTTTGCACTAGGATCAAGCGCTAGCCTGAACGCGTCAGGCCGCAGTTTCTTTAAACCTGATGACAAATCTCCACATTGCGGATTCCGTTGCGTGGTCGAGATAAAAGATGCCGATGCGACTCGCGATCTAAGATGACTGCAAGGGGCTTTAGAGGGCATGGTCAAGACACGGTGTGTCTCTCTATTGCGGTCTGCGCAGCGATACAGACAGCCAAAGGCTGCCCCCAGCGAAGCAAAGCGCATCAAGGATGGCAGGAGAATGTCTTTGATTCTTCTGCCCATAAGGTTTCGGTAAATCACAAAACCTGAGGATGCGAGGTCTCGCATCTAAAGGCTTCGAAGGTCGTTTCCGCCACCTAGAACGGTGTCAGGGTGCAACTGGCTGACAGATTTATCTGGTCGGCCGATCCCAAGATACCTACTTCAAGGTGTAACACAGACGAAGTCTCCCAACACGCTGAAGTCTCGTGAATTTGTGGTGAGAATTGACGAGACGGCTGCCTCGCGGAAGGTGGAGGCTAGTAAGGTGTCGAGAATGCGCTTCCGCCCGAGGCGGTGCTGGCGCATCCAAACAAAGAACGTTCGCATGGACAGCGCATCACTACCGACTTGATCCACCTCTGGCGAGTCCCACCAGATTTCTGCCCTCTCCATCGCCGCCTCCATTGTCAACGGCTGAGCGAAGCGCTTCGGATCAGTTACCACATGCACAAACTCCGCGAGTACTTGTGGTGCGAGAGCGAAGCGATCTCCAGCATCCCTGAACTGTTGAAATTTCAGTCGAGCGGACTGATGCTCTGCGTGCTCTGCTACCTCAGCAGCCACCAGAAAGCCGGTGTCAATCCCGTGAGTCATCGAGCATCTCCTCCAGCAAATCGTCCTCGGCACTCAGCGGCTTCAACACTTTCCCAAGCTGCAATGGAGCCAGATCAAAGGCGCTGCGTTGCTTCTTCGACTTGCGAACGCGCAGCGAATGAATCAGCCGCTCCAAGTGCGATAGCTCGTCGTCACCTAGGTGCGGAACGGCGATTTTAATGTCGGCGAGAGTCTTCATGGGACAAAAATAGTCCTTTCAAGCCTTGCGGCAAGCCTTCGTTTGCAAAGAAAAGATGCCTAAAAAGAACGATGCGTAAGCCCGGAGCCACCGAAGCGCTCATGCTCTGCCTGCGTGCTGTCACTCAACCCGGTGATGTGGTGGTCGTGGAGACCCCCACCTACTTTGGCCTCCTGCATGTCCTTGAGGCGCTTGCCCTGATGTAGAGCGGCAGTCGAGCCATGGCGGCATCAAAGAGGGCAGGAAGCGATGTGTGACAAACGGCAAGACAATGAATCTATGGCGGCTGGGAGACAAAGTGACTGTTCCTCCATTGAGGTTCTCGTTCTCAAACGAAGAGGCTTCGGAGTCGTCTTGGCAACCGCACTGCTAGCTGTGTTTTCAAGCATTGGGTGCGGCTTTTTTGAGTTTTTAACGTTCTAAGGAAGTCTAATAAACTTGTTAATACATTGTTTTTAATTATTTTATGACTGTGTTTGTAAAATATGCGATTGAATCGATTAATTTCTATGTTAGAATCGTGGAGAACTTTAGCCTGCCATGATCACCCACATCCAGCGCCATCTTGCTGACCGCATTCGCGACGTTGCGAAGCACTATCCTGTGATCCTACTCACGGGCGCGCGTCAGACTGGGAAGACCACCTTGCTGCGTGATCTTTTCCCAGATGCGCCGTTTCACACGCTCGATCTTCCGTCTGTGGCGCATGAAGCGGAACATAACGGCACGGCGTTTCTCGATGCTCTCGCGGCTCACCCTATGGTGATCCTGGATGAAGTGCAGTATGCCCCCGCTCTCTTCCGGTCGATCAAGGCGGCCGTGGATGCGGATCGCCATCGAATGGGGCGCTTTTTGATGACCGGCTCCCAGAAGTTTGCGCTCATGCAAAGCGTGTCCGAAAGCCTCGCGGGTCGCTGTGCGATTATCGAAGTGGACACCCTTGCGCCGACGGAACTCATGGACACGAACCCCCTGCAGCCGCTGAAGGTGGAAGACATGATGTGGCGCGGAGGCTACCCGGAACTCTGGCGTGTGCCTGACATGCCTGCGCGTGACTTTTACGCGAGCTACATGGCCACTTACCTCGAACGCGATGTCCGCCAGCTCGTGAATGTCACGAACTTGCGCGACTTTGAACGTTTTGTGCGCATGTGCGCCACGCTTTCCGCGCAGCAGGTGAATCTGCACAAGATTTCCTCCGACATTGGCATCGCTGCGAGCACGGCGAAGCAGTGGCTCAGCGTGTTGGAAACCTCGAACATCGTCCACATCCTCTCCCCCTACTTCCGCAATCACGGGAAGCGCCTCGTCAGAACGCCGAAGCTGTATTTTCGCGACACGGGACTGCTGTGCTTCTTGCTCGGCCTCGCAACTCCGCAGCAGATGCTGGAGTCCACCTTTATCGGGGCGATCTGGGAAACCTATGTCCTAGGGCAGATCAAGCGGGCGCGTGAAGCGCAGGCCAGTCCTGCGGAAATCTACTTCTGGCGGGATGCGCAGGGAGTGGAAGTGGACTTCGCCGTTTGGCTGAATGGCCGCGTGCAGTTCATCGAAGCCAAGTGGAACGAAACCGGTGGCGATGCCAAAGCTCTCAAGCCCATGCATCAGGTGCGTGAGGTCATGGGGGATGCGGCTTCGGATCGCCATCTGCTCGCCTGTCGCACGCCTTATGCACATTGGCATCCGTGTGATCCGAGCGTTCGTGTCATCAACGGGCACCTCTTTCGTGATTGGTTTCAAGTGCCGGCTCCAGATGCCAATTCAGTGGCCGAAGCAGCCGTTAACTACACCGTGAACCCACGCAGAAAACGCTCGGCGAAGCGGAAAAAGAATTCAAAATAAGCGGCAGGCTGAAGGGCCTAGGCCATTTCGAATTCTGCGAGCGTGCTCACTGGGCAGAAAGAAGTCTTGCGTGCCCTGCGGCAAGCTTTCGTTTACTAAGAAAAGAGGCCGGCAAAGAACGATGCGTCAGCCTTGATTCCTGAGATCAGGCCTGCGGTGCAGCACTGGATTTGCCACGCTCCAGCAGATTGCCGAGGCTGGCAACCATGCCGCCAATGTCGCTCATGTTGGAGGGGATGATCATGGTGGTGGAGGTCTTGGCTAGCTTGCCAAATTCGCCGACATACTGCTCCGCAACGCGCAGATTCACGGCATCACGACCACCAGGCATGTTGATGGCCTGAGCGATGAGGGCAATTCCCTGGGCGGTGGCTTGTGCAAGAAGTTCGATCTCACGGGCCTTGCCTTCAGCTTCGTTGATTTGGCGGATCTTGATGGCTTCTGATTGTTTGATGGCTTCCTGCTTGTGACCTTCCGCGACGTTGATGCGGGATTCACGGTCGCCTTCAGACATGGCCACTTGGGCACGGCGTTCGCGCTCAGCACGCATTTGTTTTTCCAGCGCGTCTTTCACGGACTGTGGAGGATTGATGTTGCTGATCTCATAGCGCATTACCTTCACGCCCCAAGGTTCACAGGCTTTATCGAGAGCATCCACGATGTTGGCGTTGATGCTGTCGCGTTCCTCAAAGGTGCGGTCCAGATCCATCTTACCAATCTCAGAGCGCAGGGTGGTCTGGGCGAGCTGGGAAACTGCGGCGAAGTAGTTGGTGACGCCATAGGTGGCACGCATGGGATCCAGCACCTGGATAAAAAGTACGCCGTCGATCTCGATGGCGATGTTATCCCGAGTGATGCACATCTGGGAAGGCACGTCGATGACCTGTTCTTTCAGGGAATGCCGAGCCACGATGCTGTCCAGGAAAGGAATGAGCACATGAAAGCCCGCATCCAGAGTGCGTGAGTATTTGCCGAGTCGCTCAATGACAAAGGCGCTGCGCTGAGGCACGACGCGTGCCCCTTTCAGGATGGCCGTGATGAAGATGATGGCGAAGCCGAGGGCGACGATGGTGCTGAATTCGATGATCATAGGGAGTTGGGGGTTGATTTGACTAACAAAAATTAGCGTGACCTGACGGTGAGGCTGAGACCGTCACGGGAAACAATGATGGCGATGCTGCCGGGCTCCAGGGAGTCATTGGAGCGGGCGTTCCAGCTCGCTCCTTTAAACTCCACCTTGCCATCCCTGCCGCAGGCGATGGGACTGATCACTTTGACTTCTTTGCCTGCGAACTCCTCCTCAGCATCACGGGCGTCACCATTTTTCGAGAGTCCCATGAACCATTCGGTGAAGAAACGGCGCAGACCCGTGAGGAAGACCAATGAACCAATAGTGAAGACAGTCATCTGGGAAGCCAGCGTCGGAGTCCACTCCATCCAGGCCGTGAAGGCTGCCAACCAGGCCCCAAGCCCCAAGAAGATGAGAATGATACCCGGCATGGCGAACTCAGACAGAATGAGAACCAAACCAAGGACAAACCAAATCATGGAGGGCTGAAAAAGCATCCTGCTCTATTTGAGAAATGTGCTACAAAGGCAATACAAAAATCCACTCAAGATTGTAACTCGTCCCACCTAAAAAACCGCCAGGTATCTGCTCAATTCGATCTCCCTCTGTAAAAAGCAAATTTCTATCAGATGTGGAGGGTTAACCCAATTTTCATCTGAGATCAAAAAGCGGTAACCCAGTAAGTTGTTAGACTTTGTTAATTTATATAAGTATTTATATTTTATTAGATTTGCAGCCTTAGTGCAGACGTTGCCTTGCTTACCCCCACCCCCCCCATAATATCTTACCTCTTTACGCGCTAATGATCCGCCACACTGTTGTCTTCCGACTCAAACATCTTTCATCTTCCGTTGCCGAAATGGTTTTCCTCAGAGCTGCAAGCGAGCTTGCCAGTATCCCTGGCGTGGAACGATTCGAGTGCTTGCGGCAGGTCAGCGCCAAGAACCCGTTCAGCTTTGGCCTCTCGATGGAGTTCGCGGATGCGGCTACCTATCAGCGATATAGCTACCATCCCGACCATCTGCGCTTCGTGCAGGAGCGCTGGCTCCCTGAAGTCGTCGAATTCATGGAGATTGATTACATCCCTCATGAAGTCAGCCTCGCCCCTCCGTCGCCGGTCTACTTTCAGGGTCCACAAACCCCAGCCCTCACTAAAGCAAGTTCCTAGAAGTTCTTGAACTCGGTTCCATGGGTAAGCCCTATGACCAAACCAGATGAGGTGAGGTTTCAGGTTAATTGCCGCTAAACATTTCCAATCGCAGGTTTGACGTTGCCTTGTGTCTGCGGAAGATCGCTGGCCATGAAACTTACTACCTGGAACGTCAATGGCATCCGTGCCTCGCTCAAAAAAGGGCTGCAGGAATACCTGCTGAACTGTGAGGCGGATGTGATCTGCCTGCAAGAAACGAAGGCGATGCAGGAGCAGGTGGATTTGTCGTTTTTCACGGGCTATCAGGCGGTCTGGAATAGCGCGGTGAAGAAGGGTTACTCGGGCACGTGCATTCTAAGCCGAGCGCCCTGGATCAGCCATGCTCTAGGCATGAATCACGCCGATCATGACCAGGAAGGTCGTGTGATCACGACGGAGTTTGCTGACTTTTATGTCGTGACGGTTTACACGCCGAATGCGCAGGGTGAGCTGGCGCGTCTGCCATATCGTTTGGAGTGGGATGCGGCTTTCCGCCAATTCATCAAAAAGTTGGAGCTGAAAAAGCCGGTGCTGGTTTGTGGGGATCTGAATGTGGCGCATCAAGAGATCGATCTGGCCAATCCTAAATCAAACCGCATGAACCCTGGTTTTAGCGATGAGGAGCGAGCCAGTTTTACCCAGCATCTGGAGGCTGGTTTTCTGGATGTGTTTCGCGAGCTTGATCCCACCCCGCATCATTACACCTGGTGGACTCAGCGTGTGCCCGATGCACGGGCTAAGAACATTGGGTGGCGTCTCGATTACTGGCTGGCCTCAGCGTCTCTGCGTTCTGCGCTGAAAAGCTGTACGATTCGTGACGACATTCACGGCTCTGATCACTGTCCGGTCGAGCTTGTAGTGCATTAGAAATTCCCTGCTAGGTCCAGCTCCGATTCAATCGGTTTTCCATCGAGCAAATGCTCCACAAGCTGCCGTGATAGCCAAGGCGCGCGGAGTACACCTTTGGAGCCTAGGCCATTCATGAAAGCGATGTTTGGCCTAGCGGGATGCCGGCCGATGACGGCCTGGCGATGCTGGATGATGGGGCGCACTCCGGTTTGTGAACCCGTGATTTCATAGGGTTGCTTCAGCAGGAGCTGCAATTTGGCTTCCAATCCTGCCACGGCTGCAGGGGCGGGGAGATGCGGATGATCAAAGTTGAATTCATAAGTCGGCCCGACGCGTATGGTACCGCCGCCACGAGGCAGTAGCCAGCAGCCGCGATTGATGATGCGGGTCTCTCCCCCAGTGTCCGCTTTGATTTCTAAAACGGTGCCACGACCACTGCGAAAGGGCAGCCAATCAAACCAAGGATGATTGGCGGCCTCCCAACCGATGCAGAAAATGGCGTGAGTGTAGGTTTGGCCATGCCACTGGATTGGCCCGTTTGATGAGGGCAGGGGATACTCCGCGTTTTGCCAACGACCGGTGCTTGCAAAATAGCGCTGGCTGGCAGCTAAAAAGGCTGCGGTATCCAGCCAAGCGCCGCACTGTTCAAAGCCACCCAGAGGATTGCTAAAGATCCGCTCATCGACGAGTGCTGATTGAGTCGGAGTCTTTAAATAGGGCTGCACCTCTGGCTGTGACTGTCGCTTCTGCCACTGAGTGACGGCTTGATCATCCTGCAAGAGACTCACGATGCCTGTCTCATGATAAAATCGACTGCCCAGTTCCCGCTCAAGCTGCTGATAAAAGGCGGTGGCTTCAGGGAACAGCGTGTCGATTCGCCAATTCAAAACCAACCGCATCCCTGTGATGGGAGTGATCAAACCTGCGGCGACTTTGGACGAAGTCTGGGGCTCATCCCGATCCACCACTAGAAAGGGTGCGCCACGCTGATGCAGCTGCCAAGCGAGCGTGGTGCCAGCCAGTCCGCCGCCGATGATGAGGAGGCGTGGGGTCATTTCACGATCACCGGTCCTTGCTGCACGACGCCCGGCTTACCTTGCAGATGATGATCAAAAAACAGCTGCATTTTGTTCACCAAATCAGGTGAGAAAAACACATGCGGTGCTCCCTCGCCCGTAAGCAGGGTGCTGGAGACGCCAGCCTGATCCAAAGCCGCATCAAACTCCACTGCCTGAGATAGCGGGACTAACTTGTCAGCCGTCCCGTGTATGTGTAGAAACGGCGGATCGTCCTGGCTCACATAGGTGATCGGGGAGGCGGCCTTGGCCTCTTCCAAATGCTGGCTCATGGGTCCACCGAAGAGTTTGGTAATGGCTGTGCTAGGTTTCTCGGAATCAATCACACTGCCTTTTCCCGGAAAGGTCAGGAAATTGGCCGGGCCACAGAAATTAGCGACACAGGCAATCTTGGGTGATTCGCCAGCTGTGCCGACACTGCCTTCTACCTCGCTGACGCCGCGACTGGTGCCGAGCAGACTCACGAGTTGGCCGCCTGCCGAGATGCCAAAGAGACCGATCTTTTCCGCATCGAAGCCGTGATCCTTAGCGTGTGCTTTGAGCCAACGCATGGCCGCTTTCACATCATGAATTTGTGCAGGCCAGATGGCCTCGTCGCTGAGTCGATAACCAATGGAGGCACCGGCATAACCTTTCTGAATGAAGTGCAGTAGCACTCCAGGCTCATTTTTGCTGCCGCCTTCCCAGCCGCCACCATGGATGTAAACAATCAGCGGTAATGGCTTTTCCGAAGGCTTTTCTGGTAGATAAAGATCCAGCTTTTGACGTGGATTGTTTTGGCCAGCGTAGTCGAGATCTCGCAGGACTAAATAGCCCGGCGGTGGTAGGTCCGCGCGCATGAGAAGAGGAGTGCAAATGATTGCAAGCAGGGGAAGAATGACTGTGAAAAAGCGCTGGTTCATGAAGTAAGGATGCTGCGTTGAAATACCGTGATTGCGAATCAAAATCTCCGACTACTCATGAAATACCTCGTCTTCCTAACCTTTTGCTTCAGCCTGCGTGCGGCTGATTTACCTTTCGCGGTAGCCCTGAGTGGAGAACCCGGTCCATACACGGTTGAGCGCTGGAAAAACGATTGGCCAGGATGCGAGTTTGAAGACGGTATCAAAGAAGGTCATGTTGCCCTCAAGGAACGGGAAGGTGTGAAGTGCCTGCGCCTGAACTATGCGGTCGGTGGCATCGGTCCTGAAAAAGGCGGTGCCGGCTGGCGCTGGCCGATTGGCAAACATGAGTCTGCCGAGCTGCACTACACGCTGCAGTTCAGCAAAGAGTTCGACTTTGTTAAAGGGGGCAAGCTGCCCGGCTTTTGCGGAGGTCCAGAGAATGTGAGTGGTGGTCGCCCAGCCGATGGAAGCAATGGTTTCTCGGCCCGCCTCATGTGGCGCAAAGACGGTCGCGGTGAGGCCTACGTGTATCATAAAAACCAACCCGAAAAATATGGCGAGAGTTTTGCCTTTCCTGAGGCCTTTCGTTTCCCTCTCGGTAAGCCCATCCAAGTGCGATTGGCCGTCCACATGAATGCCAGTGGAAAACGTGACGGCATTTTGCGTGTCTGGATCACACTACCTCACGAGACAGAGCAACTCGTCGTCGATCAATCAAATCTGGAGTGGCGAAGTGCGGCTACCTTTGGCGTGGATAGTCTGTATTTTGAGAGCTTCCATGGTGGTAATGACTCCTCTTGGGCACCGACGAGGCCTTGTTTTGCTGAGTTCAGTCAATTCAAGGTTGTGAAACCGTCTGACAGGTAAGGCCTAAAATCAAAGACCTGTCGGATGGTCCACAAACGACCAAGGCAGAGCGAATGGAGTTTCCAAGGATTGAGCCAGCGCCTTGACCCCGAAGGTCTCCGTAGCGTAGTGGCCGCCATAGAGAACATTGATGCCGAGTTCTTCAGCCAAAGTGTAACTCCAGTGGGGACCTTCACCAGTGATAAAAGTGTCCACACCAGCTTTCGCGGCTGCGGCGACTTCAGATCCCGAGCCACCGGAAGAAATGCCGATCTTCCGCGTGAGTTTTGGACCGCCTGCACAGACATGAACACGGCCACCATCGAGCGCACGGATGAAGCGGGAAACAACCTCATCGAGCGCAAGCTCAGCCTCGCAGGTCACTCCGACCGACAGGCCTTTGTAATCCAAAAAATCACCGCTCGGTGTGAGCTCCATAGTGCGGGCAATACAAGCGTTGTTCCCTAGCGTGGCATGGACATCCAGCGGCAGATGAGCGCTGTAAATGGCCAGATTGTTTTCCAGAGCCAAACTCATGCGTTCAAAGGTGGCGCCAGTCCATGGCTGGAGTCCGCTCCAAAAAAGGCCGTGATGCACAATCAAGAGGTCTGCTCCAGCTGCGATGGCCTTTTTGACCACCGGCAAAGTCGCATCCACCGCCGCTGCTACGCGCGTGACTTTGCCAGAGCGATTCTCAAGCTGCAGTCCATTGACCGCATTCGAATAGTCCGGCAGTTCTGGAATCCGCAGCGTGCGATTGAGGTGAGACGTAAGTTCTGGGAGCGAGATCATGGCGTTCATTAAGTGCGCAGATCACTGCAGCCAAGAGCAGAGCTTAGTCATTGAAGAAGTGGCGACCGGTGGCGCCCGCTTCCGTTTTGTTGTCCACTTCCCAGTAAACGTCGTCAAAGATGGACTCCGGTTCTGGATAAGGGCTGGCCTTGGCAAATTCGCCTGAGGCTTCCGCTTCGGCTTGGGCTTCGCGGTCGATGACTTTCAGCTGTTCTTCGGTAGCAATGCCGCCTTCGATCAAATTGCGCTTCATGACCTGAATAGGATCATGTTCTTTTTGGTAGTTCTCGACTTCTTCCTTGGTGCGGTATTTGAGTTTATTCGCATCTGCCACGCTATGACCTTCCCAGCGATAGGTGGCGATTTCTAGAACCGTCGGCTTGCTCTCATTGTGAGCGCGGTCGATGGCCGCTTGAACGCGGGCGCGGACTTCAAAAATATCTTCTCCGACAAATTGATCCCAGGCGATGCCGTAACCTTCGGCGCGCTTGGCTAGGCAGCCATCAAAGGCGGATGAGCGCTCCTGGCTGGTGCCCATGGAGTAACCGTTATTTTCGATCACATAGATGACCGGCAGATCCCAGAGGCCTGCAAGGTTCAGTGATTCATGGAAGGCACCCTGATTCACGGCACCATCACCAAGGAAACACATGGCAGCACCTTTGAGACCACGGTATTTCAGGCCGTAAGCGAGTCCGAGGCCGAGCGGTGTCTGACCTGCGACGATGCCGTGTCCACCCCAGTAGTTTTTGTCAGGTGCAAAGTAATGCATGGAGCCACCTTTGCCCTTGGAGCAACCCGTGGCCTTGCCAAACAGCTCAGCCATGCACTCATTCATGCCCATGCCGACGCCAAGAGCGTGTGCGTGGTCACGATAAGCCGTGATCACATGATCATTTTCACCCATGAGGGAGACACAACCAATGGCCACGGATTCCTGGCCGATGTAAAGATGCAGGAAACCGCCCATGCGGCCGCCTTGATAATGCAGCATGGAGACTTGCTCAAAGCGGCGGACACGGACCATTTTGCGATACAGCTCGATTTTTTCATCAGCTGTAAGCTTGGCGTTGATAGGATGCTGGGCGGCAGTGGGGGCTTTCGCGGTGGCCATAAAGGGATCTTGAGAGTAGGCAGAAGAGTGCAGGAAGCAAGTGTCGGCTGATAAATGCCTTGTTGCGGTGCCCACATTGTTGTTCCACTAGCATCATACGAACCATGACAGAGTCAGAACGTCGAATTCAGGCCGCCCAAGGCTACGTCGAGCTGGGCCTCCATCCAGAGGCCCGGGCGGAACTGTCTCAATTATCGACTTTGGCGGCTGAGAGGCCTGACGCCTTGGAAATTTCTGCTCTTTGTTTCATGGGTGAAGAGCGCTGGGCAGAGGCGCTGCCACTCACCCAAAAACTCTGCCATATGGAGCCCAAGGAGCCCGGCGGCTACATCCATGCGGCCTATTGCCTGCATGAACTTGGGCAAACCCATGAGGCGCTGGATTTATTAGCCCGTGGACCCGCGGCTTTGAAAGCCAAGCCAGTCTATTATTACAATGTCGGCTGTTACATGGCGAAACTCGGGCAGAAAGACAAGGCATTGAAGCTTTTAGAGCAGTCTTTTGAAATGGATGGCAGCCTTCGTAGCTACGCCAGAAAAGACCCGGACCTCGCCAGCCTGAGAGAAAAATTGGCCAAACTCTAATTCCAATGAGCTTTCAAGACGAAGCCATCCTCTTGCGAATGTGCCTGCTGGCTTCGTTGCGTCCTCGTCAGGTATTGCTCGAATACAATCCGCGTCCGCGTCTAGCCACCGGACACATTGGCAGCGAGGCTTAACACTATCTTCAAAGCTCATTGGAATAATGTATCAGCCTGCACCCCATGCACTAGCAGACGTCACCACTTGGTTTGAGGAAAATTTTCACACTCGGGGCGAACTCGGCGCGTCTGTCTCTATCTGGCAAAATGGGGTCGAAATCCTGAATCTGTCGCAGGGATACATGGATCGTTCGCGTGATCGAATCTGGAATGCCGACACCTTGGCGCCCGTTTGGTCTGCCACTAAGGGGCCGGCGGCCGTGTGCTGCCTGATGGCTTTGCATGAGGCCCATTTGCCGCTTGATTGCCCCGTCTCAGAAGTTTGGCCAGAGTTCGTTGTTGGCGGGAAATCTAGCCTGACCTTTGCACATCTTCTTTCTCACACGGCTGGGCTATGTGCCTTGGATGAGCGAGTGCCCATTTTTAATTACGAGGCCGTGATAGATGCCATTGAGGAACAGACGCCCCTCTGGGAGCCCGGCACTAAGCAGGGCTATCACGCCCGCACCTTTGGTTTTCTCATGGACGAGATTGTCCGCCGAATCACTGGCTTGGAGTCGCTGGGTGACTATTTCCGCGAGACCATTGGCAGCCCACTGGGTCTCGATTTCTGGATCGGACTGCCCACCGCTCAACATGGCCGAGTGGCCTGCATTTACCCCGGTAAAATCAGCATCGCAGGCGGCGATCAGCCTTTCCTCAAAGCCTTCAGCACGAGCGGGACGCTGACACAGCGCACCTTTACCTCTCCCATGGGGTTGAACGCTGTCAGTGATTTTAATCAGCCTGAGACTTGGAAAGCGGGTTACGCTAGTATGGGCGGAGTGGGCAGCGCCAGAGGTCTGGGGCAATTTTATGCCATGTTGGCTAACGGCGGTATCTGGCAGGGTCGCGAGATCGTTCCCGCCTCTGTTTGTGCCATGCTCAGCCAGCCACTATCTCAGGAGGAAGACAGCGTTCTATGCACTTCTATCGCCTTTTCCGCTGGGGTCATGCAGGACCCTGTCAATCAAGATCCTGAGCACCTTTCTGGAAAACTGCGTCAGCATTTTGGTCCATCGCTCCAAGCTTTCGGACATCCAGGGGCAGGGGGCTGTCTAGCCTTTGCCGATCCTGAAAATGGCCTCTCCTTTGCCTACGTCATGAATCAGATGGAAGTCGGTGCTCTTCCTGGTCCCAAGTCCATCGGCTTAATTGAGCGATTGTATCAGGCTTAGCCGTCAGGAAGACCGACGTTCACTACTTTTGCAAAGGTTGCTGCAGCCAGCTAGGCGGTGAGTGCAAGGGTCGTGCATAGAATTTTAGCACGGCCTTCGCGGATGCCGACCATGGATCGAGCACAAAAATAGTCGATGCCGGTAGA
>Ga0164294_10001146_pt1 | contig 24917 bp, 18 predicted proteins | sample GEODES005metaG_FD_111479 | JGI IMG/M metagenome (GOLD analysis project Ga0164294, IMG submission 111479) | Oligotrophic lake water microbial communities from Sparkling Lake, Wisconsin, USA - GEODES005 metaG | ecosystem: Environmental > Aquatic > Freshwater > Lake | place: USA: Sparkling Lake...
CAAGCTCCGGGAGCTCGCCAAGACGCTCGGCGCCAACGACGGCATGCTCGATGTTGCTGAACTGCGGGTCCGTTTTTCGCGGGCCGACGAGGCCGGCATCATGAAGTTGCTCAACCACCTGCAGCGCGAGCACGCCCGTGATCAGAAGGTGATCGCCGCACTCGCCGAAGTGCTCGGGGAAGCGGGGGTCGACCTCGCCGCCTTGGCGGCCCAGTCAGCTGCCTCTCAGATGCAGGGCGGCCTGGCGGGCATGCCGATCGGCGGCGGTCAGCCATCGGCCGCCGACGCTGGACGCATCTGGACGCCCGGTGGCGAACAAGGCGGCGCCGCAGGCGAGAAGAAATCGCTCTGGACGCCGGGTTGAGGTCACATAGGCCATGCACCCGGCTCGTCCTCCTGACGCTGATGCCTTCGACGAACACCTGATGCGGCGGGCCCTCGAACTGGCCCGCCGCGGCGAGGGACAGGTCGAGCCCAATCCGATGGTGGGAGCGGTGATCGCCGCACCAGCCGACACCGGTGGTGGCCGCATCATCGCCGAAGGTTGGCACGCCGTTTTTGGTGGTCCGCACGCTGAGGTGGCGGCACTCGCTGCCGCCGGCGCCGCGGCCCGCGGCGGCACGCTGGCCGTCACGCTGGAACCCTGCTGCCATCACGGCAAGACGCCCCCCTGCACCGCCGCGATCGTGGCGGCGGGGATCGCCCGGGTGATCGTGGCCAGCCGCGATCCCTTTCCTGCCGTCAATGGTGGCGGCATCGACGAACTCCGGCGGGCCGGCATCGAGGTGCGGACGGGTGTGTGTGAACAGGAGGCACGGCGACTGATCGCCCCCTTCCGCATGCTCGTGGAGCAGCAGCGGCCCTGGATGATCGCGAAGTGGGCGATGAGCCTCGACGGCCGCGTGGCCACGGCGGCTGGGATGAGCCGCTGGATTTCATCGGAGCCGTCGCGTGCGATCGTCCACGAGCTCCGCGGACGGATGGACGGCATCCTCTGTGGCATTGGCACCGTGCTGGCCGATAATCCGCTTCTCACGGCGCGGCCGGCCGGGCCACGGCAGCCGCTGCGGATCGTCCTCGACACGTCGGCCCGGCTGCCGATCGAGAGCAGGCTCGTCCGCAGCGCCCGCGAGATACCGGTACTCGTGGCCGCGGGCCCAAGAGTGCCCGCGGACCGTCTCCACGCACTGGCGGCCGCTGGCTGCGAAGTCTGGCAGGCGGCCGCCGCTGATCCGCGGGATCGGCTGCACGAACTGCTCGCGGAACTGGGATCGCGACGGCTCACGAACGTGCTTGTGGAAGGCGGTCCCACCGTGCTCGGCAGCCTGGCCGATGCCAGTCTCGTCGACGAGGTCTGGGCCTTCATCGCGCCGACGATCATCGGCGGCGTCGAGTCCCCATCGCCCATTGCTGGCACGGGAATCGCGACGCTCGCGTCAGCCACTGCGATCGAGATCGAGCACACGGATCACCCTGGCGGCGATCTCTTCATCCGCGGCGTGGTACGCCGCGGGTAAGCAGCAGCCAATAGAGGTCGGCCATGCACTGACTCCAGCCGGGCATCTGCCCGGCATTACGACACGATGTCATGTTTCGTGTGAAGGGAGCCGGTCGGAGGCACGCGCAGGAGCCGGTGAATTCTGCGACTCACGAGCGATTCACGATTCGTCCACGAGCCTCCCGTAGCAGAATCCGCCGGCGACGAGCATGCCGCAGCCGGCGGGCTGGTTCGGCGCGAAGCAGCAGCGTCAACTCCCGGACAAGTTGGAAACTTGCCGCCACATAGGAGAGGTCAACTCCCGGACAAGTTGGAAACTTGCCGCCACATAGGAGAGTTCAACTCCCGGACAAGTTGGAAACTTACTGACACATAGGAGAGGTCAACTCCCGGACACGTTTGAAATGTGCCGCCACGGTGGGCAGCTCATGTCGTGCATCACAGGATTGAATCTTTGCGCGGTCTACTTCGCCGGCATGTCGCGGATGACGTTCTGCCAGTGGGTCACCATGGCATCCGACTGGAACGACGTCTCGGTGACCGCAGCTCGCAGGGACTTGATCGCCTCAAACACGACCTTTGCCTGGGAGAGCGCATCCTTCGCCTGCTCGTTCTCGTCGTCAGGGCCAAGTTCGGATTCCGGATCCACGGTGCCGTCGCGCTGCTGGACACAGCCATACCGCGTGAGATAGACGACCCACGGCTGCATGGCGTCGACGAGACCGGCGAAGTCGAGCGCCGTGGCGCCGACCAGCGGTTCCTCGAACTTGGAGAGTTGCGAACCGGTTTCCAGCCGCGTTTCCAGCAGCAGCCGTCCAGCCTGCACCGGGATGAACGACAGCACAGCGGCATCGTCGCCGACGCCGATCGATGGCTGCACCTTGTCGTCGAGGCCGCTGTTGGCCAGCGGGAACGACCAGAGCGCTCCGCCCTCGACCTTGGTCTTCACCGGCTCAGGCACGCGGTATTCCGCGGGCACCGCGTCGGGATTGATCTCCCGGATCGCATCCACCATTTCATCGGCGAGTTCAAAGAGATCGCTCATGCCTTCGCGAAAGAGCTTCGGGTCGTCGAGCCCCAGCACGATGGCGGGCTCCACCAATGGCAGGGGCTCGGCGGCGGACGGCAGTGCCAAGTGCGGCCGTTTCGTGGTGCTCTTGCCATCAATGACAAAGGCAACCTGTCCATCGGCCAGAGCCGGCAGAATCTTGGTCCGCACGATTCCGGCGAACTTTGCACCCAATGGTGCGAGGTGCTCATCAACCTCTTCGATCTTCTCACGGTCGTCAGCATCGGCCTTGGGCAGTAGGTATTTCCGGAAGAACGACCAGCCCATATCCGCCCACGAGGCGAAGTCATCGAATTGTCCGGGGTCGTTCTTCACCCGGAAGGCAGCCGCCGCCAGCGGGGCGCCGCCGGTGTGTTCGAGTAGTTCCAGCCGCTTCGAGCCATCGAACGGCAGGTTTTTCGACCAGTCCCAGACATACCCCTCGTAGCCCTGCTCCGAGAGGTAGGAAAAGGCCATCCACGGCCCGGGCACGGGCAGCCGACGTTTGTAGCCCTCGGCAACCTTGCCAAGGCTTTGGCGGGCCTCGTCGGCAGCCCCGTCAGGGAGATCGGCCAGATCGGCAACGGCGTCGCTCAGATCGGCAAGCTGTTCAATATCGGCAGCCGACGGTGCCAAGGCCTTCTGCATCGACTCGCTCAGATAGGAGATGCCGGTGATCGGCTTGGCCTGATTGGCCAGCAGCGGCTCGAAGGGCTTGGTGGCGAGTAACGCCCGACGATTACTCCCGGCCACGACCAACTTCTCAAGGTGATCGATCGAATCACCAATCGAGAGAATCACCCGGTCACCTATCACGCCGAGTCCAATGACCACTTCCAGGTCCTCCACCTTGTCGAAGACCTTTTTCAACTCTTCCTGGGAATCCTCGAGGCCCGGGAACGCCTCGCGGATCAGGTTGGCGTCGGGCTTGAGCGTGAACGTGATCACCTCACCCCCGGCCACTTTCTGCCGCTTGAGCGACTCGGCGAGTTCGGGATTGGCCTGCGTGACGAGCTTGGCGAGCACCTCGATCCGCTTGAGTTGCGACGTGGCGGTGTCGAGCTTCGTAGTCTTGAAACCCCAGACCACGTCGGGCACGACGATCATGTCGACGTTCTCCGAGAGTGTTTTGACCACGAGCCGGGTCGCCAGTTCATCGGCGGTGATCTGCTCTGCAGCCTCGGCAGCCTGGAACCGCACCGGTATGACACGCGCTCCGCGGGCCCCATTCGCGGCTCCCTCTTCGTCGTCTTCGTCCTCGTCCTCATTGTCGTCATCGTCCATCTCCTCCACATCGATGTCCTCGCCGAGACCGTCGATTTCGACGTCGATGGCGCGGAAGGAGACGTCTCCACTGGCCATTCGCAGCACCCCCGCTGCGTTCTGTGCCTGTTGGATCTTCTTGAGGAGTTCCACGAAGGTCACGCACGACGGATCGCCATAGACAAAGGTGTCGGTCGAGACCATGTCCTTGAGCAGTGCCAGAGCCTGTTCGTTCTCGGGAAGTTCCATGAACGTTTCAAGCATCGACAGTGGACTGCCGGGTTGTATCTTTTGCTCGTCGATCGCCTCGATCCCGCGAACCACACCGGGCAGCTTTCGCAGCGCCGCCCAGACGTTGCTCTTCTCGAATCGGTCGTACTGTTCCCGGGCCCGCAGCGTCGCCGAGACAAACGCGGCGTCCTCCGGGATCAAGGCCACTCCAATGCCCGTGAGGGAATCGGCGGCCTCGACGCCGATTGCACACACGGCGAGGATGGCGGCGAGGAGCGTGGGAACCATCATTGGCACGAACGTACGGATTGGGAAAAACATCGTCGGCATCCTTTGACTTGTGAGCGGCGAACACGCAGACGGCAGTGTGAACGTCAAGGATCGCGGCTGGCCATGGAGAGCCGCACACGACCCGAGATAGGATATGCGAAATCCACCCGCGGGGAGAACACGGAATCTCCGCGGCCTCTGCCATAATCCCGTCCGATTTTCACGATTGCTTTCTCCGCCCACCGCAGGGACGCCGCCATGCTCATCGAATCGACGCAGATCGTGGACACGTTCGCCGAGGCCTTTCGGCTTCGGTATGCACGGCTGCTCGTCACCGCGGCCGACGCCCACTGGCTCGATGCCGCAATCCGCGCCGCCTGCGGCTACGGCACGAGCGTGATTGGCTGTGATGCCGAGATTGGCGTCGAACGCTGGCTTGAGCCAGCAAACACCCCCGACGGCCGTCCCGGTGCGGCGATTCTGGCCTGCGGTTTCTCCGCGGACGGCGTCGGGAAAGCGATCGCCAACCGCACCGCGCAGTGCCTGCTGACCTGCCCCACGGCCAGCGTCTTCGACGGTCTGCCGACTGCGGAGGAACGCCGGCCGCTGGGAGGACACGTGCGATTCTTCGGCGACGGCTTCGAAAAAACGAAGGTGGTGGATGGTCGGCGGTATTGGCGGGTGCCGGTGATGGATGGCGAGTTTCTCGTGGAAGAGTCGGTGGGCATCGAAAAGGGCGTGGGTGGCGGAAACTTCATCCTTCAGGGCCGTTCGCTCGACGCTACGCTCGTCGCCGCCAGGCGAGCGGTGGACGCCATCGCCACGACACCGGGCACGATCACGCCCTTTCCTGGGGGCGTCGTCCGTTCAGGCAGTAAAGTTGGCTCACGCTATGAAGCCCTCCGCGCCTCGACGAATGAAGCGTTCTGTCCGTCGCTCGTGGGCCGCGTCGAGACAAGCCTCGTGGACGGGGCGACCTGTTGCCTGGAAATTGTCATCGACGGCGTGGACGAGACCGCGGTGGCAACAGCCATGGAGGCTGGCATCCGCGCGGCAGTGGGCCCGGAGATCGTGGCCGTTTCGGCCGGAAACTATGGTGGGAAGCTGGGCAAGTTCCATTTCCATCTTCGCCAGATCCTCTCGGCCTCCTGAACTGCGAGGCCACTGCGAATGGGCTTTCTCGCAGGTGGATCGGTGTGGTATTTCCCGGCGACACCTCCCCGGGGACCCTCCGATGCAAGAGCCCGCGACCGAAACCGTATCCGAGCCCACGACAGCGGCCACACCCACTTCCCGACAGGACCTCGTGGTCCCTCCCCGCCAGTCGAGCCTGCCTCTGCTGCTGGGGGCGGTTCTCTGCGCTGGCACTGGGTTTGGACTCGTCTGGGCGTTCGGTGTGGGCCGCTCCACGGCTGGCGGACAGACGGCGACCACGGCACAGGCTGACGCGCCACTCGCAGCGGCCGGTCAGACTGAGATCGCGTTCACGTCGCCGGCGGAAGCCGAGGGAGGAACTGACGCTGGCCAGACGGGTCGCGGCACCTGGGAGCCAAAGCCATTTCCTCCCGCCGATCCCAAGGCGGACCCTCCGCGGGCGATGAACGAGCCCGGCTGGCGGCCTCCCGCAGCACCAGCATCCAGCCCGGAGACTCTCGACCGTTATCCGACGCGACCGGCAACCCTCGAGACTCCCGACAACAGTCTGCCGTCTGCGTCCCCGACCGATGGAGCAGCCTCCCGATTTACGGCTCCCGGCCGCTTCCCGGGCACGGGGAATGAACCGGTCAGGCTCGCCTCGGCCGAGTCGTCTCCCGAGGAAACGGCACTCGGCCCCGATTCTGGCGACTCTGAGCTGCCCGAGCAGGCTGTGACATCGTCAGATGCCTCTGTCCCAGATGCCTCTGTCCCGGAGGACACGTCCGAGACGCAACCGGAAGCCCGCACACCTGGAGCATCAGGCGAGATCCCCGCGGACGACATGCTTGCTCGGGGGGCAGCCGAGGGAGACGGGCCCGCCGATGCTCCGTCTCCGCCGCCTCCTGCTGCCCCGGAACCCTTCCCACACGCGTCCACGACCCGTAGCGACCTTCCTCCTCCCATCCCTGCAGCACCGACGCCGCCCGCGTTCAGTCCCGGTGGCTCGGCACGGGAGCTGACCTCCCCAGCAGGTGGTTTCACATCCGCCGACGTCGCACCGAACAGTTCTCCACTGAACAGTCCTCCACCGGACAGCTTCCGGCCCGCGACAGCGGCAGCCCCAGTGATCAACACTGCCGCCGTGAATCCGTTCGCAAGCGCACCGCCGATGGGTCCAGCCCCGCGGGCAGCGGCGGGGCCAGACGGCGGCAGCGGTCCTCTATCCAACAGTGGTTCCCAGTACGGCAGTGGCCCTCTGTCCGGCAGTGGAGCCAGCGGCCCCGCCGTGGACACAACAGGCCAGGGGCGGCCTGGCCCCATGCAATTGGAAGGTCTGCAGACACCGCAAATGGCGGTGGAAAAACGCGGCCCCCGCGAAATCCAGGTGGGCAAGCCTGCCCGCTATGAAATCCTCGTGCGGAACGTCGGCACCGCTACGGCACTCGATGTCACGCTCCGCGATGCCGTGCCCTACGGCACAACGCTCATCACCACCACACCGCCAGCCAGCCCAGTCGGTGCCGGCCAGACGGCAGGCCTCGGCACGGTGGATGCGGCGGCCGCACTGCTCTGGCCGCTCGGCACGCTCGCGCCTGGTGGCGAGGCACGCGTCTCAATGGAAGTGATGCCCCAGATCGAGGGTGAGATCGGCAGCGTGGCCAGCGTGAGTTTTCGTACCGAAGCCTCGACACGGTCGCGTGCCACCAAGCCCGCGCTCACATTGGAAACCTCCGAGGCGAAGGCCGTGCGCATCGGCGGCGAGATCAAGCTCTCCCTGAAAGTCAGCAATCCTGGCACAGGCACCGCCACGGGCGTCGTGATCGAGGGTCTGCTGCCCGATGGCGTGTCCCATGCCGCGGGCCGCGAACTGGAATTTGATGTCGGCCAACTGCGGTCGGGTGAGTCGCGCACCATCGATCTCGTGATGGGATCCACCGGGCCGGGCGTTCACACGGCGCAGTTTGCCGCGCGGGCCGACGGCCAGCTGGAAGTCGAACAGCCGGTACGGCTTGAGGTCACGGCCCCGACGCTCGAATTGTCAGCCGAGATGCCATCGCGACGGTATCTGCAGCGGCCGGCCACCTGCGTGCTGTCGATGGTCAACGCCGGCACGGCGCCGGCGCGATCGATTGAACTCGCCGCCCAATTGCCCCCCGGGATGAAGTTCGTGCGGGCGAACCACGCCGGCTGGTACGAGGAGCGATCGCACCGCGTGCTCTGGAATCTGGAGGAACTGCCGCCAGGCGAGGCTGGAACCGTGGAAATGGTGGTGATGCCGGTCGACCTCGGACCACAGAAGATTGTGGCCGCTGCTCGGAGCAGCGACGGGCCATCCGACCAGATGATGCACACCGTCGAGGTCGAAGGCCTGGCCGCGCTGTTCTTCGAGGTGACCGACAGCGAGGATCCGATCGAGGTCGGCGGCATGACGGAATACATCGTGCGCATCGGGAATCAGGGGACGAAGGCCGCCGGCGGCGTGCGGCTGACGGCGACGCTGCTGGGCGATCTCGAGCCCGTCGACGCCAAGGGCCCTGCAGCCCACCACATCGAGAATCTTGCCTTCGTCTTCGATCCCTTGGCGAAACTTGCGCCCTCCGAAGAGGCCGTGTTTCGCATTCGCGTCCGTGGCCGCCGGGAGGGCGACCAACGGATGCAGGTGCAGTTGGTCAGCGATGACCACCCCGCACCGATCACGAAAGAAGAGATCACGCGGGTCTACTCCGACCGTTAGCACGCAAGCTGGCTGTCCAGACGTCCAAAGGGAACGCGGCCGCCGGGACGGCAAAGGTTCCGTCGCTGCGCAGAAAGCGGCTGTAAAATCAGCACAGCGTAACTCCAGATGCTGAGGAGCCGGTCGGAGGCACGCGCAGGAGTCCGGTGAATTCTGCGACTCACGAGCGATGCGCGATTCGTCCAAGAGCCTCCCGTAGCAGAATCCGCCGGCGACGAGCATGCCGCAGACCGGCGAACCATTGCGTGCAGCTGTCATGCCCTCAGCACGGCGCCGCACTGCCGCCCGCAGGACGCCACCACCGCCTCAACCGTGCGGTTCGCATCCTCGCCCGCGAGCGTGCCCTCGCTGCTCCTCAGTCGCAGCGACACCACAAAGCTCTTCTTGCCAGCACCGAGTCGATCGGCATCGGTCCAGACCTGCACGAGCCGACATTCTTCGAGCAGCACGCCGGCACTGCCACGGATTGCCGCAGCGATATCGCCCCACGGCACCGCCTGATCCACGATCAGGTTCACGTCCCGCTCCACCGCCGGAAAATCACTGGGCCGCGATCGCGGCCGCTCCGTGTCGACGGCAAACTCCAGCCGATCGAGCCGCAACTCTGCGGCCACCACCCGCCCCTTGGCTGCGACGGCGAGACCGCAGCCGGCCAGCGCCGCCGCGGACACTTCCCCCACGACGCCGACCCGCTCGGCGGCCAGGCCCGGTCGTTTGAGCACGATCTCGGCGGCGCGGCCTGCCGCGAAGAGGTCGAGGCTCACAGGTCGAAACACGACAGGAGGCTCGTTCATCGCGGCGCCTCCCAGCCCCAACCGTTCGAGCACCGCCTCGGCCAGCCCCTTGCCAGCGGCAAAGCCACCTCCCATCACGAACGACACGAGCAGCGGCTCCTCGACCGGCGAGGACTGTGTGTCAGGGGCGGCACTCCTAGACAGGTAGCCGCGGGCCGTTTCGAAGAGGTCGGGCATCTGGGCCCCAACAGATACGTTGGCCGCACGGGCCTCCAGCAGGCTCGGCAGGAGCGTGCGACGGAGCCGATCGGCGCCGCGGACGAGCGGCGGTGCGCAGACCAGCGGTACAGCGTCGCCCCATGGACTGCCCAGAGCCTCAAGCGATGCACCGACGACACTTCTCGTCATCGCTTCGCAGAACCCCGCCGCCACCAGGACCTCGGTCGCTCTGCGAAGCGTGCGCTCGCGGGCCGATTCGGTGACAGGCCGGGCGGCGATCAGCTCATTTTCGGGCACTCTGTCGTAGCCCTCGATCCGCGCAATCTCCTCGACGAGGTCGATCTCGCGTCCGCAGTCACGCCGCCATGAGGGCGCCCGCCAACGGGATCGGTCTGTCGCATCAGGCTCGGCCACAAACCCAAGGCCGAGGAGGATGGCCTGCTGGCGTTCCGCTGGGATCTCGATTCCGAGCACCTCGGCGACACGGCCGGGCCGCAGTCCAATGGTCGCCGGACTCGCCGCCAGTCGGCCCGCCTCAACGGTGCCGGGGGCAACCTGTCCGCCGGCGAGTTCGGCGATCATGGCAGCCGCACGGCGGCTGGCCCAGTCGACGGCCGCCGGATCGGGGACCCGTTCAAAGCGATAGGACGATGCACTCGCCAGCACGAGACCACGGGCCGCGGCACGGACCGTCAGGGGAGCGAACTGAGCTGATTCGAGGAGGATGTCGGTGGTCGTGGAGGCAATCTCGGTACTAGCCCCACCCATCACTCCGGCCAGCGCCACCGGCCCCTCCGCATCAGCGATCACACCCATGCCGGTGGTGAGGGAGTAGGCCTTGTGGTTGATGGCCATGAACGACTCGCCAGCGACAGCCCGGCGCACGCTGATCCGGCCGCCCCGAATCTTCGCGAGGTCAAAGGCGTGCAGCGGTTGCCCGCATTCCAGCATCACGTAGTTGGTGATGTCGACAACGTTGTTGACGCTCACCACGCCGACGGTGGCGAGACGGTCCACGAGCCACGAGGGGCTCGGCCCCACCCTCACACCCCGGATCACGCGGGCCGTATAGAACGGGCAGATCTCGGGGGTGAGAATCTCCACGGCGATGTCGTCGCTCGCAGCCGTTCCGACTTCCTGCGGGTGGGGTTCGGGAATATGGAGCGGCCGGGCGAAGAGCACAGCCACTTCACGGGCCACGCCGATGTGACCGAGACAGTCGGGACGGTTACTCGTCACCTCGATATCGATGGCCGTATCGTTTCCAACGGCCTGCGTCGATTCGTGGTTGAGGCCGGAGAGCAACAGCCGTTCGACGAGGGCATCGGTCGTCTCGGGCAGGCTCACATACTCCGACAGCCACTTCGTGGAGATGATCATGGGATCCGCCTCCTTCGGCGGAGAAGGTCAGAGAGCGTCCGACCGCGCTGGATCAGAACTGCCGCAGAAAGCGGACGTCGTTGCGATAGAAATCCCTGATGTCGGCCACGCCGTATCGACGGGCTGCGATCCGCTCGACGCCCAAGCCGAACGCGAAGCCCGACACCTCATCTGGGTCGTAGCCGACCGCCGCCAGCACCGCCGGATCGACCATGCCCGCTCCGCCCATCTCGATCCAACGGCCCCCCCACTCCATGTCAAACTCGACGCTCGGCTCGGTGAAGGGAAAGAACGACGGACGGAATCGCACATGCACGTCGCCGCCAAGGAAGCTCGAGGCGAGTTGTCGGAGAACGCTCTTGAGATGGGCCATGGTTGTCCCCGGCTCGATCAGCAACCCCTCCACCTGATGAAACATCGGGTAGTGGGTGGCGTCAGCCGTATCGGGCCGATAGACCCTTCCGAGCGACACGATCCGCAGCGGCGGCCGGCGGTTTTCCATAACGCGAATCTGAACGGTGCTCGTCTGCGACCGCAGGAGGAGCGGATCAGCTCCGCGGGCCACCGCAAGATAAAAGTTGTCGAGCGGATCACGGGCCGGGTGCTCGGCAGGAATGGCCAGGGCCTCGAAATTATGCCACTGGTCCTCCACCTCAGGCCCATCGACGCTTTCGAAGCCCAGGCGGGCCATGATCTCCTGCACGCGACGGATCGTCTGCGTGATGGGATGGACATGCCCCAGCCGTACCGGCTCACCGGGCAGGGTCACGTCGATCGCATCAGCGACAGCCGCGGAGCCGGCGCCAACGGCCGCCAGTTTGTCCTGAAGGGCAGCGAACAGTGAGGTTACAGCCCCCTTGGCCTCGTTGAAATGACGCCCGCCCGCTGGCCGATCAGCGGATGCTAGCCCAGAGAGGAGCTTTTGAATCGCCTTCAGACGACCACTCCGGGCTCCGAGAAACTCGATGCGGGCCTGCTCGAGGCCACTGCCATCGGACACACCACCGAGGGACTCGGACGCGGCGGCCTGGAAGGCAGCGAGTTCGGCCAGGAACGACTCGATCGTAACGGACTGAGCCGCGGAGGGGGCCTGGGCAGCGGCTGCAGCCGCCTCGTTTCGGCCTGTGGGCAGAGTCACGGCACTACGCGACCGCAGCCGGCTCCGGCAATCCAAGGGCCTTTCTCGCAGCATTCACAACGGCGTCGAAGCCAGTCGGATCGAGGACGGCCATTTCAGAGAGCGTTCGTCGGTCAAGCTCCGAGCCGATCTTCTCAAGTCCGGCGATGAACTGGCTGTATCGGAGACCCCGCTCACGGCAGGCCGCATTGATCCGGACGATCCACAGCCGTCGGAAATCCCGCTTCTTGCGGCGACGATCCCGCCGGGCGTAGACGCCGGCACGGATGATCGATTCCTTGGCTGTGCGAAGCAGGCGGCGACGGCCACCAACCGACCCCTTCACTCGCTTGAAGAGACGCTTCTTGGCTCGGAGACGGGGAACGACGTTTTTTGTACGCATGGTATTTGCCTGCCTTTTGGAACGAACACTGTCGCTGTTTTGACGGGATTTTCAAGGCCCCTGTCTTTGAACCGGGACCCTCAAGCCAACCCACCTGCCGACCCCCCCCTCGAATGGAGGCCATGCCCGGGCGAATCTCTGGAGGGCTCGATCGGACGGAGCCTGCGGGACTTGCCTGTGCACCGGGCAACGCTCGGCCCGGTCACTGGAGCCCCTTAGTAGCTGTAGCCTCGGAGCATCTCGACGATCTTCGCCGTTTCCGGAGCAGCGAGCACACCCGTGCCCCGGAGTTTCCGCTTCCGCTTGCTGGTGAGCCGCACCTGCAAGTGGCTCGTTCCGGCACGGCGGTGCTTCACCTTCCCACGGGCTGTGACTCGGAAACGCTTCTTGACGCCTTTGTGGGTCTTCTGCTTCGGCATGATTGAATCCCTGCTGATGACTGGAGAACGCGGTGAACGGGAATGACTGAAAACGGTTGGGGCCAAAAAGCTTTATCTGGGTGGCCTTATCTGGGTGACAGCGTGCAGACCAATCGGCGGCCCATCTGCTGGGGTGGCGCGTCGACTTTTCCGACGGGGTCGAGTTGTTCAATGATCGTCCGCATGACCCTCTGTCCTTCATCAATGTGGGCCAACTCGCGACCCCTGAACACGACAGACACGATGACCTTGTCTTTGTGTTGCAGGAATCCCTTCGCCTGGTTGACCTTAAAATCGATGTCGTGCTCGCCGGTCTTGGGACGGAGTCGTATTTCCTTGATTTTTGTCTGGTGGACGTGGGTGCGATGCAGTTTCTTTTTTTGCTGATACTTGAACTTGCCGAAGTCCATGATCCGGCAGACGGGCGGCTTTTCGTTCGGTGCCACTTCGACGAGATCGAGGCCAGCCTCGCGGGCGCGGTTGAGCGCCTCTTCCGTCGGGATGATCCCGAGTTGTTCACCGTCGCCTGCGATCACCCGAATCGGCGTGATCCGGATCTGCTCATTGATACGATGCTGCTTCTCGATGGCTCGCGTCTCCCGGACCTCGACTGCGGATGGATACCCGCCGGCCGGAAAGACGGCAAACACACGTGCCAGGCACTGGCACGAGTTGTGTCGGCGACACTCCTCCTCGGCGCTCCCACCGGCAAGCGGCGAACGAACCGTTCGCCGGGCTTTCCTAGGGGAAACCGGATACTATCCCAAGGATCGGGGGGCAGCGTCAACAGGCCTTCGGAATTTGGGCGAAACGGGCTTCATCGCGTCTGTTGCAACGCGGCGCCTGGGAGTGCGGCCGTAGGGACCGTGGGGCCTGGCGGCGCCGGATCCTCTGGCGACGATTGGCCGGCTGACGGCCCTGAGGGTAGCCGCAACCCCTCGATCAGCGGCCTGTCCGCCTCGGCAAATCGCTGGAGCATCGACTCCTCGAACATGAACGTCACGCTCACCCGACGGCCATCCCCGGCGACGATTCCATAATGGATCCATCGGAAGGGGAGCCTCCCGGCCGTCCCCGTCGAGACCAGTCGCACAATCCGTAGACCATCACCGCGGTCAGTTTCCTCCCCCGCTTCGACGCGGACGACCTGCCCCGCCAGGGACCGCTCGATATCCCGCTGCAGGTCTTCCCGGGTGGGAAGGGCCGACGCCGGTGCCTGCGGCAGGCTCGTGATCGAGCACTGGCCGAGCAATGCCCCGCGATCGACCAACCGCATCACCAGACCATTTGGGCCGTCCTCCACCCGCCGCCACCGCGTGTCGTGAACCAGGTCAAACCGGTCTGCCGATTCGCGGTACCAGACGCGGTCGGGCTCGCCGACTCCCTGACGTCGCTGCGATGCCGCCGGTCCGCCGATCGCCGAGGCCGACTCGGCTGCCGTCACGGTCTCTGGAAGAGACGCCCCTGCAACCGCTGCCCGATCAACGGCTTGGCCGATGGCCGTTCGCTCGACCAGCACCCGCGCCTCGACCTCGAATCCCGGCGCCACGTGGCTCGCCTGCCGCCGTTCTTTGAGCACGACCGACACCTGCGTCACCCGACCATAGAGTTCGTGCCGCTCGGGCGGGGGTTCGTCAACGTCCGCAGTCGGAGCTGCGTTTCTCGCTGGTACTCGAAGGCTGCCCTCGATAGTCAGATGCGTCGGCACACCATCAACGGCACCATCGATGATGCCTGAGATCACGACAATGGCACTGGCGTCAGACACTTCCTCGATTCGGGCCTCGATCACTCCCGACTCCACTGTATCGATGGAAAGAAGTCCGGCCGTCACATCGCCTGGGATCTCCCATGATTGGCCGACCACCATCGGCGTCTGAGGGAGGATGTCTTCGATCAGCACCGAGTCGAACGGGGTGTCGAGCAGATCAAACTCCTCCCCCGACAGGAATCCGTTTGCCAGGTAAGGCAGCGGCGTCGTCCCGCGTCGTGCCACCAACAAGTGGCGTGCGTCGGCGGCGAGCTCCGTGTTCGTCGTGACGTCCCCGATGCGGATCGATGCCGTGGCCTCCCGGTAGTGGCGGCGTGCCACCAGGCGACTGCCCCCCGCAGGACCAGCAGTCTCCCCGTCGGGCAAGGAGGCAGCGGCAGACTCCTTAAAATCAAACCGCGCGGCCATCTCGACCGGTTCGCGAATCGCGACCGTGTCGCGGCCCGTGGACGCGACCAACTCCCCCGTGACGTCGAGCGTCACGCAGACCCTGAGGTCAGAAGGCTGGCCGGGGATTCCCTCGGCGGCCCGCGCGACCGAGGCCGCCGGACAGGTCAGAGCAAGCAGGCCAACGCACAAGGCCCCCAGCCATCGCTTGGTCGTGACGGTCATGCGCATCGCGCCTCCTCCGGCCTCGGTGTGAACTGCTCACACGTCTTCGACGGAGTGGCCCTGCCCCGCCGAAATACCAGGTGTCCACTCGGACTAAACTGCTTGTTTTCCCGCTCTTCCAGGATCGTCACGCCCGAAAAACGAGAATCGCCGCAACCCCCCGACCGGCCGTAACCCGTGAGATGCTACAGGGTTGCGGCTGGCCACGCAGTCGCGCTAGCCCTTCGGTCCTCCCGGCTCGCCAGAAATCCCTCAAGAAACGCTCGCCTCCCGTGAACCCTTTCTCGTCGTCGACCGTATAACTTTCACGTCCGAAGCGGGCTGGCAGCGGGTTATGGATGACCAGCGGCATGCTCCTGAGGCCGGATTTTTCAGTGACGTGTGTTTCTGGTGTGTTTCTTCAGACGGGGGGTTCCCCCTTCTGGTCTTCGCCTTTCAATCCCCGGCACGGATTGCCGGTCCTGGAGGTATGTGATGCGATCCCACTCTGATACTTTGCTACCCGAGTCGACTGTCCACCTGTTCGATGACGGTGTCACTGACGACGTTCTCGACCACGGCCACCCCGGTCTCGCGGAGGCTTCTGTCGTTGATCGCGGCAATGTGCCCCAGGCAGCCGCAGCCAGCGACGACGTGCTCACAATCGAAGATCTGGCGGACCGCTTCAACGTCTCCACCAAGACGATCTCCCGCTGGCGGGAGCACGGCCTCGTCGCTGAGCGGCATCTCGTCGGAGGCCGCCGACGCGTTGGCTTTCTCGCCAGTGCCGTCGAGCGATTCATTCGCGACAACCCTCTGCGGATTGAGCGGGGCAGCCGCTTCAGCCAGTTGTCTCAGGACGAGCACGATCGGGTCATCGGCTGGTCCCGCCGCCTCGCCCTGGCAGGGGCCTGCCCTGCCGATGTTCATCGCCGAATCGCCAGCCGGCTCAACCGCAGCCTGGAGACAATCCGCTACACCATCAAGCGGCACGATCTGGAGCATCCCTCCGAGGCCGTGTTTCCCGTTGCCGATGGCCGACTTCGGCCGGAGAGTTGCGAGCGAATCTACCGCCACTACCAGTCCGGCGAAACGGTTGAATCGATCGCCAAGCGCTACCATCGCTCCAAGGCCAGCATCTACCGGGTGATCCTGTCGCAGCGGGCTGAGCACATCATGCAGCTGCCCCTGGAATGCATGCCCAACGCCCTCTTTTCAAGAAAGAGTGCTGAGAGGGTGGTGGACCAGCCGTTTCCCGGACTGAACGAGCCGGCAAAGAAGGTGCGGCGGCCATCAGGCCTGCCCGCCTACCTGGCGAGTCTCTATGAGGTGCCGCTGCTGACACGTGAGCAGGAAGTGTGGCTGTTTCGGAAGTTCAACTACTTGAAGTATCGGGCCACGACACTCCGTGCGGAACTCGACGCGGATCGTCCAAACGCCCGCCTGATGGACCAGATCGACCGTCTTTATGGTGAGATTGTCGAGATCAAGAACCGGATCGTACGCGCCAACTTGCGGCTCGTGGTGTCGATCGCGAAGCGGCGGGTCTCTCCCGGCGACAGCTTTTTCGACCTCGTCAGTGACGGCAATATGTCGCTGATCCGGGCGGCCGAAAAGTTCGACTATGCCAGGGGGAACAAGTTCAGCACCTACGCGTCGTGGGCGATCATGAAGAACTACGCCCGGACCATCCCTGACGAACATCGTCGTCGCGACCGTTTTCGGGCGGCCGACATGGAACTCCTACAAATGGCGACTGATCGGCGGACCGATGAATTCCAGCAGCGGCTGGCGGACAATGACCGGTTGCAGCAGGTGGGACAGTTCCTGAACCGTCTCGACACACGCGAGCAGACGATCATCATCCGTCGCTATGGTCTCGACCATCAGCATGAGCCTCAGACCCTCAAGGAAGTCGGCTCGGCGCTCGGCGTGACGAAAGAACGGGTCCGACAGATCGAGGCGAAGGCGATGGAAAAGCTCCGGGATGCGGCCGCCGTCGAGGCTGTGATGCCGGAGTTGGAGTAGGCAAGCGGGCCGAGACGCTACCGCACAGGCGCGTCGAGTGAAGCGGGCCTGACGCCAGACTGCCCGGGCAGGCCGGACTGCCCGGGCGAGCCTTTGCGACTACCAGCCCGGGCCTGGTTCGCTTCTGCCTCCAGGCTCGCGGGCAGGGGCGTGGCCGTTGGGAGCCTGGCGTCGGGGCCGGACACGCTTCGTGCACCGGGTGATTGACCGGGTCCTCCAGCGGAAGACTGCGTGGGCGATTGGCTTGTTCCCGCGAGGAAGTTGTCGATCGCCGCCGATTCGCGGAGGTGAGAGAAGTATCGCGACATCTCGATCCGCTGTTTCTTCTCGTGGATGTCGTCATAGAGTTCGTCTCGGACTTCCGCAAACTTCACCTGCGCCGCGTCGGTGTATCCCTCGCAGAGGACCACCATGAACCGATCGGCGATCTGCACGATGCCTGACAGTTCCCCAGGCTTGAGTGAGAACGCCTGCCGTTCGAGGGCGGGCTGACCGCCATGCCGCTGAATCGGCGGCACCTCACCGCGAAGGGTGCGGCTGGTGGGATCGACCGAATACTGCTCGGCAAGATCGCCGATCCTTTCGGGGGTTGGATTCTGCCGGGCGAGCTGCCAGACCTCCTGCGCCCGCCGCTGGCTATCCATGACGACGATGCGGCACTTCGCACGTGGTCCAAAGGTCGCCTCAAACGCCTTGTCGAGGTCCTCTTGCGTCACGGGCACTCTCCCCACGAGTTGCTTGAGCGCCACGGTCGGCTGCACGATGTCTTCGATGTAATGTCGCATGGGAATCTTTTGCTCGCGAGTCACGCGGTCGAACCATGCGGCCACGTCAACCGCACCGTCCGGCTTGCGGAACCCCATGCTCTCCGCGGCCCGACTGATCTCCGCATCGATCTCTACCTTCGTCACGGTTCGCTTCTCTCGGGCTAGAGCCTGCTCGATCAACTGCCGGGTGATCAGGATCTCCAGCACATCGGAGCCGTGTCGCTCAACGCACGTGGCTTGCACGGCCGCGATCGCGATGGGCTGGGCGTTGACACGCGCTGCCACGCCGGGGCTGGCGGCCGATTTCGTCGCATCATTCATCACATTTTCCACGGTGGATTCGTCCTGCAGGCCGCGAAACACCTCCCCCGAAGCAGTCCGGCTTTTCCGCTCACGGAGATCCTCGAGGAGCCGGGGACGCACATCGTCCAGCTTCGTGTCGGCTGCGGGCAGACGATCCTCGCACTTGACGATGATGAACTGGTCGGCCACCTGCACCACCGGCGAGATGTCGCCCAGTCGCAACGAAAACACCGCCGCTTCGAAGCCCGCATCACCGGAATGGCGACGGATAGGCTGCACCCAGCCGTTCGCGCTGGCGCTGCCTACGTCCACGGAGTGCTGCCGGGCCAGTGCCCCAAAATCGTCGGGCGCAGTCAGCGCCTTGATCCGCAGTTCCTCCGCTTCCTTTCGGGAGCGAGCCACGATGATACGTGCCTTGACCGCCTCGCCGAACTGATTCTCGAACGACTGCTGCACTTCCTCGGCCGTCGGCTCGATGCCGGCATGGGCCAGCCGCCGCAGCGCGAGCATCGGCCAAACGATATCCTCGGAATATTGCCGCGGGGAAATGCCCCGCTCTTGCTCGATGAGGCTGATCCATTTGTCGCGGGGCACGCTGAAACGCTTCGCCATCGCATCGATCTCGGCATCAACGTCCTGCGGCGTAATGGTGATGCCCCTTCGACCGCAGGCCTGCGAAATGATCTCGCGATTCACCAACGCCTCCAGAACGGCGTTGCCGTGACGGTTCAGGCACTCGGCAGCCAGTTGTGGCTCCGTGATCTCGGCAGTGTTGACCATCGCCATCACGCGGTCAGCGGGGGCGGCAGATGCGGCACCCGTGCCGGTTGGTGCAGCGGCTCTGCCGGAGGTTACCCCGGCGGCCTGTGGCGGCTTCGCATCGGCCTCCATCGATCCAGAGACTGCCCGCCATACGAGGCAGACGGCGATCACGAGGAGCGCGGCGAGGAACTCTCGGCCGGGCCCCGGCCGTCGCTTGAGAAGCCACCCAATTCGCCCGCCGAGACCCTGACACGATTCGCTCATCACGCTGCCCTCCTTGGCATCTCCTGACAATCCTCGGAAAATAGGGGAGTTCGCAGAGTGGATCAAGGCGAGCGTTTGCACTGGTCCCGCCGTGCCCTTACCCTGCCGAAGGACTTGGTTCCGAACTCTTCGTTTTCTAGAGATACGGCAGATGACATCCCCCCAACATCCGTCCGGCGACAGCCCCCCAGGCCCCGCCACTCCAGCAGCCGCAGCCGGCTCACCAGAATCCCCACACCACCCACACTGCCTCACCGTCCTAGGGCTCCTGCCGCCAGTCACTGCAGAGGACGTGAAGCAGGCCTACCTCGCCAAGGCGAAGTCGATGCACCCCGACCGCGGGGGCAATCCGGCGGAGTTTGTTCAGCTTCAGAAGGCCTACGAGGAGGCCAAGGAGTTCGTCCAATTCAAGGCCGGCAAGCTGGAGTGGCTGGCCGCCAAGATTGAGGCCTACGCCCAGCAGCAGGATGTCGTGAGCGAAACGATCGAACGCGGTGGCGAGGTTGAGATGCAAGAGACAGACTGGCTTCGCAAGTCGTTCGGTGAAGACTTTGGCCATGTGGCCGACAAGCTGGTCTCCGTGCGACTCCGCGGCCCCTCAGCAGACGATGTGTTTGCCGTCCTGTTGGGATTCCGGGCCGACTCACTGGCGGATTTGGCCGTGCTCGACCTCTCCGGCGGCAGGCTGACCGACGAAGGGCTCCTGCAGCTCAAGGGCCTGAAAAAACTGCGGTCTCTCGACCTGCGGGGGACCGCCGTCGGAAAGCTGGCGGCCGAGGTGCCATCGTGGTTCGAGCACCTTGAATTCCTGGGCCTTCCAGCTAACGCCGTCGGCCTCTTCTCCCGGATGACCATGCCACGCCGGGTAAAACTGGCGGTCGGCAGTGCGGCTGACTAGTCTGGATTACTCCGCAGGCCACGCCACGCCGAGGAGATGCCAGTGCAGGCCACACACCTAGCCAAAGAGCCCACCGGAACGAACGTCGCCCCGGTGGAGCCCTACGCCGAACGATCCGTCAGCGTCGCCGCCGGGGCCATGACCGTTGAGTTTCGCTATCGCCTCCTCTGCCCGGAGCCCGCGATCGGCAACGGACGGCAGCACGGCCGCGCTCCACTCGTACTCTTTCTCCATGGGGCAGGGGAACGGGGCAGTGACAATTCCAAGCAACTGAAATATCTGCCGACGTGGCTGGCCGACCCAGCCCTGCGGCGGAAGTTTCCCTGCTACGTCCTCGCACCACAGTGCCGGATGGATGAGCGCTGGGTGGATGTCTCGTGGGCCGATGCGACAAGCACACCGCAGCCTGCCACTCCCACCGTTGACCTGGCGGCAGCGACTGCGGCTCTGGAGGACGTCCTCTCACGGGAGCCAATCGATCCCGATCGCATTTATCTCACCGGCCTGTCGATGGGCGGCTACGGCACGTGGGATCTCGCCGCCAGACTGCCCGATCGCTTTGCCGCCATCCTGCCGATCTGCGGCGGCGGCGACGAACGCGTTGCCGCAACCATCGCGACGCTACCCATCTGGTGCTTTCATGGCGACGCCGACACGGCCGTGCCGGTGGAGCGATCACGTGCGATGATCGCAGCAGTGAGGGCAGCTGGCGGCCGCCCCATCTACTCGGAGCTCGCCGGAGTCGGCCACGATTCGTGGACCTCCGCCTACCATGACGCCTTTGTCCTAGACTGGCTCTTTAGCCAGCGACGGTAGTGGCGTCAGATCATTCTGGAAACAAGCGGGTCGAGAGGTAGCGTTCGCCGAGGTCGGGGAGCACCACCACAATCATCTTTCCAGCGTTCTCAGGCCGACGCGCCACCTGCAGCGCGCCCCAGGCGGCTGCACCGCAACTGATACCGCACATCAGCCCCTCCCGCTTCGCCATCTGGCGGGCCGTCTCCATGGCATCTTCGTCATCGACCTTGACCACCTCATCGATGATGTTGAGGTTGAGGATGTCGGGAATGAAGCCGGCACCGATGCCTTGGATCGTATGGCGACCGGGTTTGATCGGCTCACCGGCGAGTTTTTGCGAGATCACAGGGCTGTTGGCTGGCTCGACGGCCACGACCTTGAGGTCGGGCTTCTTCGCCTTGAGGGCTTCACCGCAGCCGGTGATCGTGCCGCCAGTGCCCACACCGCATACCAGGATGTCGATCTGTCCCTCGGTATCTTCCCATATTTCCAGCGCCGTTGTCCTGCGATGAATCTCGGGGTTGGCCGGGTTCTTAAACTGCTGCGGCATGAAAAACTGGCTGCTCAACCGGCTGATCTCGTCAGCATGGCGGACCGCACCGGGCATGCCTTCGGCAGCGGGCGTGAGCACCAACTCTGCTCCAAGGGCCTTGAGCATCCGGCGGCGTTCGAGGCTCATGCTCTCCGGCATGGTGACCCGCAGTTTGTAGCCCCGCGCGGCGCACACATACGCCAGCCCAATCCCCGTGTTGCCGCTGGTGGGCTCGATGATGATTGTCTCGGGGCCGATCAGACCGTCACGCTCGGCCGCATCGACCATCGCGGCGGCGATCCGGTCCTTCACGCTCCAGAGCGGATTCATATTTTCGATTTTGCCAATGACGGTTGCCACGCAGCCTTCCGTTACCCGCCGCATTCGGACCAGCGGGGTCCGGCCAATGCATTGCGTGATGTCGTCGCGAATCCCTGCCGGCAGCGTGGGCATGATCATGGTTGGACCTATTGAGGTGAGCCTGAGGGAATCATCACCACGATTACAATCGGGATGATGGTAGAATAAACTTTAGGGCAGCCGCTTCACAAGAATATTTTTGTAGTGAACCTCGCTGCCCGGATCATGTGCCTGGAGGGCAAAGGTGCCGCTGGAGAGCTTGCGGGTGCCCTTCACTCCCTCGGGCTCGACGAACTCAAACAGCACCTTCCCGTTGACCAGCACCGTAATGGCCCTGCCCTTCACCATCACTTCCTCCGTGAACCACTCGTTGTCGGCGGCCGGGGGAATGAAGTTCTTCACAACATTGTAGATGCTGCCGGTTCGCACGGGGTCGGCCTGGGAGTTGTTGACCTGCATCTCATAGCCCTGAGCAGGCCATCCTTCTGACTGGAATGCCGTGTGGAAGAAGATCCCGGAGTTCGCCTGCGGCTTCGTCAACACCTCCGCCTTGAAGTGGAAGTCGTTGAACTCAGCTGGCTTCGCGGCGTCTGGCCCGACGTAGAAGAGGTGGCTCCGTGGCCCGTGGCAGATAATCTCGCCATTGACCACCTGCCAACTGCCCGGGTTCTCATTTGCCTTCCAGCCTGCCAGACTCTTTCCGTCGAAGAGGCTGACGAACCCCGCTTCCTCGGCGGCGACTGGGGTCACGACTGTGGCCAGAACGGCCACGGCGATCAGCCCCAGCCGCGTTGCCCCAGCCCTGACCAGTATGGTGGTGCCTTGAACCAAGCTGCCGACCCCTACGTACGCCATGAATGGACTCCGTTCTGCAACGACTCTGAAGGACTCTGAAGGACACCACGATTACCACGCTCACCAGCGAACGATTTGATCATAAGCCTGTCGCTGTCAGGACGCCAAGCGATCGCCCGGCGGTGCCCCTGCCCACGCTCCCAGACACGGTTCGGAGCGTGCTCGACCAGGCTGGCCTCAACCACCGGCCGATCCTCCTCTCAATCGACACCGACGTAGCGCTGGACGGTCGTCCCTCCCGGGAATGGCTCGTCGTGACGCCTGACCACCTTTCCGTGGTCCCCGAACCTGCGTCGGACGCCGCAGTCGCCGGGGCGGCCGTCTCCGGTCCGCTGCGGAGCGTGCCCTGGGAGGGTATCGACCAGGTTCGAACCAGTGCTGGCGTTGGGGGGGGCACGCTGCAGGTCCGCGAGGGGGGCGACTGGGTCGACCTGGTCCGTTACTCCAATGCCATGGCGACCCGCTTCCACAAGGTGTCACGGGCACTGGAGCAGGCACGCGATGCCTTGCCGGCGGGCGAGAAGCCCCAGGCGATGCTGCCGGGCTGGAGCGAAGGCGATCCTCACTCCAGCCCGCTCGATCCGCCACGGTGTTCCTCCTGCAGCCTCCGGCTCGCCACCCGAGACGACTCCTGCCCGCGGTGCATGCAGAAGGGGCAGATTCTGCGCCGCGTGGGAGACCTGCTCCGTCCCTATACCCGCGGTGCAGTGTTCCTCTGCCTGCTGACGCTTCTGGGGGTGGTGGCCGAACTTGCGCCTCCCAAACTGCAGCAGTACATGGTCGACAACATCCTGTCGGGACGGTCCGACGCCGCAGCAGCGACGTCGCCTGATTTTAAAACAGCGCTCTTGGTCGTCGTTCTGGCACTCGCCTTGTCCCGCGTCCTTCTGTCACTGGTCTCAGTCCTAAAAGGCCGACTCGCTACCGATATCGGCACGGGCATCACCGCCACACTGCGCGACGAGATGGTGACGAAACTGCAGAGCCTGTCGATCGCCTACTACGACCGACATCAGGTCAGCTCGATGATCAGCCGCGTGGCGCACGACAGCGAGGCGCTGCACGGTCTCATGCATCAGATCACAGGCGGCTTCCTGCTCCAGATTGTGCAGTTGATCGGTGTGGGGGCGATGCTCGTCTGGATCAACCCCAAGCTGGCTCTGTTCACGCTCATCCCCGTCCCGCTCGTGATCCTTGGGTCATGGATCTTCTGGCGGCACGTCTACCCGCGGCACTACCGGCTCTGGGACGCCTCCAGCAAGCAGATGGCGGCACTCTCCGGCATGCTCTCCGGCATCCGGGTGGTGAAGGCTTTCTCTCAGGAATCACGGGAGCGAGACCGTTTCCACGCCGCCAGCGACCATCTTCGCCACTGGCGGCAATGGGTCGAACACACCAACAACACCTACGCCGCCTCGATGCAGATCGTCTTCGGGCTCGGCGGCTTGATCGTCTGGTATGTCGGCGGCCGCGATGTCATCGGCGGGCAGATGACGCTCGGGCAACTGATCGCGTTTCTCGCCTATCTCGCGATGTTTTACGCGCCGCTGGGGGCGCTCTCGAGCTTCACCACCTGGCTGACGAGCTTTCTCTCGGGCAGCCAACGCGTGCTGGAACTGCTCGACACGCCGGCGCTGATCTCGGAGCCGAAGGAGCCGGTGGCCTGGAACGATGTTCGCGGCGAAATCCGCTTCCACGATGTGACGTTCGGCTACGACCGCAACCAGCCGGTGCTCCGCGACGTTTCGTTCGAGGTGAGGCCGGGAGAGATGGTGGGGATCGTGGGCCGGAGCGGCTCCGGGAAGACAACGCTCGTCAGCCTGCTGTCACGGTTTCATGACGTGCAGGAGGGGAGCATCACGGTGGACGGGATCGACATCCGCGATCTGTCGATGCACGACCTGCATGAAAAGCTGGGGGTGGTATTCCAGGAATCGTTCCTCTTCCGCGGCACGATCTGGAAGAACCTCTCCTACGGCAGGCCGCAGGCGACGATCGAGCAGGGACTTGCGGCCGCCAAGGCGGCCGGTGCCCACGACTTTCTCTGCCGACAGCCACTGGCCTACGAGACGCTGTTGGGGGAGCACGGCGCCGGCCTCTCCGGTGGCGAGAAGCAGCGGCTCTCCATCGCCAGGACGCTGCTCTACGATCCGCGGGTGCTGGTGCTCGACGAGGCGACGAGCAACATCGACGCGGAAGCCGAGAAGAGCATCCAGGAAGCGCTCTCCGTGCTTGTGCGGGGGCGAACGACGATAGCCATCGCCCACCGACTCTCCACGCTCCGCAATGCCGATCGCATTCTCGCCTTCGATCGCGGCCGGCTCGTCGAACAGGGCACCCATGCCGAACTGCTCGCGGCCGACGGCATCTACGCCCGCCTCGTACGGATCCAGACGCAGGTCTCGAAGCAGCCCACGGTCGACAGCCTGCTGGTGGAAGACGCACCCAGTCGCAAAGCATCAGCGCCGGCCAAGGCAGATGCTTCGGCCAGTCCTACGACGGTCGTGCCGGGCCCCGCACCTGCACCCGCACCTG
>Ga0164294_10001147_pt1 | contig 24911 bp, 16 predicted proteins | sample GEODES005metaG_FD_111479 | JGI IMG/M metagenome (GOLD analysis project Ga0164294, IMG submission 111479) | Oligotrophic lake water microbial communities from Sparkling Lake, Wisconsin, USA - GEODES005 metaG | ecosystem: Environmental > Aquatic > Freshwater > Lake | place: USA: Sparkling Lake...
GAGCCGTCATGCTCCGCGTGGCTCTGCAGGGGCAGAACCACCTCGGCGGCGCGCACGGCTTCGGTCGCGTGAACGCTCGCGGCGATGACGGTGGCGCCTTGAACGTCGTCTGCGCTGAAGGTGCCGCCGAGCGCCAGCACGTGGGTCACGTCGCCGCTGGCCACAGCAGCGCGGAGCGCCGCGGTATCGGGCAGCGCGCCAAACAGAGCCTCGACGCCCGCGCGGTTCGGGTTCTTGTCGTTCCGAAGCAGGATGTCGTCCTGGTCAGCGCCGTCGGCGCGGGCCGACACGAAGACTCGGGCGCCCTTGAGCGCCTGAGCCACGAGCCGCCGTGCAGCGAACAGCGCCTCGTTGTCGAGCGTCGCGCTGACCACGACCGCGACCTTATCGCCACGACCCGCGAGGATCGCCTTGGCGCGCTCAAGGGCAGCGTCGAGCGTCGCTCGGGTGGGCTTCGCGCCCTCACGCACGACCGGCGCAAGCACGCGCTCGTCGTGCAGCGTCGTGTAGCTCATGCGGCCGTTGTCGCAGACCCACCAGTCGTTGACTTGGCGGTTCTCACGCGGGCGGTAGCGCATGACCTCGCCCTTGTGGTGGTCGAGGTAAATGGCGCAGCCGCGGCTGCACTGGTCGCAGACGCTCTCGACCGTCGACATGAACCACACGCGGCACTTGAACCGGAAGTCCGTGCTGGTGAGCGCGCCGACCGGGCAGAGGTCGACGATGTTCATCGAGTACGGATTCGTCAGCGTCTTGCCGGGGAACACCGCGATCTCCGAGCGCTCGCCGCGGTTCTTGACGCCGAGTTCGCTCGTCTTCGCGACTTCGTCGCAGAACCGGACGCACCGGGTGCACACGATGCACCGCTCGCCGTCGAACGTGATCTTGTCCGACAGCGCAACGGCCTTGGGTTTGTGGTTCTTCTCGGTGGCGAGGCGACTCGACTGCAGCGAGTAGTCGAAGTAGTTGTTCTGCAGCTCGCACTCGCCCGCCTGGTCGCAAATCGCGCAGTCGATCGGGTGGTTGAGCAGAATGAATTCGAGGATCGCGCGGCGCAGCTCGCGCACGTGCTCCGAATCCGTGGTGTAGTCGACGCCCTCCGCGACGCCGATGTAGCACGACGGGATAGGCTTCGGGCTGTTCGACGCGTCCACGAGGCACATGCGGCAGTTCGCAGGGCGGGACAGGCCGGGGTGCCAGCAGAAGTGAGGCACCTCGAACCCTGCGCCCCGGGCGGCCTCAAGGACGCTCGTGCCGTTCTCGACCGTGACCGGTTGGCCGTTGATCTTGCAGTTGACGCCCATCAGCGGTCGCACTCCCCGCCGATCATGTTCACCGAGCCGAAGGTCGGGACGATGTCGGCGATCTGGTAGCCCTCGAGCAGCTCGTGCAGGCCCTGCATCAGCGACCAGCACGGCGGGCGAACGCGGCACTTATAGGGCCGGCCCTCGCCCGTGCTCACCAAGTAGAATCCGAGCTCGCCGTTGCCGGCCTCGCTGTAGCTGTAGACCTCACCCGGCGGCACTTGAATGCCGTCCATGATGATCTTGAAGTGCGCGATCGTGCCCTCGATCGAGCCGTAGACCTCGTCCTTCGGCGGCAGCAGCAAGCGGCCGTCCTCCAGGTTCACAGGACCCGGCTTCATCTGCTTGAGGCACTGGTCGATGATGCGGAACGACTGCTCGATCTCTTCCATCCGGACGAGGTAGCGGTCGTAGTTATCGCCCTTCGTCCCGACCGGCACTTCGAAGTCGAAGCGGTCGTACAGCATGTACGGCGAGGCCTTGCGGACGTCGTAGTCCGACCCGGTCGAGCGCAGTACGGGGCCGGTGAAGCCCCACTGCAGCGCGCGCTCGGCCGTCATCGAGCCCACGTCCTTCATGCGGTCAAGGAAGATCCGGTTACGGTCGAGCAGCGCACGAATGTCTGCGACCAAGGACCGGGCCTTCTTCTCGACCACGCGGTAGTTGGGCAAGAAGTCGACCGGCAGATCGTCCTTGAGCCCACCAATGCGGCAGTAGCTGTGGGTCAGACGGGCCCCGGTGACGGTCTCCGTCAGCCGCCAGAGCTCTTCGCGGGCTTCGATCGCGTACAAGAACGCAGTGAAGCCGCCGAGCTCCATCGCGCTCGCACCGACGCACGTGAGGTGGTCGCAGATGCGGCTCGACTCCGCCATGATGATGCGGATGTACTCGCACCGCTCGGTCGCTCGCACGCCGATCAACTTCTCGACGGCCATGCAGTAGCCGACGTTGTTGCAGAGCGGGCTGACGTAGTTGAGCCGGTCGGTGTACGGCATCACCTGAGACCAGGTGACGCTCTCGCACGACTTCTCAAACCCGCGGTGCAGGTAGCCGACCTCGACTTGCGTCTTCTGCACGATCTCGCCGTCGAGCTTCACGCGCATCTTGATGGTGCCGTGCATCGCAGGGTGCGAAGGGCCCATCTGCAGGTTCATGGGGGCGCTGTCGAGGTCGCCGCCTTCCGTCTCGATCAGGATCTCACTCATTCACTTCTGCTCGCCGAGTAGGGTGGTGAGCGGCTGCCGCTTGTTGATGGGGTAGTCCTTGCGCAGCGGGTGACCCTCGAACCCCTCCCACATCATGATGCGGGTGTGGTTGGGGTGACCCTCGAAGCGCACGCCGTAGAGGTCCCATGCCTCGCGCTCGAACCAGTCGAAGCCCGGCCAGACAGGGAAGCTGCTCGGCACGCGCGCGTCGTCTTCGTCCACGCGAACCTTCAGGCGGACGCGGTGCTTCTTCGTCGTCGAGTAGAGGTGGTACACCACCTCAAACCGAGGCTCCCGCTTCTGGTACCAGTCGACCACGGTCAGGTCGACGGGCAGGTTGAACGCCAGCTCGGCGTCGTCACGCAGAAACGTGAGCAGCTCGACGAGCTTGTCTCGCTTGACGTAGGCCGTGTCGTCGCCCTGATTCGAGTGCGTCTCTTCGACTTGGTCGGCGAAGCGCGCTTGGAGGCGCTCGAGAACGTGCTTGCTCACGCCTGCTTCTCCAGTGGCTCGGCCTGAATCTTCTCCTGCAGCATCATCAGGGCGTCGAGCACTTGCTCAGGCCGCGGCGGGCAGCCGGGGATGTAGACGTCGACCGGGATGATCGTGTCGATGCCCTGCACCGTGCAGTAGTTGTCGTAGAAGCCACCACTGGAGGCGCACGCGCCGAAGGCGACGACCCACTTCGGGTCACACATCTGGTCGTAGACCTTGCGGAGCACCGGCGCGAGCTTGTGGCTCACGGTCCCGACGACGAAGAGCAGATCGGCTTGACGCGGCGAGAAACGCGGGATCTCGGCGCCGAACCGCGAGATGTCGTAGTGGCTACACGCCGTCGCCATGAACTCCATGCCGCAGCAAGCCGTCACGAACGGATACTGGAACAGCGAGTACTTGCGGGCCCAGTTCAGCGCATCGGACAGCCGAGTGCCGACGAACGTGCCCGTGAGTTGACCTTCTAGTCCCATTCGAGCGCTCCTTTTCGCCAAACGTAGGCGAGGCCCAACACCAGAATCCCGATGAAGACGAACATCTCCATCAGCATGAAGAGGCCCATGCCCGAGGCCACATACTCCCGAAAGAGTACGGCCCACGGGAACATGAAGACGACCTCGATATCGAAGAGGATGAACAGGATCGCGACCAAGTAGAAGCGCACCGAGAAGCGCTGGCGAGCGTCTCCCTCGGGCTCGTTGCCGGCCTCGAACGTATCGAGCTTCGACTTCGTCCACTTCTGCGGGCCCAAGATCTTGTTCAAGATCAGGATGGTCGCCCCGAGCACGATTGCCAGGACGCCCAAGAGGCTGAGTGTCAGGTACTGCTCGTACACCGCTCCCCCGTGGTCTCGTTCACGCGCTCAGCGCGCCGCACCGACTCTGGATGCTGCAGCCGCTCGCGAAGTTGCCGGCGTGACTAACATCGGGGGGGGGGCGTTGTCAATCGAGGCCGGATGCGTCTGGGAAACGTGGTACTGTCCACCCAATGTTGACCAACGAAACCGCCATGCGTGCGACGTGCGATGCGTTCTTTGGGGCCGTCGCCGGCCGAGTCGCGGGCGCCGACTTGTGCTTCGAGCGGTCGACCCGCGCTGAGGTGGAGCGTGACCTGGACGGGGGGACGCGCGTGACGGCGCACGCGTCCCGCGGCGGTCTGGTCGCGCGCTTGTGGGACGCTCAGGGGCGGTGCCTAGAGGTTGGCCTGGGCGAACCCGGCCCCATGGACGTCAAGTTGCGCGTCGAAGAGGCGCTCGAGGCGCTCGCGCCTCTCGCGCCCGACCCCGAATTCGCGCTCGCGGACCTGCCGAATCGCGCCAACCGGCATTTCGGCTCCGATTCTGTGCCGTCGCCCGCGGAGCAACGCGCTCCGGAGCGGATCGCGGTCCTCGTCGGGGCGCTTGAGGCGATGGTCGGCGCGGCCTCTTCACCCGCATCGGTCCTGCAACTCCGGGCCCGGGTCTACACCGAGGTCGAGGAGAAGGTCGTCTGCGATGACCGGGGCCTGTGGCGCACCCAGTCCATCGCCTCTTCGTTCTTGCAGGTCGAGGTTCAGGCACGCGGCGAAGCGACGCGAGGGCGCTGGGTGGAGCGGGTGGGTGACGTCGCTACGCTGGATGTCTTGTGCGGCCCCGGAGGGGAGCCGACGCCCCGCGTCGAGGCTGCGGCCCGCAAGGCAATCGCGCGCGCGGTTCGCATGCTCGAGGCGCGCGCGCTCACAGAGGTGGAGCGTGCCGCGCTGACGCACGTGATTGTCGACGCCAGCGCGATGGTGTTCGTTCACGAGGCGTGCGGTCACAACTTCGAAGCGGACATCGTGCTTGCGGGACACTCGGGCCTCTTCCATGCGTCGGGCGCGCCGGTCTCGGAGCGTGTGGGGAGCGCTGCGGTCCGCTTGGTCGACGGACCCCTCGACCCGACAGACGGCGTGCCGCGAGGGTTCGGGACGCACTTCATCGACGACGAAGGCGTCGAGGTCGAGACCGTCGTTCTCATCGATGCGGGGCGTCCCGTCGACTGTATGCACAGCCGTGAGACGGCGGGGCGACTGGGCCGACAGTCCAACGGGCACGGCTTCTCCGACATCGGCCAGCCGCGCTTGGTGCGCATGACCAACACTTCTCTGGTCGCGTCTGCGCCTCAGTTTCAGCAGGACGACCTGCAGGCGTTTTTGAGTGGGATTGCGCTGGGACTCTGGGTCGAGGGCTCGAACGGCGGAGAGGTCACGGGCGATGGCATGAGCGCTTCGTTCCAGAGCGGACGCTTGGTTCGAGAGGGTCGATTGACGGACGAGTGGATCCGCCCCGGCATGTTGACGGTGAGGACGCGGGGCGCGCTGCTCGGCGTCGAAGCCTTCCATGGTCCACCGCGGTTCGACCGCTTGGGCTTCTGCGGCAAAGGCCAAACCAAGACGGTCTCAGAAGGCGGCAGCACGGCGCGCATTCGGCTCAGCGAAGATTTCGTGGTGGGGTGCTGACGTGAGCTTCGGCAAACCGTCTCGCGTCCGCCGCGCTCAGCTCGTGGCGAACGAGCTCGAAGAGCTCGCGCAGCGCATCTCCCGTTTTCCCGCCACGCTCGGTCAATCTGTCGATGACGTCGAGGTTTGGCTCTGCCGAACATCGCGGTGGGCGTTCGGGTTCGAGCCGACAGGCCTGCGGCCGTCCCTCATGTTGGGCCGTGACCAAATCGGTCTTCGCGTGCTCAAGGACGGGAAGCTCGGCGCGGCGAGCTGCACGCGCTTTGACGAGTCGACGTGGCGGGGGTGCGTTGACCGGGCGCTCGCCGCTGCAACGACGACCGCCGGCCCTCCGCAGTTCACAGCACCCCGGACTCGAAAGCCGGGGCCGCTGACCTTCGACCCCGACCTCTGCGATGCGATCTTGGCGCCGGGTGAGCTGCACCGGATGGCGGACGCGTTGGTGGACAACCTGCGGCACGAAGCGACTCGCACGCCAGGGCTCACCGCACTGGGGGGTCACGCACGGTATACGTTGAAGCGCTTCGTCGTCGGGACGCGCGGCGGCGTTTGTGCATCGATTCACGGCGGCGTCTCGGCTGAGGTCGTCCTCAATCGGGACCACGCGGACACTTTTCACACGGTCCACAACCCCGAGTCCTTCCAGCCGCTCGCGCTCCTCGGCGTTCGCACGCTGAGGGGCCGACCCACAGAGTCCGCGTCTCCCCGCGACCTCGGACTGCGAGGGCGCGTGCCGGTTGTGCTTCATCCGCGCGCCTTCGAGGCGCTGCTGCGGCGATTGGTCGCGCCGCTCATGGCGGGGTCGAGCAAGCAGAACACCTTGGGCTACCGAGAAGGGGACCGCATCGCCCACAGCGCCTTCACCCTCGTCGAAGACGCTGGGCTCGACGGCTTGTTTTCGAGTCGGCACTTCGACGACGAGGGGTCACCGACGCGCAGAAATCCGCTCGTCATGCGTGGCCGCCTGACGCAGACTCTCCAGCCGAGAGGGCCGAATGGGCAGGCCGGCAGCGCTGCGTCTTACCGGCACACGCTCGGCACGACCGAACCTCAGGAGGTCGGGCCGCGTCCCACCGCGTCGAGTCTCTTTGTCGAGCGGGGTGAGGTCGCTTTTCACGAGCTTGTGGCCGGCCTCGACAAGTCTCTGCTCGTGCAGTCGTTCATGGGCCTGCACGGCGCCGATCCCATCACGACGCAGTTCAGCTGCGGCGTCGGCACGGGCGTGACGCTGGAGCGCGGGCGGGAGAGCCGCTTGCTCGCGCCGGGCGCCTGGAACGTCTCAGGCGCCTGCCTCACGCTCCCCGGTGGTGCGGCCGGATTTCTCTCGGACATCGTCCTGAGCCGAGAGCTCTACGACACGGGGACGGCCATCCTGCCGTATTGCTTGACCACGCTCTCGGTTTAGCGGTGTCGAGGGCGATAAGCCTCGTTGCCCTGGGGACGATAGGTGTGGCCGCTCCGGGGTCGGTACGCCCGGCGGTCGCCCGCGGGGGCGAATCGTTGCGGCCGATATGTCCGCGGGGCTTCGCGGGTCGCTTCATGGCACCTCTCCTCGCTGCCAGCCGGCCGGTAGGTGCGGGGCGCGGATCGCTCGTGCGCTGACGCGAACGCGGGCAGAACGGCCAACATGAGGGCCGTGAGGGCATGGATGACGCGGGGCTTCGTGAGCATGGGTCACTCCTTGAGGGCCTGAGTGGGCGCTGATGCGAGGGCGCTTGTCTTGCTTGCCCTCACACACTCGGACGCTGTCGCGCAGTTGGACATTCAAGGTGATCTCCGAGAGCCGTTGCACCTGTGCCTGTTCGTGCGTAGAGACAGGGCATTGCAGGTCGGAGGCACGCATGAAGGAGAAGTCAACTCACCCTCACGAGGATGATGTCGACGGGGCACAGGTCGGCGACGGCTCTGACCCCGACGAAAGTGAGCGACCCCGCAGCCCTCGGGCGCGGCTCGACGCGCTGATCCCCGATGCGATCAAGCGGGCCCTGATACAGGGCGCTGAGGCGCTCGTCGACGACAAGCTCCGTGACGGCTTGGTCGGGGACGTCGTCCGACGTGCCATCCATGTCGGCAACGAGGTCGTCGACTCGACCGAGGACCAAGTCCGCAAGATTCTGCAGGAGATGCCGGTCGCGCGCGAGGTTGGTGACCGCGTCGCCGGTCGCCTCGACGAGTACAAGGGCGAGGTGTTCCGCATCGTCAAGAACGAGGTCCACGAGTTCCTCGAGCGGGTCGATATCGGCGCCGAACTCCAAAAGCTCCTGACGAGCGTCTCGTTCGAGATCGTGACCGAGGTCCGCTTCATTCCCAACGAGAAGGCCGCTGCAGGCGGCCCCGCCATCAAGCCCGAGGTGAAGGCGGGGGTGCGCGTCAAGCGCGCAGAGGAGCCACGACGGCCTCGGCGTTCACAGCGCAGCGCAAAGACAGAGCCCGAGGCTTAGCCCAAGTCAAAGCGGAGGCGCAGCCGCGCGGAGCGGGGGCCATCGGAAACCTTCACGTCCAGGACGTGCTCGCCGCTTTGCTTCGGGGTGATGTACCGGATGCGCGCGAGCTCGCTTAAGCGCGCGCCGATGTCGTCAAAGAGGCCCCCGAGCGCTTGAGGGTCGGTGGTCTCCGCGAAACGCTGCGCCCCGGAGAGCGAGGTCAGCGCGTCGCGGTCCAGACGCTCTCCGAGGCCCACGGCGTAGAGCGTTGCCCCTGCGGCCTGCAGGTGTGCCGCGGCCTCGTCCGTACTGGACTCGGCGACATTGTCCTGACCGTCCGTGAAGACGACGACGGCGCGCCCGCCCGTGGATGCCTCGGCCGCGCCGCCGAGGGCATCCGAAGCGTGGACGAGCGCCCCCCAGAGGTTCGTGAACTGCCCGCTGCGGTCTAGGGGCGGCACGAGCGTCTCCAACGCGTCAAGGACCTGCGCCTTATCGCTCGTGAACGCGACGCGGGTCTCGTAGCGTGTCGCGAACGGGACCACGGCGAGGCGGGTCGACGGCGGAAGGGCATCGACCAAGCCGCGCGCCGCGTCACGGAGCGCAGCGTCGGCGCCCGCCTCGACCATGCTTTTCGATGTATCGAGCACGAGCGCGACATGCAGCGCGCGCTCTCGCTCGACGTTGAAGAGGGCCTCCGGGCCCAGGTCGACACCGTCTTCTGCGAACTCCAGACTTGCGGCTCCGATCCCCACAACGGCGGCGTCGCGCGCCGAGTCCGTCGCGCCCATCAAGAGCTCGATCGCGCCGTCATCGCCCCACTGCAGGGCGTGGACCTCCAGCCGCAGGCCATTGTCGACCACCTCATCAACGCTCAGGCCGCGGGCGAGAACAACGGGGGCCTGTGGCGCCTCGCTGCCGCTTGACGTCCCCGAGCCGGCCCCCGAGGGCGTCTCGCTCGGCGATGCCTCCACCGGCTCGTGCTCGAAGTGGCGGCCATCGCCGCACGCGGTCAGCGCGGACGACGAGAAGAGCGCGAGGAGAGCGGGCAGGGCGTGGCGACGCATGAGACCTCCTGAAAGTTTCTACATGTAGGATAGTGTGTGAATCGGTCGTGCGCAAATCGACGCTGACTTCGGTCAGAGGGGGTCGATTGACCGCCCCGCCCACATCCGGTAAGACGGCGCGCTCAGCTTGAGGGCCCAGCACCGCATGCGTATCCACACCTTCGGGACAGGGCAGGACCTGCCGGTCGAGGACGCCGTCGCGCGCCTCGGCCGCAAGGGCGCAGGGCTCCTCGAGATGGCGCGCCTCGGCATCCCGGTGCCGCCCGGCTTCACGCTGCCGACCGAGGCTTGCCTCGCTTACTTCGCCCACGGCGACGCCGCGCTCGAGGCCGTCACACAGCAGTTGGACGAGGGGCTCGCGCACATCGAGCGGCTGCGCGGCGAGCGCTTCGGCGACCCCGACCGGCCGCTGTTGGTGTCGGTTCGGTCCGGTGCGGCCGTCTCGATGCCGGGGATGATGGACACGGTCCTCAACGTCGGGCTCGCGCCGTCCGTGGTCGAGGGCCTCGCGCGCCGGACGGGTGACCGACGCTTCGCGCTCGACACGTGGCGACGCTACATCGAGAACTTCGCGCCCGTCGTGCTCCAGATCGACCCCGACCTCTTCACGAGCACACGACGCTCGCTGCTCGCCGAGGCGCGCGATTTGGGTCTCGATGCGGAGTCGCCGGACCTGCTCGAAGGGTTGTCGCAGGCCTACCTCAAGCTCGTCGAGTCGGAGACGGGCGCGCCGTTTCCGCTCGATCCCCGCGCGCAGCTCCAAGCCGCGATCGCGGGTGTTTTTCGCTCGTGGAACAATCGACGCGCGGTTCAGTTCCGTGAGCAGAACGGCATCGATCCTCGTCTGGGGACCGCGGTCACAGTGCAGGCGATGGTCTTCGGAAACCGTGACGCGCGGTCAGCGACGGGCGTCGCCTTTACGCGCTGTCCCAACACAGGGGAGCGGCGCCTCTTCGGCGAGTACCTGCCGAACGCTCAGGGCGAGGACGTCGTGCGGGGTGCGATCACGCCGCTCCCGCTCTTGCGGCGCGACGCGCATTCGGACCAGCCGAACGCCCGCGCCATGGAGGACGAGCTCCCGCAGGCGCTCGCTGAGCTCGAGCGCGTCTCTGCGCTGCTCGAACGTCATTACCGTGACGTGCAAGACCTTGAGTTCACCATCGAGAGCGGCCGCCTCTGGATGCTGCAGACGCGCGAAGCCAAGCGCTCGGTGCGCGCAGCAGTGCGCATCGCCGTCGAGATGGCCGAGGAGGGCACGATCTCCCGCGATGAGGCGCTGTGCCGAGTCGAGCCGCCGCGCCTCCAGCGACTGCTCAACCCGAGCGTCGACCTCCACGCGCGCCGCCGCGTCATCGGCCGCGGATTACCCGCGAGCCCCGGGGCCGTCTCGGGCGTGGCGGTCTTTGACTCCGACGAGGCTGTCCGCCGCGCAGAGGCGGGGGAGCGCGTGATCCTCGTGCGCCAAGAGACCTCGACCGAAGACCTGGCAGGCATGCGCGCGGCTGTGGGGATCCTGACCGCACGCGGGGGCATGACGAGCCATGCGGCGCTGGTCGCGCGTGGCATGGGTCGATGCTGCGTCACAGCGTGCGCGGACATCACGATCTATGAGCGGCAAGGGCGCTTCGTCGTGCGCGAGCAGAATCTCGTCGTTGAGGCGGGGACGTGGCTGACCCTCGATGGCACGAGCGGCGAGGTGATCTTGGGTGAGGCGGCGACAAGCCCCGCTGACCCGCCCGCGGCATTCCAGACTTTGATGGGCTGGGCGGACGCTCGTCGCCGGGTCTTCATTCGAGGCAACGCCGACACGGTGCTCGAGGTCGAGGAGGCGCTGAAGAACGGCGCTGAGGGCATTGGCCTGTGCCGCACCGAGCACATGTTCCTCGACAGCGAGCGCATCGACTTCGTGCGGGAGATGATCCTCGCCGATGACGACGGCGCGCGCCGAGCGGCGCTCGACCGTATCCTGCCCATTCAGCGCGAGGACTTTCGGGCGATGTTCGCGGCGCTGGGCGGGCGGCCCATCGCGATCCGACTGCTCGACCTGCCGCTCCATGAGTTCCTGACGGAGATTCCCGCGGAACTCGAGCAGGTCGCCGACCGTCTGCGGACGCCGCTCGACGTGCTCGTCTACAAAGTGCGGACGCTCAAGCCGGAGAACCCCGTTCTGGGTCACCGCGGCTGCCGCTTGGGGATCACGTTTCCCGAGGTCTACGAGGTTCAGATCCGCGCGATCATCGAGGCGGCGCTCGACGTCGGGCACGAGCCGAATCTTCAGGTCGTCATCCCGATGGTCGTCGCAGCCGAAGAGATGTCGCGCTTGCGACGCCGCATCAAGTCCCACGTCGCGCGCGTCTGCAGCGAGCGGGGCGCTGCGCCGATCGAATGCATGATCGGGGCGATGATCGAGGTGCCGCGCGCGTGCTTGATCGCGGACCAATTGGCGCCGGTCTCCGATTTCTTCTTGTTCGGGACGAACGACCTCACCATGACGACGTTCGGCACGCACCGAGACGACGCGAGTCGATTCTTGCCGTTTTATCTTGAGCACGACGTCCTGCGAGCGGACCCGTTTGTTACGCTCGACCGAGACGGCGTCGGCTCGCTGATCGCGTTGGCGATCGAGCGCGGTCGGCGGGTCCGCCCGAGCCTCGTCTGCGGGCTCACGGGCGGCCAGATCAGCGACCCCGCGAGCGTCGAGTTGTGCCACCGGCTCGGCATCGACTACGTCTCGTGCCCCTCTCATCATGTCCCGGTCGCGCGGCTCGCCGCCGCGCAGGCCGCTGTCCATGACCAGCCCAGGGAGTCCTACGAATGAAGAGCACGAGCGCGCTGCGCGCATTGTGCCTAGCGGCCGGCGCGTGGGCCGGCGCGGGGTGCGGGGTCGACGAGACAGGCATCGCCCCCCCGAACGACGCCCTCTACTTTCCCGTAGGCTTGGCAGCGCATCCCGACGGGCGCTTTCTGTACGTGGCGAACGCTGGCTTCGACAGGCGCTTCAATGCGGGCACCGTCACAGTCGTCGACACTTGGACCCGGCGAGTGCTCCCGGAAGCGACGGTGAGAACGGCGCTCTTTGCGGGCGAGCTGGCCGTGGCGCGAGGCGGAGCGCCCGACCTCGCTCAAGGGCCGCTCGAGCGGAGGGTCGACGGCGAGACGTCGGCGGTTGCGTTCACAGTGCGAAACCGCGGCGCGAGAGAGGCCGAGGAGGTCGTCGTTCGAGCCTCGCTCCCGCTCACCCTCGAGGCGCCTGCCGCAGAAGGCGTCGGGCCGGACAACGCACCGCTGCGTGCGAGCGTCAGCGGCGGAGAGGCCTTCTGGCGCGTAGTGCGGCTCGCGCCTGGCGCCGAGGCACGGCTGGAAGTCAGATGGCGATGCCTCGACGCACGTTGTCAGCCGGCGGCGGGTGCGGGTGAGGAGGGCGTGCTCCTGTCCCCTCGTGCGCAACTCCCCGGCACCGACGAGGCGACGCTCCCTCTCGATGACGGGCGGGCAGTCGCGGCTCCGAGCGTTCAGGCCTTGCTGGTCACGCGGGAGGACAACGCGGTGACGGCCTTCGAGGTCAACGCGTCGGTGGGCAACGATGCAGGGCACCTGCAGTGCGGGCAGGGCGCAGACGGTCGTTGCGACGACGCGCACCGTGTGGTCCGACTCGATGGACTGACTGACCGGCCGGCGCTCGGCGGCGCCCCCTACGGACTCGCGCTCGATGGGAGCGGCTTCTTTCTGAGCCATGTAGAGCGCGGCGAGCTGTCACGCTGGTCATTCGGTGCCCGCGGGGATGCCGCTTCGAGCGCGCCCGTGCTGCGCGGTCTCTGCCGACTCGGGCTGACGGGGGGCGCCAGCAGCGTGGCGCGGCACCCGACGTTGGGGTGGGCCTACGTATCCGACCGCTTTGGGCAGGCCGTCTCGACCGTCGAGCTGCTCGACCCGCTGAATCGCGGTGAGCTGGGGCGCGTGAGCCCCGAAGACTGTCGAATGGAAGAGCGCGGCGCGCTCGTGGTGGATCGCGAGCCGACGCGCGGGCGCACCCGAGGGCTCGCATTCTCGGCAGACGGGACCCGCTTGTACGTGGCGAGCAACTCAGACGCATCCCTCCGCGTCTTCGAGACCTCTGTGGGTCCGCGCGGACGGCCGCCTCACAACCTCTTGGCGGCTGTGCCCCTCGGCGCCGGGCCCAACGTCGTCCGAGTCGCAGGCCTCCGCTCTGGCGAGCTTTCGGCCCCCGGCGGACCCGATTGGGGCGGCGTGGGCGACGCCGTCGCAGCGCTCGGACAAGGTCTCGTCTACGCGTCGGCCTTCGAGGACGATCGCGTTGTGGTCGTCGACCCATCTCTGATGGCCGTCGTGGCGCAGATCGAGACCGGCCGCGGTCCGCATGACATCGCGTTCATGCCAGATGCACAGGGACGACTGCACGCGTGGGTCGCCAACTTTCGAGACCACACCTTGACGGTCATCGATGTTGATCCGCGCTCGTCGCGTCGATTCAGCGTCTTGGCGACGGTGCGTTGATGCGGATCCGACTCTCAGCTTCGATGTTTGTCTCTGCGCTCGCCGGCGCGGCCTTGACCGCGTGTGATGCGCCCTCGCTGCCGTCGAGGACCGTCATCGACGAGCCGCAGCGTCTGGCGTTCCGCTGCGTGGCCACCGAGAACGCGGAAACGGGCGCAGTCACCGGCCTGCCTCTCGAGGGCTGCGGCTGCACGCGCTGGGTGGGCGAGGGGAACGAGCGTCGGGTCGAGCAGCTCGGCCGGGTCGAGTGCGCCTGCCGAGCTCTCCTGACGGGCCCTGGCGAAATCAACCCGTGTGCGAACGCCCTCGACGACGACGGTGACGGCGTCAAGGACGCAGAGGACGACGACTGCGCGCCCCAGACCGGCGCGACCGGCGCTGCGCCTCCCTCGACGGGTGAGGCGCTGTCCGATGTCTGCAGAAACGACGCGGACGACGACGGCGACGGGCTCACCGACGACGATGATCCGGGGTGCGTTACGGGGAACGCAGGCTTCGAGGCCGTGCCCGTGCGACAGGTGCTCGCTGAGTGCTCGGGCGAAGGCTCGACGCGGGTGTGCGCGCCCCTGCGGTCCGAGGTCACGGGGGATTGGATCCCCGCCTGGGACCCGAACGATCCGAACTCGACCGAGTGTGAGCCGGCTGGGCAGGGGCTCGTGCGAGGCTACGTCGGCGCGAGCGGCCGAGGCGAGGTCGCGCTCCTCGACCTGACCGAGGAGCACCGCATCCTCGACGTCGATACGACGATTCCCGGGACGACGAGTGTCTATGTCGATGATCTGGTGGGGGACATCGAGGCTGACCCCGAAGGACGCTTCGTCTTCACCGTGAACACCTCGACAGGCACACTGTCCATCGTTCGCAATGACGACGTCTCTGTCGCCTACGTCGTGGACTTGGGCGTATCGCCGCTGCTTGAAGCATTTACTGATCCGCCAGAGGTCGCGGCGCGCGCTCGAGCGAACGCACCGGCGCGGCGACCCGTCGCCTACATCACTGCGCCGCTCAGCGGCGAAATCCTCGAGGTCTCACTCGACGCACTCGACGCGCTGCGCCCCGCACGCGAGGGCGTTGAAGTGGACGGCGCCCGCGCGATCGTTCGACGCATCGCGCTCGCCGCGGTGGATGAGCAGGGCGCGCCGACGGGGGGCGATGCGCCGCGGCCCGGGCCGATCGGTCTTGACCCAGACGGTCAATTGATTGTCGTCGGCCATGTAGACGCCGCAGCCTTGCAGATCATTGACCGACGTTCACCCGAGCGTCAGCGCACGGTCTCGCTGTTCGGCGGACCCTGCGCCGATGGCTATTTGACGGACGTGCTCGACCTGCGGACCGCGGGCATCTGCGCCAATGGCCGCGACGATGACGGCGATGGTGACGTCGACATGGCAGACGCAGACTGCGCGGCCGGCTTGCGTTGGGAGGCAGGGCGACCGCCTCTCTGCCCGCGTCTGAGCCGATGCGACGACGGGGTGGACGAAGACGGTGATGGCTTGGTGGACGCGGATGACCCCGACTGTGCCGAGGGCGCCTCATGGGAAGGGCCCGTGCCCGCCTGCAGCGACGGCGAAGATAATGACGCAGACGGCTTGGCTGACCGCGCCGATCCCGACTGTGTGAACGAAGAGGACGGGGATGAGCGCGGGCGGGAACTGTCGACGTGCAACGACGGCCTCGACAACAACGCCGACGGCCGCACCGATGGTGAGGATCCTCGGTGCGCCGTCGAACAATGCGACGACGCGGAAGACAACGACGATGATGGCCTCGCCGACTTGGACGACCCGGACTGCGCGTCCACTGACGCCCGGCTCGCGGTTGCGCTTCCCGAGGAAGGCGACGCGTTGTCACCCTGCGCCAACGGTGCGGATGACGACGGCGACGGCCTTGCCGACGCGCTTGATCCCGGCTGCCGGTTCCTGTCCGCCGCTCGCCGTTTCGCCTTTGAGGCGCGGGCAGAGTGCGCGAATGGCGCCGATGATGACGGTGACGGCCTGATTGACTTTGGAGAGGACTCGGATTGCGCCTTCGCCGGAGACTCGAGCGAAGCGGGGGGGCGCTCAAGCGCTGGCCCCGCAGCGGTGACCGTGGTCCGCTATGACTTGGGCGGTGGGCAGCTTGGTCTGGGTGTCTACACGGTGGACCGTGAGACGGGTACCCTGTTTGGGATCGACATCGACGAGGGCGACCCCCTATCCGCGCCCGTCGAGCTGCGCCGGATCGACTTGCCCGCCGGCGCGCAGACCGTCGTCGCACGGCACACAGAGGCGGGGTCTTCGCTGCTGGTGACGGACGCCGACGCGACCTTGCGGACCGTCGAGGTCACCGCCCCGTTGCCGGTCGTCGACGGGGCGGGGCGTCCCGTCTTCGCGCACATCGTCCGCAACGAGGGCGACGACCAGGGGAAGGCGCCCTTCACCATCAGCGCCTTCTACGTTGTCTCGCAAGGACGCGCATGGCGAGTGCCGTCTTTGGACGCGTGGGTCGCTGCGACCGGGGGGCGGATCTTTACGAGCGCGCAGAACGCTCAGCTCGCGCGCCGGGTGCCGCTCGGGCTCTTGCAGCTGCCGCTCCCCGCGCTCGTCGAGAGTGACGTGGGCGGCGAGGGCAACGCGGGCACGCCGCTGGATATCGTCGTGAGCGAGACGGACGCGAGCCCGCGCGGGCTCGTCGATCCCGCCGTGGTCGTTTCGGGCGCGCGGCGCTTGCTGAACGCGCAGAGCAACACGTTGACCACCGCGGCTACGCGCACGAACCGACTGATTGCGGCGCCCTCGCTCAATGTCGGGGCTGCCTCGGGAATTCAATACGATGCGTCCATTCACCCCGCGCTGTGCCGGGCACCGGGCCCCAATGACGGCCCTGGCGTCTGTGTCCCGGTGGGACGAGACGCGATCGGTGCGCCTGAGGCGCCCGAAGCGGCACGCGCGCGCAGCGCCTCCGCCGTCAGCGCGCTGCAAGGTGTGGAGATCATCGAGGACGACCCTGAGCGTCTGCCTGCGGACCGCTTTACGCTCGCTTACGAGGGGGTTCTGCCCGGGAGCGAGAGCCGGTCAGGCCAGCACGCAGGTGTCGTAGAGCGCGGCGGTCGGGCCGTCGAGTGGCGCATGGTCGACTACGACCGTGACTTCTGCCGATTGGGCGTCGAGGTCGGCGACGTTGTGCTCGTCGACCGCTTCGTACCCATCATCGACTCCGCAGAGGCGCTCCCCGCAGTATGCCGCGACCTGATCAATCGCGCCGACACTCAGCGAGACGTCGCGCGCTTCCGAGAGCCGATTCGGTACACGGTCCGGGACCTGACCGCGCACAGCCTGACTCTTGGGGCGGGACTGCCGGGGCGGCCGGAGCGGGCGAGCTATGGCGCCATGGTCCCTAAGGACGCGTACATGACTTTCCCGACGATCCCCCCTGCGCCGCCGGTGCCTGTCGCTGCGTGTGCGGCCCAATTCGTGCGCTACAAGATCCGCGCAGCGAACGATGCTTGGCTCCTGACGGGCGAGCGCTCGGGGTTGCGGCACCCGTGGGTCAATCGCGATGGTCTCTGCGCGGCATCACCCGCGCGGGCCAAACGGTCGGGTCGAGTTGCTTTGGGCGCGCCGTTCGAGAACGAGTGGTTCCGCTTCACCTTGGGGTACCTGCAGGCGCCCCCCGACGCGGGGGCGGAGGCCTTGGGAGTGCCCTCGGGGCGCGTCCCGTACCAACTCGACACTTCGGTCACCTTCGATACCGCCCCGGGCATCGCGACGCGGTCCCTGCAGGGCTCGCTGGTCCTGCCTCGTGACCTGCGGTGGCTGCCTGTGGACGACCGCCTCTATGTGGTCGACAGCGCGCAGGGCACCGTCGTCGAGTTCACGGGATTTGACCCCTACACCCAGATTCTCCGCAGCATTCGCCAGTTCAACTGACGGGGTGAGCCCCCGCGAGATGAATGTGTGCGAACGTCGACGGCCAGCCCGCAGGGAGCGCGTCCGTCGATAGAACGACGCGAAACTCTTGCGGAATTGGCATGCGACGCGGCCGCTGGTCGTGGCCACGGCTCAGTCGGGCCCCACGCGCAGTCGCTGCGACGAGGTCGAGCGCTGCGTCGAGCTGCTGGGGACCGCGCGGCTCAAGCACTGCCCAGACACCTCGGTGCACGCAGAAAGCGCCGTCGTGTGATCGCCCGATCAGCGGCGCTCTCCCGGGGAGTGCAGCGGGCACCATGTTGAGGGGATCGAGCTGCTCTCGGACCCAATGCAGCGCCACGAGTTCATCGAACCAGACGCTCGTCTCATCGTTGGGGATGGGCAGCGCCCCGCAACCAAAGACGAGGGCCGCCACGTCTCGAACGAGGTCTGCGCGGCGAGGCCAATCGAGGCCAGTCAGCGCGACAGGCACGCCTCGCTCGAGCGCGCCACAGAGGCGCACAATGCAGTCTGACGCGACCCCGTACGCCTCGGCAATGCGGGTCGCATGGGCAGCGTCGCCCGCGTTGATCGTGACGAGCGGCGTGTCTTCGCGAACGAGCGACGCGAGGAGGCGGTCAGCGAGCCAGCGAGTCCGCTCCTCGGGGGCGTCGACCTCGGGTGGTGCAGCCTCGCTCAACGTGAGCTGACCCCCCAGGGTGCGCAAGACCTCGACGCGCGCCTCAGCCTCAGAGGGCGAGGTCAGGTCGCTCAGCGCGCGTAGCGTGTCATAGATGAAGACCGCACACGTCTGTGGCCAGCTCAGACCCCATCGAGTCGGGCGGGCATCGGCGGGCGAAGAAGCCCGCAGCTCAGGCGCTGGGGGAGCGCCGTGAGCCGGGGGGGGAAACGGCGCGAGCGCGGGAGGATCCCCCTCTGCGCCGGGCGCCGTATGCACGACGGGTGCAGCCCACAGTCCAGTCTCCGTCCCGAGTGCAGCGGAGAGGGCTCGCCGTGCCCGATGCACTGCCTCGGCCACCGATGCCCCCCCGCCCAAGCTCCGGTAGAGCTCACGGACGAAGATGCCCTTGCTCGCGAGGTCGAGGGGCGCCTGCACGCTCACCACGACACCCGCGCCTTGGGCGCGCAGCTTGAGCGGCGCTCCGGGCGAAAGTCCGGGTGCCCAGAGCACGACCAGCCACGTCGACGCGCTCACGCCCAGGCGGTCGACTGGGACCGCGCCGTCGTCGAGTTGAACGGTCTCCTCGTCTCCTTGCGCTTCCAAGTGAAGGAGCAGCGCACCCGCCTCAAGTGCGCGCCGCAGGGCGGGGCCGGTTGTGTGTGGTAGGGGCGCGATGTCCAAACCGTGCTTACGACCGAGCGTGCGTGTGGCCGCGATGACGGCATCACTGCGGCTCTGGCTACTGCCCGGGAAGGCGAGCGTCGAGCGAACGGTCGTCGCCTCGGCGCGGCGCGGCTTGCCTGAAACACGGACCGTGCAGACCGCCTCGCCGAGCGCCAGCTCCCACGGCCACGCCGCGAGGCGGGCGTCAAGCTCAAGCAAGAGCGCCCATTCGTCGGCCCGCTCAAGGGACTGCTTGAGGCCGGGACCCACATCGCCCGCGAAGAGGACCGCGGCCATTGCTGATGTGAGCGCCCGCACGACGCCCAGTGGCGCTGCACCCATGCGAAAAGCGTCCGCCATATCGCTCGTGGCGAGGAGCGCGTCGCCGTCGATTCGGGCCTCGAAGAGTGACGTACCGGAGTCGAAGCGGACGGACAGGGCCACCTCGGAGGTCAGGGCCAGTGCGAGGGTCACAGTGTGCATGAGCGGCCTCAGCGGGCAGACGAGGCCGCGGGTCGCGGCATCGATGGGGGAGGAGCAGCAGTCTCGGCGACCGCACGATCACGGGCGCGCTTGAAGATGAGCGCCATCGCGATGCGGGACTCGGGGTCAGCCTCCGCGAGCGCCGCTTCGGAGAGCGCGGTCAAGGCGGTCGGGTCGTCCTCCTCGGCCAGGAACTGGGCTGCGACGAGCCGCACATGCGGCACAGGGTCGCGGAGCGCCCGGACCATAGCGGTCACGCAGCGTTCATCGACGACCGTCGAGAGGAGCTTGATCGCCTCGATGCGGTCGCCGGGGGCGGTCGTCATGTCCGTGACCGCGCGGACGAACCGCTCAAGTCGCGCCTCATACTTCGCGAGGGTCTGCGCCGCCTCTGTGGCGCGGCCAGAGCGCGCCTGAACGATACCGAGCAACGACAGTGCCGGCAGTAAGTCGGGTTGCAGGACAAGGGCGGCCTCAAGCGCATGGCGCGCGCTCGCATCCTTGCCTTGCGTGGCAAAGTAGCGCCCCGCCACCAACTGGACCTCGGCGATAAGGCGGGCATCGGTCAGCAGCAGCTCAAACGCTGGGCCCGCTTTGTCGTGCGCGCCGCGCGCCGCCCAAAGGTCGGCCAGCGCGAGTCGAGCCGAGATGGACGTCCCGGTCACGGGCCCTTCCGTAGCCTTGGCGTAGACATCCTCAGCCTCACGGACCTTGCCCTCATTGAACATCGACGTCGCTAAGTTGAGCCATTGGACCTGACTTGGGGTCCCCGGACCCAAGGTGTCGGGCGTCACCATCGGCGGGGGCGCGCTCGCGGGTGGTTCAGACGCGCGTTCGGTCGCCGGGACCGGCGGCGTCGTTTGCGGCGCCGCCGGTGTCGGGGCGCCGGTCGGTGAGGTGCACGCGACCAACGCCGACACGAGCATCAGGGCGGCGGCTCTCACGGGGCGCTCTCAGAGGTCAGAGGGGCGGGCAAACGAACGAAGAACGTGGTGCCTTGGCCGACGGCCGTCGTAAACGAAACCGTGCCGCCGTGGTCTTCGACGATTCGCCGCACGATGGCGAGTCCGAGTCCGGTCCCGTCCTCCTTGCCAGAGGTGGTGAACGCGTCGAAGAGGCGGTCGCGAATCCCCTCTGGGATGCCGGGTCCGGTGTCGCTCAGCTCGAACAACGTGCCGCCCTCCTCCATGTCGACGAGTCGCCAACAGAACCGCCCCGGGGGCGACATCGCCTGGCGGGCGTTTCGCGCGATGTTGGTCACAACTCTGAGCATCTTCGGCTCATCAAAGAAGCCAAGGCCCGTCACCGACTCGTTTTGGACCACGAAGTCGATGCCATGTTCCTGAAACTCTTGGAGATTCAGCTCGCGCACTTGGTCGACGAACTTGCTAAGGTAGACGCGCCGCGAGAACACGGTCCGCTCGCCGCGAACGAACGACATGACCTCGCGCGTCATGTCGTTGAAGAGGCTGACTTGGCGACGGATCGCGCCGGCCATCTCGATCCGCTCGTCGAGGTCCTCCTGGTCGGCAATGAGCTGGCTGTAGCCGCTGATGACGGCCATGGGACCGCGCAGGTCGTGCAGCACGCCCGAGAGCATCTGCCCAATCGTCATCAAGCGGTCTCGGGAGCGCGCAGACTGACGCTCGCGCAGTCGGGCCACCCCACGGGCGAGCTGTGCCGCGATCAGCTCGGCAAGCTGCTCGTCGTCCTCTCGGCGTCGTCGGTGCAGGCCGCGACGGTTGACCAGGGCGAACGCACCGAGTGCTGTCTCTCCATCGTGCAGCGGGACCGCGAGCACGTCTCGGGCGTCGAAGGGCTGCCCGCGGCCGAGGCTCGGTTCGGCGTGGTCATCGGCGTGCTCGTCCCCGGAACCATTCGATGCTTCGATGCGAGTTGCGAGCACGTTCACACCGCGCCCTGCTGCGCGGCCGAGCGTACCCTCGCCGACCTCAACGCGCGGCATCGTATACAGGGCAAGCCCATCCGGCGGTCCGGCCACATAGATCGGCCCAACGTCGTGCTCTTCCGGGAGAAAGACCGCAGCCGCCTCGCACTTGACGACGGCCGCAGACTCCGAGAGCACACGCCCACACAGGGTCTGCACGTCGGGGGCATCGGCCATGCGGAGCTCGATGGCGTGCAGAAGCTCAAGCTCCGCGACACGCTGTTTGAGGTCGCTGGCGAGCTCTTGCAGCTCGATGTTTTTGGCATCGAGTCGCACCTGCAAGTGAAGCGCGCTCAGCGTGATGGCCGCCTGTGTTGCCAGCGCCTCAAGCAGGAATTGGTCGTCGCGGGTAAAGTAGTCGTCCCGCTTGTTCATCACCTGAACGACGCCGAAGAGCTCACCGCCGGGCGTTGTCATCGGCACACACAGCATCGAGCGCGTGCGGTACCCCGTCGCCTTATCGAACCGCGGGTCAAACGCGGGGTGAAGGTAAGCGTCCTTGAGATTGATCGAGCGGCCATTCGCTGCGACGAGCCCCGCGACGCCCTGTCCAACGGGGACGCCGACCTCGATGCTCGTTTCGCCTTGAACGGCGATACCCTTGAGCATCTGCTCGTTGCGCCGGTACTCGTAGATGGTCGTCCGTTCGGCGTCGAGCAGCGCGGACACCTCGGAGACGATCGCGCGCATCGCACGCTTGGGGTCGCGGCTCCGCGCGAGCGTTCCCGCGATGGTGACCATGCCGCTGAGGCGGCGCTGCTGCGCGGCGACCACGCTCTCGAGCTGCACAATCTTCTGCGTGCCGTCGTTGGATGGGTTCGTCTCGTCAGTGGGCTGCTTGTTCATCACGCCTCAGTGGATCTCGGCCCAGTTCTGACCTACGCCGACCTCGACCTTCAGGGGCACGCGCAACGCCGCCGCGCCCTCCATCTCCTCGCGGACGCAACGCACGGCCGCGTCCACCTCGAGCTCGGGCGCCTCGAGCACCAGCTCGTCATGCACTGTCAGGATCATTCGAGTCTGCAGGCGCTCGGCAGCCAGCCGGGCGTCTAGCTTGACCATCGCGACTTTGATGAGGTCGGCGGCGGTGCCTTGAATTGGCGTGTTGATCGCCACGCGCTCGGCCGCTTGGCGCGTCGTGACTTGACTGGACGCGAGGTCCGGCAGGTGACGCACCCGGCCCCACAGCGTCGTGACCCGCTGGTCGATCCGAGCGCGCTCGACCGTCTCGTCGAAGTAACGGCGCACGCCAGGGTATGTCTCGAAGTAGCGGTCGATGATGCCCTTCGCGTGGCGCTGGTCGATGCCGAGCTCGTTCGCGAGTCGGAACGCCCCCATGCCGTACATCAGGCCGAAGTTGATCGCCTTGGCTTGTCGGCGCTGGTCCGCCGTGACCTCTGCCAAGGGAACTTGAAAGACGTCGGCCGCGGTCCGCGTATGAACATCGACATCCTGCTGGAACGCGAGCATCAACCCCGGATCGTCGGAGAAGTGGGCGAGCACGCGGAGTTCGATCTGGCTGTAGTCTGCGCTGACCAGCCGCCAGCCCGGCTCCGCGACGAAGGCGCGACGAATCTCTCGGCCTTCGTTTGTCCGAATCGGGATGTTCTGCAGGTTGGGGTCGCTGCTCGACAGCCGACCGGTCGCGGCGACCGTTTGGCGAAACGACGTGTGGAGACGCCCGGTCCGCGGATGAATCAGCGCCGGCAGCTTGTCGAGGTAGGTGCCCCGCAGCTTGCTCAGGTGTCGCCACTCTAGGACGAAACGCGGGACGTCGCTCAGGTGCTTGATCGCGAGCAGGGCGTCTTCGTCCGTGGAGTAGCCTGTCTTGGTCTTCTTGCCAGTGGGCAAACCAAGCTTCTCGAAGAGCACCTCGGCGAGCTGCTTCGGACTTCCCAAGTTGAAGGCGACGCCCGCTGCCTGCTGGGCCGAGGCTTCCAACTCCAGAATGCGGCGCTCGAAGCTGAGCGACTGGGTGCGGAGCATGTGGGCATCGAGCCGGATGCCGTGTTGCTCCATGCGGCCAAGCACTTGGGCGAGGGGCAGCTCGACTTGTGTGTAGAGGGGCCCCATGCCGGCTGCGTCGACCTGCGGCGCGAGCAGGCGATTGAGCCGCAACGCGACGTCCGCGTCCTCGCCCGCGTACTGAGTCGCGGTCGCGACATCGACACGAGCGAATCGCGCGTCATTACCCCCGCCGCCGCCCGCCCCCGCGACTTCTTGAAAGCCGAGCATCGTGTGCCCGATAAAGTCCGAGGACAGCGCATCGAGGCTGTAGCTGCGGCGCCCTGAGTCCAGCAGATAAGCCGCGAGCATCGCGTCTCCCTGGACGCCTCGGTACGCTATGCCGACGTCCCGCGACAGCACCTGCGCCTCGTACTTGACGTTTTGCCCTGACTTGGCGAACGCCGGGTCTTCGAGGAGCGGCCGGAGGCGCTCGGCGACCGTTCGCTTGTCGAGCTGAGAAGGCACGCCCGGGTAGTCGTGCGCCACGGGGACATAGACGGCCTCGCCTTCTGCCCAAGCGAGCGCGAACCCCACGATCGTGCAGGTCAGGGTGTCGAGGCCCGTCGTCTCAAGGTCCAACGACAAGTGTCCCGCGGCTCGGATTGACGCGAGCACTTGGTCGAGCGTCTCGAGGTCGGTCACGCAGCGATAGCGGGTTCGGTCGATGCCGCCCGGACTGGCCGACTTGGCCTTGTCCAGGCCGAGGTCACGCGCGAAACGACGGAAGTTCAAGCGCTCAAGAAAGTCAGCAAGAGGCGCTGGATCGGGCGGCTTGCGCTCAAGCGTGTCGAGCTCGATCTCGATAGGGACCGCGCACTCGATGGTCGCGAGGCGCATCGACAGGCGTGCGTCGTCTGCGTGCTTCACGAGGTTCTCACCGCGCTTGCCCTTCATCGTCGGTGCAGCTTGAAGGAGCGCATCGAGTGAGGGGTACTCCGCGAGGAGCAGGGCGGCGGTCTTCTCACCAATGCCTGGAACCCCGGGGATGTTGTCCGACGTATCGCCGGCGAGGCCCAAGACCTCCACCACGCGCCGCGGCGGCACGCCGAAGCGCTCAAGGACTTCGGCGTCGCGGACCTCGCGCTCCTTGCCATCCCACAGACGGGTGCGTTCGTCGACGAGCTGCATCAGGTCTTTGTCTGCGGTCACGATGACGCAGTCTCTGCCCGTGGCAGTCCAGCGACGGGCCAGCGTCCCGATCACGTCGTCGGCCTCATAGGTTGGGACCTCGAGTGCAGGCAGGCCCAGTGCGCGGGTGGCTTCACGGCACAGGCTGAACTGGGGCTTGAGCTCAGCCGGCGGCTCCAAGCGATTGGCCTTGTAGGCATCGAACAGCTGGGTCCGAAACGAGCCTCCGGGTGGGTCGAAGACAACCGCGACGTGGGCGGGATCACGGTCACGCAGCAGGTTCATCAGGAGTTGCATGAAGCCGTAGACGGCGTTCGTCGGGGTGCCATCGACCGCGGTCATCGGTGTTCGAACGCCGTGGAACGCGCGAAAGATGAACCCCGAACCGTCGACAAGGTAGAGCGTCTCTGGCTCACGCATCACGTCACCCTCGGCACACCGTCAAGAGCGCGCACCGTAGCAGAATGCCGCCCGCGGGTCAGCGGGGCGGATGGTCACCCGAGCCGAGACGTTCCGGAGCCCGCGCGTCTCCCGTGTCGCGGAACAGACCGATGTCGTCGCCATCGACGCGAGCGAAGGTGAAATGTCGGACCCAGTCCCCCAAGACGAACAGCCGCGTCTCTCCCCGC
>Ga0164294_10001148_pt1 | contig 24911 bp, 25 predicted proteins | sample GEODES005metaG_FD_111479 | JGI IMG/M metagenome (GOLD analysis project Ga0164294, IMG submission 111479) | Oligotrophic lake water microbial communities from Sparkling Lake, Wisconsin, USA - GEODES005 metaG | ecosystem: Environmental > Aquatic > Freshwater > Lake | place: USA: Sparkling Lake...
TCCGGTGGGGTCTCCATCCGGTGTCATTCATTCTGAGGCAACGATCCGCCAACACCTCACTCGTTCACGCTTCCCCGGTGTGATTCTTTTTGAGGCAACTCGCGAACGTCCACATTGAAAGGCCAGCCTTGCCAAATCCCCCAAGACCGCCTAGCCTACAAACCCCTCTGGACTGGCGGTCTTTTCTGGACACCACCAAAGGGTTGCTTTAACTCCTGCCTTTCGCATGAACATTAACGTCGAACACCAGCCAAACTGCCGCGCCGTCGCCCATATTCGGGTGCCCGGAGAAGAAGTCACCAAGCAGCGTAATAGCATCATCAGCTACTACGCAGGTCAGGTCCGCCTGCCTGGCTTCCGCCCTGGAAAAGCTCCTACCGCAGCAGTGATCAAGCGCTACGGCCCTGAGATTGAGTCTGAGCTAGAAAAGCAGCTGATCAATGATGGCCTCCGCACAGCTATCCGCAACGAAGGCTTAGAAGTTCTTAACATTTTGGGCATCAACGACAAAATCGTTCATGAGGCCGACAAGAGCTTCAGCTTCAGTGCTGAAATCAGCCTAGCCCCAAAGATCGAGCTGCCAGAATACAAAGGTATCCCTGTTAAATTGGCACGGATCGAAGTGACCGAATCAGATGTTGATCATGATCTCCTTCACCTACGTGAGCGCTACGCCAGCTTCCAAGACGTGGATCGCGGGGCGCTCATGGGTGATGCTGTGGTGCTCAGTTTCACGGGTAGTCTGGACGGTCAGCCTCTGGCTGAAACCCTTCCTGAGGCTCCAGATCATCTCAAAGAGATGAAGGAAAACTGGTTCCTGCTCGATGCCGAAGAAGATTTCCTCCCTGGTTACTATGCAGGCCTTGTTGGCGTCAAAAAAGACGAAGAGCGCGCCTTAACCATCTCCTTGCCTGAAGATTATAGCTTTGAGGCGCTGCGGGGCAAAACCATCTCCCTCGCCATCAGTTGTAAAGGCGTTAAGGAAAAAGCACTGCCAGCCCTGGATGCAGAATTCATCACCAAGATCGGTGGCCCTGAAATGACCGAAGAGACCCTCCGCAGCGAAATGCAGGAAGTGATCCGTCGTCGCCGCGAGCAGGCCCGCGAAGCGGCCAAAGGCAATCAAGTGATCGGTCATCTTTTCGAAAAGATCGACTTCGATCTACCCCAAGAAATGGTCAATCGTGAGGCTCAACGCCGCACCAATGACATCGCCCAGCGTGCTATGCAGCAGGGCATCTCTCAGGATGAACTGGTGAAGCAACAGGAAGAAATCCTCAGCAACGCCACCCAGCAAGCCCGTCAGAGCGTGAAGGTGACGTTCATCCTCGAGCAAATCGCTAAAACTGAAGCATTGAGCATCACTGATCAACAGCTCACGTATGCTTTGGCAAACATGGCTGCCCGTCAGAAGAAACCTGTGAAGAAATTCATGGCTGAAGCCCAGAAGAACGGACTGATCGAACGTATGCGCGATGATCTACTTCTCGAAAGTGCCATGCAATTCCTCAAGGACAATGCCTTAGTCGAAGAGACTGAACCTGAGCCTGAACATTGCGATGCTCACTCAGCGAAGGAAGCGTAATTGAGATTATTTTAGAAAGGGGCCGAAAACGGCCCCTTTTTTTTGACCCTCTTTACAGATCCTCTTCAATGTCATCTTCACCAGCTTTTTTGCCGCGAAGTTTAGCCTCAATGAAGGCATCCAGATCACCATCCATCACACCAGAGATATCGCTGGTCTTTTCACCTGTGCGCAGATCTTTGACCATCTGATAAGGCTGGAAGACGTAACTGCGGATCTGGCTACCCCAGCCGATGTCGGTCTTTTCACCGTATTGTCGGGCCACTTCAGCGGTGCGCTTGTCTTCTTCGATTTGATAAAGCTTAGCTTTCAACATGGCCATGGCTTTGGCGCGATTCTTCGGCTGGCTACGTTCGACCTGACAGGCCACAATAACCCCCGTAGGAACATGAGTGATGCGGACAGCTGTCTCTACCTTGTTGACGTTTTGACCGCCTTTACCACCAGCACGGTAGGTATCGACTTTCAAATCGTCATCTCGAATCTCGATATTGATATCCTCTTCATTGTCTGGCGTGACATCAATGGAAGCAAAAGAGGTATGGCGTTTCTTAGCCGCATCAAAAGGGGAAATGCGGACGAGTCGATGCACGCCACGCTCACCTTTGAGGAAGCCGAAGGCGTTTTCACCACTGATTTCAAGGGTGGCAGAGCGTGTGCCCACGTCATCACCTTCTTGATGATCAATGATTTGAACTTTACAGCCGTGACGCTCACACCAGCGGACATACATGCGCATGAGCATGTCAGCCCAGTCGCAGGCTTCAGTGCCACCAGCACCCGAGTGAATGATGAGGAAGGCGCTGCCACGGTCAAACGGACCTGCGAGCAGGAGGTCGAGCTCATAGGCTGCAATGGCTTTGTCCAGATTGTTGAACTCGGTTTGCACCTCCTTGATGCTTTGCACATCTCCCTGCTCTTTCGCCAGTTCAATCAACACGGGGAAATCTTCCACACGAGATTCCAGATCACCCAGAGGAGAGATCTGGCGTTTGATCACATTGGCCCGTTCAATGACTTTTTTTGCCGCATTCTGGCTATCCCAGAAGCCCGTGGCCGTCATTTTATGTTCGAGGGCCGACAACTCTTCAGTGAGTTTCGGTAAGTCAAAGATACCTCCGGAGTTCGATCAGGCGGCCTTTAAGGCTTGCCACGTCGAACGCCTGGAGGTCGGTCAGGACAGACTTGCTATTTGTTTCCATGAGGCGCGCGCATTAAAACAGGCAGCAGCCAGATGCAAGGAGATGTTCGTTTTCAGGCCTCTGGATTGATGAACATGTAACCTGCACTTCTAACAGTGCGGATATAGCGCGGTTCGTGGGCATCATCCCCGAGTTTCTTGCGGAGGGCGGCAATGTGGACGTCAATGCTGCGATCAAAAATCTCATATTGTCGGTCACGCAGAGACTCAATCAAAGCCTCACGGGATTTGATGCGACCGCGGGATTTCATCAGCGAGGTGAGGATGTCAAACTCAACGGGGGTCAGCACCAGGGGCACTTCTTTTTGAGTGGCGACGCGGGCATCTAAATTCAGCCTAACCGAACCCACGACCATTTCTTTAGCCGGCGGCTCAGCAGGCAAAGATTGCGCCAGTGTGGATCGGCGAGTGACGGCACGGACTCGGGCGAGCAACTCCCGAGTCGAAAAGGTTTTGGGGAGATAATCGTCCGCGCCGATTTCCAGCCCGACGATGCGATCTGCCTCCTCACCACGAGCGGTGAGCATAAGGATCGGAACAGCAGATTTAGCGCGGATACGTTTCAGCACTTCAAAGCCATCACAACCGGGCAGCATCACATCGAGAATGATGGCGTGCCAGAGTGCAGAAAGCGCACGCTCTGCCCCCTCTGGGCCGGTGTGAACGAGTTCTACGAAGTAACCCAGCGGCGTGAGATAATCCCGAATCAGGCCAGCGAGCTTCCGATCATCGTCAATGATGAGGATATGTGTGAGGCCATCTTGAATACCTGATGAGTCGGAGGACATGGGATAGAGTGTTACTTCTTGTGCAGAAGTCGCAGGAGCGTTTTTTTACCGAGTTGCTGAAAGAGGGATAAAACCATTTAGCAGTATAGAGATAGGTCTGTCGATCTGGTTTTCTGAACCCGCAGATACCCCTGCAGCCATCTTTGCCTACATAGGCAACATGATGTCTGCAGGGATCTACGACTCAACCCAATGGCTCCGCAAGGTGCGCATGAGCGCAGATCTGGGATCTAAGCTATATTTCTGGGGCTGGCAGATGACCGTGGTGATATCAAACCACAGCGCGACATAGCAGTCACAAATTCTGCTCAAGATATGCCAAACACAGCGCGGCACAGAGTCGATACAGAGATTAACCTCTGGGACGCAATATCAACGCCCATGAAAACATATACCCACGTCGTGATTGCAATCGATTTTACGCCTTCCTGTCGCAATGCGCTGCGTCAGGCTGTCCGCTTAGCTTCTAAGTGGGAAGCGGCGCTCACGGCAGTCCATGTCATGGACGAATTTTTAGTTCATGAGTTAAAGCGGGCACTATCCACCGATCAGGCTACTATTCGTGAAGAATGGTTAGCCCGCCTTGCCCGATTTGTAGAAGAAACAGAGGCTGGGCCGGGACAAGTAAAGATGGAAGTGCGAGTGGGTTCAGCCGTTGCAGAACTGATGGAAGTTTGTCTTGTCGTGGGAGCCGACCTTCTCATCCTGGGCGCTCGTGGATCTCGAGAGGAGCCCAATCGAGTCGGCGCCATCGCCTCGAAATGCCTGCGTAAAGCTCCTATTGATGTGCTGCTGGTGCGCGAAGACGCGCACGGCCCCTTTAAGCACTTGGTAGCATGTGTGGACTTTTCAGATAACTCTAAAAAAGCGATTCAGATCGCTCTGAACATTGCCGATTTGGAAAAAGCCTCCCTAGACTGCATTCATGTTTATCAGTCAGCCATCTCTGTGTCCATGGAGTATGGTGGTTTTACAGGAGCCATGCCGACTTCCATTGATGCTCACACCCTAGATGTTTGGGAATCTGAATTGACCAACTTGGTGCGGCCTCTTCAAATCAACGCTCCCGCTGTTTCTGTAAAAACCAGCGTGATCGAACGGGTCAACATCCGTGAAGCTATGCTTGATCACGTCAAAGAATCTCACGCAGATCTCGTCGTGCTTGGCACACGAGGGAAGAGCGGCCTGCGTGAACTAATCATGGGGACGACAGCTGAGAGAATCGTAGCTTATGCGCCTTGTTCCGTCTTTGCTATTAAACCAGATCTATTAGAGTCTGTCTCTAAGTAGCTGCTAGATGATGTCCAAGATCTCCACACCACAGAGAGACCTGAACCTATGCAGCGATCAAGAGCCGCGCAGCAGCATCGGCAGCAGTCTTGACAGACACTCCCAAGACAGGAAACGTGCCCACTTAACCAAAATGAACTGCAGTTCCGACCATGACCTTTTAAACAGCCTCGTAGAGCACACGGGGATGTTGGTCATGGGTATTGATCTCACCGGAGGTATCCGCTGGATGAGCCGAGGACTTGAAGTCATGTGTGGTTACACTCAGGACGAAGTGATGGGGCGTGACTGGGTTCATTTACTCGTCCCATCAGAAGACCAGGCTGCCACTAAGATTGCCTGTCGTGACAGCAAAGGCAGAGACCGCACTCAGAGCCACGTAAAACCCATCCACTGTCGAGACGGAACATTTCGACAGATTGAGTGGTTTCATTCAGACATTCGGAACAGCGACGGCAACTACACAGGTATCCTTTGCGTGGGTCGTGACGTCACTGAGCTTCAACTGACACGAGATGCCTTAATTGCCTCGGAGCGCCGTAGCTGCACAGTCTTGGAAACGGCTGTCAATGCGATCATTACGATGAATGATGATCGCATCATTGAAACAGTGAACCAATCCGCGACTCGAATCTTTGGTTATACAAAGGAGGAGATGATCGGCCATAACATCAAGATGCTGATGCCTGAGCCTTATAAGCGCCAGCATGACGGTTATGTGAAGAACTACTTAGAGACAAGCGTCAAAAAAATCATCGGTATCGGTCGCGAAGTGGTTGGCCAGCGAAAGGACGGAACCATTTTCCCCATCGACCTATCTGTGGGAGAAGCCCACCTTCCTGATGGCCGCCGCGTTTTCACGGGCATCATCCGTGACCTAACGGACCGGAAACAATTGGAAGAAAAAATTCTGCATATCAGTGAAGAAGAACAGCACCGTATTGGCCAGGACATTCATGATGATCTTTGTCAGCAATTGGCAGCCATTGGTTGCCTAGCTAAGGTCGCCCACCAACAGCTCACCAAAGCAAAGCGTCCAGAGGCAGATAGCTTAGAGGAAATCGTTCAGTTAGTGACTCAAGCAAACGGAAGAGCACGTGAAATGTCACGGGGTCTCATGCCTGTCGTGCTCGACAGTGCAGGATTAATGGCTGCACTACGGGAATTGGCTCAGGGAACAGAGCGTATTTTCCGCGTGAGCTGCCCCTTCCGTTGTGAGCGCCCAGTGCAGGTCATGGACAATAAGATTGCCACGCAACTTTTCCGCATTGCTCAGGAAGCCGTGGCTAATGCGATCAAGCACAGCCATGCAGACCGGATTGAAATCAGTTTGAATCGTGATAACGAACAGCTCGTGCTCATCATTCGGGACAATGGAATCGGTATTCCAGACAACGTCACTGGGCGCCGCACGGGGATGGGCCTATTAACGATGAGTCATCGTGCCCGCATGGTTGGCGGCAGTTTGACCGCTACCTCAGATGAGTATGGCGGTACTCTTGTGCTTTGCAGCGTTCCTCTCCCACCTTCTAATCTAGCTTTTTTGTGAACAGCACCCGCATCCTTCTCATTGATGATCACCCCATCATGCGTCATGGACTGGCGCAGCTCTTGGGCGCTGAGGACGGTTTAACCATCTGTGGTGAAGCCGGCAGCGCCCGCGACGGCCTGGCGGCTGCGGATAACCTCAAGCCTGACCTTGTCATCATCGACCTTACCTTGCCTGACAAACATGGCCTAGAGCTGCTGAAAGACCTGCAAGCTCAGCATCCAGGACTACTCTGTCTTGTGCTATCGATGCATGATGAGGGTCTTTATGCCGAGCGCGCCTTGCGAGCTGGAGCCCGCGGTTACATTATGAAAGAAGCGGCAGCAGATCATCTGGTGACAGCCGTGCGTAAAATCCTCGCAGGAGGCCTTTATCTCAGTGAGACTGTAGCCTCAAAAATGATCGAACAACTCAGCGGAGTGCGCGGTAAAACCGGTGCCACTGGCATCGAAAACTTAACCGATCGTGAGCTGGAGGTTTTGGCCCTCATTGGTGAAGGAGTAGCGACAAAAAACATCGCCGATCGTCTCAGCATCAGTGCTCGCACTGTTGAGGCTCACCGAGCCCACATTAAAGAGAAACTCGATTTTAGTGATGGAGCCGCACTCGTAAAGTTTGCCGTTCAGTGGGTTGCAGGTAAATCCAACTCCGGCTAATGCGATGACATGAGTCTTAGCTTGAAGCCTCATTTGAAGCTTTCACCGAGCTTTTAAGTCGCTGATAAACTGGTCCTAAGAAGTGTTTTACCGAGAGATCGACGAAAGCACCGATCAGGATGCCGAGAATTGCCGCGATTCCGGCGCTTGTCAGCCAAGTCATAAAACTGGTTAAGCTTGGCATGAACTCAGCCACAGAAACTGCGGCGTGATGAATGGTTTCTTCAGGGCCATGAACCCCCATGTCATGCAGGCCATGGGTCAGAATGCCGCCGCCGACCCAGAGCATGGCAAGCATACCAATAAAACTCAGCGCTTTTAGAAAGAAGGGCATACCGGACACAATCGAGCGACCCAAGCAACGCAGGATCCCACTGCCTGAACCCGCTAAGTAAACGCCGAAGTCATCGGCCTTAACAATGAGGGCCACGACTCCGTAAACCAGGAAGGTCATGCCAAGGCCCACAACGCCCAAGACGAGGGCTTGCATCCACATGGGTGAAGTAGATACGGAAGCCAGAGTGATCGCCATGATTTCAGCCGAAAGAATGAAGTCCGTGCGGACAGCGCTGGCGATCCGTTCGTCCTCCAGTTCCTGGGCTGTTTGCGTGGCTGCCGGTGCCGCTTCTTCGTCGTGAGCGTGGCTGCCGGGATGGATCAGGTCCATGACTTTATGATAACCCTCCATGCATAGAAAGGCACCGCCTGCCATGAGCAGTGGCGTGATCACCCAGGGTGCCAGCCAACTGAGCAGCATGGCACCTGGCAGGAGCAGAAGGAGCTTATTTTTCAGTGAGCCTGCGGCGATTTGGCGAATGATGGGCAATTCACGATCAGCAGTGAGACCGACCACGTAACGCGGCGTCACTGCCGCATCATCGATCACAATGCCCGCCGCCTTGCTGCCTGCTTTTGCGGCCTGTGCTCCCGCGTCATCCAGAGACGCCGCCGCGATTTTGGTCAGCGCAGCTAGGTCGTCTAGGAGCGCAATGAGGCCGCTACTCATGGTAATTTTCCTTTCTCATCACTCAAGTTAGCGGCATCTGCTAAACAGAAAAGACAAAGAAGTTTGGGTAAATGATGATCAGAACTCATCAGGTGCATGATCTGCCATTCAACGGCGCTTAAACCACAGCCTGTTACGGTTTTCTCTTGTTCCATCTAGAATGATTTCTTCCTCTCCGTGGAAAAGAAAACGGCCTCAAGGTGAAAACCCTGAGGCCGCTTGAAAACAATCGAAATTCAGATTAACGGCGGCGGCGGGTGAAAAGTCCGATCAAACCGAGTCCGAAAAGGAGTGCACGGGAGGGTTCGGGGACGGCAGTTGTGAAATTTAAATTTGCTGCCTTAACACTATCATTGCCAGCGAAATTAGAAGATAAGTTTACGCTCGATCCGCTGGCTGGGAGAAGGAAAGCCGTAGGATTATGATACAAACCATAAGCAGTTCCCTCACCAGGAGTCGCAGCAAACCAAATAATGGCAAATTTGTCACTAGTTGTTACGTTTGCAATCAATCCATCAGTGCCATTAGGCGCTCCGACCGCTGAAGTTATAGAAGCAGTCTGAGTTCCTGTCTCTCCAGATCCTGCAGTTCCTGCAGCTGCATCCGCAGTGACAGGAAGAGAGGCCGGAGTGAAAAAATAATCGTCACTAATTGAGCTAACGCCTGAAGTCGTGGCTGAAATGAAGCCGGAAGTGGAATTGGTAAAACTATCATACGTAGTGTTTGCCAAAGAACTGTCAAATCCATCTCCAAGAGTATCGATCACCAAGCCCCAACGCAGACCATTGGTCGCAACTCCTGCAGCGTTTCCGAAGCCAGATAAACGACCCGAAGCTGAGCTGAAAATAATTGTGGTGGTAGCATACCCCGTGCCTGAAAGAGCGAGCAAGGTGAGTGCAGCCAAATTGATGAATCTCGATTTAAAAATCATAGTGTTTTGTAGGGTGTGAAGATAATAAATAGAAAACTACTGCAAGTAACTAGGTGTTTTAGACCAAACAACGGAGGTCGGTGTTGCTGTAGCAGCCTTTTGGAAAATATATCCAAATCCAGGCTTCAAGCTTTGAACATTAGGAGTAACATCTCCACCGTTGATCAGATCTTCCCAAGCAGTTCCAGTCCATGAGTAAATTTCGTCAGCCCCCTTGTTGATGCCGGAAACTGTATTATCGAAACCTTGAATGGTATCGCCAACCTGGACAGGGAAACCAAGAGCATTCGGGTTTGTTAATGTAGCGAGAGGCTCCGAAACGGGGCACATGTAGCCCACATAGTGATCTTGCGCTGTATTGGCTGCTTTAGTTGATAAACGGATCCTTGCAGTGGACATAGGAACTGATCCAACAAAAGTAGCAGTGTAGTTTGTTCCAGAGCTATTACGAGCCACGAGAGCGGATGCAAAGCGTAGAGGTGTATGGCTTCCATCACCACCGTTAATAAGATCTTCCCACGAATTCGACCCAGTGTGAGAATAAATTTCTGTAGCACCGAAGTTGATTCCCGTTTCGCCTAATTCAAAACCAGCAAGTTCAAAACCAACTGCAGGAGCTGCTGAAAATAGTGTAGCTGGAGTCCAGTAAGGCATAATATCAATTTGTTCGCCAGCAGCAATACCAGTCAAGCTGTCACCTGAGTCCAATTGAATGGTAATGGCAGTAGCCGTATTAGCGGTAATTTTTCCGATCATTCCTTCTTTTCCTCCAACATTCGATGCAATTTGCACTGCATATGTTTTTAATTGATCAGCTCCTAAATCAAGAGGCCCGTTGAAAACAAATTGATTCACTGACCAACCCGGCGTGCCTGATACTGTAATTTGATTACCCAAAATGGAAGCAACGGTTCCTTTAAACTCGGATGCACGATTCACAGGAACTGCGATGGTAGCATCTGAATTCGCTTTTACCGTCACCGAAACAAACCCAACGGGATCTGTTTCAACGGCTTGCGAAGCAGTGATGGAAAAGGCGAGGGCTGCAACAGTGCAGATGATTTTTGGCGTTTTCATGAATTTGAAAGTTTAAGTGATCATTGTTTAATAACCCGAATTTCGAGCATAGTTACTGAAATTGTGTGACATTGTCGATATTTTATCAAAAAAAGCAAAAATAATTTGGACCTGCGGAATTCGAATGAATGAGTTTGTATGACCTACTGGATCGAACGTTTTCAGGAAATCGGCTACCGCTCCTTCTTCTGCAGGCAACTTTGACGTTTTGCAGACCGTTCCTTTTCATCGGTTCTAGCGGTCTTCGATACGCTGCGCTTAGCGGACCCAGTCTCGTTATCTGAGGGGCTGCCCCCGCTGACTTGCACTGGTTACCTCCCGACCCATATCCGGCGGGCCATGGCGCAACTCAACGATCTTGCATTTTTGAATCTAGGTTCACCGCTTCTCATCCACCGCCTTGGCGGCCTTACCAAAGCGTAGGACGTAGCCGAGAAGGGCTTTCATTCGGCCTGCTTGAGTAAAGCGGCCAGTGATACGCCATTTATCACTAAGGTCATAGGTGGCCTGAACGGCATCGCTACTTCGGTCTCCACCAGAGGGATTGACGCTCATGTGTAGACGTGGCGGTTCTTCGCGAACGGTTTTCGTTTGGTTAAACGTCTTGCGATACAGTTCACTGATGAAAAGTAGGGCAGCACGGCTAGCAGCTTCTGAGGCTAGATCACTAGCACTGCCATTTAACGTGGTTCCAGTGGCGATGAGAGTGACGATGTCGGGCTCACTCATGGGGGGAGAGCTAACGAAGCGGGTCTTCGGATTGGTTGAGCGGCCATAGACATAAAGGGTGATGTCGTTGTTACCGATGCGGGACTCTCCTCGAATGTCCAGAGATGGGTCAAAGGGCGTCTGCGGCTTCATTGTGACGACGCCCTTGGTGATTTTGACGAGGCTGAAGGGTAGCTTCAAAAGCAGACGATCCATGTTGGCTTTACCGGTCAATTGTGGAGAGACCCCTGTTCCGCTGAGAAGAAGGTCTGCGGAGATAGCTCCGTTTGCCAAATTTCCAGAAATAAGCAAGGGGTCGCGGGTCTTTACACGCAGATCAAAGGTCCAGTCCTTCAGGGCCGTTGGAAGAACTAGCTTAGCCTCACTGCGCTGAGTGTTTTCTGGCACGGGAGGCACATCGGCAGGCAACTTCAACACAGGCATGAGATCAATCTCTTTAAAGACGCGACCGCGAACGGCCTCGATCAGACCAGCCACACGCGCGGCGGCAAGAGAACCGACACAGGTAAGGTCAGCATTGGCACGCAAAGAGGTCGTAGGATCACGAAAAACGAGCGCTTCACGGGCCTGAATGTTCAGATTCAAAACCGGGTTTTTTGTGTCAGCCGCATCGACACTGCCACCGATTTTCACGCGTCCACCAGCCATGAGGAGTGAAAGGTCTTCGATGGTGAGCTTCCGGTCACTGACTCGCAACCGAACGCGCACATCGCGGACAGAAGGCATATCCGCTTTGAACCAGGAGACTTCTTTGGCATCCAGATCAACAGCCGCCTGAATGAGCGGTTTGGACACAGTGCCAGTCACATCAGCATTCAGCTTCAATTTGACAGGCAGATTTTGGATCATGTCTGGCGCATATTCGCGGAGAAAGCCCAGATCACTTTCTGCCATGCGGACAGCAATTTTAAGAGCGATGTCGTTGATCAAGGCAGGCTTTTTCAGCACGGCATCGACATCGAGAGGCATGGTGACATTCACTGTTAGAGGTTGCAAAGGTGGCTGGGTCCATTTGATGAGGGACTTCATCTGATCACCACGCAGGGTGGCATCGAGATCGAGAGTAGCAGGTGTAAAGGCCTTTGGCCCCTTGGGCACTTGGACGTCTCGAAGATTGATTTTGACGACGCCATCCAGCGTTTCTAGACGGCCTTTGATGGCAATGTCGGCATTAAAGATTCCAGACGGGATGTCCTTGATGCCTACGGCAGCCAGCACTTCATTCAGGCGCAGATCTTTGGCCTTCATGACGACATCGACAGGAACGCTATCCAGCTTAGATGCCTGCATGATATCCAAAGGTGCACTGGCATGACCTTCCATCAGCAGAATGTCTTTTTGCCACACTCGCATTTGGGAGAGATTGGCCGATTTATCATCGACGACTCCTTTCATCGCGAGCTTCCAGAGGCCAAGTTTGGCCTCAATAGATTTCAACTCGGCACGAGTTCCAGCAAAGGCTGCCTCAAGCTTTAAGTCAGCGGGCTCTGGTAGATTGGCGGGATGGACCTTAGCCGCCGTCACATTGGCTTTACCTTCACACTGCCAGGGTTGAATCTGACCTGCCGCATTGAGGTTGCTGAAAAGGCTGCCGGACTTCAGCTGCGGCGCAGCAAAGCTGGCCAGGAGCGCATTTAACTTCACTAAAGTGGGCATGGAAATGCTGCCCTGAGTCGAAAACGCAAAGGGCGGCTTCATGGCCACATCAGCGCTGAGTTCCAGATGATTTTCATCATCAAAGCGGATGGAACAGGGCTTTACCTGAGCCTTGCCACCCTGTGTGTGCGCTTCTAGAGAAAGACTGGGGAGCTGGCTTTCGCCGAACTGGCCTTTTTGCACCTGTAAATGGAGATCGGCAAGCAGACCTTCATAATGGCCTGCGCTGAGATCCTTCATTTTGAAATCAGCCTTGCCGGCTAAGTCGATCATGCCGGAGATCGTCTTATCTAGAGCTTTTAGGCCTATGGTTTTAAAAAGCTCCGTGGGCTCACTAAGGCTGAATTTCCACTCGGCTTTCACGGGCATGGCATCATCGATTAGCAGGGTTGCTTTGACGGCAAGCTGATTGCCAGTGCCGAGCTCTAAGCCTGGAATTTCAAAGCGAGCTTCTTTGCCATTGAGCGAAAATTGCGTGGCCAACTTCGGCAGGCGATATTCTTGAAAGCTAAGTGTCTCGCCATTCAGCGTGCCTGAGAGCTCACTCGGTGTAGAACCCGCACCTTTAGCTTTGGCTTGAAATAAAATGTTGCCGCTTGCTGGTGGCGGAGTTTCGAGCAATTGCGTGAGATCACAGATCTTGGCTTTCATGACAGCGCTCCAGGCCGTTTTCTGCCATTCTTCGATCTTCTGCGGCAACTTTGCGTCTGCTGTGAACTCGATCAAATTACTGCCGCTGATGAAGCGCAGCATGTGGACTTTAGCGGCGGAATCAGCGATATCGGCATCAAATTCCACTTTGTCGATCTTCACACCTGCGGCACGGATATTGGCAGCAGCGAACTGCGTTTGAACTTTCATGAGAGGTGGCGTGAGTGGATCGCCTTCGAGGTGGAGATTCAGGGTGCCGTGTTCAAAAAGCACCTCTTCGGGCAAGCCAAGCGTCTGTAACTCAAGCGAGCTCAGATCGCTGATTTGAGTATCGACTTTCACTTTCAAATTAGACCCAAAAGCATCTGTTACGGTGCCATCGATGGCGATTCTGGCCTCTCCTAAATGCGCTAAAATGCGGGTCCCAAGCGTTCCGGATTCGAAGTCTTTTAGATCTAGGAGCAGCTCATCCAAGACGATGTCTGTCGGCAATGAGAAGCCTTTAATCACCAGCGACCGCGGCTTCCACGCCACCTGAGCTTTGAGGTTGTCTAGCCTCAATCCATCCGGCTGCACGCTTAGAGAGCGACATTCAAAGACACCGGGCATCCCCGCTCCCACTTGCAATGTGAGACCTTGAATCATGACCTTTTTACCATCGGCCAGTGTCACGTTGGCGTTGATGTTTTTAAGATCGATAAAACCTGGCCAAACCAAGGGTGGTGCTTTGCCTGTGGCAGCGCTTTTGACCACTTCTTTGGCTGGGCTATCTGAAGCAGGTAAATGCCGCAGATCCAGATCTGCCTCGAGGTCATGAATGGTAACTCCTTTGACGATGTGCTCCAGCACTGCGCTAGGATCGTAGCTGAGAGCCAGCTTCCCGATTGTGGCCTTGGGTAACCAATGGGCTATACCGCCACCCGCTTTGAGGTCGGTGATTTCCAGATCTTCCCAGAGCGAGCCATTGACCACCCAGGTCAGCGACAATCCCTGAGTGGCGGCCCCCTGTGGACCTGCCCAACGGACGAGCGCCAGGATCAGGGGCCGATGAAACACGACCAGTCCAATCAAGAGCAAAAGAGAGCCGATGAAGAGTCTCTTCAGCCAATGGCGAAAATGGCTCTGAGGCTTCACTGATTTTATTTCTTCGGTCACTGCTCCTTCCATGCGCGCAAACTGGGCAGCTGGCAAGCAGCGACAGGATTGGCTACAATTTACCAAGACAAGCCAGAACTCACAGGATAGCCTACCGATCATGAGTGCCACCCTCACCCTCATCGCTGCCGTATCTGCGGATGGCTATATTACTAGAGGCAGTGGTGTGCCTTGGGATCTGCCCGCGGATCGCGCGCACTTCCGCCAATACACTCGGGAAAAGTGGCTGCTTTTGGGACGGCGCACTTATGAGGAAATGCTAGGGTGGTTTCAGCCGGGCCATCATCCACTGGTGCTGACGCATAAGCCGAAGTTAATCGTACCAAATGGAAAGGCTGTCTCATCCGTGCCTGAGGCGCTGCGCTTGGCAGATTGCCAACGAGAACTTGTCTGCTGCGGCGGGGCTGAGATTTATCAAGCAGCCATCAGCCATGCGCATCGACTCGTCATCACTGAGGTGCATGAGATTCTAGGCCATGGGCTAGCGTTCCCTAAAATCTCCAAAAGCGATTGGGAGCCTGTTTCTAAGAGGTCTCAGGCCATGGATGATGATCATGCCTTCTCTTTCGAAATCGTGACCTATCAGCGCATCCAGCGACTGGATTTGGCAGCTTAGGCTACCTCAACGGCGTTACACCCCACAGCTTCAGCGCGCAAGGCGGTGATGAAATCCTCTTCTGCTCTCACTCTGGCTAAGGCGATGCCGTGTTTGGCGGCGGCGTTTTTCCAGAGATCAAAATGACGAATATAGGCGCGGGAGTAGCTCTGCAAAATGTCTGACTCCACGCGGAGTTCATGCAGTTGCCGCGTCTCTGCATCCATGAACTCATAGTTCCCATCCCAAGTGGGTGCGGACTCCTGTACCGCATGGGGCACAAAAACTATGCCACGACCATTGCCTGAGCCTAGCGTGGCCAACAGGGACTCGGGCTCTGCGGGGAAGAGTAGATCACTGATGAAGACGCGCATGGCTCCGGCACGCAGCGGCAGTCGGACCAATGAGGGAGCCTCGACACTAGCTTTCATAGATTGTATTAGCTGTGACCAGCGACCTGCCACAACAGCCTCTGTTTCCAACGTTAGATGGGCATGACCACGCACGGCATAGCAACGCAGAGTCGCCCCCGTTTGCAGAGCAGCCTCTACCACAAAGGCCAGCAGTTCCTGCGTACGCTGTTCTTTGGCAGGATAGGCAAACATGGATTCTGAAGCATCAAGAATCACGTCCACCAGCGGCCGCACTTCTTCACGATACTGCTTCATCGTGTAGGTGCCGGTGCGCGCATAAGCCTGCCAATTGATCTGGCGCGGATCATCTCCTGGCAGGTAAACACGATGATCCTGAAAATCAAGACTGCTACCCACGCCCGCGCCCGCAAACTCACCCGCATGCCCACGCCAAAGCTGCTGCCGAAATGGCAATTTCAAAATCCGAGACCACTCCCGAGCACGCAACTGAATGGCTTGAAGATGTTCAGGCGAGCTCGGCATCAGTGGTCGGAGGGGTGGAGTCGGAAGATATGACCCAAGCATGGAGGCGATTGATCTCACGAATGGCTAAAAACGTAGCAGCAATGAAAAAGCATGGCCTTAGACCTTGGCGCATTTCTTTGACCACCCTCGGGCTGAGGTGGTCACTGAAATTCAGGAGTTGCGGCAACTGGGCGCTCATGCAGACATGCGTTGAGCCTGTTGACGCATTGGCCTCAGTTTCCTCCAGGCATGGGCTGAAATCAGCGCCATGAGGACCGGCCATGCGCTAGCAAAAAGCATGGCGTTACGTAAAAACACATCCCTCTCAGGTCCCGCAGAAATCTGCGCCGCACCGATCATGGCCGAAGGCGGTAGCAGAGCCAAAAACGCTGGCTGAGTATCCATCGACTTTGCCATAAGAACGCCAATACCGCTGAACATGCCGATTAGTAAATACATCAAGGCAAAGGTGCCCAGAAAGATCGGCAATAAATCCTCAGCACGTCGGGTCGATGGAAAGAGCTGAATCACAGAAGTCATCATCCAGACAGTGCAGCAAGCCAAGAAGTAATCAGGAAGATCAGCAGCACCAGCACGCAGGTAGAAACAAAGACCAACAATCGCGGACATGACAACGGTGAGCAAAAAACCGCTGGCCCAGCCTGGACTGAAACACCAGAGCAGCTGACCTAAAGAGCCACGCTTGTAGAAAGGCACATAAACAGAAGGCACCTCATTAAGCTGCTCGGTCATGACATCCATGGTCAGGAAAACGAGGACTGCCATAGCGGCGGAGACCCAGGCTATTTCACGCATCAGAAGAGAGATGGCTAGAAGCAGGAGGATCGTCAGCACATGAATCATGCGCTTTTGCCAGGCCAAAGGAGACGCTGGAGGAGAGACACGGGAAGCAGCGAGACTCAAAAAAGCATAAATGCACCACAGTGCAGCTAGCAACGAGACGCAGAGGATCACCCACCACTTATCTGTTCCAAAAGAGCTGCTGAGACTGGGGCCACCACTGCTAGAGGCAACCAACATACCGATGAATCCAAAACCACCAAACATGACTGGCACGATGATGATGATGATTCTTAGCCAGGTCTGCTTGATGGTGGAAAGCATGACTAACAGCGCGGCGAAAACAATGCCAGCAAGCCACTTTAATCCCAGCATGTTTAACTCCAACATCAGATCCAGCCCACCAAACACATACCTTGCCACGACGTAGGGCATAAGACTGAAAGCGATGAGCAGTGACTGCAAAGCCACACTGGCCCACTTCCCAAACACGATGCGGCTACACGTCAGCCGGGTCAGCATGAGCATGTCCAGCGTATTCATCTTCACCTCTTCCGCCAGAGCATTGGTGACACGGAATGGCATGATGAAACACAGCACCAGCGTGGCCAGGCCGTCCAGCATCCAACGGGTGTCATCGCTATTCTCAGCGGATCCTGTGACAAGTGTGATCAAAATTAACATCACATGCATGAGCAGCATCGTGCTACCAAAAGCACGCGTGCGCAGGCCCTGACGCAGCTCCTTCACCACCATCGGGGACAAACGATCTGGAAAATCACGGAGAGGCGTCAGGGCGTTCGTCATGCAGGAGACTATGAATGCGCTAGCAGTGGGGTGAGTGGCAATGCATTTCTCAGGTTGAAACCTGATTCTTCAAGCTTCACCTATGGGGTCATGAAGCAACCTGGCTTCCAAGCCTCTGAACCCAAGCCCCTCGAAGCACCGCGCACCCGCAGTGCCCGTGGCTACCATCGCCCTGGAAGATTGCTACATGTGGTGCTCCTGCTAAAACTAGCCTTTTTTGCGACACTTGCCTTTCTCATCGGCGCTGCAGGACTGATGCTAACGGAGAAACCCCTCTGGGGCTGGCTGGCTCTGGGCGGCCTGGGGACTTTCACGCTTTGCCGGGTGGCGGTCTTTGTTTTATCCAAAACTCTCACCTGCCCACTCTGCCATGGCACGATCATGCATGAGAAGCGCTGCCGTAAACATGCCAATGCTTTCCGCATCTGGCCACTCAGCTATCGAGCCTCAGCCGTGATCTCGATCCTTTTTACAGCTAGCTTCCGATGCATGTATTGTGGCACTCCCTGGAGATTGCAAAGAACTTCACGCCACTGATAAGCAGACTTGCCATGAGGGCAGGCGTAGCGTCTCTTGAACTCACTTCATGAGCTTACAGCAGTTTCTCTTCCTCGCCGCCGCCGTCGTCTTCGCGGTAGCGTGCCGCACTTTCGAGAACCGCTATGTTCACAAACTAGGCTGGTTATCCCTGTTGGGCGCTTCTTATCTAGGCGGTTACTTCCTCACCAGCAGTCATGCCGCAGGAGCTGGCAGCATCGCCCTGTGGTTCATGCTGCCCTGGGTCGAGATCGTAGGCCGCGTGCGAAAGCTACGCTTCCCGATGAAGAGCGAGGTCAAACACCGCTTCCCACCCTCGCGCGAGCTTTTTCCGGATCTAGAAGAACTCAGCAGCGAAATCGAAATGGAAGGTTTTGAGAAAACGGACGATACCGGCTGGAAGTGGAGTGAGACCCAGCACTTCATGCGTCTATTTTATCATCCAGAGCTACGCACCCAGGCCGCAATCGCCTTAGCGCAGCAGGAAGAGTATGCCTTTAGCTACGTCAGCCTGACCTCACGCACCGATCGTGGCATCATCTACACGACGACAAATTATCCCTTTCCACCAACGATGCACTTCTCACCGAGCCATCGCATGAACCGCTACACCTATGCAGACAGCATGGAAGATCTCATGGCAGAGCACGCCGAGTTTCTGAAAAGCCAAGGTTTAGAAGTCACCGACCTGAGCGCTCTCGAATCCGAGCAACTATCGACTTTTATTGAGCAGGACATGAATGACCAGATCCATTACAACATCAGTGTCGGACTCATCGAGATGGCTGGGAATAGCGAGTTTCGTTACTCTTGGCGCGGTTGCTTTTACCTATGGTTCGAAGTGGTGAAGGATATGGTGAAAGTGTGAGCTTTCCTTGACCTGCGCGGAAGCCTTGCCACATCGGATAGATGCCCCGAATCGATGGCCGTAGTGCCGACCAACTTCGTCCGGTCGAGTTTGTTCTCGACGTCGCCCCCCATGCCACCGCTTCCGTGCTGATCGCCTTTGGCAATACGCGCGTGATTTGTGCTGCCACCATTCAAGAAGAAGTGCCTCGCTGGATGAAAGCCCAAGGCGTGCAGGGCGGCTGGCTCACCGCTGAGTATTCCATGCTGCCCTATTCCACCCTGGACCGTAAAGAACGCGACAGCAACCGTGGCAGACCCGATGGCCGCAGCATCGAGATCCAACGTCTCATTGGCCGCAGCTTGCGCGCTGTCGTGGACCTCAAAAAGCTCGGCTCACGCACCTTGAACATCGACTGCGACGTCCTTCAGGCGGATGGCGGCACCCGTACCGCTTCCATCACAGGTGCCTGTGTTGCCGCCGCGATAGCCTTCAATCGCCTGCTAGAAAAAGGCAAGATCACGCAACAACCACTGAAAAAGAAAGTCGGAGCGATCAGCGTCGGCCTCTGGAAGGACGAAGCACTGCTCGACCTCTGCTATGAAGAAGACGCCAAAGCCGATGTCGATTGCAACATAGTCCTCACCGAAGATGGCGACTTTGTCGAAATCCAGGGCAGCGGCGAAGAGGCCACCTTTACCCAGCCCCAGCTTGATGCCATGCTCCTCCACGGCCGCAAAGGCGTGAAGGAACTCTGCGCCCTCCAGCAGCAGATCATCGACAGCGCCATGAAACCGGCAGGCGAGACAGATTTGAAGAAACTGGCAGATTTCTTTGGGAAGAAATAGCCAAGAGTTGAAAATCACGTTGCGATGCCAGTCCGACCTTTCAACTCACCTATGCGATAGCTGCGTACCTTAGCCATCCGCAGACCACGCTAGGCACCGATGAAGTCGCCGACCTTGATCGACTCCACAAAAGTCGTTTCGTAGGTTAAACCAGAAGCCGCACTTCCTGAAAGCTCCCGCTCACATCCTCTTTGATCTCACGCACGAAAACACCAGCCTCCTTGAGACAGGAGACATCTCAGCGCAAGAAATCCACGGTTTATGGGTTAAATCTCTCCACTCATGCTGACCGACTCTACACGCCTCCGCGACTTTCCTTCTCTTTCTGGCATCGCTTATTTGAACACAGCTGCGGAGAGCATCCCGCCTCTAGCGGTGAAAGAGGCGCTGGAGAGTTATTGGGCAGATAAGTCTCTCGGAATGCGTGGACGTGAGGGGCATTTCGCTGCAGTGGAAAACTGTCGGGAAATTAGCGCAAAAATGCTGGGGCTCACTACGGATGAGGTGTCGTTTTGCTCATGCAGTTCAGAGGCCTATAACCTGCTCGCCTCGGCATTGCATCTCGACGACAAAGATGAAATCGTGGTCACGGATCTCGACTTTCCGGCAGGAGTCACGGCATGGATGCGCGCCATGAATCCACCAATATCACAACTTTGGAGATCCGTGTGTGGCGAGCTGAATGTGGCCGACCTCATCCCGCTGCTAAATGAGAAAACCAAGCTCGTGCAACTGTCCCTCATCAGCTTTTACAATGGGCATCGCATCAACTGGCAGCCGATCCATGATGCCGTGCGGCAACATGCGCCAAATGCACTCATCTCTGTGGATATCACGCAGGCTTTTGGTCGGGTAGTCTTGGATTGCGAAGGTGCAGACATCGTCATCAGCAGCACGCACAAATGGACGCTGGGTGTGCATGGCGGCTGTGTCATCGGTATTCCAAAACGAAATGCGCAGCGCCTAACGACTTACGCGGGCGGCTGGTATCACTTGAGCAATGCCTTTGATGCCGACCGCTTTGAGCGCGCGGTGACAAAGACAGGTGCATTGAGTTTCTCAGTCGGCATGCCCAGCTTTGCTGCCCTCTATGCCTTAAACGCGGCACTACGCTATGTCGATGGCGTAGGTGTGGCGGCCATCTCAGCTCATGCTGACCCTCTAGTCAAAGAATTGTATGAGAGCCTGATAGCCCTGAATTTTCAGCCACTTTGTCCGCTTCATCACGATCGTCCTACGGGCATCCTTTCCTTCAAACATCAGCGAAGTGTAGAAATTCATGCTGCCCTAGAAAAGGCTGAGATTCACGTCATGCATAATGCTGGCAGGATCCGCTTAGCCGTGCATGGCTACAATACTGTGGGTGATCTGCATCGAGCTTTGGCAGTATTAAAGTCGGCTATTTTTTGAACACTACCGCAGATTTCGGGCTCCTAATCGGCTCGACTGAATGAGTGTCAGCAATCGTTCAGACGAACAGTCCACCCGTTACAATTTAAAATTGCCAGACAGCATTGAAGACTGGTAGATTGCAGACCCCTCTTTTGGCATGCCTCTCCCCCGCACCAGTTCTCTACAAATGCTCTTGCCTGGACTTTTCCTCGCAATGATCGGACTGGTTATGGGGCAATCTTTGCCTAAAGTCAGTGCGACTGGAGCCGCCGCCAGCAGTCAAGGCAGCTCTGGATTAGTCATCCCACGAGTCAACTCGCCCACCATGCCGCGGCTTGGATACGCCAGGTATCCCTGGAAGACAGATATCGTCGCCACTGTCTTTTGGGTCGGCGAGCAGCCAACCGAAAACAATCCCACGCCGAATAGCAAGAGTTCCTGGGATACCGAGTGGGAAAAAAACTTTGGCGGCTATGACGATCCTGATCCAAACAAACGTGGCCCGAATTACTGCCCACGCGGATTCACACCCGGGCTCAATCCTTTCTACATTGCCCTACCATATAACGACTGCCTCGACTACAATTCACACAAGTCAGAGGCCTCAAAGGTCATCCCTTGGTTCAAAGAAAAGTATGTTCGTGGCGGCAAAAGTGTGGTCCATGGCACTTGGCTAGCCATCCGGTATGGCAACCGCGTCTGCTATGCCCAGTGGGAAGACTGTGGCCCCTTTGTCACGGATGATCATGCGTATGTGTTTGGCAATGCACGACCTAAAAACACGAGTAACAAAGGTGCCGGTTTAGACATCTCTCCAGCTGTGCGTGACTACCTAGGCATGTCCAGCAGCGGCAAATGTGACTGGCGTTTTGTGGACGTCAGTGAAGTGCCCCAAGGACCCTGGCGCAGTCTGGGTGCCAATAACCACTTCGTCCGCAGTCAGCAGCAGCAAAAAGCCAATGATGCCAGTTCGACCGCCGCACGGATCGCCGAACTGAAGCGCATGAGGGATGAATACTTCAAGCAGAACGGCAACGCAGCGTATCAGAATCGCTAGCACTCTGAATGCAATCAATGCACGGTTCCGCCGCGCACATGAATCATCTCCCGCGCCTGCTCCACCGGCACATGTCGCGGTTTCACCGTCACTTGTGATGGCGGCTGGGCCCAGCGAATGCCATTGGCGATCACCCGCTGCACATCGGCGTGATGGTAAATCGGATACACCTCATGCCCTGGGCTGAAGTAAAAGATGCGACCACTACCGCGAGTCCACGTCGCCCCGCTACGGAAGACCTCGCCACCCTGGAACCAGGACACAAAAATAAGCTCCTCCGGCGTCGGAATGCCAAACGGCTCGCCATACATCTCCGACTGCTCGATCTCGATGCAGTCACCGATGCCAGCCGCGATGGGATGGCTCGGATTCACCACCCAAACACGTTCCCGCTCGCCCGCCTCACGCCAGCTCAGCGCACAGCTCGTGCCCATGAGCCTCTTGAAGACCTTTAAAAAATGGCCTGAATGCAACACGATCAGCCCTATGCCCGCCAGCACCCGCTGCTGCACTCGCGTCACGGTTTCATCCAGCACCTGATCATGCGCCGCATGGCCCCACTACAGCAACACGTCGGTTTCATCAAGAACGGCCTGTGACAGGCCCTGCTCAGGTTCATCCAGCGTCGCCGTGCGGATGATGAAATCCGCATTCACCCCCAAAGCCTCCGCCAACGCTCCATGAATGCCATTGGGATAAATAGCAGCGACGGCAGGATTCTGACGCTCATGAACAAATTCGTTCCAGATGGTGACGCGGATAGATGTGGGCATGGGTGGCATTCAAACGTGCGCCATAAAGCGATCAAACGGGTATTTGCCTTTCCGCACCACGATCTGCCTCACGAGCCGGAAGCTCGAAAGACATTAGCCGGTGGTGAAACCACCGGAACATGCCGCGCAAACGCGCCGCGCCATGAAAGGACGCAGGAAGCCCACGTCATCACAAAAACCGCTCCTCATAGGCCACCATCCCGCGCTGCAACATCGCCACATATTCCTCCTGAAAGGTCTTCACGCGATGATGCTCCTCTTGGTTGAAGACATACGCTCTTACCGCCTCCAAATCGGGCGCGGCAAAGGTGAACGCCCCATAACCCTCCTGCCACGCAAAGCCAGCCAGTCGCAGTTCCTCGTGAATCCAGCGCGAGGACTCGCTCTTCACTTCCCGCATCACATCCGCCAGACAATGCGTCGCCCTCAGCCCGGCGGCGATGTGGATGTGATCGCCCGTTCCACCCACAGCATGCGCCACGCCTTCCATATTTCGGATAATGCCGCCGATGTATTCGTGAACGCGCTGCCGATGCGTCGGCGAGAGCCAGAGTTCCCGGTTTTTCGTGCTGAACACGAGATGGTAATGCAACGAGAGATGCGTTGAGGGCATGCTGGATGGTTTCAGATCGGGTGACGAGGCGCAACGATGAATTTGGCCCTACATCGGAAATTAAGCCCCATGCCGTAGGCATGCATAAACGCCAACACAACCATTTGGCATCGTGCCGGAGGCACGCAAGAAATTAGCCGGTGGTGACACCACCGGAACAGCACACCCACCACCCCAATCCGCTCCGCGCCCAGAAAGGGCGCGAGAAGGGCACGCGGGGTCTGGTGGGCAATATCGCCATGGAACATTCGGACGCTTCTCGCGCCCCTGCCGGGGCGCATCCCGAATCGGGGACGGTGGGGCGGTCCGATTCCGGTGGTTCCCGGTTGCTCCGCGACCTTCGCCACCGGCTAATCTCTTTCAAGCCTCCGGCTCGAGAGGTGAATTTCAACTGGACGTGCGTTCCGAGAAACCTCTATGCTCTGTTTATGAAATTGGCCACCATGAAACCTTTTTTCCGAGTCGTTGCCATCATGGCGATACTCGCGATCGCAACCCTGATTGGACTTGCTTCATGGCGCGTCGCCACAAGACCAACCGCAATTGGATTGTCCGAAAAACAACTTCGGTCACAGATAACAAAAGAAATGCCCCGCCGTGCGGTACTGGAATTACTGGGACCACCCCATAGTGAATCGAAGCTAGATGACTGGTATTACATTAACTCCTACCTCTCACGCGAGGCCAGACATCATTCGAAGACGCCCTCCACTTTCCACATTTTCTTCAAAAAAGAGAAAGTCGATTCTGTCTTGTCCGCCTACGACTACTGAGCCTTAATGCTTCACCGAGCATCCCGGACCCACCGTCTGGAAGAAGTCATTCCCCTTGTCATCAATCAAGATGAACGCTGGGAAGTCCTCCACCTCGATCTTCCAGATGGCTTCCATGCCGAGTTCGGGGAACTCGACGACTTCGACCTTCTTGATGTTTTCCTTCGCTAGGATGGCGGCGGGACCGCCGATGCTGCCGAGGTAGAAGCCGCCGTGCTTTTTGCAGGCGTCGGTGACTTGTTGGCCGCGATTGCCTTTGGCGATCATGATCATGCTGCCGCCGTGGCTTTGGAAGAGATCGACGTAGCTGTCCATGCGACCGGCGGTGGTAGGTCCAAAACTGCCGCTGGGCATGCCGGCCGGGGTTTTGGCGGGGCCGGCGTAATAGACGGGATGATTTTTGAAGTAATCGGGCAGCGGATTGCCGGCATCAAGCATCTCTTTGAGCTTCGCATGCGCGATGTCGCGGGCGACGATGATTGGGCCGTTGATGAGGAGGCGCGTGGTGGTGGGATACTTGCTGAGCTCGGCGCGGATCTCGGCCATGGGGCGGTTCGTGTCGATGCGCACGGCGTTGGTGTCTTTGCGGTGGCGCAGTTCCTCGGGGATGTATTGCAGCGGGTTTGTCTCGAGCTTCTCGATGAAAACGCCGTCACGCGTGATCTTACCCTTTGCCTGGCGATCGGCGGAGCACGAAACGCCGATGCCGATGGGCA
>Ga0164294_10001149_pt1 | contig 24885 bp, 25 predicted proteins | sample GEODES005metaG_FD_111479 | JGI IMG/M metagenome (GOLD analysis project Ga0164294, IMG submission 111479) | Oligotrophic lake water microbial communities from Sparkling Lake, Wisconsin, USA - GEODES005 metaG | ecosystem: Environmental > Aquatic > Freshwater > Lake | place: USA: Sparkling Lake...
CCCCAACTCCAATGGACCCCCGAAACGGCAAAGGCCGGATCGGCCACCACCTGGGCCAGGCGCTCACCGGCCAGGGCCTGGCTGACGTAACCGCCGGTGATATTCTTCTGGAACCAGGGAAAAATGGTCTGAAAGGCCCGCGGCGTATTGCGAAAGAGGGGGGTATCGGCCACGCAGCCCGGATAGAGCGAACTGAACACGATGCCGGTGGAGCCATGCAGGCGCCGATGCAGCTCCTGGCTGGTGATCATGTTGCAGAGCTTGCTGTCCTTGTAGGCCTTGCCAGGCTTAAAAGCCTTGCCACTGGCCATGGCGATGGGCGCCTTGAAACCGGCCTTGAACCCGGCGAGATCGCCGAGATCGGCCGGAGCCGGGATGGGAATCTTGCCGCCCAATTCCTTGGAATTGGCGGTGACGGTGCCCATGATCACCACCCGCCGCGAGGGGTGGGTCGAGCGTTTGAGATCCTCAAGCAACAACTGGATCAACAGGAAATGGCCCAGATGGTTGGTGGCCATCGAGATTTCATAGCCCTGCGGCGACCATTCGGGTTGCTTCAGGCGCGGCTTGTAGACGGCGGCATTAATCACCAAGGCATCAAGGGACAGGCCCAGGGAGGCCACCAGGGTTTCCACCCCCACGCGCACGCTCTCAAGATCGCCCAGGTCGATGCGGAGGTGGTGCACCCGGGCCGAATCAATGCCCAGGGAGTGGGCGGCAGCTGCTGCCCGCACCGGGTCCCGATTGGCCGTCACCACCATCCAGCCCCGATCCACCAGAGACTTCAAGGCGTTGAGACCCACCCCCGAGGTGGTCCCCGTGATCAGAACGGTGCCGGGCTGGCCGCTGGCGGGATCCCCCAGGGGCATGGCTGACTGTTCAGGGGCGGACGAGTCAGGGGCGGACGGTTGGGCGGACACGATGGAGCCTGGGTCTGAACGCGAACCAACCTAGGGATGGACCAAGGCTTTGATGGCTTTCACCGCGGGGGGCTCAACAGTTGGCAACCCATTGGAGTGTTCCCAGACAATCCTGAGCCGATCGGGGGCAATCCATTGATCCTGCTCGCGGATCAGGCGCTGTTCACCGCCGGTGGCAAAGAGACGGTCAAAACGGTCTTCGGCCTTGTTGAGCTTGGCCTGCTCAATCGCCAAGATTGCCGTAATTTCGCCATTACGATCGAGCCGTTCCTGGTAAGCCCCAGCCAGGCGCACCAAACTCACCGCCGCCACCAAGGACAAGCCCACCTTGATGCTCAAGCCAATGGCACTGCAAATTTTTTCCTGCTGGTCGCTGGAGGGATAAACCAAAGGCAAGACGCCATTGGCCGCACCAACCGGACCATGACCGGATGCTCCTAGGGACGGTTGGCCGCCGCCCAGGCTGGGGAGGGCAAACAGCTTGGCAAAAGTTCCGTCTCGTTTGGGACGATCAGCGCCGGCTTCAGCGTCACCCCCCTGCTGGCTGCCGTCCTGACGCCGAGGCCGGGAGGGCCGGGGGCTGGAATCCTGGGAACCGGCCTGCCTCAGACGACTGGGAGTGGAACTCCCCTGGACTGATCGGGCGGGCCGGCGGTTGCTCAAGGATCAAACCGTTTAACTTGACCTGCTTTTAGCAGGACAAGTTGATCCTGCCAAGGGGTTCAGGACTCGTGGAGAGTCACCGCCAGGCGCACGGCCAGAACGCCGGCATGGGCGGCCACCACCAGGGCAATCGCCACTTCAGCCAGGGTGAGGGTGTGGGCCATGGTGGGCGGTCGGCAAGGTCTACGGGTCCATTGTTTGGCCTGGGGACGAATCCGGCCACCGCCCTGGCCCTGGCTGTCACAGCTCTTGACCCCCAGGGACCCGCCAGGCAACGCTGGCCCCACGCCCTTGACCTGCTCGCCTTGTCCCTTGACCCAGTGCCCCCAGATCCCCTGAACCCGGTTTTAGGCACCCCCGAGCCGGTGCTAGTGAGCGCTGAGCAGGTACGCCAGCTGGATCTTTCCGCCTTGAAGCCCTGGCTGGAGCTAGCCCCGGCCGAGCTGCTGGCCCGCAGTGGTCAGCTGAGCCTCAGCTTTGCCTGGCCCCAGGACCAGGAGGATCCGCGCGAACTCTCTGAAATTGCCGAACTGCGGCTCTGGAGCCTGCGGGCCGACGCCCACTACCCCTGGTTGACCCTGCTCCTGGAGCGCAGCACCGGCCAGCTCTGCCGCCATGTGGCCATGCAACTGCCCCATAGCTTCAGCCGCAGCGAGGGGATCCGCTTTGCCCCCGCCAGCCTGGAGCTGTGGATCACCCATCGCCTGTTCGGGCTGGAGGCCTGGGGCCGCAGCCAGGGGATCGCCTGCCGCGGCCAGCTCACCGCCATGGCCACCGTGTTGGGCTACGACCTCGATCCCCACTTCTGGACGGCCCTCGACTAGGTCCCACCCCCTGGCAACGCCATCGAAGGCAACGTCCTGCAGCCCGGAGCGGGAGGCGGCCCTGGAACCACCATGCCTAGGGACTAGACAGCAGCAGGCCAAGGGCGCGTCGCCCAGAATCGAGTGCCAAGAACAGGCAGAACAGGCGCAGTAGCCAGACAAGCCGGGCCTCGCTGACCCTTTGCAGGCGTTGGGCCGACCAGCGGGCCCCCAGGCCGGCGCTGAGCCCCAGGACCAGGGCCATGGCCAGGTTGCCGCGGCCATCGGCCAGGAACGTGGTCGAGGAGACGGCCGCCGCGGCAAACACGGCCAGGGTGCTGAGCCGGATCGCCGTGTAAACCCGTACCGCCAATCCCCGCACCATCAGCGGCACCATCACCAAGCCGCCCCCAACGCCGAGCATGCCGCTGGCGCAGCCGGCCACCAGGCCCACCAGGGCCAGGGGACCAGGCCGCAAGGGGGGGGCCGCCGTGCCGTCCTGGCCTGGCAGGGGGGTGCGGGGCTCGATCACCAGGCTTAAGACCAGGTACATCAGGGCCTGCAGACCCAGCAGCAACCAGCCCTGTAAACCACTGCCGAGGTAGCTGAACAACAGCCCCCCCCCAAGGGCGCCGAGACCGATCGTGGCCGCACTGGGGAGCGGCAAACTGCCATTGCGCAGATGGGTCCAACTACCGGCAAAGGTGGTCGGCAGAATCGCCAGGGTGCTTGTCGCCAGGGCCTGGTGCGGGGCCAGGCCCAAACCCAGCAGCAGGGGTGAAAACACCAGCCCGCCGCCGATGCCCAGCAGGCCGGCCAGCAACCCGGCAATGATGCCCATGGGGATCAGCGGGAGCAGCTCCCAGGGCACCGCGGCCATTCCCGGCAACTGACACAGGTCCCCAGCATCCCCCATGCCCCAGCGGCCCCTTCCCCTCCAGCCGTGACCATCCCCTGGCGCTGGATTCCGCCCCTGGTGGGCAGCGGGCCCTTCCAGATGGCCCTAGACGACTTGCTCCTCGATCAGGCCATTGCCGCGAGGGCCCCCCGGGCCTGCCTGAGGCTCTACAGCTGGTCCGGACCCTGGCTCTCCGTGGGCTATCACCAACGCCATCTGCCCGCCTCCTGGCTGGCCCTGGCCGAGCAGGGCCAGATCGGGCTCGTGCGGCGTCCCAGCGGCGGCCGGGCCGTGCTCCATGGCGGCAGCCTCACCTACGCCCTGATCCAGGCCAATCCGGCCAGGGATCGGCGCCAGGCCTACCGAGACCATTGCCGCTGGCTGCAGCGGGCCTTTGTCGAGATGGGCCTGCCCCTGAGCTTCGGCACCGCCCGGGCGGCGGCTGACAGCGGCAATTGTTTTGCCCGGGCCAGCGCCGCCGACCTGGTCCACAGCAACGGCGCCAAACGGATTGGCAGTGCCCAGCTCTGGCGCCGTGGGGCGCTGCTACAGCACGGCAGCCTGCTGATCGATCCTCCCCGGGATCTCTGGTGGCAGCTGTTCGAGGAGGCCCCACCAGAGCTGCCGGCCCTGCCCGAGGGAGGAGCCGATCTGGTGGCGCGCCTGCACCGGGCGGCGGAAGCCGATCTCTGCGACGGCCCCCTGCAAGAGCGTCCGCTCGATCACCAGGAATGGGCAGAACTGCACCGGCGAATCACCAGCCAACCCAAGGCTTTCGAAGAGGGGATCTAGCCAGGCCGGCGGGAGTTAGCCCACTTCAGCACCAAGTTAGGGGCTAATCCAGCCGCCAAACCTGCCGAGGCCCCAGGCCGCTGCCCTAGGGCTTTGCACCCGAGTCGGCCTGGGGGGAACGGGCCACCATGCCCTCGGCCACGGCAGCCAGGGGCAAACCGATCGGATAGGCGCCCTGGCGGCGGGCAGCCTCCAGCAAGGGGGCGGGCAGACGCACCCCAAGCTTGGCCAACACGGCCTCCGCCAGTTCGGGCCGTTCAATCGTGCCGCAGGGCAGGCCAGCGGCACTGAGGACCAGCAAGCGGGGCGGGCTGGCCGCCTCGAGTTGCAACACCGCCTGCCAGAGGGGAGCGTCGTCGCGGATGGATGGGAGGTCTGCCAGGGGCTGGAGGTGGTCGCCGATGCGCTCGTCGTCCCAGCGCTGCACCGGCAGGCTCTGGAGGGGAGCGTCATCGATTAGGCCGCGCCAGCGGCCGCCCTCACAGACCAGCAACCAATCGGCCAACCCCTCGGGATCGGCGAGCCTGAGGCGACTCAGTTGGCGCAGGCTGGTGCTGGGCTCCAGCACCCGGTAGCGGCGGCGGGCGCCATCGCGCACTTTGAGATCCCGCAAAACCGTCTGGAGGGCCTGGGACTGGGTCTGGTTGCGGGCGGCGCCAAAGCCAAACCAACCAAGCAGGATCAGCCACAGACCTCCGGCGCTGCCGCTGCGCAGCAGGACCACGGTGCCCAGGCCGATGGCCAGCAGGGAGAGCATGAGCCCTGAGGCCGTGGCCACCTGGACACCGCGGCGCTGGCTACCGGTCCATTGCCAAACCAAGGCCTTGAGGATCAGGCCGCCATCGAGGGGCAAGCCAGGCAAGAGGTTGAACAGGCCTAAGACGAGATTCAGTTGGCCCAGCTGGCTGACCATGGCGCCCAAGGGGGGCGAGAGGTGGGTGGCGCCATGGCTGGCGCCAATCAAGCCAGCCGCCAGCACCAAACTCACCAGGGGCCCGGCCGCCGCCACGATCAAGGCCCCACGGGCGGTGGTCGATTCCCGCTCGATGCTGGCCACACCCCCCAGCAGGAACAGGGTGATGCTGCGCACCTTGACCCCCTGGGCAATGGCGGCAAACGAATGGCCCAGCTCATGCAGCAGGACGGACACAAACAGCAGCAGGGCCGTGGCCAGGGCCAGCAGCCAGCTGAGGGGTTCGGATCCTGGGACACCTGCCCCCAAAAGCGCCTGCTGGCCGTACTGCTGCTGGAAGCTCAAGGTGGCCAGGGCCAGGATCACAAACCAGCTGGGATGGATGCGCAGGGGGATGCCCCGGATCCGCAAGAGCTGAAAGCCTTCACCCACACCGGTTACCCCGTTGCCCTGATCCTAGAAAGACTTCCGTTCGAACCTGCCAGCCCGCCCTGGTGGAGCCACGCCCGTGCCCGCAGACCCTCCGGCCGCTAACGAGCCGACACCTCCCGCGCCAAGCCTGCTCCCGGTCCCTCCCCATCCGCCCCAATCGCGGCGTCCCTGGCTGAAGATCTGCGGCCTACGCCACAACGACCAGGCGGCCGCCGTGGCCGCCATGGGGGTCCAGGCCCTCGGCGTGATCGGCGTGGCCCGCTCGCCGCGCTGGCTGGCTCCAGCCCAGCGGCCTGCCCTGTTTGCCGCCATGGCCGCCGCCAATCCCGCCTGCCTGGGGGTACTGGTGGTGGCCGACCCCCTCGATGGCGACCTCGACGCCCTGGAGCCAGGCCAGGGCCATCAGGTCCTGCAACTGCACGGCCAGGAATCACCCCAGCGCTGCGCCGAGCTCAAACGGCGCCTGGGATTACCCCTCTGGAAGGCACTCCGGATCAGATCGGGCGCCGATCTGGAGCTGGCCCTTGCCTACGAAGGGGTGGTGGATGGCCTGCTGCTCGATGCCTGGGTGCCAGACCAGCTCGGCGGCACGGGCCAGGCGATCCCGATCGAGCTGTTGGCCGGATTCCGGCCCCGTTTGCCCTGGTGGCTGGCCGGCGGGATCTCGCCGGAACGGGTGAAACCGATTTTGGGCCACATCAGCCCGGATGGTCTCGATGCGTCCAGTGCCCTGGAGTGCGCCCCCGGCGACAAAATCCTCAGCCGGGTGGCCGAGCTGGTGGCCGCCGTGGCGGCCTGGCGGCAGGACTAGCCGCGCCGATGGAGTCCGGGAAGGCCCCAGGGGAAGGACCTGGGAGACCAGGGCCGGGATCAGGGGCCCAGCCACCATCCTGGGTTCGCCCCGCCTGGGCGAACTGCCCGGGCGAACTACCCGGGCGAACTGCCTGGGATAACTGCCTGGGAGATCTGCCTGGGCGAACTGCCAGCTGCCAAGATTCCGCCAGTTGCCTAGCCCTTCCATGGCTCCCTTCCGTTCCTCTCCCCTCTGGGCCCTGCTGCTGGGCGGGGGCTTGCTGGGGACCAGCACGGCCGGTTGGAGCCAGGACCTGGTCGGTTGCCAGCTGGTGGGGGCCAGCCTCCAGTGCATCCCGGGGGTCACCGCCGATCCCCAGCAACAGATCAAGATCATGCGCCAGGAGATCTCCAACGACATCCTGTTAGAGGGTGCGGTGCAACAACAGATCAACGGTCTGCAGCAGTTGGTACTCAATGGCAAGGCGGAAGCGGGCCAACTGCTGGTGGCCACAGCCCAGTTCGATGCCGCCATCGCCGTGCCCCAGGCCAACTACCACTGGTACCGGCTGGCCCCAGGCCAACGCAGCTGGGTGTTGATTGAAACGGCCCAGGGCACCACCTATGTCCCGGCCGCCATTGATATCGGCCAGCAGGTGATGGTGGTGGCCGTGGTCAATCAGAACGGCAAGGTGAAGCGGGTGTCCTCGACGCCGATCGGCCCGATTCTGGCCGCTGCCCAATAGACAGCATTAAAAAGCCTGGAGCCCTTGCCTGGCTCCAGGCAAAGGCTCCAGGCAGAATCGACAGCCTGAATTGGCTCAGCCTTGAGATCGAGTCCCAAAACATGGGGCAATCCCCAGGTAACCATCGCAATTAACCCGAGGCCGGCTCGCCAATCGGCAAGAACCAGCCCCCAAGAAAGTTGCCCTCAGTACAGCATCGACTCCTGCTGCTTCACAAGCTCAAAGAATTCCGCCTTGAGGCTGGGATCATGGCGGAAATCACCACGGACAACCGAATTCACCATGCTGGTTTGGGGCTCCTTAACACCGCGCCACTTCATGCAATAGTGCTGGGCCTTAACCAAAATCGCCAAACCTTCGGGCTGGCAGAGGCGCTCAATCTCATCAGCCAGGATCATCACCGCCTCTTCCTGGATGTGGGGACGGGAAAAGACCCAATCGGCAACCCTTGAAAACTTGGATAGGCCGATCACCCGATCACCGGGCTTGATGCCGATCCAGCAGTTGCCAAGAATCGGCACCAGGTGGTGGGAACAGGCCGAACGAACGGTAATCGGACCGACCGTGTAGATCTCGTCTAGCTTTTTGACATTGGGGAAGCTGGCGATCTTGGGCTGGTGGTGATAACGGCCCTTGAAAACCTCGTGGAGATACATGCGGGCGACCCGCTCGGCAGTTTCCTCGGTGTTGTGGTCGTTGTCGATATCAATCACAAGGCTGCGTAGCAGCTCCCGCACCTTGCTGGCCACCTCAATTTCAAGCTGGTCCAGTTCGCCGTCCTGGAGATGCTCGGAAATGTTGTCGTTGGCCAGGTAGGCCACTCCTGCCGCATCGAGGCGCTGGCGAATGCGCAGGCTGATCGGCAGGGGGACCGTTTCAGGGGAGCTGGTGACGCGTGCCGTGATGCTGGTGGGCAGGGTGGACGTCATGGATGGGACTCAAAGGGCGCCGGCGGACGGCATAAGGGTGAGATCCTCCACTACTTGGGAGGGGGGCTGCTGGGCCAGATAAAGCAGGGCTTCAGCGGCAGTATCTGCGCAAAGCATGGCACGGCGGTCGAAGGAACTGTGAACGGTCTCGCTGTCCCAAAGGGGCGTATTCACCGCACCCAAGGTGAGGGTGCTGACCCTGATCCCGTGGGCGCGTTCCTCCTCCGCCAAACAACGACTCAAGGACGCCAGGGCCGCCTTGCTGACGCAGTAGGCCCCCCAATCCGGGAAGGCCTGGCGGGCCGCATGGCTGCTGACATTGATGATCAAACCACCTGTAGCCTGGCGCAGGGCCGGTAGAACGGCCTGGCAGACCTGAAAGACACTGGTGAGGTTCAGTTGAACCAACCATTGCCATTGGTCCAGGGGCATGGCCGAGAGAGAAGCCGTAGCGGCAACTCCGGCATTGTTGATCACCACGTTGGGCAGCAAACCCCGATCCAGCAGCTCGGCCAGGGCCGGAGCGATCGAATCAGCAGCGCCAAAATCAATCCCGGCGGTTTCGACCCGGACCCCGAGGGGAGTCAGTTCGGCAGCCAACGCGGCCAGGGCACCGGTATTGCGCGCCACCAGCAACAGGTCATAACCAGCCTGGGCAAACAGGCGGGCACTGGTGGCGCCGATGCCTTTCGACGCTCCGGTAATCAGGGCAACGGGCAAGACCGGTTACGACGCCGCTGCGGCGGTCGCCAAGGATTGGAAGACAATCTTAAGAGCCCGGGGCCGCAACTGGAGGGCCTGGGCCCCAACCGGGCGGCCAACTGGCGGATCGATCCAGCCCGGCGGCCCTTGAATTCAGGGGCCGCCGGGCTGAAAGCGCCATGCCCAGACCGACGCCCAGCCCCTAGCCCGGGGCCGCAGCGCCCGTCAGTACACCCCCGTCGAGGAACTGCCCCATGCGCCGGAACTTGGCGTAGCGCTGGTCGATGAGCTCCACCTCACTGCGCTGCTTCAGGTCCGCCAATTGCTCCAGCAGGGCGACGCGCAGGGTCTCGGCGGCCTGCAGCGGCGCCCAGTGGTTGCCGCCAGAGGGTTCGGACAACACCGCATCAATCAGCCCCAGCCGCAGCAGGTCGGCGGCGGTGATCTTGAGGGCCTCGGCGGCCACCGGTGCCTTGCTGGCATCGCGCCAGAGGATCGAAGCGCAGGCTTCGGGGCTGGCCACCGTGTAAACGCTGTGTTCAAACATCAGCAACCGATCGGCCACGCCAATACCAAGGGCGCCGCCGGAGCCCCCTTCACCGATCACGGTGGCAATAATCGGCACCCGCAGCCGGAACATCTCGCGCAGGTTGACGGCAATGGCCTCACCCTGGCCCTGTTCTTCAGCCAGCACGCCGGCATAGGCACCAGGGGTATCGATAAAGCTGATGATTGGCAGCCGGAAGCGGTCGGCATGGTCCATCAGCCGCATCGCCTTGCGGTAGCCCCCGGGCGAGGCCATGCCGAAGTTGCGGGCCACATTCTCCTTAGTGTCGCGGCCCTTCTGCTGGCCGAGCATCACCACCGACTGGTCGCCGATGCGGCCGATGCCGCCGACGAGGGCCTGGTCATCGGAACCGCGGCGATCGCCGTGGAGCTCGTACCACTCATCGGTGAGCACCTGGATGTAATCGAGGGTGCTGGGGCGCTGGGGGTGGCGAGCTACCTGGATTTTTTGGGCGGGGCTGAGGTTGCTGAAGATTTCGACCCGCCGGCGGGCCGCCAGGGTTTCCAGCTGGTGCAGCTGTTGGCTCACGTCCACTTCGGAGTCCTTCGCGAGCTGGCGGATCTGCTCGATCTGCTCCTCCAGTTCCACCAGGGGTTTTTCGAACTCCAACAGTGGGCGGCGGGCCATAAACGGGAAGGGAGTGGGGTGGGGTGGGAAACCACAGGGTTGGGTCATCCTGGGGCAGGAAAGCCCAGGCGGGGCTGGTTCGGGAACGGGTCCCTAGACGGCGGCGAGCACTGCCCCAGGACTGGGCGGAGCGATCGGCTCCAGGCCCAGGGCCCGGAAGCCATGGCGCAGGGAGGCTTCACCGACCCAATCCATCGACTCGAGGCTGATGTTGTTGCGGCCCCAGCTGAAATTGGTGTGGCGCGCTTCGAAATCGAGAATCATCGCCTCGGCAAAGCAGGCAAACATCTGGCGCTGGGGTTTGGCCATTTCGGCCACCTCCATCATCTGCCAGCCGATGTCCTGCCAGAACTCGACGATGCCACCCTTCAGCACATGCACGTCAGCACTGACGAACTTGCTATCAAGATTTTTGGGGTAGCCGCCATCCACCATCAAGCAGGGCTTGCGCAGGCTGCTGGCCTCCACACTTAACCCCTGGGGCAGGCTCGCCACCCAAACGACCACATCGGCCTCGGCCAGGGCGTCTTCGAGGGCCAGGATGCGACCGCTGCCCAAGGCGGCCTGCAGGTCGATCAGGGGCTGGGGGCGCCGGGCCACCAGCAGTAATTCCCCCACGCCAGAACGCTGCAACCAGCGGCAGCAGGCACTGCCAATGTCGCCGCTGGCGCCGACCACGGCCACCTTGGCGGTGGCCAGGTCGATGCCCAACTTGGGGGCATTCTCCTCGACCTGGCGGCAGATCACCCAGGCGGTGTGGGTGTTGCCGGTGGTGAAGCGCTGCCAGTCCAGGGCGGTAGCACTAACGCGCTCCTCCTTGAGCAGGTTGAAATCCTCAAAAATGATCGAGGTAAAGCCCCCTAGGGCCGTGATGTCGATGCCGCTCTTCTGGGCCAATTCCATGGCCTTGATCACCTTGCGCTTGGCTGTCTTAAAGCGCCGCAGCATCTCCGGCACAAACACCGAATCGATGTAGGCCCCCTCAATCGTTTGCCCCGTAGGACTGGTGACAGTCACCCGCTCGACCAGCTGGGGCGGGGCACTGCACCACATATCCAGGTCGCCATCGGCGTACTCCTCGAAGCCCAAGCTCCTGGCCTTATTGCGGGCCTCTTCAAAGCTGGTGGAATGACCGATCAGACCGAACATGAAGCCGTCAGGGAGGGGGCGTAATCGCTGCGGATCCGGGACAATCCCGGCAGGTCCGGCCATCTTGCCACTGGTACCGGCCCGGAGAGCTCCGCTTTGTGGCTGACAGCTGGGCGCCTCAGCCCACCAGGGCAGCGGCGGCCATCTTGGCAATTTCCCGGTTGGTGAAGCCCACTTCTACCAGGGCTTCCTGGTAGGAGGACAGGAAATCGGCCATCAGATCTTCCTGCTCCATCTGGAGCACGGAGGCATCAGCCGCCACCTGCTCGAGCATCTTGCGGACCAGGGGCAGGTTCTGACGGTTGGCCTGCTCAAGCTCCTCTCGGGCGGTATCCAGGTTGGCCTTGAGCCATTCCTGGCCGTAGTTGAGGTGGGTGTATTCGTCCTTGACGACGCCTTCAGTGATCTTGCGGGCGAAGGGATCGGCTACGGGGATATAGATGTGGTAGGCGGAGATCGCAAAGGCCTCAATCAAGATGGCCTGGATTAATAGGCAGGTCACCACCTTGCCTTCGGCCAGGGCCGTCTGGAAGTTCTGATGCAGGGGCGAGAAAAACTCCTTGGCGAAGGGCATGTCAGCGGTGACGCCCAGGTTGTTGGCACAGGCGGTGAAGCCGCGCATGTGCTTGAGCTCCATCCGGGCCAACCGGGTCAGCTCCTCAGCCTGCTCAGGGATCAGGGTGCCGATCGAAATGTAGTTGTCGTGGGCTTCCTGCTCGCCCTCGATCACGATGGCGTTGATGCGGCTGTAGGCGTCCTTGTAGGTGGCGCTGCTGAAATCGGGCAGGCCCAGGGCTTGGGAGTCAACCGCTTCGGCGCCGCTGGGGCTGGCCACTGCGGTTTCTAGGGTTGCCATGGCTACCAGATCCAGGAAGGGAGTGCCGTTGACTGTAACCATCCCCTGCGGAAACGGGATGGGCGGGTGCCGGATCCCAAGACCGGCTCAACCACCTGCCGGCGGCGGGCACGGGAACCGGGCCATCCATGGGCAAGGCATCACTAAGGGGGGCATCAGCCAGGGACTCATCAGCCAGGGGGGCCTAGGGCCCCGTGGGCGGCCAGTCGCTGCGCAGCAGGTTGGTAAGGAGCTCGCTCCAGCCAGCCACCAAGCAGCCAAACAGGGCCTCGCCCAGGGCCCCCTCGGCCCCGCTGGCATCGCCGATCACCCCTGATTCGGACAGGTCCGCGGTACGCCAGGCCAGGGGCACGGCCCCCTCCAGGCTCCAGCCCCCGGGAGGTTGGGGGCCGTCCAGGCCATCGCGGGGCCGCTGCGGTCCCACCAGTTCTGGCGCCAGGTGCAGCATCAAGCTGGTTTCAGCCAGGCCGGCATGCAATCCCTGGCGGCGCTCCGGCAGGGGCAACAAGGCCGAGAGGCCCGGCGGACCGCTCCAGAGGAAACAGGGCAGCACCGCCAGGGAAGGATGGCGGCAGCGCAGTTCCCGGGCCGCCACCTGCAGGAGGGCGATCTGGCCGCCATGGGCGTTGAACAGCACCAGGCGCTGGAAGCCGGCCTCCGCCAGCTGACTGCCCACGGTCACCACCAGGGAGACCAGCAGCTCGGACGGCAGGCTGAGGGTACCGGCAAAGCCCTGGTGTTCAGGGGAGAACCCCAAGCTCTGGCAGGGCAGGCGCCAGATCGGCAGAGCGGGATCGAGTTGGGCCAACACCGCATCGGCCACCCGCTCGGCAAAGATTGCGTCCGTCGCCAGGGGCAGCTGGGGCCCGTGTTGCTCGATCGCGCCAAAGGGCCAAAGCACGGTGCTGCCGCCCTGACGGGCCGCCTCCGCCAGCTGGGGCCAGGCCAGCCGATCCAGACAGCGTGGCGCGGGCATGGCTGGGCTCGATCAGGCGTCCCTACAGTGTGGGGCTCAGAGCTTCCCTTGGTCATGGCCGGATCCGGCAACCCCCAGCCCCCCCAGCCACCGGCCAAGCCCGCCCAGTCGCTGGCAGCCAGACCCCAAAGCCCCAACCGCAACCCGGCCCCCGCCCCGGTGCGCAAGCCCCCCCAGGTGCTGCACATCAGTAAAAAGGACGAGCAACAGCGGCTAGAGCAGGAGGCCAATGAGGCCCGCCAGGCAGCCGAAGCGGCCCTGCAACGGGCGGCCGACCTCGAAGCCGCCGCCCGGGCCGGAAGAGGGGAAGCACCCCTGGCCCCCCAGCGCCCGGCGCCCCCAGCCCATGGTTCCCAAGCCCAGGCCCCCATCAGCGACCAGGAGCGCTTCGACATGGGCGGCCTGGAAGGCCTCACCATGGCCGACCTCCTAGGCCCTGATTCCAGCCGCCAGCGGCGCTCCGGCGGCGGCGGCACTGGTTCAGCCCGCATGGTGGGCAGCGGGGCCGCCAGCGCTGACCGGGGCCAGGAGCGGCCCAAGACCCCGTCCCGCACGGTGGACGATTTCGATTTCGATGAGGAAGCCTTCCTCGCCGCCCTCGATGAGAACGAGCCGATAGGCACCACCGGCGAGGTGGTCAGTGGCGTCGTCCTCAGCGTCGAAAGCGATGGGGTGTATGTGGATGTGGGCGGCAAGGCGCCCGGCTTCATGCCCAAGGCCGAAGCCGGGTTGGGTGTGATTACCAACCTCAAGGAGCGCTTCCCCAAGGGCACCCCGGTGCAGGTGCTGGTCACCCGTGAGCAGAACGCCGATGGCATGGTGACGATCAGCGCCCGCGCCCTGGCCCTGCGCCAGAGCTGGGAGAAGGTGCGCCAACTGGAGAAGGACGGCAAGGTGGTGCAGGTCAAGGTGAGCGGCTTCAACCGCGGCGGCGTGACCGCCGACCTCGAGGGCCTGCGCGGCTTCATCCCCCGCTCCCAGCTCCAGGACGGCGAAAACCACGAAGCCCTGGTGGGCAAGACCCTTGGCGTGGCCTTCCTGGAGGTGAACCCGGAAACCCGCAAACTGGTGCTCTCGGAGAAGAAGGCGGCCACAGCAGCCCTATTCACCAACCTGGAGGTGGGCCAACTGGTCGAAGGTCAGGTGGTAGCGGTCAAGCCCTACGGCCTGTTTGTCGATCTCGGCGGGGTGAGTGGCCTGCTGCACCATTCGGCGATCACCGGCGGCACCATGCGCGACCTGCGCGAAATCTTTGACCAGGGCGACCGGCTCAAGGCCCTGATCACCGAACTCGATCCAGGCCGGGGTCGGATCGCCCTTAACACCGCCATGCTCGAGGGCCAACCGGGCGAATTGCTGATCGCCAAGGACACGGTGATGGCCGAAGCCGCCGACCGGGCCAACCGGGCACGCAACATGCTGCGCCACCAGGAGCAGGCCGCAGGATGAGCCTGGTTGCCGCAGCCTTGATCGAAGCGGACTGGGAGCTGGATTATTACTCCCGCCCCGTGCTCGAACCCGACGGCAAGAAGCGTTGGGAACTGCTGATTTGCTCTAGCCAAGGGCTGGACCCGAGCCAGGGCCTCTTCCGCTGGGTGCTGCGCTGCCCGGCTGCCAGCGTCAATTCCTTGTGGCTGCGCGATGCCCTCGGCGAGGCCCTAGCCGCCGCCGCCGAGCAGGGCTTTGCCCCTCCCCGGCGCATCCGCTGCTGGCGGCCTTCGATGCGCACCATGGTGCAGCGGGCGGCCGAATCCCTGGCTCTAGAGGTGGTGGCCAGTCGCCGCTGCTATGGCCTAATCGAATGGCTGATCGAGCGCCAGCGGGATGTCTACCCGGCTGAGGAGGGTTACCTGGCCGGCCCCCTGGCCCCGCCCCCCTCACCCATCCAGCCCCTGGCCGTGCCCCTGCCCGAAGCGGCCCGGGGAGAACGTTGGAGCTGGGCCTCCCTGCCCCTGGCAGCCCTGCGCGAAGCGGACCAATGGCCGGTTGATTTCCCCGCCCTGGTCCCGCTTCCGGCTGAACTCGATGACGACTTAATGGTGACCGGCCTGCGCCTGTTCAGCAGCAACCGCTCCCTGGCGATTGCCGGCTGGCTAGCCGGTCTCGAGCCGGTGCGGCTGAGCATGGCAGGCCAGCAGCTGGTGCTGGAGGCAGGCCTGGAGGACCGGTGGCTGCTGGGCAACCTGGCGACAGACGAAGCCGCCGCAGCCGCCGAGGCCTTGCAGCAGGCCCGCCTTGCCGGCGGCGGCGTGCAGTTTCTGGCCGTGCAGGCCAGCGAAGATCAGCCTGGCTTCACGGGTTTCTGGCTCCTGCGGGACCTGCCGGACGCCTAGGGCCCCACCTCGACCCCATGGCTGAAGCCGTTGCTGCCCCCTTCGATCGGCCCGATGCGGGCTTCAACAACCTGGTGGGCTGGACCTGGGTGGGCACCTACGGCGGCTATTACCTGCAATCGGACCTCCTGGCCGAATTTGAGCATGGCTTTTTCACGCGCCAATGGCAGGGCCGGGACCCGCAGGGCTTAGCCGGCTACGTCAGTGCTGGCACCAGCGTCCATCGCCTCAGCCAGGTCCATGGCGCTGAAGTGCTGCCAGCGTCAGCGTGCAGCGCCGAACCCTGGCCCGAGGCCGACGGACTGCGGAGCGATGCGGGCGGCCAGAGCCTCTGGGTGTGCGGCGCCGATTGCACGCCGGTGCTGCTGGCGGACCGGCACAGCGGCCGGGTGGCGGCCTGCCATGGGGGCTGGCGCGGCGTGGCCGGAGGCATCCTGCCCAAGGCCATCGCCCAAATGGAAGCGGCCGGTAGCCGCCGGGAGGACCTCGTCGTTGCCCTGGGACCGGCCATCTCAGGGGAGCACTACCAAGTGCAGGCCAACGTCACAGCCCAGGTGGCCCTGGGCCTGGTCAATCGCCCCGTCGGGGGTACCGGGGCCAGCCAGGAGCTGGAGTCATCCGAGCTGATCAAACTTCGGCAGGAATTGATTCACTGTGGCGCCCTGTTAGAAGATGACAAGCCAGACCATGATCGCCTCGACCTGCGCGCGGCCAGCCGGCGCCAGCTTGAATTGTGCGGCCTGTCCGAGGGGCAGATCAGTACTTGCCCACTCTGCACGGCGAGCGAAGAGCTGCTGTTCCATTCCTGGCGCCGCGACCAGGTGCGCGCCGTGCAGTGGAGCGGTATTGTGTCGCAGGCCTGACTGCAACCCGCAAGGAGTTGCGAATCAATTGCCGTAGATGTGCAGGGGGCTTGCAGATGGCCCCACCCCATGTAAGAATGCACTTGCTGCACAAAACAATCCAATGAAACTGCTGTCTGGTCCTGATTTGCTTGCCAAGGTTAAGGAGTTGGGCGATGCCAGCAAGTCCGATGTCGTCCGCGCCTGCGGCTATGTGACCACCAAAAAAGATGGCACCGAGCGCCTGAACTTCACGGCCTTCTACGAAGCCCTCCTCAACGCCAAGGGCGTTGACTTCGGCACCAATTCCAAGGTCGGCAAAGGCGGCCGCAAGCTCAGCTTCAGCACCAAGGTGCAGTTCAACGGCAACCTGATGGTGGGTAAGGCCTACACCGCCATGCTCGACCTCAAGCCCGGCGACGAGTTTGAGATCAAGCTGGGCCGCAAACAGATTCGCCTAGCGCCCCTTGGTGCTGAAGACGAAGAGTGAGGGCAACGGCCTCGGCCACCCGAATCCCATCAATCGCTGCCGAGAGGATGCCGCCGGCATAGCCGGCCCCCTCTCCGGCCGGATACAGCCCCCTGGTATTGACACTCTCCAAGGCGCCATTGCGCGGTAGCCGCAGGGGCGAGGAGGTTCTCGTTTCCACCCCAGTCAAGAGGGCATCGGCCATGGCGTAGCCCGGAATCGTGCGATTAAAGGCTGGCAAGGCCTCGCGCAGGGCCTCAATCACGTAGGTCGGCAAGGCCGATTCCAGATTGGTCAGCCGCACTCCCGGCTCGTAGGAAGGGGTGACGCTGCCCAAGGCCCCTGAGCTGCGGTTGCCAAGAAAATCATCCAACCGTTGTCCGGGGGCCGCATAGCTGGAGCCTCCGAGGGCAAAGGCCTTCTCTTCCCAATGGCGTTGGAAGGCAATCCCTGCTAACGGGTCGCCTGGGCTATCGCCATAGGGTTCCACATCGGCCGGTTCGATCGAGACGACAATCGCGCTATTAGCGTTGCGCTCGTTGCGCGAATGCTGGCTCATGCCATTGGTCACGACCCGGCCCACCTCCGAGGTGGCCCCCACCACCAGGCCCCCAGGGCACATGCAAAAGCTATAGGCGCAGCGCCCATTGCTGGCATGGTGCACCAGTTTGTATTCGGCCGAGCCCAGGCGCGGGTGGCCGGCACAGGCTCCCCAGCGGGCCTGGTCAATGAGGGCCTGGGGATGTTCGATGCGCAGGCCCACGGAGAAGGGCTTGAGTTCCATCGCCACCGCCTGCTGGTGCAGCATCGCGAAGGTGTCCCGGGCGCTGTGGCCCACGGCTAGCACCACCTGGTCAGCCGCGATGAAGCTGTGATCCGCCAGGGTGACCCCCGCGACGCGGAACTGGGGGGCGTCCGCAGCAGCCCCAGGCGGATCATTCGCTGCCACCTCCAGCCGCTCCACCCGGCTGCCAAATCGGATCTCACCCCCCAAGGACTCAATTTGGGCCCTTAGGCCCCGCACCACCGTGGCGAGCTTGTAGGTGCCGATATGGGGCCGGTGCAGCATCAGGATTTCCGGGTTCGCCCCAGCGGCCACCAGTTCCTCCAACACCTTGCGGCCCCGGTGGCCTGGATCGCGGACCTGGCTGTAGAGCTTGCCATCGGAGAAGGTACCCGCACCGCCTTCACCAAATTGGGCGTTCGATTCGGGATTGAACGGGCTGCGCCCCTTCCAGAAACCAAAGGTGTCGGCGCTGCGCTGCTTGATCGCCTGGCCCCTCTCCAGAAGCAGCGGTTTGAGGCCCATCTGGGCCAGCAACAGGGCGGCGAAATACCCACAGGGCCCAGCGCCAATCACCACCGGCCGGGGCAGGTCGTGGCCGAGGCGCTGGCTGAGGTGGGCCGGCGCCTGCCAGGGCACCTGGTAACGGGTATCGGGGCTGGGAGCCAGGTGGGAATCGCCGCGAAACCGTTGCAACAGCTTGGTCTCTAGGCCTGGGGCCAGCTCCAAATCCAGGCTGTAGGTCAGTTGGATCTGGCCCGATTTGCGCGCATCAATGCTGCGCTTGACCAGCTGGTGGCCCAGGAGGGCATCGGCCGGTAGCCGCAGCCGTTTGCAGGCGGCCGCCACCAGATCCGCCTCGTTGTGATCGAGCGGCAACTTCAGTTCCGTCAGCCGCAACACGGGCCCGCTCCTGTCAGTTCCATTTCCCCTAATCCTGGCTGGCCGACCGACCAGAACGCCGCGGCCATGGCGATGTCGAAGCGTGGCGCAGGTGGGCGCGAAGCTGGCAGCACTGGCAGACTTCGGGCCCCAGGGGGCGCTGCGCCGTGTCGATCACCCATTGCCCTCTCTGTATGGCCCTGGCCGGGTTCTGTGTGCTGCGCAGCAGTGCCCATCTGCTGTTGCTCTGGCAACTGTGGGGACGGCGCCCTGGCAGCACCTTGGTGCTGCAGCCGGCCTGAGCGCCACCAAGGGGCGACTTGCCCAAGGGGGGGATGGTCTCCCCCGGAATGAGGGGAGCCCATGGGCTTAGCCCTGGGCAGCCAGGTCCGCTTCGATCGCCGCAATCGCGAGGCGGGTGGCAATGGCCACGTCGGGATTGAGGCTGATCGAGTCGATACCCTGCTCCACCAGAAAACGGGCGAATTCGGGATAGTCACTCGGGGCCTGGCCGCAGATCCCAATCGGACGGCCGCAGCGTTTGGCGGTCTGAATCGCCAGGCTCACCATCGCCAGCACCGTGGGATGGCGCTCATCAAACAGGTCGGCCACCAAGGCCGAATCCCGATCCAGGCCCAAGGTGAGCTGGGTGAGGTCGTTAGAACCGATCGAAAAGCCATCGAAGCGCTCGGCAAAGGCCGCCGCTCCGATCACATTGCTGGGCAGTTCGCACATCACCAGCACCTCCAAACCGTTTTCGCCTCGCACTAGGCCCTGGCGGGCCATCTCGGCCAGCACGCGATCGCCCTCTTCTGGGGTGCGGCAGAAGGGCACCATCGCCTTGGCGTTGGTGAGCCCCATGGTGTCGCGCACCCGCTTAAAGGCTTGGCATTCCAGGCCGAAGGCCTCCCGAAAGCCTGGGGCCGTGTAGCGGGAGGCGCCGCGCCAGCCGAGCATCGGGTTCTCCTCCTGGGGTTCAAAGTCGCGGCCGCCTAGCAGCCGGGCGTATTCATTGCTCTTGAAATCGGAGAAGCGCAGCACCACCGGCCGGGGAAAGAAGGCCGCCGCGATCCGGCCCATGCCCTGGGCCAACCGATCGACGTAGTAGTCGGCGGGCCGGAGATAGGCGGCGGTGAGCTCGGCGATCGCCTGGCGATCGGCCGGATCCCTGAGTTGATCGGGCTCCAGCAAGGCCATCGGATGGACCTTGATCTTGTTGGCGATGATGAATTCGAGCCGGGCCAAGCCGACGCCATCGCAGGGGATCGCCGCCAGGTTGAAGGCCTCATCAGGATTGCCCACGTTGATCAGGATCCGGGTGCGGGTGGCCGGGAGATCGCTGAGTGGCTGCTCCTCAAGCCGAAAGGCCAGCTCACCCCGGTAAACCAGCCCCTCATCGCCTTCGCAGCAGCTGGCCGTTATCGTTTCACCCTCGGCAATTACGGCCGTGCCATCACCCGTACCGACGATGGCGGTGATGCCCATTTCCCGGGCAATGATCGCCGCATGGCAGGTGCGCCCGCCCTGGTTGGTGATCACGCCGCTGGCCAACTTGAGGATCGGCTCCCAATCGGGATCGGTGCGATCGGTCACCAGCAAATCCCCCTGTTGGAAGCTGGCGATCGCCGAGGGATCCTGGATGATCCGGGCCCGGCCGGTGCAGATCGAGGCCCCTATCGCCCGGCCCCTGGTGATCACGGGCGCCTGGTGCGGTTCCAGATGCCAGCTGCGCAACACCTGGGCGGAACGCCGCGATTCCACCGTTTCCGGCCGCGCCTGCAGGATGAAGAGCTCGCCGGTGAGGCCATCTTTGGCCCATTCGATGTCCATGGGCGTGGCCTTGCCGCGGCGGGCGCTGTAGTGGGCCTCGATGCGGCAGGCCCAACGGGCCAGCTGCAGGGCCTCGTCGTCCGTGATGGCAAAGCGGGCCCGATCGGCCGGATCGACAGCCAGGGTGCAGGTGTGGCTCAGTCCCAACTCCTGGTGCGGGGCCGGTTGGGTATGGAGGGGTTGACTGGGAACGGTTTTGCTGGGAAAGATTTCGCTGGGATCGGTTTGGCTGGGAACGGTTTTGCTGGTAACGGTTTGGCCTGGAGCTAGCTGGGTTGGGCTGGTCTGGCTAGCTGCGTGCTGGCTAGGCAGGGGGGACCCTGCGGGATCCCTGGCTTGGAGCGGTGCCGCCAGGGGTTGGGGCGTTAACGGCGCTCCTGGGTGATCGGGGCGGGACACCGCGTCGCTGGCGTAGACCATCCGGATCGCCTTACTGCCCAGCCGCCGGCTCAGGATCGGCGCAAAACCCTGCTCCAGGGTTGGCTTGAAGATCAGGTATTCGTCCGGGTTGACCGAGCCCTGCACCACCGTTTCACCGAGGCCATAGGCAGCGGTCAGTAACACCGCATCGCGGAAGCCGGTTTCGGTGTCGATGCTGAACATCACCCCGGCGGCGCCCAGATCGGAGCGCACCATGCGTTGCACCCCGATCGAGAGGGCCACCTCCAGGTGGTCGAAGCCATGCAAGATCCGATAGGAGATCGCCCGATCGGTGAACAGGGAGGCGTAGCAGCGCCGGCAGGCGGCCACCAGCTCCGCCTCACCGGCGACGTTCAAAAAGGTTTCCTGCTGGCCGGCAAAGCTGGCCTCCGGCAGGTCTTCAGCGGTGGCACTGGAGCGCACCGCCACCGCGACTCCCTTGGCTTGCCCCCCAGCAGCGCTGGCTTGCCCCAGGCGCCGATAGGCCCTGAGGATGGCCAGCTCGAGGTCCTCCGGCAGCCGGGCCGCCAGCACCAGGGCCCGGGCGGCCCGACCGGCCGCCTGCAGGGCAGCAAGATCGTTGCCATCGAGACCAGCCAGCAGGCGCCCCAAGGGCTGCCGAAGCTGGTTGGCGTCCAGGAAGGCCCCGTAGGCATAGGCCGTGGTGGCAAAGCCCCCCGGCACCCGTACCCCTTCGGATCCCAGCTCCCGCAGCAGTTCGCCCAGGGAGGCGTTCTTGCCCCCCACGGCCGCGATCGCCTCCAGCCCAGCCGCCTCCAGGGCCAGGACTAGCGGCTGGTTTGGGTCCTCCGGTTGGCTGTTGGACGGCGATTGGCTGTTGGACGGTGATTGGCTGTTGGACGGCGGTTGGCTGTTAGACGGAGAGTGGCGGTTGAACGGGCTCGAAGCTTGACCTGGGGATTGGCTCATGGTCTGGCGGGGAGATGGCGGAGCCGCAGGGCGGCCGTGGGGACGCTGCCGGCGGCGCCATCGAGGTGACTGGCGGCGCCCTGGGGCCGCAGCGGACCTCCCAGGCGCCGCGCGGCGATCGCCGCACAGAGCGGCAGGGGCCGGCCATGGCCCTGGAACCACCGCAAATCCCAGCCCGGCTGGCCCTCGACCCGCATCGCCGCCAGGCTGGCGAGCTGGCCGGCGTCGTATCCCGCCGCCTCGGCCACGCCGGGGCCATAGCCCCAGCGAGCTTCAAAGGCCCGGCCAAAGGCCGGCCAGCCCTCCCCCCGGCCGCCGGGATCAACCCCCAGCTGGGGATTGGCCAGGGGCTCCAACTCGGCAAACGGCCAGGCCAGGGTCAGCACCGCCGGCCAGGGGCTGGAGCGCACCGCCCCAGCCAAGGGGCTACCTGGTTCGCTGAAGACGGCCAACACCTGGGGGCCGGCCCAATCAACATCCCGGCGCAGCTGGGCCAGGGCCCCCGGCTGACGGGCATCAATGAACTGGGCCCCTGGCTCCAAGCCAGCGCTGGAACCCCCAGCGGCCAGCAGGCTTTCGAGGAAGCGTTCGGCCAGGGCTTTCATGCCGGGGCTGCCATCGCGCACCACCAGCACCCGCCCAAGGCGGGCCGCCAGCAGCCCCTGGGCGAGCCGATCCGCCTGCTGGCCCCGGCGGGCCAGCAGGGGCCAAAGGCGATCGGAGCCCCGCAGCTGGGGCAAGCGACCCAGGCTGGCCCCCCGCTGTAGGGGAAGCAGCACGGTCCACTGGCGCTGCTCGGCCAGGACCCCATAGGCCTCCACGGGCGCCGCCGCCGGGGCGATCACCAGCCGGGTGCGGGGCCGCCAGGCCAGGGCATCAGCCGGTTCTCTGCCGGCCGGGAGCCAGGCCAGATCCGGGGTCGGGCTGGGCTGGCCGCAGACCTGGGCCTGCTCGATCGCCAGGCCGTAGCCACGCCGCAGGCCATCGCTGGGGCCAGACCAATTGCTAGGGCCAGACCAGTCTCTGGAGCCATACCAATCGCTGGGGCCAGACCAGTCGCTGGGGCCAGACCGGGGGTCGCCGGCGGAAAGCAGCAGCACCACCTCGGCCCCCTCGGGGCTGCTGGAGGCCAGGCCCTGGCTACCCAGCAGGCTGGCCAGGAGGCCCAAGGCGCTTAGGCAACGGGGCAGCCAGGACCGCTGGCTCCCCAATCCCCACCCGCTCAACGGGGACGATCCGTCCCAGGATCGGGGCCACCAACGGAACCGCAGCAGACCTAGCCCAGCCCAGAAGTCCTCACCCCTAGCCGAGGAGGGACTGGCCGAAGAGGGACCAGGATGGCGGGGTTGAACGGGGCCGGTTCCTGCCATGACCGCCACCGTGCACCGCTATCAGATTAGGGGCATTCCTTTGACGAAACCGGTGATCACATCTGCCGCATCAATGCAACCCTTGCCGCAATCTTGGCGCATGTTTTTTAAACAATACCGGCTCAATCCGGTCGCGAAGCTGCTCTTATTGACCGCCAACCTCCAGCTAGCCATGGCGCCAGCCCAGGCGATCCCCGAGGCAGACGCGCTCAAGAAGCTGGCCGTTGTGCCGGTCTTCGTTCTCACCGATAGCAAGGGGGTGCCCCTGCCGATTGCCAAGGACAAGACCCTGGTCTTACCCCTCTACCTGGAAAGGGCCAAGGCCGAGGCCGAACTGGCCATTCTGCAGAAGGCCAATCCCAGCCTGCTGGCCAAGCTGGTCGCCATTCCCCTCAATGACATGACTGCCAAGGTCAAGCAATTGCAGTTGCAACTCAAAGACAAGAGCCGCACCCTGGTGGCACCGGTGATCAGCAGCCAGGCCGACCGCCAACAAGCCGTCTTGATCCTGAAACAGCAGGGGCTTAGCGACAAACAAATTCAGGAAGGCCTGGCCGTGCCGGTGTTTTTCACCAAACCCTTCTTGAGCCTGGCCGGGCCCCAGCCAGCTGGCAAAGCAACGGCGCCAGCCGAGCCCAAGCTCGTGTTCTTCATGAGCTACGCCTCCCTCCAGGCAGCGATCGCCAAAGTTCCCCCCAACAAACGGGCCAGCCTCAAACCCCAGGTGGCCGATCTCTCCGCGGTGCTGCGCCAGATCATCCAATCGCCCCAGGATCGTTATGGGATCTTCCCGACGGCTGATTACTTCCGATTGGTAGAGAAGCAGCGGCTTCAGAACCAGCAACGTCCAGACCCCAAGGCCCAACCCCAACTGCTCTCCCCCAGCCCAACCCCCGCAAGTCAAGCCCCCGTACCAGGCTCCGCCCTGCCTGGCAAGTAAGGCGACGCCGACAAAGGCCCTCAGGCGCCCTATCCAGCGCCAGGAGCCCTACTAGCCCTAGTCCCACCCTTGGGTAGGCGCTAAGGCTAGGGACTCACTCGGGCCCTTCCTTGGGCGGCTCTGGTAACAGCTGGGCCAGCAGCCCGGCGCCGATCAAGACGGCGCCGAGGCCCAGGGCCAGGGGCCTGTTGGCGGCAGCCTCCCCATCGAGCCAGGCGGCGGCCGAGAGGAAGGCGGCTCCGAGCAACAAGGTGGGCACCAGCACGATGCCCTTCGCGGTGCGATTGATCCCCATGGACTGCCGAATCTGGCCAACGGGCTTCAGGAATTGCAGTTTGGCAGCCAGCTGGCCAAACCGGCGTCGACCAGGCCCTGGGCCAGGTCAGGGCCTGGTCGGTTATCCCGGGCGTTAGGGGGGCCAGCGGGACCGTTGGCGCCGCCCTCCAGCCGGTTGACCCTGGCAACGAGGATGCCGTCCTCGCTGCCCACCGGCCGAAGGTTGACACGGCTACGACGCGGCAGCTGTTGGCGCAACCAGACCACGGCATCGCCGTTGGCCTCCGGAGTCACGGCCAGGCAGGCCAGCCGCACGGTGTAATTGCGATTGCCATCGCCAATCTGCAGAAGGGTGCCACTGCGGACCTGCAGCACCTCGGCGGCCTGCAGGGCGAGGGGTGAACCCATCAGCAAGCAGGCCCCCAGGACGATCCCAAGCCCGAGCCGAGCCAGGCCCAGCGACCAACTGGAGGACCAGCTTCTGCAGCCAGGGGGAGCGGAGCCGCCTGTTCGGCGCCAGAACGGGACGTTCAGAGCTTTGCCCCACAGCTGGGGCAGAAGTGGTGGGCGCTTTCTGTGGTGCTGCCGCAGGAGTTGCACTGGCGGCTGGTATCGATGGCCAATTCCGGATGGCTGGGCAGGCCCACCATCTGGGCGTTGCTGGCCCCGGGGGGCACCATCGGATAGCAATTTTCACCACGCCGCACGACCACATTGACGAAGGCTGGCCCTGGATGGGCCAAGGCCCGGCCCAGGCCGGCGTGCAAATCCTCTCGCTCGGTGATGGTGATGCCCTTGACGCCAAAGGCCTCGGCCAGGGCCTCGAAGTTGGGCATGCCGCCGGTCATTTCCGAGGCGGAATAGCGCTCGCCATAGAAACTTTCTTGCCATTGGCGCACCATCCCCTGCCAGCCGTTGTTGAGGATCACCACCTTCACCGGCAGCTGGTACTGGGCCAGGGTGCCCAGTTCCTGGATGTTCATCAGGATGCTGGCATCGCCCGCCACACAGATCACCTGCTCCTGGGGGAAGGCGGTCTGCAC
>Ga0164294_10001151_pt1 | contig 24849 bp, 26 predicted proteins | sample GEODES005metaG_FD_111479 | JGI IMG/M metagenome (GOLD analysis project Ga0164294, IMG submission 111479) | Oligotrophic lake water microbial communities from Sparkling Lake, Wisconsin, USA - GEODES005 metaG | ecosystem: Environmental > Aquatic > Freshwater > Lake | place: USA: Sparkling Lake...
CTGCGACAGCCACGACAGCAGGGCGTTCATCTTGCCCACCGATTCCTTCAGTGTTGCCACCATGTCGGTCCGGAATTCCGGATTGTCGGCATGGCGTTCGGCATTGCGCGCCAGCAAAGACAATTGGCTGACCAGATTCTTGATATCGTGCAGGATGAAGGCAAAGCGCCGGTTGAATTCCTCGAACCGGCGCGCCTCTTCCAATGCCGACTGGCCGCGGCTTTCGGCGACATAGCTGCCCACCTGGCGGCCAAGCGTTTTCAGCAGTTCCTCGTCTTCCCAGCCCAGCCGGCGCGGCACCAGGCTGCGACCAATCAACAGCACACCGGCCAGCGCATCGCGGTTGAAGGCCGGCAACACCAGCCAGTATCGCCGATCGGCCGCAAGCCACGCCGGCAGTTCGGGCGCACCGGGCAATTCGCCATCGCGCACCATTTCAAGATCGAGCAGCCGATCCTGCCGCAACCAGGCGACCAAGGGCGTATCCATGGCCAGCGCTTCGGGCGGGCGATCAGCCATGTGCCAGGTGGCGCCGGGGCTGAAGCGATCATCATCGGGCACCAGCAACCAGCCGCCGCGCGCTTCCAGCACGCTGGCCACGGCCTGGACCACGCGTTCGGGCAGGCCCTGCGCATCGCCCGGCGCCGAAACGGTGGCGATGAAGCGCAGCCATTCACTGCGATAATCATAGCGGTAGCGGTAGAAATTGCGTGCGATCGCCACCCGCAGCCAGGCCCGGAACCGGTCCGACACCAGGATCACGGCGGCCAGCATGATGGTGGCAAACAGGAAGCTGACTTGCAGCAGCGTGCCCCAATTGCCGCCCACCAGTTTCAGCGCGTATGCCAGCAGCGACATGGCGATCAGGTAGAAACCAACGCCGGAGAAGGCGACGGTCTGGAAGGCAACATTGCGCGATACCCGCGCGCCGCGCACCCAGTTTTCGCGGGTGGCAAACAGGAACAGCAGCACCAGCAGCGCGCTCACGGCGCCACGGATGTTGTAGAGATCGACCGAGGCCGGCGGCAGCAGGAAAGCCAGCGTGTAGAAGTTCAGATCATAGAGGAACAGACCGGCCAGGCCGATGGCGAGCAGACGAATGCCGGAAAGCTGGCCACCGCGTGAGGCGATGTAGAGATTGTGGCTGAGCACGAGACCGGTGACCGAGGCTGCAATGCGGATCACCAGGAACAGGCTGGCCACCACATCGCCTTCACCAACCAGAGCGCTCTGTCCGGCGCCGGCGATATCGATAACGAACTGCAGGGCGAGCACGAAGCCGAGGATGCCGCCCACCCAGAAGGAAGAGCGGCCCTCGCCCTCGCCGCCCAGCCATGTTGGCCGTAGCAGATAGAGCAGCACCCCGATCCAGGCCCCGACCTTCAGGGTTTGCAGCCGCGAGATCCAGGGTTGCAGGCCGGGATCAATCAGCATGCTGGCAGCAAAGCTGCCGGCCCACAACGCGGTTACAAGGGCAGCACCGGCCAGCCACAGATTGATGCCGCGGCGCTGTTTGGAGAGTGCGGCGAAGAACAGGCCGACATAAGCGATCAGCGCCAGCAAGTGGCTGAGCAGGCCGACTTCGGTGAGCGCGATCACCTTGGCGCTCCGTGCGAACTGGTCTGAACTTTTGTCACCGCGATCTGTCCCCGCGCCCGCTTGGCTGCAGCCTATCGCCATGCGCGCCAAAGTGCCACCCCGTGCACCAGGGCTGATCAATGCAACGGTTGTGATCATCTATCTTGTAATAAGCATGTATGCTAATTTTGGGTCGTGAATCAACATGCCCCGCTGCTGGAGCCGGTCCTGGCTCCTTTTGCGTCGCCCGATACCATCGGCGTGCTGGTGTCCGACGTGACCCGGCTGCTGCGCCGGCGGTTCGATGCCCAGGCGCGGTCCATCGGCGTGTCCCGCGCGCAATGGCGGGTGCTGATCGCGCTGGCCCGGGCCGAAGGCATCAACCAGGCCGGCCTTGCCGAGCGTCTGGATGTGGAAACCATCACGGTTGGCCGCATGGTCGACCGGCTGGAAGAGGCCGGGCTGGTGGAACGCCGGGCCGATCCTGCTGATCGCCGGGCCTGGCGGCTGTTTCTCACCCCGCGCGCGCATCCGATCCTGGCGGAACTGCAGGCGGTGGCGGTGGGTGTGCGCGCCGAAATGCTGGCAGGGTTGAGCGCCGACGAGGAAGCCGCCCTGCAAGGCCTGCTGCAGCGCCTGCGCGGCAACCTGGATGGTCGCGAAGGATCGGCGGCATGAACCAGCGCATCGATCCGCCGTTGGCGAGCACAACATCTCCCTCTCGCTGGCGCAGCCGCGTGGCGATGCTGTCGGTGCCGCTGCTGGTGGTGGCGGCCGGGCTGTGGCTGTGGCTATCCGGGTTGGGCCAGGTGACGACCGACAATGCCTATGTGCGGGTCGACAAGTTGGCGATTTCCAGTGACGTCACCAGCCGGGTGCGGCGGGTGTTCGTGGCCGAAAACCAGCCGGTGAAGCGCGGCCAGGTGGTGATCGAGCTGGTTGACACCCCGTTCCGCATTGCGCTGGCCCAGGCCGAAGCCCGGCTGTCCGATGCCCGCCGGCAGGTGCGAGGGCTGCGCAATGATACCGGTGGCAGTGCCGCCGATGTCGCGGCCAAGCGCGAGGCGCTGGATTTTGCGCTGACCGAGATGGAGCGCCAGCAGACATTGCTTGATCGCGGCTTTGCCACCCGTGCCCGGTTGCAGCAGGCCCAATATGCGGTGGCCAATGCCCGGGCTGAACTGAACCGCGCCCTGTCTGACGACGCAGTCGCCCGCACCGCCGCCAATGGTGTGCAGGACGTGGAGCAGCACCCACTGGTGATGACCGCCGCTGCGGTGCGCGACAAGGCGGCGTTTGAACTGGCGCGCACCAAGCTGATCTCACCCGCCAACGGCATCGCCACCCAGACCAGCCGGGTGCTGCCCGGCCAGGTGATGGTGCAGGGCGTCGCCGCCTTCAGCGTGATGGTGACCGACAGCGCCTATGTCGAAGCCAATTTCAAGGAAACCGAACTGCAGGACATGCGGGTGGGCCAGCGTGCCGAGGTGCAACTGGATGCCTTCCGCGATCATGTGCTGCGCGGCCATGTGGACTCCATCGGGGTGGGCACCGGCAGTGAATTTTCGGTGCTGCCGGCGCAGAATGCCACCGGCAACTGGGTGAAGGTGGTGCAGCGCGTTCCAGTGCGCATCAAGCTGGACGGCAAGCCACCCGTGCCGCTGATCGCCGGCCTTTCGGCTGAAGTGAAGGTGATCACCAAGTGAGCAGCGCTGCCCCGGTGGCAGGCGCGGCAAAAGCGGCCTCGCCGGTCACCGTCACCCTGGTGGTGATGCTGGGCAGCTTCATGACCATCCTCGATTCCACCATCGCCAACGTGGCGCTGCCGCACATGCAGCCCAGCCTGAACGCGGCCGCCGACAGCATCACTTGGGTGCTGACCAGCTATATCGTCGCAACTGCCATTGCCACGCCGCTCACCGGCTGGCTTTCGGCGCGCATCGGCCGGCGCACCTTGTTCCTGTGGAGTGTCGCGGCCTTCACCGCCGCCTCGGTGCTGTGCGGCATTGCCAGCAGCCTGGAAGAGATGGTGCTGTTCCGCATGATCCAGGGCGCCGCCGGTGCCTTCATCGCGCCGCTGGGCCAGGCCTATCTGCTCGATGTGTGGCCGCCCGAAAAACATGGCCCGGCCATGGCCTGGTGGGGGGTTGGCATCATGGTCGGGCCGATTCTGGGCCCGGTGATCGGCGGCTGGCTCACCGACAGTTTCGATTGGCGCTGGGTGTTCCTGATCAACTTGCCGTTCGGCATCATGTGCCTGACCTGGGCGGCGGCCATCTTGCCGGAACCGCAGCTTGAGCAGCGACGCTTCGACATGACCGGCTTTGCCTTGCTCGCCGTGGGCATGGCGGCGCTGCAACTCGGCCTCGATCGCGGCCAGCAGCTGGACTGGCTGGAAAGCTGGGAAGTGCGGGCCGAGTTCGGCATCGCCATCGCCGGCCTGTGGGCCTTTGGCGTGCACGCGCTGGCCACGCCGGGCGGCATCATTGATCGCGAACTGCTCACCGATCGCAACGCGCTCACCGGCATGGTGTTCATCACGTTGGTCGGCTTCCTGCTGGTTGCCACGACCGCGCTGCTGCCGACCATGCTGCAAACGCTGTATGGCTATCCGGTGGTATCAGCCGGCGCACTGATGATGCCGCGCGGGATCGGCATGATGATGGCGATGATGGCCGCCGGGCAACTGGTCGGGCGCGGCGTTGATCCGCGGCTGATGCTGACGGCCGGCTTCACCATCACGGGTGCTGCCTTGTGGGGCATGAGCCTGTTCTCCCCGGCGCAGGGCGCCCAGCCGTTCGTGATCACCGGGTTTTTCCAAGGCGCCGGCCTTGGCCTGATCTTTGTGCCATTGAACACGATGGCCTTTGCCAGCCTGCCGATGCGGCTGCGCGCTGATGCGTCGGCCATCTACATGCTGCTGCGAAACATCGGCGGTTCGGTGGGGATCAGTCTGGCGGTCGCCCTGCTGGAACGCCAGACCCAGACCGCGCACGCCGATCTGGGCAGCGGCATAACCCCGTTCAATCTGCCCTGGGCCGATCCGGCAACCCTGGCCGCTGCCGGTGCCGGCAGCGTGGTGGCCATGCTGGATGGGGCGGTGAACAAGCAGGCGCTGATGATCGCCTATATCGACGTCTATCGCGCCATGGCGTTCATGGCCTTTGCCATGTTGCCACTGCTGCTGGTGTTGCGCCGGCCGCAGCGGCCCGCATCAAAAGCCGACGTGGTGCATCTGCCCGAATGACCGCTCAGACCGGCGGCGGCGTGAGCCCCACCAGTTTCATCACCACCACCTGTACCAGCATCACCACCAGCCACCACAGGCAGGCCCGGCCAACCCGGCCCCAACGCTGCCCGGCCATCAGCAGCGATGTGGCCAGCGCCGGCACCACGAAGCCCACCCAGATCACCCAGGCGGTGGCGATGGTCATCACCCACGGCGGAGCGCGCGGCGGCGCCAGGATCAGCGCGCCAGCCAATATGGCGCACAGCCAGGCCGTTGCCAGCAGCGCCACCAGCCAGCCGGTGAGGCCCTTGGGCCGATCCACGAACTGGGCGATCAACAGGCCCATCAGGGTGGCCAGCGCAATCGGGATGGCATTGATAACGATATAGATCATTGCGCCAGCTTGCCGGCTTTCGCGCCCCATGCAAGGAAAAGCCGGCTTTTGGAGGACTCAGAATGAGCGTTTTGCCCCCCCTGCTTTTGGGCCGATTGAACCATGTCGGCATCGCCTGCGTGTCGATTGACGACACCGTGGCCATGTATGGCCGCTTGTTCGGCGCGACGGTTTCGCGGGCCAAGTTCGATCTGCCGGCGCAGGGCGTGCGCGTCGCCTTCATCGATGTTGCCAACAGTCAGTTGGAACTGATCGAGCCGCTGGGCGATGATTCACCCATCCACGGCTTTCTGAAGAAGAACCCCAGTGGCGGGCAGCATCACGTCTGTTTCGAAGTGAAAGACATCATCGCGGCGCGTGATGCGATGCGCGGGCGCGGCGCCACCGTTCTGGGCACCGGCGAGCCGCGCATGGGCGCCCACGGTGTGCCGGTGATCTTCGTGCACCCGCGCGATACCGGTGGCGTGCTGGTGGAGTTGATGCAGGAGCCGCCGGAAGGGCATCACTGACAAGGAAAAGGCCGGAGCAATGCTCCGGCCTCATGTCAGACGGGCTGCGGTTGGCAGCCGCCCGCTCAATCCTTCTTGCGGCCGCTCAGCAGCCAGCCAACCACGAAGCCCAGCGCAATACCGGCACCCAGCGCGGCAAGCGGCTGTTCCTGCACCGTGGTGCGCACCTTGGCGGTGCCTTCTTCGGCCACCTTCTGGGCGCGTTCCTTGACTTCGCGGGCCTTTTCCGGGGCTGCATCAGCCAGTTCACGGGCTTTGGCGGCGGCCTTGTCATAGGCGGCGCTGGCGGTTTCCTTGGCCTTGCCGATCGCCTTGTCGGCTTGATCCTTCAGGTCACCCTTCAACTTCTCGATCTTGCTGGCCGCGGTTTCGATGGTTTCGGCAACGGCGGGCATGGTTTCCGTGGTCTCGTTGTTATCAGGCATGGCGCAATCCTTTCGAGGGCAATCGATTCAACAGATCGAAGTTAGTGCGTGAGGTGGCAGATTTGAAGTCCGTATTGACCACATAACTCACTCATCCATCCGAACCTTGCCACGGCCTGCCTTGACGCCAGCGCGCGTGGTCTTGGAATCCAGCCGGCGCTGCTTCGATCCCAGGGTTGGCCGTGTCGCCCGGCGCTTGATCGGGCGGATGCAGGCCTGCGCCACCAGTTCGGCCAGCCGCGCCCGCGCATCAGACCGATTCTGCACCTGATCGCGGAACCGGTTGGCACTGATCACGATGACACCATCGCCGGTGGCGCGCCGGCCGGCCAATTTCAGCAACCGTTCCTTCACCTCATCCGGCAGGCTGGGTGAAGCCACCACGTCGAAGCGCAACTGCACCGCCGATGAAACCTTGTTGACGTTCTGGCCGCCCGGACCGCTTGAACGCACGAACGATTCAATCAGTTCGTCTTCCGGGATGGTTATCGCCATGATGTGCGCCTAACCCGATTCGATTGCGGAGGCTATTGCCATGATCATTGTCCACCATCTCAACAACAGCCGCTCTCAACGCATCCTGTGGCTGCTGGAAGAACTGGCTACGCCCTACGAGATCAAGCATTACAATCGCGATGCCGTGACCAATCTGGCGCCGCCGGAACTGAAGGCCGTGCATCCGCTGGGCAAGAGCCCGGTGATCGAAGCCGATGGCAAGATCATCTTTGAAAGCGGCGCCATCACCGACTGGATCATCCGCAAACACGGGCAAGGCCGCTTCATGCCAGCGCCGGGGACGGCGGCTCATGAGGATTATCTGATGTGGCTGCATTTCGCCGAAGGTTCGGCGATGACACCGTTCCTCCTGGCGCTCTACACTGCCCGGCTGGGCGAGGCCGCCGCGCCGCTGGCCCCGCGCATTCAGGAACAGATTGGTGCGCATGTCGCCTATTTCAGCCAGTGCCTTGGGGAAAACGACTGGCTGGTGAAAAACGAGCTTTCCGGCGCAGACATCATGATGAGCTTCATCGCCGAAATCGCCACCATGCAGGGCCTGGGCGCGCATTTTCCCAATGTCGCGGCCTATGCGAAGCGCCTGCAGTCGCGCCCGGCGTGGATCAAGGCCGCCGAGCAGACCGAGCCTTACAATTTCCGCATTGCAGGCTGACGGGTCGCCAGCAAATTGAGCGCGAGGCCGCCGATGATCAGCGCGGCGGCCAGCAGCTTCCATGGCGGCAGCGGTTCACCAAGAAACAACGCGGTGGAGGCCATGCCGAACACCGGCACCAGCAGCGACGTGGGCGCCACGCTGGTGGCCGGATAGCGCGCCAGCAGCCAGCCCCAGGCGCCATAGCCGAACAGCGTATTGCCCACCGCCTGCCACGCCACCGCCACCCAGATGGCGGGCGTGGTGGCCTGCAGCGCGGTTTCGATGGCAGGCCAGCCTTCGAACCACAGCGCCAGCCCAGCCAGCGGCGGCACCGCAAACAGCGACGACCAGGTGATGAAGCCCAGCATGTCCACCTTGCCGGCAGCACGCTGGGCCATGTTGCCCAGGCTCCAGCCAAAGGCCGCGCCCAGTACAAGGGCGATGCCCACGAAGCTCACCTCGCCGCCAGTGTGGCCGGCGATCACCGCGACGCCGCCGATCGCCAGTGCCAGTGCGCCATATTGCAGTGGTTTCAGGCGTTCGCCGCTGGTCATCATGGCCATGGCGATGGTGAAGACGACCTGGCTCTGCACAATCAGGCTGGCGAGGCCGGCGGCGATATAGCCGTTGATGGCAATGAACAACAGGCCGAACTGGCCCACCCCGATGGCGACCCCATAGCCGGCCAGGATGCCCCACGATACGGCGGGGCGGCGCACGAAGAAGATCAGCGGAAACACCACGGCGGCAAAGCGCAGCGTGGCAAACAGCAGCGGCGGCAGGCTGTGCAGCGTGGCGCCGATGATGGCGAAATTGCTGCCCCACACCATCACCACCGCCAGCGCCAGCAGCAGGGCGCGCGGGCTGAGCGCGGTGCTGCTCATCGCGGTTTGGCGAGCAGGTGATAGGCCGCCGCCGCCACCAGCAGTGCCACGGCCACATTGGCCGCCAGTGGCCGCGCCGTGCCATCATACATGGCCGCGGCCAGCGCCGATGCGGCAGCGCCCATACCGAAGTTGATGCCGCCCATCAGGCCGGAAATCGCCCCGGCCCGCAGCGGATCGACATTCAGCGCGCCGGCCGAAGCATTGGCGGCAATGAGCCCGTTCGAGGACAGCGCCACGAACACCGCCGCCAGCACGACCAACACCGGCGCGTCGAACAGTGCCACCAGCCACAGCGCCACACCAGCCGCCGCTGCACCCAGCGTTGCCCAGGCCAGTATGGCATCAGGCGAACGATGCTTCAGCAGCAGGCGGTTGACTTGGCTTGATCCGACGACGCCCACGGCAATGGCGGCAAACACCAACCCGAACTGGCTTTCAGAAAAGCCCCAGCTGTTCACCACCAGATCGGGCGATGCCGCGATATAGCTGAACAAGGTAGCGCCATTGGCCGCGCCGACGAGCAGATAGCCGATCAGGCGCTTGTGGCCCAGCAGCCGGGCATAGGCGCTCAACACGTCCTGCCCGCGCGCCGCCTGCGCGGTGGCGGCGGAGCGGCTTTCATCCAAGCGCAAACCGACGGCAGCCGAAATGGCGACGCCCACCGCCACGAACGCATAGAACACGGCATGCCAGCCTGCTGCGGCTGCAATCCAGCCACCAACAGTGGGCGCCAGCAGCGGCGCGATCGCCAGCACCAGCATCAGCAGGCTGAAGATGCGGGCGGAATCGCGGTGGTCATAACGATCGCGCACGATGGCGCGGCAGGTGACCATGGCAGCGCAGCAGCCCAGCGCCTGGAAGAAGCGCCCGGCCACCAGCGCCTCGATGCTGGGTGCCAGCGCGCAGAACAGGCTGGCCGCCACATAGACCGCGCAGCCGATAAGGATGGTCGGCCGCCGCCCGATCCGATCACTGAGCGGCCCGAAGAACAACTGCCCCAGCGCCATGCCGACGAAGAAGGTGGAAAGCGTGAGCTGCACCGCCGCCGCCGACGTGCCGTAATCGCGGGCGATGGCCGGCAGCGTGGGCAGATAGAGATCGATGGTGACGGCGCCAAAGGCCGTCAACGACCCCAGCAGCAGGATCTCGCCCAGACTGGGCTGACGGGAGGCAGGGGGCGCATGCACGCGCCGGGCTTTAGGGGGTGCGGGCCATCCGGTCGAGGGGAGTTTCAACCAGCCTTGCAGCCGCGCCAGTGCGCCGCAAGTGTTTGGGACCACGCCGCTGCCCCGTCATCAACGCTGGCAAGGCGCAGCCGAAAATCGCGGTAACCGTCATGATTGGGAAGCGGCAGCCGCGCTTCCACGATATGCCCGGCCGCGGCATCGAGCATGAGCGTGCCGGACTTGCCGCCCAGCGCCGGACCTTCGAGGCGGAACAGCAACGCCGGCCGGCCCCTCCAGTGGGTATCGGCAAGGAAGCGGCCTTCCAGCGCGCCAAGGTCAGACAGGCTGGGCCCCTGCGGCCCGATCAGCAGCAGCGGCAAGCCAATGCGGAAATCGGCCCGCCGGTCCGGCTGGTTGGCGAGCCACAGGGTAAGGCTGGCGAAATCGAAATCATAAAGATGCCAGGGCCGGGTGCCGACCGGCGTCACCAGTTTCTGCTCCCCCTCTGGCAGCGCGGCACGGGCGGTGATCTGGCCGGTGTCGTCCTCCTTGAACAACGCAAACGCCTGCTGCCGGCCATAGCGACCCAACTGGCCGCCCACCAATTCGCTGGCCTGGCCGCTGGCCGGATCGATGCGTGCCGTCACCAGCGCGGCGCGGGTGCAGCGCTCCACCGCCTTCATTACGGCGACTTCGCCCTGCGCCGGTACGTGCACATGCACAGCCTCGGGCCGGCTGCCATCATCGTTGCTGCGGGTGTAATGCCAGGTTCGGCCCACCTGCCCGGCTGCCAGCCCTGTGGTCCCTTGGGCCAGCAGCACGGCCAGGGCCGCGGCGCGGATCACGCCCGCGCGGCGCCCTCATCCACGGCGTTGACGCTGTTGTGCCTGAGCGCGTCGAGTACGGTGCGCACGATGCCGGCCGCATCCAGCCCGGCATCGGCATATTGCTTCGCCGGGTTGTCGTGATCCTGATAGACGTCGGGCAGGCGCAGGGTGCGCACCTTGAGGCCGGCATCAGTCAGGCCTTCGTCGCTGGCCAGCGTCAGCACGTGGCTGCCGAAGCCGCCGATGGCGCCTTCCTCGATGGTGATCAACACATCGTGGGTGGCAGCCAGCTTGCGGATCAGCGCCATGTCCAGCGGCTTGGCAAACCGCATGTCGGCCACCGTGGTGGAAAGGCCCTTAGCGTCGAGCGTATCGGCGGCGGCCAGCGCTTCGGCGAGGCGGGTGCCGAGCGACAGGATCGCAACCTTGCTGCCCTGGCGCACGATGCGACCCTTGCCGATTTCAAGGCGGGTGCGGGTTTCGGGGATGGCGACGCCGGTGCCTTCGCCGCGCGGGTAACGCAGCGCGATCGGGCCGCTGTCATGCAGGGCGGCGGTGTGCACCATGTCGGCCAGTTCGGCTTCGTCGGCAGCGGCCATCACCACCATGTTGGGCAGGGTGGCAAGATAGGCGACATCGAACGAGCCGGCGTGGGTGGCACCATCGGCACCGACCAGGCCGGCGCGGTCAATCGCGAAGCGCACCGGGAGGTTCTGCAGGGCGACATCGTGCACCACCTGGTCATAGGCGCGCTGCAGGAAGGTGGAATAGATGGCACAGAACGGCCGCATGCCCTGCGCGGCCAGGCCCGCAGCGAAGGTGACAGCATGCTGTTCGGCGATGCCAACGTCGAAGCTGCGCTCCGGGAAGGCCTTGGCAAAACGGTCCACGCCCGTGCCCGACGGCATCGCAGCGGTGATGGCGACGATGTTGGGATCGCGCTTGGCTTCCTCGATCAGCATGTCGCCGAACACATTTTGATAAGCCGGCGCCTTGGGCTGCGCCTTGTGCTGGGTGCCCGAAACCACGTCGAACTTCACCACGCCATGATATTTGTCGGCACTGGCTTCGGCCGGGCCATAGCCCTTGCCCTTCTGCGTGACGACATGGATCAGCATCGGGCCTTCCGCGGCGTCGCGCACATTCTCCAGAACGGGGAGCAGGTGATCGAGATTGTGGCCATCGATCGGGCCGACATAATAGAAGCCCAGTTCTTCAAACAGCGTACCGCCACCCTGAGCGAAACCGCGGGCATATTCATCAATGCGCGCGGCCGCCTTCTGCAGCGGCGGCGGCAGCACCTTGCCGGAAACCTGCTTGAGATATTCGCGCAGTTCGAGGAACTTGCGGCCCGAAAGCAGGCGCGACAGGTAAGACGAGAGTGCGCCCACCGGCGGCGCGATGGACATGTCGTTGTCGTTCAAAATCACCACGAGCCGGTTGCAGGCCTCGCGGGCATTGTTCATCGCCTCATAGGCCATGCCGGCCGACATGGCGCCATCGCCGATCACGGCAATGCCCTTGCCCGGCTTGTTCATCATCTTGTTGGCGACGGCAAAACCCAGCGCCGCCGAGATCGATGTGCTGCTGTGCGCGGCGCCGAACGGATCATATTCGCTCTCGGTGCGCTTGGTGAAGCCGCTGAGGCCGCCACCCTGGCGCAGGGTGCGGATGCGGTCGCGCCGGCCAGTGATGATCTTGTGCGGATAGGCCTGATGGCCAACGTCCCACACCAATTTGTCGTCCGGCGTGTTAAACACATAGTGCAGCGCCACGGTCAGCTCGACGACGCCAAGCCCGGCACCGAGGTGACCGCCCGTCACGGAGACGGCATGGATCATTTCCTGCCGCAGCTCATCCGCCAACTGCCGCAACTGCCCGGGTTCCAGCCGGCGCAGATCGGCCGGAATGTTGACCTGGTCGAGAAGCGGGGTTTCAAGCGTCATATTATCGGCTCGCAGTGGCTGAATCTTAAGTAATTGCCCTTAGCGATTATGGCAGTGCCTGTCACCCGGACTGTCTGCCCCGTATGACAGATTCGTTGCCGCACCACGGCAAATTGTTGATTTCAGGCGCAGTTGGCGCAGATGCCGCGCACTTCGATCACCGGGCGGACCGGGGTGAAGCCCGCCGCCAGCGCTGCACTGCGCACATCACCTGTGATGCGATCATCATCCACATGAGTCGCCCCGCCGCAACGGTCACACACCAGGAAAATGCAATCATGCGGGCAATCGGGGTGGACATTGGCGATGAAGGCGTTGGCGCTTTCCACCCGGCTGGCCACGTTATTGGCGACGAACAGATCCAAGATGCGATAGACGCTGTTGGCGGCAATGCGGCGACCGCTGGCCGTGGAGACGGCGTCGGTCACATCATAGGCTGACACCGGGCGATCATAGCCCGCCAACGCGGCAAAAACGGTGGCGCGCAACGGCGTCCATTGCTCGCCGGCGCTTTTCAGGCGGGCCTGGGCGGCGGCGGCAAGATCGGCTCGGCTGTGATGCTGGCCGTGGCTGTGGGCGGGATGTGCCATGATCTGCATATCGGGCTTTGCGGCACGCCATGCAAGACGGCGGGTGGTTCAGGCGATGCGCAGCGCCTTCATGTTCTGCCAGTGGGCAAACGCCAGGATCGCCACACCAGCGACGGAAACCAGCATTTCGGCGACCGCGCCATGTTCGACCGCCAGCGAAATCGCCATGACCGCAAGACCGATCACGCCCAGCACCCCGATCTCACTGCGGCCATGTCGGCGCCAGCCGCGCCACAGCGCCACAGCCGCCAAAGGCATGGCCAGCATCAGGCCGATGAAGTGCACCCGATGGTCCAGCCAGTCACCCGTCAGGGCGAACACGGTCAGCAGCAGGAACCCGGCCATGCAGTGTAGCAGGCACAGGCCCGACAGGCCGATGGCGATTCGATCGAGGAGGCTGCTGGGCGACGACACGAAGCTGGTGTTACATTATTACATCCTTGGCAGCAACCCCTTTTGGCCTCGCGGCACAAGGCCGGCGCGCGTTGCCATGCAGATTGCCGGCCGCTAGACAGCATCAATCCCTGCTCTGGAGATTGCCCGATGCGCGCCCTTGTTGCCCTGCTGCTCGCCAGCGTTGCTGCCCCAACACTGGCTGCGCCTGATCTGGCGATGGTGGCGCGGATCACCGATGAGGCCATGAACCGTGGCGAAGTGGTGGAAACCGCGGCCTGGCTGAGCGATCGCATCGGCCCACGCCTGACCAATTCGCCGGGGATGCGCACGGCCGAACGCTGGACGCAGGACAAGTTCAAGGGCTGGGGCCTTGCCAATGTGCGCACCGAAGGCTTTGATTTTGGACGCGGTTGGTCGATCGAGCGAGCTAGCGTGGTGATGCAATCGCCCCGCCAGTTGCGCATGCGCACCCTGCCGGTGGCATGGACGCCGGCCACGCCGACCGGCGGCATCACCGCGCCGGTGGTGGTCGCGCCGATGAGCAAGCCGCGCCACTTTGCCGAATGGGCCGGCAAGCTGAAGGGCAAGATCGTCGCCGTGAGCCTCCCGCGCGTGCCGTCCGATGCCACCAAGCCGGCATTCAAGCGGCTGGACGACAAGGCGATTGGCGAACTCGACGAATATCAGCAGCCGGTGACGGCACCCGACGATGGTGACGGCTGGTTTAAGTTCATCCAGTTCGGCAAGCAGCTCGACGAGTTCCTGGCCAAGGAAGGCGCCGTGGGCTGGGTGCGCATGAGTTACCGCGACAACGGCCTGCTGCATGGCGAGGGCTATCAGCACCGCGACACGCCCAAGTTGCCCGGACTGGAGCTGACCGCCGAGGATTATCGCCGGCTGGCACGGCTGGCCAAGCAAGGCGAGGTGGTGCTGACCATTGATTCGCAGGTGAAGTTCGACGACAGCGATCCCAATGGTTACAATGTGTTGGCCGATATTCCCGGCAGCGACGCCAAGGCCGGTTACGTGATGGCCGGTGCCCATCTCGACTCCTGGGTGGCCGCCGATGGCGCAGCCGACAATGGCGCCGGTTCGGCGGTGGTGATGGAGGCCGCGCGCATCCTGGCGGCGCTGAAGGTGAAGCCGAAACGCACGATCCGCTTTGCGCTGTGGTCGGGTGAGGAACAGGGCCTCTATGGCTCGGCCAACTATATCGAACGCCACTTCGCCAGCCGTCCGGCCAACCCCGATCCGATCAAGGCCCGGCTGAGCTATGATTTCAAGCTGGGCCAGTATCCGATCGAAAAGAAGGCCGATTACAATCTGTTGGCGGCCTATTTCAACATGGATAACGGCGGCGGCAAGTTCCGCGGCATCTATGCCGAAGGCAATTTCGCGGCCGTTCCCATCCTGCAGGATTGGCTGTCGCCCTTTGCCAGCATGGGCGCCAGCACGGTCGTCGCCAGCCCGACCGGCGGAACCGATCATGAATTCATGCAAGCAATCGGCCTGCCCGCGTTCCAGTTCATCCAGGACCCGCTGGATTATGAAACCACCGTGCATCACAGCAGTGTCGACACGTTCGATCACCTGCGCCCGCAAGACCTCCGCCAGGCCAGCGTGATCTTGGCGTCCCTGCTGTGGGAAGCCGCCAACGCCGACAAGCCGTTGCCCGCCAAGCCCCTGCCAACCAAGCCGAAAATGACCGATCCCTTCCGCTATGAAGATCCCGACAAGAAGGATTGATGCGGCATTGCGTGGGGTTGGCCGGCATGAACTTTGGGCCTAGGGAGGCGTCCATGGCTTCCCTCGCCGCCCCACTTCCCCGTTCCGATGCCCGCCCGCGCGACGTGGCGTTGTGGCTGCTCGGCATCGCCGCCCTGGTGTTTGCCATGGTCGTCGTCGGCGGCATCACAAGGCTGACCGAGAGCGGCTTGTCGATCACCCGCTGGGATGTCGTGTCGGGCACACTGCCGCCGCTCACGGAAAGCGAATGGTTGCAGCAGTTTACGCTGTATCAGCAATCAAGCCAGTATCAGTTGATGAACCGCGGCATGAGCCTTGCCGAGTTCAAGGGCATCTTCTTCTGGGAATATGTCCACCGCCTTTTGGGTCGCCTGATTGGCCTCGCCTTTGCGCTGCCGCTGGCGTGGTTCTGGATTCGCCGTCAGATTCCAGCTGGTTACAAGCCGCGCCTGCTCGTGCTGTTCGCCTTGGGTGGCCTGCAGGGCGCCATCGGCTGGTGGATGGTCGCCTCCGGCCTCGTCGATCGCACCGAGGTGGCGCCGGAACGGCTGGCCGTGCATTTGTCCAATGCTTTCATCATCATGGCCGGCTGTATCTGGACCGCGCTTGATCTCATCGACGGTGACGTGCCCCGTAACGACCGCCCCCGCGCGTGGGTTTGGCCGCTCACCATATTGCTCAGCATCCAGATTGTCTGGGGTGCCTTTACCGCCGGCTTGCGGGCCGGCCATGCCAGCGACACCTGGCCGTTGATGTTCGGCGCGCTGATGCCCGACGGCATCTTGGGCAGCGCCATCGACGCGGTCAACGATCCGGTGAGCGTGCAGTTCATCCACCGCAGCCTGGCCTGGATTGCCGCCGGCGGTGTGCTGGCGGTGGCCGCGCTGTTGTGGCGCGCGGGCGGCGGTGTCCGGGCGCTGGCGCTGGGTGGCGTTGTGCTGGCGCAGTTCGTTCTGGGCGTTTCCGTTATCTTGAATCACGTGCCGGTCTGGCTCGGCGTCGCCCACCAGGCCGGCGCGGCGCTGCTGGTGGCAGCCATGGTCTGGGCGGCGCATTGGTCGAGAAGGGGTCCTGCATGACCGCGAAGAATGTGCTCGGCGGGTCACTGCTGCCCTGCTCGCTGGAACCGCTGACCGGCTGGTACCGCGACGGCTGCTGCAACACCGATGCGGCTGACACTGGCCTGCACACCGTCTGCGCCGTGATGACCGAGGAGTTTCTCGCCTTCAGCAAATCCGCTGGCAATGATCTGTCGACGCCGCGCCCCGAATATGGCTTTCCCGGCCTGAACCCCGGTGACCGCTGGTGCCTTTGCGCCGGCCGCTGGGAAGAGGCGCGCATCGCCGGCTTCGCGCCGGAAGTCGTGCTGGAAGCCACCCACGCCAAGACACTGGAGATTACCATGTTGGGTCACCTCCAGGCCCACGCCGTGTGATCACCCCTTGGGACGGCGCGGATTTCGCCGGTGCCAAGCTGGCGGCGCTGGTTGACGGCCACATCCTCACCTATCGCCGCGACAACAAGCCCGGCATCCCCTGGCCAGGCCTGATCGATCTGCCCGGCGGCGGCCGCGAGGGCGATGAAAGCCCGGCCCTGTGCGCCTTAAGGGAATTGCACGAGGAGTTCGGCCTGCACCTGCCCGAACAGCGCATCTGGTGGGCGCGCCCCTTCCCGGCAATGGATGCGCCGGGGCGGACGGGCTGGTTCGTTGCCGCCACGATTACACAGGCCGAGATTGCCGCCATCCACTTCGGCAACGAAGGCCACAGCCCGCAACTGCTTGGACTGGACGCGTTTCTGGCCGCCAGCGACGCGATTTCGCCTCTGCAGCAGCGTCTGCGGCTGGTGCTGGAGACGCTGCAAAACTACGCGGTGCCATAATACCACATGCCAAAAACCCCGGTTTTTCCTTGACCTGCACGGGGGTTTGCACGATACGCCGGCTCGACGCCGGGGCCAAAACCTCGGCCGTTTCGCATTTTGAAGAATGGAATCAACGCCATGCTCACCCGGATCACCGCATCGGCCAAACCGGCCGACATTGAAAAGAAGTGGCTGCTGATCGATGCCGAAGGCCTCGTCGTCGGCCGTCTCGCTTCGATCATCGCCAACCGCCTGCGCGGCAAGCACAAGACCAACTACACCCCGCACGTCGATTGCGGTGACAACGTGATTGTCATCAACGCCGACAAGGTGCGCTTCACCGGCAAGAAGACCACGGACAAGGTTTACTATCGCCACACCGGTCACCCGGGCGGCATCAAGGAAACCACTCCGGCCAAGATCCTGGAAGGTCGCTATCCGGAACGCGTGCTGATCAAGGCCGTGGAACGCATGGTGCCGCGCGGCCCGCTGGGTCGCGATCAGATGCGCAACCTGCGCGTCTTTGCAGGTAGCGAGCATCCGCATGTTGCCCAGTCGCCGGAAGTGCTCGACGTCAAGTCGATGAACCGCAAAAACACCACGCTTGCTGGTTGAGGGATAAGAAATGTCTGACAATCGCCAGTCCCTGTCTGATCTCGGCACCATGGATGCCGATGCGCCCGTCAACACCGCCCACACCGGCGGCGGCGGCCCGCCCGCCCCGCTGCGTGAGCAGGAAATCGATGCGCAGGGCCGCGCCTATGCCACCGGCAAGCGCAAGAACGCCATCGCCCGTGTGTGGCTGAAGCCCGGCACCGGCAAGATCACGGTCAACGGCCGCGATCAGACCGTCTATTTCGCCCGCCCCTCGCTGCGCTTGGTGATCAACCAGCCGTTCGACGTGGCCGAACGCCGTGAGCAATATGACGTGGTCTGCACCGTGGTTGGTGGTGGCCTTTCGGGCCAGGCCGGCGCCGTGAAGCACGGCATCGCCCAGGCGCTGACCAAGTATGAACCGATCCTGCGCACCCCGGTGAAGCAGGCCGGCTTCCTGACCCGCGATCCGCGCGTTGTCGAACGCAAGAAGTACGGCAAGGCCAAGGCCCGCCGCAGCTTCCAGTTCAGCAAGCGCTGATCCGGACAGCCGAGTTACCGAACAAGCGCCGGGGCAGCGATGCCCCGGCGTTTTTCGTTACACCAACTTTTGCTTGGGGGCGGCCAATCGGCGCTGGCCTTCCCCTCTGGCGCGCAGCCTGTCAAAAGGCCGGCCATGATTCGCAGCCTTGTCTCCTTCGTCCTTGCCCTGCTGGCCCTGCCGGCATTGGCCGCACCCGTAAGCGACCAGCCGCACACAAGGGTGGAACTGATCGCGCAGAGCAGTGCGCCCGCCCCCGGCAAGCCATTGCAATTGGGCATCGTGCTCACACCCAAGGCCGGCTGGCATACCTATTGGCTGAACCCCGGCGACGCCGGTGCGCCGACGCGGGCGGAATGGCGGCTGCCGGCCGCTGTGTCTGCTCCGCCAGAACTGCAATATCCGGTGCCGGGCACGCTGGTCGTGTCGGGCCTGATGAACCATGTCTATGAAAAACGGAACATATTGCTGACGGAGCTGGCGGTGCCGGCTAGCCTTGCGGCAGGCAACGCGTTCCCGATCGAAGTGCAGGTCGATTGGCTGGTGTGCAGCCACGAACAATGCGTGCCGGAATCCGCCACCCTGTCGCTGCCGCTGGTTGTGGGCGACGGCGCCGGTGATGCCACCATGGCGCCGCAGATCGCCGAAGGCCGCGCCGCCCTGCCGCGCGCGCTGGCCGCCACCGCCACCTGGGCGAAAGCTGGAAAGCGTTTCGTGCTGAGCGTGCCGATGGCCGGCCTCGACAAGGTGAAGAGCGCCTGGTTCTTCCCTACCAGCGATGCCGTGATCACCCATGTGACGCCGCAGAAAATCACCATCGTGGGTGACGCGCTGCGCATCGAGACCGACGCCGGCACCCCCGGCCCCGAAGGCGACGTGACCGGCGTGCTGCGCGTTGAAATGGCGGGCGAAGCGCCGATGGGTTTTGCCATCATCGCGAAGGAAGGCAGCGTCCCCGGCCCCGGTGCGGCGCTGGCGGCAACCGGCGGCAACGACGATGCGGGGGGCGGCGATGGCCCCGGCTTGCCGCTGATCCTGCTCGGCGCGGTGCTGGGCGGTCTGATCCTCAACGTCATGCCCTGCGTGTTCCCGATCCTCAGCCTTAAGGCGCTGGCGCTGGCCAAGGGCAATGTCGGCCAGGCCGAAGCCCGCACCGAAGCGCTGGCCTATACCGCCGGCGTCGTCATCGTTGTCACCGCGCTGGGCGGCCTGGTGCTGGCGCTGCGTGCAGCCGGTTCGCAGGTTGGCTGGGCCTTCCAATTGCAGGATCCGCGCGTCATCGCCTTCTTGCTGCTGCTGGTCACCGGCATCGCCTTGAACCTTGCAGGCCTGTTCGAAATCACGCTGACCACCGGCAATCTGGGGCAGGACAAGGCGCGCTCCGGCGGTGCCTCCGGCGCCTTCTTCACCGGCGCACTGGCGGCGTTCGTGGCCACCCCGTGCACCGGCCCGTTCATGGCCGGCGCGCTGGGCGCCGCGCTGGTGCTGCCCACGGTGCAGGCGCTCTCCGTCTTCGCCGGCCTTGGCCTTGGCCTCGCCCTGCCCTTCCTGTTGATCGGCTTCAGTCCCGCCCTGCGCCGCCGCCTGCCCAAGCCGGGCGCGTGGATGGTCCGCCTGCGCGCCATCCTCTCTGTCCCGATGTTCCTTACGGCGCTGGCGCTGGCCTGGGTGCTGGGCCAGCAGGTGGGCGTGAACGGCATGGCGATGGGCCTGGCCGGCACGCTGGTCTTCGGCCTGTTCCTGTGGTGGTTGGGCAGCCGCCAGCACGGCGGCAAGAGCCTCGCAATCCCCGGAACGCTGAGCCTCGCCACCATCGTCGCCGCCGTTCTGCTGGTACCCACCGCCGCCCCGGAAGGCGCGGCAAAGGCCACCACCACCGCCGCCAGCGAGTTGAACGCGGTGAAGTTTACCCCCGCCGCGCTGGCCGAACTGCGCGGCGCCAACAAGCCGGTGTTCCTCTACATGACCGCGGACTGGTGCCTCACCTGCAAGGTCAATGAAAAGGGCGCCATGGCCGATGCGGCTGTCGCCGACTATTTCAAGGCCAAGGGCATCACCGTGATGGAAGGCGACTGGACCCGCAACGATCCCGCCATCTCCAGCTGGCTCGCCGAACACAAACGCGCCGGCGTGCCGGTCTATGTCTATTACGATCCCGCCGGCGGCGAGACGGAGTTGCCGCAGATCCTGACGGTGGACGCGCTGACCACGCTAGAGCGGTTTTCGACCGCTCTGAATCGTAAGGGATTCCCAAGGGGCGGATTTTCTGATTCAGAATCCGTGCTGGTGAAGGAGGCCAGCATGGATGGGTCAGCCTTTATCGTTGGATTTGCGTGTCCGGCTTCTTGCGGCGATTGATGCGGGGATGAGTTGCCGTGCTGCGGCAGCTCGCTTTGGGGTCGCACCATCGACGGCGATCCGCTGGCAGGAACGGCGGCGCACGACCGGCAGTATTGCCCCAAAACCCCAAGGCGGCGACATGCGATCACGCCGTGTCGAGGCGCGGCGGGAGGACATTCTCGGGCTCTGGGAAGCGCGCAAGGACATCTCGCTTGAGGAGTTGCGCGCGGGCCTGGCCGAGATCGGCCTGAACGTCTCTGTGGCCGGGCTTCACCGCTTCTTTGCTCGTCACGGCATGACGCGCAAAAAAAGACTGGCCATGCTATCGAGCAGGACCGTCCCGACGTCCTGAAGCAGAGGCATGACTGGTTCGACGGGCAGCTCGATCTGGAACCCGAACGGCTCGTCTTCATCGACGAGACCTGGACCGCGACCAACATGACCCGCAGCCATGGCCGCTGCGCCAAGGGCGAGCGCCTGCGCATGGGCTTCCCGCATGGCCATCGCAAAACCACCACGCTGGTTGCGGGGCTGCGCATGTCAGGAATGGTTGCGCCGATGGTGCTGGACGGTCCAATCAATGGCGACTGGTTCGAAGCCTATGTCACCCAGGTCCTCGTGCCCGAACTTCGACCCGGTGACGTCGTGATCATGGACAACCTGTCGAGCCACAAGCGCGCCTCGGTGCGCGAACGGATCGAAGCGGCAGGCGCAACCTTGCGCTTCCTGCCGCCCTACAGCCCCGACTTCAATCCCATCGAAAAGGCCTTCTCCAAACTCAAGGCCATGCTCAGAAAGATCGGTGAGCGGACCGTGAACGGCCTCTGGGACCTGATCGGCAGGCTCGTCGATATCTTCAAGCCAAACGAATGCGCAAACTACTTCACATCATGCGGCTATGATCCAGACTGATCGAAAATCGCTCTAAAGGTGTAAAAAGCCTTCGGCGGGTAGGGTCGCAGACCCTGCACCCGTTCGATCCTGTTTGGCCCTTTATCTGTCATGCTGGCGCTTATTGTGGATGGGCCGCCTGAAAACGAAAGTGGGTGCAGGGGCTCAGCCCCTGCCCGCCGGAGGCCACCTTTTCTACGACAGCGTCAACGAAACCGACTCCGGCCGGTGATCGCTCGTTTCCGGCACCTTTTTCGGCCGCATCGCGTTCACGCGTTCGTGGATGGCGTGTTCCACCAGGCCGGCGCCGCCGCCGATACGGGGGAGCGTGTCTTTCGCCACGAGGCGCTGGGTGAACATGATATGATCGAGCAGCAGGTGGGGATCGCGGGTGGGGTCCACCGGGTCCTTGCCGGAGAGTTTGTAGCTCCAGCGCAGGCCCTCCCCGCTGCCGGTGACGGGGGTGCCGTAATCGAACAGGGCGTGATTGAGGAAGCGTTCGGCTTCAAAGATGCTGCCCTGCAGGTTGCCGATCAGATCGAAATAGAGGTGCTTGCGTTCAAAAACTTCGCGGCCCGGCCCATCGTTCAGATCGCCCATCACCATAACGGCCGGATTGGCTTCCTGGGCAAAGCGGGCATCGATATATTTGCGGATATTTTCGGCTTCTGTGGCCAGCTTGATGCGGTCGTTCATCACTTCAGCCAGGAAGGGGATGGCAAATTCGGTGCGGGCTTCATCCACCCACACATCCTTGGGGTTGGTGCGGTTCAGCTTTGAGCGCAGGTGCGCGCCGATCAGTTCGACACGCAGGCCGGCGATGGTGGCAACCAGCACCTGCGGCTGGCGAACATGGTTCCACAGGCCGGCCTTGCGTTCCGCCCAGTAATAGAGGCCCCATTTGCCATCCGTGCGCTGTTGATCGGCGGCATCGGCATATTGGCTGGCGGCAAAGCGGCGCCAGATTTTCGGATCCTGCAGTTCGGCGCCCAGGTTCAGCGACGCCTTGACCAGGAACCAGATCCACTGGCTGCCGGAAAGTGGATTATCGGGATAGCCGTACAGCTTGCACAGCGCCTTGCGCGGGTTGTTCGGCAGTTTGGCCAGTGCCTCGGCGGTGCCGGGGATGATGGGCACGACATAGGGCACGTGCAGCGTGGCCGCCCATTGCTGCAGCAGCGGCAGATCAGGCGTGGCTTCGGTGATGCACAAGATGTCCGGGTCCATCTGCGCGATCTGTTCACGGATGAACGGCAGCCGCGCCGCATCCTTGCCGCCCGGCGCGATCGCGTCGTGCATGTGCTTGATGTTCCAGCTGGTGATCTTGAACTGCGCCATGGCCGCATTATCCCCGGTTGCGGCAGGCCTGTTGGCGCTGCCGGTCGTGCGACCCATGAGATGAGTGTCGCTTTTCGTTCGCCGGCTGGCAAGTGTGGTTGTGGCCTCAAACTTCGCCGGCAAAGCCCAGAACGCGCAGTGCGCCATCGGGCAACGGGCGTTGCAGGGTGGCGGCTTCGGCCCAATCGGCGGTGAGCCAGCGGCGCTGTTCATCGGCCGTGGTGAGGATCACCGGCATGGCCTTGGGGTGATGGGGGGCGACTTCGGCGTTGGGTTCGCAAGTGAGGAAGCCGAACACGGTGAGAGTCACTTCGCCTTCGGCCTTCTTGCGCACGCAGGTCCAACGGGTGGCGAGGCCGGCGAAGCAGGCGAGACTGTTGTCCCCGGCCGGCGCGAACCACAGCGGCTGGAAGCCGGCATCCGTCTTCACATGTTCAGCGAACGCGGTGAACGGTACCAGGCAGCGATAGGGCGGGGCCAGCCAGCGCCGCCAGTGGGGGCTGGCGGTGTTGCGGATGTTGGTGATGCCGCGATCGACCGTCTTGCCTTCCAGCGCAAAGGCTGGGCTTGGCATGCCCCAGCGGGCGAGGCTGAGGGTGGGAACAGGAGTGTCGCCGCAGGCCAGGCCGATGATCGGTGCTTCGGCATCGGGATAGAGGCCGCTCAACACCGGCAGATTGCCGAGATTATCCTGCACCGCGCCCAGTTCCAGCGCGCGGGCAAGATCGCGCAGGGCCTGCTGGCCCTTGGTGAGCGCATAAAGATTGCACATAGCCAGCCCCTTTCTGCGCCCATCAAGCGCGACGGCCGGGGATTGGCAAGTGGAGGCAGCGGCGCCGAGCTGCGGCCCGGCGGAAACACGCGCCGGGCCGCAGGGTGGAAGCGCCTGAAGCGGGCGGCTTCCGGTCCGCGCGCTTCAGGGCCTTAGTGGCTGCCGCATGCAGGGGTGAGGGGCAGGCACCAATGGTGGGATGGGGCGGTTCAGAGCGGGGGCGGCGCCAAAGTCCACATCCACAAGATCGTGGCCAGGGTGCCGACAACACCCAGGCCGAGGCGGCGGGCCATGCGGTCCCCGCCCGGTGCCGGCGGCGGCCCCAGGCCCAGCGCGGCGCCGCTGTTGGAGACCGGCGCATTAAACGCCGAACGCCGGCGCACGGAAAGCACCAGGTCGGGCCGGGTTGCAGAGGGTTGCAGCGGCGAATTCGGGCGCGGCGTACTGGGGCGCGGCGCCGGAGACAATGAACCACGAACCACTTGCACGGCGACACCTCAACCCTTGATGACAGGGCGAAATGTGCCACAGGCCCCTGCCGCCAGCGCGGCAGAGCCGGTCCATCATGGATGGTTCAGGCGCGGTTTCCGAACCAGATTGGCGGAAGTCGCTGCGCCCACGGCGCTGCCGCCTCCAGCTGGAACGCCAGATCGAGCAGCCGCGCATCATCGCCGCGCCGGCCGGCAAAATGCATGCCCAAAGGCAGCCCATTGGTGGCGGTCATGATCGGCACGCTCATGGCCGCGGCACCCGCCATGTTCTGTACCGGCGTGTAGGCCACCAGCCGCATCATGTCGGCCACCACATCGGCCGGCGGGCGGCTGTGCGACAGATAGCCGATCGGCACGGCATGGCGGCTGAGCACCGGGGTGAGCAGCACATCGTGATCGCGGAAACTGGCATCATAGGCGGCGCGATAGCCCAGCAGCCGGCCAATCAGGGCCTGCAAATCGGCGGGCGACAAGGCGGCGCCCTGTGCGGCCAGATGGCGGGTGAGCGGTTCCAGTTGGGCGACGCCATCGGCCCCCATCATCTTGCTGACGAAACCCACCGACTGCGCTGCACTGAAAGCCCAGAAGCTGAGGAAATCCCGGCCGAAATCCGCCGCGTTGAACGGCCAGACGGCATCGGAAACACTGTGGCCCATGCCAGAGAGGAGCGTGCGGGTGCGGGTGACGCCGGCCAGCACTTCCTGATCCGGCTGGCTGCCATCGGCGGTGGCGGTGATCACCCCGATGCGCAGGCGTTCGCCCACCGGGCCGGCCAGACGCGGCACGGCAGCGCCCAGCCCATCGGCACCGGGCCCCTGCAGCGCCGCCATGGTGAGCGCCGCATCACGCACGGACCGGGTGAGCACATGATCCACCGCGATCTCGCCGGGATCATCCGCCGTCTTCTGCCCCGCCATGCGCCCGCGGCTGGGCTTGAAACCGAACAGGCCGGTGAGCGCCGCCGGAATGCGGATGGAGCCGCCGCCATCATTGGCATGGGCAATCGGCACCACGCCGGCCGCCACTGCCGCCGCACTGCCACCCGATGAACCACCCGGCGAGAAATCCGGATTCCACGGGTTGCGGGTGGCGCCGTGCGCCAAGGGCTCGGTCACGCACATCAGGCCGAATTCGGGCGTCGCCGTCTTGCCCCGCGGCAGGGTGTTCCTCTGGGCA
>Ga0164294_10001152_pt1 | contig 24830 bp, 25 predicted proteins | sample GEODES005metaG_FD_111479 | JGI IMG/M metagenome (GOLD analysis project Ga0164294, IMG submission 111479) | Oligotrophic lake water microbial communities from Sparkling Lake, Wisconsin, USA - GEODES005 metaG | ecosystem: Environmental > Aquatic > Freshwater > Lake | place: USA: Sparkling Lake...
GCTGCCTTCACTCCTGTCGGGCGCGGGCCTGGCGTTCGCTCGCGCCATCGGCGAGTTCGGTTCGGTGGTCCTGATCGGCGGTGCGATACCGGGCGAGACGGAGGTGTCCTCGCAATGGATTCGGACCCTCATCGAGAACGATGATCGTACCGGCGCGGCAGCGGTTTCCATTGTCCTGCTTGTGGTCTCGTTCCTGGTGTTGCTGGTGTTGCGGATCCTGGGATCGCGGGCGGCCAGGCGTGAGGAGCTGGCGCGGTGATTCTGTCACCAGCGGCGCGCTACCTTGTGCGCTTCGTCGCGCTGGCTTACGTTCTGGTTCTGGTGGTGGTACCGGTCGGTCTGATTGCGTGGCGGACGTTCGCGCCGGGACTGGGGGCGTTCTTCGCCTCGATCTCCACTCCGGCCGCCGTGTCGGCCTTGCAGCTGTCGCTGTTGGTGGTCGCGATCGTGGTTCCGCTCAACGTCATTTTTGGTGTTCCCACGGCATTGCTGTTGGCGCGCAAGCGCTTCCGGGGCAAGGCTATCCTGCAGGCTGTCATCGACCTGCCGTTCGCCGTGTCGCCCGTGGTGGTGGGTGTGGCGCTGATCCTGCTGTGGGGTACCGCGGGCCTGCTCGGCGTCGTCGAGAACAATCTCGGATTCAAGATCATCTTCGGTCTTCCCGGGATCATCCTGGCGAGCATTTTCGTCACCGTGCCTTTCGTGATCCGTGAGGTCGAGCCCGTGTTGCATGAGTTGGGTACCGATCAGGAGGAGGCCGCCGCCACGCTGGGATCGAGTTGGTGGCAGACCTTCTGGAAGATCACCCTGCCATCGATCCGCTGGGGCCTGACCTACGGAATCGTGCTGACCGTAGCCCGGACGCTGGGCGAGTACGGCGCGGTGATCATGGTGTCGTCCAACCTGCCCGGCACGTCGCAGACCTTGACGCTGCTGGTGTCCGAGCGCTACAACCGGGGTGCCGAGTACGGTGCCTATGCAGTCGCGACACTGTTGATGATGGTCGCCGTGCTGGTACTGATCGTCCAGGTGGTTCTGGACGCGCGACGGCGCCGGGCGGCGGGATGAGGGGCGGGATTCCGTGACCGACGCCATTACCGTCATCGGCGCCAACAAGCGCTACGGCGACTTCGCCGCCTTGGACAATGTCGATTTCACCGTGCCGGCCGGGTCGCTGACCGCGCTACTCGGGCCCAGTGGTTCGGGTAAGTCCACCCTGCTACGTGCGATCGCCGGCCTGGACACCCCGGACACCGGCACCATCACCATCAACGGTGTCGATGTCACCGGCGTGCCGCCGCAACGACGCGGAATCGGCTTCGTCTTCCAGCACTACGCGGCTTTCAAGCATCTGACGGTGCGCGACAACGTCGCGTTCGGCCTGAAGATCCGGAAGCTGCCAAAGTCCGAGATCGCCGACAAGGTTGACAATCTGCTTGAGGTGGTCGGACTGGCCGGCTTTCAGACCCGCTATCCCAATCAACTCTCCGGCGGCCAGCGTCAGCGGATGGCGCTGGCGCGGGCGCTAGCGGTGGATCCTCAGGTGTTGTTGCTGGATGAGCCATTCGGCGCGCTGGATGCGAAAGTGCGCGAAGACCTCCGTGCGTGGTTGCGGCGATTGCACGACGAGGTACACGTCACCACGGTGCTCGTCACTCACGATCAGGCCGAGGCACTCGATGTGGCCGATCGCATCGCAGTGCTCAACAAGGGCCGTATCGAGCAGATCGGAACGCCGGCGGAGGTATACGACAGCCCGGCCAACTCCTTCGTCATGTCGTTTCTGGGCAATGTCTCGTCGCTGAATGGAATCCTGGTGCGCCCGCACGATATCCGGGTGGGCCGAACGCCTGAGATGGCGATCGCTGCCGGTGACGGAACCGCAGAGAGCACCGGTGTCATCCGCGCGACGATCGACCGGGTGGTGTATCTCGGGTTTGAGGTTCGTGTCGAACTGATCAGCGCGACCACGGGCGCTCCGTTCGTGGCACAGATCACCCGTGGCGATGCTGAGGCACTGGGACTGCAGGATGGCGATACCGTCTATGTCCGCGCGACGAGGATCCCACCCATCGCCGGCGTGCAGCAGTTGCACCCCTAATGGTGTCGTGCAACTAGAGTTGATGGAGTACGGTCCCCGGCCTTATGCCAAACATGGAGGATTCACTGTGAAGGATGCGGAATGAAAAAAGGCGAATCTTCCCTGCGAGTGCTGCTCGGAGCGTGTGCGCTCGTTGTAGCGGTAGCCGCAACCGGGGGTTGCACTCGCACGGTGTCCACGGCTCCTGAGGCGGATTCGGTCACCCCGGCAGAGACATCAATCGCACCATCAACCACCGAGGAGCAGACCATGACAGAAGGAAGCGGCGGCAATGGTGGTCAGGGCGGGAATGGTGGCCAGGGCGGTAAAGGCGGCCAGGGTGGCCAGGGTGGACAGGGTGGCCAGGGCGGTAAAGGCGGCCAGGGTGGCCAGGGTGGCCTCGGCGGAATTGATGGTGCCGACGGCGCTGATGGTGCCGACGGCGCCGACGGAGCGCCGGGCTGAGACTAGGCGGCCAGGCGTTGGGCGACGGCGGCATCGAATCGGTCGAGCACCGTCGCCGCGACCAACCGGTGGGCGCCGAGCGGTTCGGCCATCACGATTTCAGCAGATGAACACACGGCGGCGATCCGATCGGTGATCCGCCCTGCAGCAATGAACCAAGGCGCCACGGCTATTCGTCGGGCACCGAGCTGGCGGAGTTGTTCGATGCCGTCGTGAATCGATGGTGCCGGGCCGGTGGCGTAGGCCACCCGCACCCCGGCCCATCGCGTCCCGTGAGCCAGCGCATCGGCGACGGTGGCAGTGCCGGCATTGGCATCGGCGTGGGAGGAGCCCACCGCCACCACCAGCACCCCGGTGTCGTCGCTGGCGCGGTCGACGCTCATCTCGCTCAGCCGGTGTGCGAGTACCCGCACCAGGCGCGGGTCCTCGCCGAGGGTCTCGGCTTGCAGTACGTCGACCCCGGCATCGGCAATGATTGCGGGGATGTCGACGCGGGCGTGGTACGCGCTGGCTAACAGCAGCGGAGTCATGACTGCCGGTCCGTCGAGTTCGGTGAGCACATCGCGCAGGTTGGGTGTGCTCTTCTCGCAGAAAGCCACCCGAACGTCCAGACCTGACCTCAGCCGGCGGATCTGGTCGGCGACCGCGTGCGTGGTCGCCGCCGATCGGGGGTCCGCGCTGCCGTGCGCGGTCAGAACCATCTTCATGAGACGTGCAACCCACATTCGGTCTTGGACAGGCCCTTCCAGCGGCCACTGCGCGGATCGGAGCCATCGACCGGCTTGGCGGTGCACGGCGCACATCCGATCGATGGATAGCCCTCCTCAACAAGGGGATTCACCAACACGCCGTTGGCCTCGATGTAGGCCTGCATCTCATCGTCGGTCCAGGCTGCCAACGGGTTGACCTTGACCAGTGCGAAAGTCTCATCAAAAGCGATCAGTGGAGTTTCTGCGCGGGTGGGGGACTCCACTCTGCGGATGCCGGTGACCCACGCCGAATAGCCCCGCAGAGCGTTGCTCAGCGGTTCCACCTTGCGCAATCGGCAGCACTGCTCCGGGTCACGGGCGAAAAGGTCTTTCCCCAACAATTCATCCTGTTGGGCCACCGATCGCTCGGGCGTGACGTTAACGATGGTGACGCCGTAGACGGACTCGACGGCATCGCGGGTACCGATGGTCTCGGCGAAGTGATATCCGGTGTCGAGGAATAGCACGTCCACGCCGGGGCGAACCTTGGCGGCCATGTCGATCAATACCGCATCCTGCATATTGGATGCCACGACATAGCGGTTCCGGAAATGGGCGTCGGTCCACGCCAGAATCTCGGTGGCGGTAGCGCCTTCGAGTTCGGCCGCTCCGCGGGCGGCAAGCTCGCGCAACTGTGTCTCAGTCATCGGGGTCTCAGTCATCGGGGTTCCAGTCATCGGGGTTCCAGTCATCGGGGTTCCAGTCATCGCAACTGTTCCTCGTCCGCCCGCACTGCCCACTGGGCGAAACGCTCGCCCGGCTCGCGGTGTTCGGTGAAGTTCCGCACGACTCGTTCGATGTAGTCGCCTACCTCCGCGCCGGTGACCTTGTGCTGCCGCAGCTTTCGGCCGAAGCTACTGTCCAGGCCGAGGCTGCCGCCAAGATGGACCTGGAACCCCTCGGTGGTTCCGCCGTCGGCATCTTCGATGACCTGGCCTTTGAATCCGATGTCGGCGATCTGGATCCTGGCACACGAGTTGGGGCAGCCGTTGAGGTTGACGGTGATCGGGACGTCAAGTTTGGCGTTGAGGTCGGTCAGGCGTTGCTCGAGTTCGGGGACCAGGGTTTGCGCGCGCGTGCGGGTTTCAGCGAAGGACAGTTTGCAGAACTCGATTCCACTGCACGCCATGAGATTGCGCCGCCAGTGAGAAGGTGTCGATGGCAGCCCCAACGCGTCCAGGCCGGAAATCAACTCATCGAGCCGGTCGTCGGGCACGTCCAGAATTACCAGTTTCTGATAGGGCGTGAACCTGATGCGGTCCGAGCCGACCTTCTCGGCCAGGTCGGCAATCGCGGTCAGGATGGTTCCGGACACCCGACCGGCTATCGGGGCCACGCCGACGGCGTTGAGTCCATTGCGGAGACGTTGCACTCCGACGTGATCGATCGGGTGCGTGGTCGGTTTCGGAGCGGGGCCGTCGATCAGGGGCCGCTTGAGGTACTCCTGTTCAAGAACCGCACGGAATTTCTCCACGCCCCAGTCCTTCACGAGGAACTTCAGTCGTGCTTTCGACCGGAGCCGGCGATAGCCGTAATCCCGGAAGAGACTGACAACCGCTTCCCAGACATCGGGAACCTCATTGAGTGGTACCCAGGCGCCGAGGCGTTGAGCCAGCATGGGGTTGGTTGACAGCCCGCCGCCTACCCATAGGTCAAGACCGGGACCGTGTTCGGGGTGGTTCACCCCGATGAACGCGACGTCATTGACCTCGTGCACCACATCCTGCAAGCCACTGATGGCGGTCTTGAATTTACGCGGCAGATTCGAATACTCCGGTTTGCCGACATAACGGCGGACGATTTCCTCGACGGCCGGAGTGGCGTCAAGCACCTCATCGAGCGACTCGCCGGCCAGCGGCGATCCGAGGACGACACGTGGGCAGTCGCCACAGGCCTCGGTGGTCTGCAGGCCTACCGCGTCGAGTCGACGCCAAATCTCCGGCATGTCCTCGACCCGGATCCAGTGGTATTGCACGTTCTGGCGGTCGGAGATATCAGCGGTGTCGCGCGCGAATTCGGTCGAGAGCGTGCCCAGGGTGCGCAGTGCGGCAGCGGTCAGCGCACCGCCGTCGCTGCGAACACGCAACATGAAGTAGGGCGCCTCGAGCAGGTCGATGTTCTCATCACCGGTGAATGTGCCGTCGTACCCCTGCACGCGCTGGGTGTAGAGGCCCCACCAGCGGAACCGCCCCCGAAGGTCGGTCTTGTCGATACTGTCGAATCCGTCGCGCGCGTAGGTGCTCTCGATACGCGCCCGCACATTGAGTGGATCGTCGTCGAGCTTGGTCTGCTCGTTGGCGTTGAGCGGTTCGGTATCGCCGAGCGCCCACTGGCCCTCGCTGCGAGATTTAGGGGGCTGAGTCATGCGATGTGCTCCTCATGTCAGGGAGCTGGCGTGGGAACAACGACGACACCGGTGATCTCGAATCCGGCGGCGCAGATCCGGTGGCCAGCTGAAATTCTGGTGGGCGGACTACGGCGTCAGGCCAGACAACAACAGGTGCAAACGCGCTTGAAGTCGATATGCCGCCGAGCCACCAGCGCGACATTGCGCTGGGAGGTGCAGGGGGCAGCCATGTCGGCAATTCTGCCACGAGGAACGCCGAGGGCCGTAACCGGCCCAGAGTTGCGCTCTCGGTGAGCGGAAGTGGCGTTCTGCCACACTGAGCAGCATGTCAGGCAGCATGTCGATTCGTCCCGCGTCGGCGGCCACCGGAGACCTTCCGGGCCTGTCGGTCACGCCGGGCAGCGCCTTCGGCATCTACGTGCACGTACCGTTCTGTGCCACCCGATGTGGTTACTGCGATTTCAACACCTATACCGCCACCGAGTTGGGGGACGCCACGCCCGACAGCTGGCTGGCCGCACTGCGGACGGAACTGGAACTGGCCGCTGATCGGATAGGCGGGATCGCCGTCGACACGGTCTTCGTCGGCGGAGGAACACCCTCTCTGCTGGGCGCCGGGCGTCTGGCGGCCGTGCTCGATGGAATCCGGGATTGTTTTGCACTGGCCCCCGAGGCGGAGATCACCACGGAGGCCAACCCGGAGTCCACCTCGCCGGAGTTCTTCGCCGGTATTCGCGCAGCCGGCTACACCCGGGTGTCGTTGGGAATGCAATCGGCCTCGCCCGCGGTGTTGGCGGTCCTGGACCGTACGCATTCGCCGGGTCGGGCGGTCGCGGCGGCTCGCGAAGCGCACGGAGTCGGATTCGAGCACGTGAACGTCGACCTGATCTACGGCACACCAGGGGAGTCCGATGACGATCTGTTGGCCTCAATCGAGGCGGCGCTGGCCGCCGGGGTGGACCATGTGTCGGCCTACGCACTGATCGTGGAAGACGGTACGGCATTGGCCCGCAAGGTGCGCCGCGGTGAGTTGCCACGGCCCGATGATGACGTGCTCGCGCACCGCTACGGGTTGCTTGACCGGACGTTGTCCGCGGCCGGGCTGGATTGGTACGAGGTGTCCAACTGGAGCCTCCCCGGGGGAGCATGCCGACACAATCTGGGTTACTGGGGCGGTGGCCAGTGGTGGGGGGCTGGCCCTGGTGCGCACGGTTTCATTGGCGATCTGCGGTGGTGGAATGTCAAGCACCCCAAGGCCTATGCCGAGAAGATCGCGCAGGGCAGTGTCGCCGTGGCCGGATACGAACGGCTCGACACACATGCGAGGCACTTCGAGGAGGTCATGCTCGGCATCCGACTGCGTAGCGGGCTGGCCGTGGCGGTGCTGACCGATACCGAACGGGACCGCGCCGGTCGGGCTGTTAGCGACGGACTGTTAAACATGTGCGGCGATCGGCTCACCCTGACCGATCGTGGGCGCCTGCTGGCCGACGCGGTGGTGCGAGATCTGCTCGACGACTAGGGCGACTCGGCATCCATGTCGAAGATCCTGGCGTGCAACACCGTGCGATTGCGCAACGCGGCCCGTACCGCCCGATGCAGACCGTCCTCCAGGTACACCACCCCGTGCCACTTGACCGCATGCGGGAACAGGTCGCCGTAGAACGTCGAGTCCTCGCTCAACAAACGATCCAGAGCCAGCACCGTGGTGGTGGTGACGATTTCGTCGAGGCGGATCTGACGTGGCGGGATCTTCGACCAGTCCCGGTAGGTCAGACCATGGTCCGGATAGGGCTTCCCATCGCGGACACCCTTGAAGATCATTTGAGCAAGGCTAGCCGCCGGCCGTCTCCACGCTGCCGATTTCTCGGTGGCACTCGACCGGCTCGGGTGCTAAATCTACTGATACCGACCCGTAAACTCGGTGATGTCTGGATCTCGGTGGTATCTGGAGCTCGGTGATAGCTGGGGATTGGAGGTGAGCGGGATGGGAACAGCCGATGACCGTCGATTCGAGGTGCTGCGCGCCATCGTCGCCGATTTCGTCGCCACCAAGGAGCCGATCGGTTCCAAGGCGTTGGTGGAACGCCACAACCTCGGTGTCTCCAGTGCCACGGTTCGCAACGACATGGCGGTGCTCGAGGCCGAAGGCTATATCGCCCAGCCCCACACCAGTTCGGGTCGCGTGCCCACCGAGAAGGGCTACCGCGAGTTCGTCAACCGCATCAATGACGTCAAACCACTGTCCTCCTCGGAACGACGCGCGATTCTGTCGTTCCTGGAGACCGGCGTCGATCTCGATGATGTGCTGCGTCGAGCGGTGCGGCTGTTGGCTCAGCTGACCCGTCAGGTGGCGATCGTGCAGTACCCCACACTGTCGGCGTCGACGGTGCGTCACCTCGAGGTGGTCGCGCTGACCCCCGCGCGGCTCCTGATGGTGGTCATCACCGACTCCGGTCGGGTCGATCAGCGCATCGTCGAACTCGGCGACACCATCGACGACCATCAGCTGGCTCGGTTACGCGAACTGCTCGGCCAGGCGTTGGAGGGCAAGAGGCTGTCCGCGGCTTCGGTGGCGGTAGCCGATCTGGCCAATCAGCTCAACACCGGAGTCGGCCAGGGCGGAAAGCTCAGCGATGCCGTCGGCCGTTCGGCCACTGTTCTGCTGGAGTCGCTGGTTGACCACAGCGAGGAACGTCTGCTGATGGGTGGCACCGCCAACCTGACCCGCAATACCGCTGACTTCGGCGGATCTCTCCGGTCGGTGCTCGAGGCGCTTGAGGAACAGGTTGTCGTTCTGCGGCTGCTGGCCGCACAGCAGGATGCCGGTAAGGTGACGGTGCGCATCGGCCACGAGACCGAGGCTGAACAAATGGCTGGAACGTCCGTGGTGACAACCACCTACGGAAGCTCCGGGACGGTCTTCGGAGGCATGGGTGTTGTCGGACCCACCCGTATGGACTACCCCGGAACGATGGCCAATGTCGCCGCGGTTGCGATGTACATCGGTGAGGTGTTGGGCAACCGCGCTGGCTGAGACCAGCGCCACCAGTTAGATACGAAACACGTAGGCACGAAAGAGGTCAGGGTGGCACGCGACTACTACGGTCTGCTCGGAGTGAGCAGGGGCGCAAGTGATTCGGAGATCAAACGCGCCTATCGGAAGTTGGCGCGCGAGCTGCACCCCGATATCAACCCCGACGAGCAAGCTCAGCAACTGTTCAAGGAAATCAGCACCGCCTACGAGGTGCTGTCGGATCCGGAGAAGCGCCGCATCGTCGACCTCGGCGGTGACCCGCTGGCGACCGCAGGTTCGGCGAGCGGGTTCTCCGGGTTCGGCGGTCTCGGTGATGTATTCGAGGCGTTTTTTGGCGGTGGTGGCGGCTCACGCGGGCCGATCGGTCGGGTCCGAGCAGGATCAGATTCGTTGCTGCGGATGCGGCTGACGCTGGACGACTGTGCGTCCGGTATTACCAAGCAGGTGACCGTCGACACCGCAGTGCTGTGCGATAAGTGTCAGGGCAGGGGAACGCACGCCGATTCGACGCCGGTCACCTGTGACATCTGCGGTGGCCGGGGCGAGGTGCAGAGCGTGCAGCGTTCGCTGCTCGGCCAGGTGATGACCTCGCGACCCTGCCCGACCTGTGTCGGCGTCGGTGAGGTGATCCCGGACCCCTGTCACCGCTGCGGTGGCGACGGCCGGGTGCGTTCGCGGCGTGATATCAGCGTGAAGATCCCGGCCGGTGTCGGTGACGGGATGCGGGTTCGTCTGGCCTCCCAGGGTGAAGTCGGACCGGGCGGTGGTCCGGCCGGCGACCTGTATGTCGAGGTCCACGAACAGGCCCACGACGTGTTCGTGCGCGATGGAGACGATCTGCACTGCACCATCTCGGTGCCGATGGCCGATGCCGCCCTGGGCACCGCCGTCACCGTGGACGCGATCCTCGACGGCGCCACCGAGATCGCTGTCGCCGCGGGCACCCAACCGGCGTCGGTGATCACGCTGCGCGGCCTCGGTATGCCGCGATTGCGTTCGGCGACGCGTGGTGATCTGCACGCCCATATCGAGGTCACGGTGCCCACCAAACTCGATGCCCGGGCCAGGGAACTGCTCGCTGAAGTCAAAAGCCACAGCACCGAAACGGCGGCGGTACGCAACATCCGCACGGCCACAACAGCAGCCGGCGGCGGGCTGTTCAGCCGGTTGCGGGAAACCTTCACCGGTCGCTGAATCCTGGTTGTCCGTGGCAGCGACCCTGTTCTACACCGAGTTGATTCCGGCTGCCGGCGAGACTGCCGTGGTCGAGGGTGACGAGGGATTCCATGCCGCGACGGTGCGCCGGATTCGGCCCGGGGAAGCTCTGGTGCTCTCCGACGGCGCCGGCACCGTCGCCGACTGCGTGGTCCTGACTGTCGACAAACGAACTCTGACAGCTCGGGTCGAGCAGCGGCGCTGGGTGGCACCGCCGAGTCCGCTGGTCACCATCGTCCAGGCGATCCCGAAGTCGGAGCGTTCCGAGCTGGCGATCGAGATCGCCACCGAGGCCGGAGCCGACGAATTCGTGGCCTGGCAGGCCACCCGTTGCATGGCCCGATGGGACGGTGAGCGCGCCGAGAGAGGGCTGCGCCGCTGGCGCGCGGTCGCCCGGTCCGCTGCCCGCCAGTCCCGGCGCGCCCGGATCCCGGCAGTAACGGGCCCGATGTCCACCGATGCGGTGTGCGCCTATATCCGCGAACGGGTCGAGGCAGGTGTGGCGGCTGTGGTGCTGCACGAGTCCTCGGATCGGCCACTGCGCGATGCCCCGCTGGCAGCGGCGGGGGCGATCATCCTGGTGGTGGGTCCCGAAGGGGGGCTCACCGACGCCGAGATCGACGCGCTGGCGGGGTCCGGCGCGGTGGCGGTGCGGCTGGGACCCACGGTCTTGCGTACCTCGACGGCCGCGGCAGTGGCCCTCGGTGCGCTCGGAGTGCTCACTGCGCGGTGGTCGATCGACTGACCAGCATCGAAGCGGTAGAATCGAGCCCGACGTCCCCGACCGGGAAACCCTAGAAAGCAGGCATCGAAAACCACGTGACGCCCCGCGAGACGACCGCCGCCGCGCAACTCCGCAGCAGCATGACTGTTCCGCCAGACCTCGTCATGGGCCTGCTGGGCTCCGCCGACGGCAATCTTCGGGTATTGGAATCCAGTCTGTCCGCAGACGTGCACGTACGCGGAAACACCGTCAATCTCTCTGGATCTGCATCTGATGTGGCGCTGGCCGAGCAGGTCATCTCTGAACTCATCGCCATCGCCGCGGGCGGTCAGACGCTGTCGCCGGATGCCGTGCGGCGCAGCGTTGCCATGATCTCCGGTGCCGATAACGCCTCTCCCGCCGAAGTGCTGAGTCTGGATATCCTGTCGCGGCGCGGCAAGACGATCCGTCCCAAGACGCTCAACCAGAAACGCTATGTCGATGCCATCGACGCCAACACCATCGTCTTCGGTATCGGACCGGCTGGAACCGGCAAGACGTACCTGGCGATGGCAAAGGCAGTCAATGCGCTGCAAACCAAGCAGGTCTCTCGGATCATCCTGACCCGCCCCGCGGTGGAAGCCGGTGAGCGCCTTGGCTTTCTGCCGGGCACGCTGAGCGAGAAGATCGATCCTTACCTACGCCCGCTCTATGACGCATTGCACGACATGATGGATGTCGAGGCCATCCCGAAACTAATGGGTGCGGGCGTGATCGAGGTTGCGCCGCTGGCATACATGCGGGGCCGCAGTCTCAATGACGCGTTCATCATTCTCGATGAGGCGCAGAACACGACCGCTGAGCAGATGAAGATGTTCCTCACCCGATTGGGTTTCGGCTCCAAGATCGTGGTGACCGGCGATATCACACAGGTCGACCTGCCCGGCGGAGCCAAGTCGGGTCTGCGGGCGGCGATGGAGGTCCTCGACGGTATCGCCGACATTCACTTCTCCGAACTCACCAGTGCCGATGTGGTGCGCCACCGACTGGTGTCGGAGATCGTCGATGCCTACGCCCGTGCCGCTGAGCAGCCGAGCCTGCCGGGTCGGGCGCAGCGACGCTCGCCGCGACGATAGACAGCGGGCGCCAATGAGCATCGAAGTGTCCAACGAATCGGGTGTGGACGTATCCGAAGAGGAACTGATCAGTGTCGCCCGCTTCGTCATCCGCAAGATGAAGGTCAACCCGGGTGCGGAACTGTCGATGGTGCTGCTGGATTTGAATGCGATGGCCGATCTGCATATGCGGTGGATGGACCTGCCGGGGCCTACCGATGTCATGAGCTTCCCGATGGACGAACTCGAACCCGGGGGTCGGCCCGATGCCGCTGAGCCGGGGCAGGCCATGCTGGGCGATATCGTCCTGTGCCCACAGTTTGCCTCCGAACAGGCCGCGACGGCCGGTCACAGCCTGGGCCATGAACTCGCCCTCCTGACCGTGCATGGCGTGTTGCACCTGCTGGGTTTCGACCACGCGGAACCCACTGAGGAGAAGGAGATGTTCGCCCTGCAACGTCAACTTCTCGAGGAGTGGGTCGCCGAGCAGGTCCAGGCCTACCACCAGGACCGCCAGAGTGAGAAGGACCGGAGACTGCTCGACAAGTCACGGTATTTCGACCAACCGTGACCGGACTGGCGCCCCTCTTCGGGCTGATTGCCCTGATCGCCCTGGGGGGTTTGTTCGCCGCTATCGATGCCGCCGTCAGCACGGTGTCGATCGCTCGCGTTGAGGAACTGGTCCGTGACGAGCGGCCTGGTGCGGCGCGGCTTGCCCGCATACTTCTCGAGCGTCCGCGTTATATCAATCTTGTTGTGCTGCTTCGGATTGCCTGCGAAGTCAGCGCAACGGTAATGCTGGTCGCCTATATCTATGATGATCTCGGTCTGACATGGGGCTTGGTAGCCGCTGCGGGCATCATGACCGTCATCAACTTCGTCGTGATGGGGGTCGGGCCGCGAACCCTGGGACGGCAGAACGCCTACTCAATCGCATTGGTCTGCGCATTGCCGCTGCAGTTCATTTCGCTACTGCTCACGCCGATCAGCAGACTTCTGATCCTGCTCGGCAATGCGCTGACCCCGGGCCGTGGATTTCGCAACGGACCATTCGCCTCCGAGATCGAATTGCGCGAGGTGGTCGATCTCGCTCAGCAGCGTGGCGTGGTGGCGGATGACGAACGCCGAATGATTCAGTCCGTTTTCGAACTCGGCGACACCCCGGCCCGCGAGGTGATGGTGCCGCGCACCGAGATGGTGTGGATTGAGAACGGCAAGACGGCCGGCCAGGCGACGTCGCTGGCAGTGCGCAGCGGGCATTCCCGAATCCCGGTGATCGGCGAGAACGTCGACGATATCGTCGGTGTCGTCTACCTCAAGGATCTTGTTCGGCGGACCTACTACTCCAACAACGCCGGACGTGACACCACGGTGAACGAGGTGATGCGGCCGGCGGTCTTCATCCCAGACTCGAAACCTCTCGACGACCTCCTCCGCGAGATGCAGCGTGACCGAATCCACATGGCGTTGCTGGTCGATGAGTACGGTGCTACAGCGGGCCTGGTGACCATCGAGGACGTGCTTGAAGAGATCGTTGGTGAGATCGCCGATGAGTACGACACCGATGAGGTGGCACCGGTGGAGGATCTGGGCGACAACACTTTCCGGGTGTCGGCGCGGCTGCCGATCGAGGATGTCGGCGAGCTCTACGACATCGAATTCGACGAGGACCTCGAAGTCGATACCGTTGGTGGACTCCTGGCGTTGGAACTGGGCCGGGTTCCGCTGCCCGGTGCCGAGGTCGTATCGAACGGCCTGCGCCTACGTGCCGAAGGCGGTCCCGACCACCGAGGCCGGATGAGGGTCGGCACTGTTCTGGTGCAACCGGCTGCATCGGAAACCGAAGGGGCCGAGCATGGTTGAGTTCCGATCCGGTTTCGTCTGTCTGGTTGGTCGGCCCAACACCGGCAAGTCGACACTGACCAACGCCTTGGTCGGAAGCAAGGTGGCGATCACCTCCAGCCGGCCACAGACGACCCGGCACACCATTCGCGGCATCATGCACCGCGAAGACTTCCAGATCGTCCTCGTCGACACCCCGGGGTTGCATCGGCCCCGCACGCTGCTGGGCAAGCGGCTCAATGAGCTGGTGCGTGGCACCTATTCAGAAGTCGATGTGATCGGCCTGTGTATCCCCGCCGATGAGACGATCGGTCCCGGCGACCGGTGGATCTACGAGCAGATCCGCGCGGTCGCACCGAGGACCACGCTGGTCGTCGTGGTCACCAAGATGGACAAGGTGGCCAAGGACCGCCTCGCCGCCCAGTTGATGGCGGTCGATGAACTCGCCGGGGAGCATGCGGCAGCCATCATCCCGGTGTCGGCCACCACCGGCGAGCAGGTGAACGCGTTGATCGACGTGCTGGTTGACCAGCTTTCTCCGGGGCCGGCGTTCTATCCCGATGGGGAGCTGACCGATGAGCCCGAAGAGGTTTTGATGGCCGAGCTGATTCGGGAGGCGGCGCTTGAGGGTGTGCGCGATGAGCTCCCGCACTCGTTGGCGGTGGTGATCGACGAGGTGAGTCTGCGGGAGGGTCGATCGGAGGAGCAGGGGGAGTTGATCGACGTTCACGCGTTGCTCTACGTCGAGCGGGACAGCCAGAAGGGGATCGTCATCGGTAAGGGCGGTGCCCGGCTCAAGGAGGTGGGCAGCAACGCGCGACACCAGATCGAGAAGCTGCTGGGTACCAAGGTGTACCTGGACCTGCGGGTCAAGGTGGCCAAGAACTGGCAGCAGGATCCCAAACTGCTCGGCCGGCTCGGGTTCTGAGTGTCAGTCCGCGCGGTTGTCCCACTGCGGTGACAGACTGGTCTAATGCGGCTGTATCGGGATCGGGCGGTCGTGGTGCGCCAGCACAAGCTCGGCGAGGCCGATCGCATCGTCACCCTGCTGACCCGCGACCACGGACTGGTTCGCGCGGTCGCTAAAGGCGTGCGGCGAACCCGCAGCAAGTTCGGTTCCCGGCTGGAGCCGTTCGCCCATATCGACGTCCAGCTTCATCCCGGCCGTAACCTCGACATCGTCACGCAGGTGGTGTCTATCGATGCCTTCGCCAGCGATATCGTCAGTGACTACGGTCGCTACACCAGCGCGTGCGCCGTCCTGGAGACCGCCGAGCGGCTAGCCGGCGAGGAGCGCGCCCCGGCTCCGGCGCTGCATCGGCTCACAGTCGGCGCGTTGCGGGCGGTCGCGGACGGCACACGGCCTCGCGAGTTGGTTCTCGACGCCTACCTGCTGCGCGCGATGGGTATCGCCGGCTGGGCCCCGTCATTGATCGAGTGTGCGCGGTGCGCAGCGCCGGGCCCCCATCGCGCCTTTCATATCGGCGCTGGTGGAAGCGTATGCATGCACTGTCGTCCATCCGGATCGACCACGCCTCCGCAGGCCGTGCTGGAGCTGATGTCGGCGCTGCACGACGGTGACTGGGAGTCTGCAGAATCCTCATCGTCCTCGCACCGCAGTCATGCCAGTGGCTTGGTCGCCGCTCATCTGCAGTGGCATTTAGAGCGGCAACTGCGGACATTGCCGCTGGTGGAGCGGGTCTACTCCCGGCCCGCTGAATACGCTTCCACGATCTTCAGGCAGGATGTGGCCCATGGCGATGGACCGGTTGACCAGCTCCAGGCGGGGAGCTGAGCGCAGGCGAAAGGAGCAGTTTCCCCAACTGCCCCCGCCGCCTGACGACTACCCGGTATTCCCCGACACCTCGGCATGGCCGGTGGTGTTCCCGGAGTTGCCGCCCGCGCCCGATGGCGGCCCCCGTCGGCCCCCGCAGCACGTCTCCAAAGCGACGCCCCCGGCGATTCCCGCCGATCAGCTTCCCCAGCACGTGGCGGTCGTCATGGACGGTAACGGCCGGTGGGCCACTCAGCGTGGACTGAGTCGCACCGAAGGCCACAAGATGGGTGAGGCCGTTCTCATCGACGTCACCTGCGGCGCAATCGAACTCGGTATCAAACACCTGTCGGTCTATGCGTTCTCGACGGAGAATTGGAAGCGCAGCACCGAAGAGGTCCGATTCCTGATGGGCTTCAACCGCGAGGTGGTGTGCCGTCGCCGGGAGAACCTTGATGTGATGGGCGTGCGGATGCGCTGGGTCGGATCCCGAGCGCGGATGTGGCGCAGTGTCATCAAGGAGTTCGACATCGCCGAGCAGATGACTCTCGACAACGACGTGATAACCGTGAACTACTGCGTGAACTACGGGGGCCGCGCCGAGATCGCCGAAGCGGCGAAACAAATCGCCCGCGATGCCGCTGCCGGCCGGATCAACCCCGAGCGGGTGGGTGAGTCGACGATCACTGAGTATCTGCACCGACCTGACATCCCCGATGTGGATTTGTTCATTCGTACCTCGGGGGAGCAGAGGTCGAGCAATTTCATGCTGTGGCAGGCCGCCTATGCCGAATACGTGTTCCAGGACAAGCTTTGGCCGGATTACGATCGCCGCGATCTATGGGCTGCATGCGAGGAGTATGTGCATCGCAACCGGCGTTTCGGCCGCGCCTGATGGTTTCCGCACCACGGCTGGCCGACGTCCTCGGACAGGTGGTGTCTGTTGACGTCGAGGACGATGGCGCACTGACTGTGCGCCATGACGATACGTTCGCGTCTCTGCGCATGGTGATGATCGCGGAGGGGCTTGAGATGATCTCGCTCACGCAGATGCTCGCCTGGGATCTGACGCCCGATAAGGATCTGCGGAAAACTGTTGCGGCACAGGCTGCCAAGACCATGCTGGGCACGGTGACGATGGTCGAACACCCGACCCGGGGCCCCACCGGTGAGCGAGCCGATGTGGTTCTGCGCTACAACTTTCCGGTTGCCGGACTTAACGACGAGGCCCTGCAGACCCTGGTGATGATGGTTCTTGGCACTGGGGCGGACATCCGGCGCGCGCTACCCGGCTAGCGGCCGCGGCAATCGGCGCAGGTGCCGAACAACTCGATGGTGTGGTTCACATCGGAGAAGCCGTGGTCTGCGGCCACCTCGGCGGCCCACGCCTCGACCTCGCGGCCGCTGACCTCCACCGCCGACCCGCAGGTGCGGCACACCAGGTGATGGTGATGATGCGGTGCCGCGCAGCGCCGGTACACCGATTCCCCGGTATCGGTGCGCACCATATCGACGAGATCCGCAGCCGCCAGTGACTGCAGAGTCCGGTAGACGGTGGTCAGGCCGATGTTCGCGCCACTGTGCCGTAACTCGTCGTGCAACTCCTGTGCGGACCGGAACCCGTCGAGGGTCTCGAGCAGGGCGATGATGGCCCCGCGCTGCCGGGTGGCCCGGACACCGCCGCCGGCGGCGCGTGCATCGCTATTGGAAACCATTTCCACTTACGATTCCACGGGCGATGACGCATGTCAAAGCCCGGACGGGCATTCGCTTAAGGTGTGGAGGTTCGTTTTCAGCAGACAGGAGTGCAACCCATCGTGGCGTCTGTCATCGATTCCGTCGTCAACCTGGCAAAGCGCCGCGGCCTGGTGTACCCCGCCGGCGAGATCTACGGTGGCACCCGCTCGGCGTGGGACTACGGGCCACTGGGTGTCGAATTGAAGGAGAACATCAAGCGCCAGTGGTGGCGGTCGATGGTTACCGGACGCGATGACGTCGTCGGCCTGGACTCCTCGATCATCCTTCCGCGTGAGGTGTGGGTGGCCTCCGGTCACGTCGAGGTGTTCAACGACCCGCTCGTCGAGTGCCTGAAATGCCATAAGCGTCACCGCCAGGACCACATGCAGGAGGCGCACGCGGAGAAAAAGGGTCTGTCGGATCCGGAGTCTGTGCCGATGAGTGACATCGCCTGCCCCGACTGCGGCGAACGTGGCCAGTGGACCGAGCCGCGAGAGTTCAACATGATGCTCAAGACCTACCTCGGTCCGATCGAGAGCGAGGAAGGACTGCACTACCTGCGGCCTGAGACCGCGCAGGGCATCTTCGTCAACTTCGCCAACGTGGTGACCAGTTCACGCAAGAAGCCGCCGTTCGGGATCGGCCAGATCGGCAAGAGCTTCCGAAACGAGATCACCCCGGGCAACTTCATTTTTCGCACCCGCGAGTTCGAGCAGATGGAAATGGAGTTCTTCGTCGAGCCTGACACCGCCGCGCAGTGGCATCAGTACTGGATCGACACCAGGTTGCAGTGGTACATCGATCTCGGCATCAACCGCGACAACCTCCGGCTTTTCGAGCATCCCAAGGAGAAGCTGTCGCACTACTCGGCTGGAACCACCGACATCGAATACCGGTTCGGCTTCGGCGGCAACCCGTGGGGCGAGTTGGAGGGTGTGGCCAACCGAACCGATTTTGATCTCAAGACCCATTCGCAGCATTCCGGCACCGACCTCTCATTCTTCGATCAGGCCACAGATGCCCGGTACGTGCCCTATGTCATCGAACCCGCAGCGGGACTCACCCGTTCGTTCATGGCCTTCCTGATCGACGCCTATGCCGAGGATGAGGCGCCCAATGCCAAAGGCGGTGTGGACAAGCGCACCGTGCTGCGGCTGGATCCGCGGTTGGCGCCGGTGAAGGCGGCGGTACTGCCGTTGTCACGGCATGCTGACCTGAGTCCCAAGGCCCGCGATCTGGCAGCGGAGTTGCGCAAGAACTGGAATGTGGAGTTCGACGACGCCGGCGCGATTGGCCGTCGTTATCGCCGTCAGGACGAGATCGGCACGCCGTTCTGCGTGACAGTCGATTTCGACACTCTTGAGGACCATGCGGTGACCGTGCGCGACCGCGACGCCATGACCCAGGAGCGCGTGGGTCTGGACGCGGTGGTGGGGTACCTGGCCACTCGGCTCATCGGCTGATCATCGCTGCGGGGTCAGAAGCGTCCGCCGCCGCCCAGCAGTCCTCCGTCGCCACCGCCGGAGGATCCGCCGTAGCTGGTTGACGTCCATCCACCGCCGCCGCCCATTCCGCCGGTGAGGATGTTGCCGAGGATGATGCCGCCGACCATTGCGCCCATATCCGACTGCCGTCCGCCGCTGTAGCGGGCTTGGTACTGGCGTTGGCCGGCCTGGACGTCGTCATTGGCCAACTGCTGGGCCTGTGCGGCCAGCAGTGCGGCTCCGTTGGCGTGAGCGATTGCCTCGGTGATGTTGGTCTTCGACTTGGTCTGGGCGGCTTCGAGCTGGCGTACCGCCTCGTTGAACCGAGTGCGGGCTTCCGGGCCTACGCTGCCGCGGCGGGTGTCGATGTAATCCGACACGGAGCGCACCCGGGACTGCGCCGTGAACAACGCCTGCTCGTAGGAACGATTCAGTCGTTCGGTGGCTTCACGTTCCTCCGCAACTCCCGCCAGCAGCCGGTCAAGATCGGCGTCGGCCTGGGTCAGTTGGGTGAAGGCGCCCAGCGGGTCGGCCGCACCCGTACTCTGCGCCGCGGTGACTGCCTTCACCGCAGCATCGCGGGCCGTCGACAACTCGGATTCCTTTGTCAGCCCGCCCTGCGCGAGTTGGGCGGCGGCCTGGTTGATTCCGCGTTGGATGTCTTCGATTGCCGAGGGCAAGGTAGTGACTGCTTTGCGGATATCGCTGGCCGCACTGTCAACGGCATCGAGCATCGTATTCGCTTGCTGCAGAGCCGATTCTCCGCCACGCACACAGTCAACGAGCTCGCCGACCTCGCCCGCGACTGGCTTGGCCGCTAGTGCGCGGCCCTTGCTGATCGCGTCATCGGCAAAGGCGACACGCTCCTTGGCAGCATTCACATTGCGCGCCACCGACGCCAGTGCCGACTCGGCGAACTCGCTGTGCAGTGCGGTCAGTTTGTGCTGCGACGGTTCCAGGCGCGCGGTCACGGTGACCAACTGTTGCGTGAGGGCGTCGAGGCGCTCGGGTGCGTTCAGTACCAGATCGCGCATCTGGTGAAAGGCCGTGGTCTGGGTGTCCAGTTCCCGGTTGGCCTTGGCCGCTGAAACCACCACCCGGGTCAGCAGGTCGCGACGTTCGGATTGTGGTTCGGGAACATCGTCGTCGAGCTTCTGGCGCACAGCGAAGGCTTGCTTGAGCGTCGTTCGGGCGTGGTCCACGGCAGTGGCGAACGGCGCAGTCTGGGTCTCCCCGAATTCCTCGACCGCCAGGACCAGCTCGTTGGCGCTGGTGCGCACCGCGTTGTCCACCTGAACGACGATCGAGCGCGACAGGTCGTCGAGGGCGTCAATCGGCACCGATGCCAACGCGGCGGGATCGGTCGGGTCGACATTCTTGGCGGCCGCGACATCGGCGGCATGGCGCTTGGCCCGTCGGCGGCGGCTCCACACCATCAGCGCCGCGATCACCAGGAGTCCGATACCGACGATGACCAGCATTGGTATCAGCGATAGACCGCCACCTTGACCGCCGCTCTTGCCGAGGCCGGCCAGTCCGGTGGCGGCTGCTGTCGCCGCACCTGCCCAGTCGTTATTGCGCAGCGCAGGCTCGATCCGATCACGGCGGATATCGTCGACCTTCGTCGAGCTGCCGCCGGCCGCGGCCGACGGCACCAGGAAGGCATATGAACGCTGCCCGGTGGCCACCGCCAGGATGGCGTCCTCATTACTCAAATCGCTGATGGTGCGGGTTTGTTGTGCCCAGCCGACCGCACCCTGGGGAGCGAAGGACTCGACGAACACCACCCACAGCCGCACGCGACGTTCGTTGTAGAGCTGGTCAACGGCTTTTTGCACGTCCGCGAGCTGGCGATCGCTGAGCACCCCGGCGTTGTCGGTGATGGTGTCAGGGAGCCGAAACGGAGGCTCGGCCAGGGCGGCGGGGGCGGTCAGGGTGGCGGTCATCACGATCGCGGCGAGCAGACCGAACAGACGATGCAGGCGCATGACCGCCAATGTAGTAGCCCCGGGGGTGAAGCCAGCAAAACTTCGTCCCGATCAACCCCTGGGGGTGTGCTGGCAGACTGTCCGTTGGTGAGATGCAGGTGACGACGAAACAGCCGGGCGACTATCGCGAAGCCGACCGGGAACGACTGGTGGCCGAGTCGCCGAAGGCGGCTGCCCTGCCCGGAACTGCGACCGAGCACCGCAGCGACTTCGCCCGGGACCGCGCCCGGGTGTTGCATAGCGCCGCCCTGCGCCGACTCGCCGATAAGACCCAGGTGGTCGGGCCCCGGGAGAGTGATAACCCCCGCACCCGGTTGACTCACTCGCTGGAGGTCGCCCAGATCGGCCGGGGTATGGCCGTACCGCTGGGTTGTGATCCCGACCTGGTGGATATGGCTGGTCTGGCCCATGACATAGGACATCCCCCGTACGGGCACAACGGTGAGCGGGCTCTCGACGAATTCGCCGCCGACTGCGGAGGCTTCGAAGGAAACGCCCAGAATTTTCGGATCCTGACCCGACTCGAGCCGAAAGTGCTTGATGGGCAGGGGGTTCGCAGCGTCGGGCTGAATCTGACCCGTGCTGGACTGGATGCCGTTACCAAGTATCCGTGGCAACGCGGCGAGCATGGCCGCAAGTTCGGCTTCTATGCCGATGATCAGGATTTCGCGGACTGGATGCGAGCCGGCGCACCGCGGGGCCAGCCCTGTCTGGAGGCGCAGGTCATGGACTGGGCCGACGATGTCGCCTACTCGGTTCACGATGTGGAGGACGGCGTGATCTCCGGTCGCATTGACCTGCGGGTCCTGGCCGATGATGACGCCGCCTCGGCACTGGCGCAGTTGGGCGCTTCGGCAGACGGTCTCGGACCGACGGCGGAGGACCTGATGGCGGCTGCCCAGCGGCTCTCCGAACTTCCGGTGGTGGTCGGCGTCGGTTCCTACGACGGGACCCTGGCCGCATCGGTCGCCCTCAAGCGGCTGACCAGTGAGTTGGTGGGCCGGTTTGCCTCGGCGGCCATCGCCGAGACCCGTCGGTTCGCCGGCCCGGGGCCGTTGGTTCGCTACGAGGCCGACCTCAAAGTGCCGGCAGCGGTGCGGGCTGAGGTGATGGTGCTCAAGACGCTGGCACTGCAGTTCATCATGTCCGATTCGCAACACCTGGAACTACAGGCGCTGCAACGCGAGCGAATCCACCGGGTCGCGCAATGGTTGCTGGCCGGGGCGCCCGCCACCCTCGATGCCCTGCTGGCGCCGGCGTTCAACGCCGCTATCGATGATCACGCCCGGATACGGGTAGTCGTCGACCAGATCGCCTCCTATACGGAAGGCCGACTGGAGCGAGTTGAGGCCGTCGACGTCGACCGGCGGATCCCGTCGACCCGGCGGATCTAGACTTACCCAGTGACCGGTGCGTTAGGTGGAGTCGGCGGACGCAAGGGCCGCATACCTGATACCGATATCACTGCGATCCGGGACAAGATCCGCATCGAGGATGTCGTCGGCGATTACGTACAGCTGCGCCGCGCGGGAGCGGATTCACTCAAAGGCCTCTGCCCGTTCCACGACGAGAAGTCGCCGTCGTTTCACGTCCGCCCCAACCATGGTCATTTCCACTGCTTCGGCTGCGGGGAGGGTGGCGACGTCTATGCCTTCATGCAGAAGATGGAGCATGTCAGTTTCGTCGAGGCAGTCGAACTACTGGCCGACCGGATCGGACATACGGTCAGTTACACCGGTGGCGGCACCAGCGTGCAGCGCGACCGCGGCAGCCGCAGTCGTCTGGTCACCGCCAATGCCGCCGCGCAGGAATTCTATGCGGCCGCGCTGGAATCTGACGAGGCCGCTGCGGCCCGCACGTACCTGACCGAACGCAATTTCGATGCCGCCGCCGCGGCTAAGTTCGGCTGTGGCTTCGCGCCGTCGGGGTGGGACTCGTTGACCAAACACATGATCCGAAAGGGCTTCGAGTTCAAGGAACTTGAGGCCGCCGGGTTGTCCCGGGAAGGCCGACGCGGCCCGATGGACCGCTTCCACCGGCGGCTGCTCTGGCCCATTCGCAGTGCCAGTGGAGAGACGGTGGGCTTCGGCGCGCGACGTATCTTCGATGATGACCAGATCACCGCCAAGTACGTCAACACCCCCGAAACGGTGCTCTACAAGAAGTCCGCGGTGCTGTTCGGCATCGACCTGGCCAAGCGCGATATCGCCAAGGGGCATCAGGCGGTCGTGGTCGAGGGTTACACCGACGTGATGGCCATGCACCTAGCCGGAGTGACCACCGCGGTCGCTTCCTGCGGCACCGCATTCGGTGACGAGCACCTGTCGATGCTGCGTCGGCTGATGATGGACGACAAGTTCTTCCGCGGCGAGCTGATCTACGTTTTCGACGGAGACGCGGCCGGGCAGGCGGCGGCGCTCAAGGCATTCGCGGGCGAGCAGAACCTGGCCGGTCAGAGCTTCGTGGCCGTGGCGGCCGATGGAATGGACCCGTGCGATCTGCGGCTGGCTTCCGGTGACGGTGCGCTGCGTGATCTTGTGGCCCGGCGCACCCCGCTGTTCGAGTTCGCCATCCGGACCACCCTGGCCGCCTATGACCTTGACAGTGCTGAAGGGCGGGTGAGCGCGCTCCGGGAGTGCACCCCGATCGTCGCTGCGATCAAGGATCCGACCCTGCGTGACGAGTACGCCCGCCAACTCGCGGGCTGGGTCGGCTGGGCTGATGTCGCGCAGGTTCTGGGCCGGGTTCGGGAGACGGCCGGTCGTAAACCAGGCGCCCGCTCCCGCGGCAGCGCACGGGTGAGTGAGCCGCTTCCGGTCCGTGCAGCCGGGCGCCCTGATCCGCGTGATCCGACATTGTGGCCGCAGCGCGAAGCCCTCAAGGCCGCACTTCAGTACCCGGCGCTGGCCGGCCCGGTATTCGACTCGCTGACGGTAGAGAGTTTCACCCATCCCGGCTACGCCGCCGTGCGCGGCGCGATCGGCGCCGCCGGGGGCACCTCGGCCGGTCTGACCGGCGCGCAGTGGATCGAAACGGTACGTGAGCAGGCCGGTGCGCCGGCCACCGAAGGCCTCATTACCGAACTCGGCGTGGAGACCGTCAATGTCGACGAGGAGAAGTTGCCGCGCTATATCGGCGGCGTGCTCGCCCGGCTGCAGGAGGTATGGGTGGGCCGGCAGGTCGCGGAGATCAAATCCAAGCTGCAGCGAATGTCCCCGGTCGACCAGTCCGACGAGTACCACGCCCTGTTCGGCGATCTCGTCGCGCTGGAGGCGTATCGCCGCAGCCTGTTGGAGCAGGCCAGCGGTGACGACATCAGTGCATGAGCCCTCCGGAGGGGTTATGGTTAACGAGACGGGTCCCGTCGGCGAAAGGTCAGATATGGCTAACTCGAATGCGCGTGCGCGGCGTGTGACGGTCACCGCTGTGCTCGCCGCCGCGATCGCGGTGCCTACCCTGGTCGCCCTGACCGCCTCCGGTACGCCGGTGAACTCCGCGACCGGGGATTGCCTGGCGTGGTTCGGTTCGCGGGGCGAGGGGATCTGCATCGGGTATTCGACTGGCAATATCACCTCGATCGGTACGCCGGATATCGGAATCTACGGTCCCGGATACGGCAACGGCCTGGGCATTACCACCGGACCCCTGTTGCCGGGGCAGACCATCACGCGGGGCATCGCGCCCTAGCCCTTCGGCTGGATCCCCCCCGGCTGGATCACCGTCGTCTCGGCATCGATCTCAGTCAACCTCACCATGGTCGGGTCGGGGGAGACCCGATCGGCGATCTTGCGGCGGCCGGCGTCGATCATCGACTTGGTGGCGGGGTTGCTCGTGACGGCGCGGTAGGTGCCGACGATCTGCTCGTAGCGCTCGCGGCCGGCCTTGGTTCCGATCACATAGCCTGCCGCCAGCACGGCCAGATACCCGATCACTGCATTCCCTCCACCTCGACAGCTTCTTCCATCCTGCCTGACGTCGCCGACTGGCGCCCAGGGCGGCTGTCTTTGGCGCCCTCGCCCCCCGGTGCGATAGAGTAGCGAGTCGTTCCGCGTTAGCGGGAGCGGTCCCCTGTAGCTCAACTGGCAGAGCTTGCGACTGTTAATCGCACGGTTGATGGTTCGAGTCCATCCGGGGGAGCAAGTCCTTCCGATCCAAAGCCCGGCGCAGGTGTCAGGTTCTTGTGCGGAGGTTTCACTATCTTGGGCAGCTTCACGCCTCCGGATTCCGCCAGCACCGCGTAGGCGGCATAGCCGACCGCCGACCAGCACCGCCAACAACCACCGTGGCGGCTACC
>Ga0164294_10001153_pt1 | contig 24826 bp, 22 predicted proteins | sample GEODES005metaG_FD_111479 | JGI IMG/M metagenome (GOLD analysis project Ga0164294, IMG submission 111479) | Oligotrophic lake water microbial communities from Sparkling Lake, Wisconsin, USA - GEODES005 metaG | ecosystem: Environmental > Aquatic > Freshwater > Lake | place: USA: Sparkling Lake...
GCGGGGGCAGCGGCGCCATCGGCCGGAGCGGCCTCACCGGCAGCCGGAGCGGCCGGCGCAGGTTGGGCGGCAGCTTCGGGCCCAAAGACCGCCACCGCAACAAGGAGCAGCGTACAGGCCAACCCGAGGAGGCCCGACGCGGGTGTCAACAGACCACGTTTCGACAGGGGGTTCATGACTCGCCTCCGCTTCGTCGGACCAGGATGGCCTCACGGTTTTGCGGCAGCGCGCGCGTAACCAACCCAGCGAAGGGGCGGTGGCCTTGGTGCACCGCAATCTTTTCGTCGCCGGGCCCCTTTCACACCGGATTGACCGAGCCCCCAGACGGGCGGTATCGTCACCGCTGCAAACCTGTCGCAGGGACCTGTCTTGGATCTGACCTCCACGAGAAGGCGCGCCATCCTCGGCTGCATGGTCGGTGGTGGGCTCTTCCTCGCCGCAGAGCTGGCCGCGACGCTGCTCCTGGGGCCGCCGCCGCTGCCCCCCGAGATCGCGCGGGTCAGCACCACCCGCGTCTCGGCCGAGGGCGACCAGCTCGTGCTGGCCCAGCGGGTGAACCCCGATCAGGTGCTGCGCTACCCCCTCACCGGAGACGGCCGGCCACGGGTGGCGGTGATCGGCGGCTCGTCGGTGCAGCGGGGCTTTCACCACCGCCCCGAGGTGGACTTTCCCACCTGGCTGGCCCGGGCCCAACCGCAGGTCGAGGTCTTGAACCTGGGCTCGCCCGGCCTCAACAGCGCCGCCATGCTCACCATCGTGCGCCAGCTTGGCCCCGTCGAGCTCGACCTGCTCGTGGTGTACGAGGGGCACAATGACTGGAGCCAACCGGTCTTCACCCGCGGCGTGGCCCAGGCCGATCTGTGGACCCTGTCGATCTACCGCGCGCTGGCCTTCTCCTGGGCCTGGTCGACCCTGCACCACGCCGGCCACGCCATGGTGCCCCGCCCGCCCGGCACCCCCACCCGCACCCACGCCACCGCCGATGACACCGCCCTCGACCTCGCCGACGCGGTCGCGCGGGCCTACGCGGCGCACCTCACCGACATCGTCGACGAGAGCCCGGCGCCCGTGCTCTTCACCACCCTGCTGCGCAACTTCGATCACCCGCCCCAGGGCACCCTCGCCGCGGACCCGGCGGCCTGCCAGGCCTGGATCAACGACCAGCCCAAACTGGCCGAGGCCGATGTGGACGAGGCCCGCGCCCACTGCGGCGAAGGCGCCCTCCCCGACTGGATCGCCGCCCAGGGCCATTCCCGCGCCGGACAGACCGAGGCCGCCGTGCTGCGCTGGCAGGGCTCGCTGCTGGCCGATCCCATCCCGCTGCGGGCGCCCTTCGTGGCCGACGCGATCAGCCGGCAGGTGGCCGCCGACCTGGGCGCGCCGCTGGTCGACCTCGCGGCCCTGCTGGGGCCGCTGCCGCCGGGGCAGCTCTTTGATGACACGCTGCATCCCAATGCCAAGGGGGCCAAGGCCATCGCGGAAGCCCTGGCGCCGGGCATCCTGGCGGCCCTGGCCGCGGGGAATCGCGACGATTAGGCCGCAAGCATGCGCCTGACCGCCTTTACCATCGAGAATCTTCGCGCCATCGCCGGTCCGCTCACCTTGGATGGCCTTGGAGGCATCGAGGTGCTGCATGGCGACAACAACGCCGGCAAGAGCTCGGTGCTGAGCGGCCTCGCCTTCGCCCTCTTTTTGGCCCGCCACCGCTCAGCCTACGGGGCCGGCCCCGACCTGCCCGAAGGCAATCCGATCCCGGCGCCGACGCAGTTTGTTCACCTCCGGCCGCACCGCGCCCGCGTGGACGCGAACACACGGGTTCAGCTCTGCTTTGAAGGGGGCCCGGTCAGCAAGATTGAGCTCACCTTGCGGCCCTACCCCTGGTCGAAGGACTTCTGGATGGTGCGCGGGGCCTGGTGGGCACCGGAGAGCCCGACGCCCAACACCGAGGTGCCGCCTCCCGGGGTGCCCCGCTGCGTGCTGCTCGACGCCACCATCGCCGCCGAGCAGGAGGCCGCGCTCATCCGCGCCCTGCGGGGAGATCGCACGGGTGAGGTTCGCAAGCGCTGGCGCGCGGTGGATCGGGCCCTGCAGCTCTTTGTGCCGGAGTTGGGCCCCGGTCAGTTGAGCGACCTGGACCTCGGAGGGCCCGACGAGGAGGTCGAACTGGCCTGGCTCGGCGAAGATGACCGGCCGCGGCCCTTTCGCGAGGAAGGCAGCGGGCTGCGCCACATCAAGGACATCGTGGTGGGTAGCTTCGGGAGCGACGCCCCCATCGTGCTGATCGAAGAGCCCGAGCGCAACCTCGCCGCCGACGCCGAGCAACGCCTGAAGACGCTCTTTCACCGTCTGGCCGGTGAGGGGCGTCAGCTCTTGATCACCAGCCATGTCCACGGCTTCGATGGGCCAAAGGTATGGCGCCTGCAACGCGACCCGGATGGCGTGAGGGCTCGACGCAGCGACCTGCTCGACCGCGGCCCCCTGCCCGAACAGATCGACAGCGAGAGCGCCATCCTTCAGGCCGAGCACGCCGCCACAGGGGAGCCCTACGTTGGCTTTGTCTCCCGCAGCGGTCTCACCCGCCTGCCCGGAAGCCTGGTGCGGGAGATCGATCCGCCGACCACGGTGACCTGGACCCGCAAGAGCGTCGGCGTCTACGGCCTCTTCACGCTGGCCGCGATGGAAGCAGAGGAGGCTGGAGAGGAATGAGGCTGCTCCTCGATGCCTCAGCGGCCATCAACCTGAGCAAGCGCCCGCCGCCGAATCTGGTGTCGCAATTGGTGGCCAGAAAGGCGGACTGGCGACTGGATGTCCCCGTCACAGTCTTCTTCGAGCTCTCCCGACGGGCCGACGCCTATGCGATGGCGCAGGGACTGGGTGCTTCGACAGGCCTCCCCGCTTCGCTGGCCTGGGTCGAAGAGGCCTGGAATCGCGGTCTTCCAGGAGGGCTGCTGAATTTTGGCGAGGCCGACGCCCGCGCGTTGCGCGACCACCTCCAGAAGGCGCCAGATGCCTACCTTCGCCAGAAGGCAACAAAGGTGTGGACAGACAGCAACAAGCTGCGCAACAAGGCTGTCGACGAGGTGTGGAAAGATCCCCGGCTCGTCGGCGCGCTGCCTGTGAAGGAAGCCAAACAACGCCTCCACCAGGCGGGCACTGCGCTGGTGGCCGGTGATCTCAAGAAAATGGGGCACATCTCCGCGGCCCTGGACTGGATTCAGCTTGGCCTCGCCTTGAATCACACAAGCCGGATCCTCACCGATGACCAGGGCGACGAGTTTCCGGTGACGCACCGCTTCACCACCACGCAGCTCATCCAGGCCCTGTCATGAGCCACATCGCGGTGTTTGAGCCCGTCGGGCTCGCCCATGCCGACCGCATCGCCCTCGCGCTGATGCGCCTCGAACGCAGCATCAGCGGGACACCGGCCACGCTCATCCATCTCGATCCCAACCTGCGGGGACTGACCTCCTCTTCCAGCGGCCCGGCCTGGACCGGGCTCAGCGGCTCCACAGCCAACCTCAGCGCCGCACTGTCTACCCTGGCCCGCGGCAAGCGCCCGATGCTGCAGGCCACCCCGCTACCCCAGGGCGAAGGACAGATGATCTGGCCCGGCGCTCTGCTCGAAGAGGCCTGGCAGGAGGCCAGCCTCGCGGTCGCGCGCTCGGCCCACACGATCGCCCTCCGCGAGCCACTCCTGACCGCAATTCGCGCGGTCCAGCCCAGCTCCTCGTGGGTCAGCCTGCTGGGTCCCGCCCGAAGCGGCCCCGCCGCCCTGATGCTGGCGGAGATGGACACCCTCGTCCTGCCCTGGACAGGCGGCACAAGCGATGTCCTGCTCAAAGTCCATCCGATCGAGGTGGTGAAGCAGATTCTGTCGCTCCGCCGCGAAAAGCCAGTCCGCCTCCTTGGCGTCCGAATCGGCGGCCCTCCGGGAGTGGGAGCCGACTTCTGGGGCCTCCTCGCCGCCGCCGCCGGTCACCCCACCCCCCCGCCCCTCTGCAACCTCCCCGACCCCGACCCCACCATCGAGGCCATCGTCGCCGCCCTGCGCCCCACCTGGCTCCGGATCCACGGCCTCGCCCCCTGACTGGCCAGCCCGGCCCCCACGGGTCAAAGAGGAGCCATGCTGCTCCTCCGCAACGCCGACCTCTACACGCCCGCCCCCCAGGGGGAGCGCGATCTGCTCGTCGCCGGCGGCCTCATCGCCGCGATCGGGCCCTACCTCTCCGCCGGCCCGGCCGACTGGCCCATCGAGGAGATCGACCTCGAAGGCAAGCTGCTCCTGCCCGGCCTGATCGACGCCCACCTCCACCTCACCGGCGGCGGCGGCGAAGGCGGCCCCGAGACCCGGGTGCCCCCCCTCTCGCTCACCGACCTGAGCCGGGCCGGCGTCACCACCGGCGTCGGCCTGCTCGGCACCGACACCAGCACCCGCTCGATCGCCGAATTGCTCGCCGTCGCCCGCGGCCTGGAGCGCCTCGGACTGTCCACCTTCTGCTACACCGGCGGCTACCCCGTGCCGCCCCTCACCCTCACCGGCGGCGTGCGCAGCGACATCGTCCACGTCGACCGCATCATCGCCGTCGGCGAGCTGGCCATCTCCGACCACCGCAGCACCCAGCCCACCCACGAGGAGCTCGCCCGCATCGCCGCCGACGCCCACATCGCCGGCATGATGACCGGCAAGGCCGGCCTCGTTCACTTTCACCTTGGCGACGGCCCCCGCGGCCTCGCCCCCCTGCGCCGCCTCCTCGACGAGACCGAGCTGCCCGCCCGCGTCCTGCACCCCACCCACGTCAACCGCAACCGCCGCCTCTGGGCCGAGGCCAAGGCCCTCTCCAGCCGCGGCATCACGCTCGACATCACCGCCTTTGACCCCGATGACGTCGGGCTCTCCGGGGTCGAGGCCCTGGTGGACTACCTCGAGAGCGGCCTCGACCCCGCCCGCGTCACCCTGTCGTCCGACGGCGGCGGCTGCCTTCCGGAATTCGACGCCGACGGCGTGCTGCTGCGCATGGGCGTCGGCACCAGCATGAGCCTGCTCGCCACCTTGCGCGGCGCCGTCGCCCGCGGCATCGAGCTGGAGCTGGCCCTGGCCGCCACCACCCGCAACGTCGCCCGACTGTATCGGATGCAGGACCGCGGCGAGATCGCCGTCGGCAAGCGCGCCGATCTCCTCGTCGTCAACCACGATCTCGAGGTCGACCTCGTCATCGCCAACGGCCGCATCCTGGTGCGCGACGGCGAGCCCCTCGTGCGCGGCCCCTTCGAGGCCCGCCCCTGATGCGCGCCCTCGCTCTGTGTAGCCTCCTGCTGGGCTGCGAGGTCACTCCACCCCGCCGGCCCAACATCCTGCTCATCACACTCGACACCACCCGGGTCGACGCCCTCTCCCCCTACGGAAATCCCGTCTCGCTCACGCCCAACCTCCTCTGGCTCGCCCAGGAGGGCGTGCGCTTTGATCGCGCCTACTCCGTCACCCCGCTCACCATCCCCGCCCACTCCTCGATCTTCACCGGTCAGTACCCCGTGCGCCACGGCGTGCGCGACAACGGCGACTTCTTCCTTGGCCCCGAGGCCCACACCCTGGCCGAGCGACTGAAAGAGGCCGGCTACGCCACGATGGCCTCGGTCGGCGCCGAGGTCACCAGCCACCACTGGGGCTTCGCCCAGGGCTTTGACGCCTACTTCGACGACATGAGCGCCGGCAGCACCGACGAATCCAACCGCTGGCGCATCGAGCGGCCCGCCACCGCCGTCATCGACGATGCGCTCTCCTTTTGGAGCGCCCCGCCCACGCCCGCAGCGCCCCCCTGGTTCGCCTGGATCCACGTCTTTGACGCCCACCACCCCTACACCGCACCCCCCGCCCACGCCCGCCTGCTGCCCGACGACCCCTACCTCGCCGAGCTCTCCTACATCGATCAGGAGCTGGGCCGACTGTTCAACCACCTGCGCAGCCGCAACGAGCTCGACAACACGCTGATCATCGCCGTGGCCGACCATGGCGAGGGCTTTGGCTCGCACGGCGAGGCCTTACACGGCGTGTTGATCTACGACGCCACCACCCACATCCCGATGATCATCCGGCCGCCCGGTGGGCTGCCCGCCCCCCGCACCGTGTCGGCCGTCACCAGCCAGGTCGACCTCGCCCCCACCCTGCTCGCCGCCGCCGGCCTGCCCCCCGACACCTTCGACGGCATCGATCTGAGCGGCACCTTCGCCCCTGAGCCCGCCCCCCTGCCCGCCCGCGAGGTGGTGGTGGAGAGCCTCTACGCCTGGCACCACTATGGCTGGTCTCCCCTGCGGGCCGCCGTCACCGATGAACAGAAGGTGATTGACGCCACCACGCCCGAGCTCTACCTGCGCGCCGACCGCCTGGAGCGCGAGAACCTCGCATCCCAGCGCCCCGCCGAGGTGGAGGCCGCCCGCGCCAGCCTGCGGGCGCGCTACGCCAGTTCTGGCAACACCACCGCCCAGGCCGCCGCCCTGTCGCCCGACCGCATCGCCCAACTGGAGGCCCTCGGCTACATGACCGGCGGCGCCCCCACCACCGGCCAGGGCTTTGACGAGGGCCTGCCCGACCCCGTCTCGCACCTGCCGGCCCTGCGCCAGATGGAGGCCGCCCGCGGCGCCCTGCAGGCCGGCGCCCTGCCCGAGGCCGAGGCCGCCCTGCGCGCCCTGATCGCCGCGGAGCCCGGCCTCAACGAGGCCCGCAGCCTGCTCGTCAGCGTGCTCGGCCGCGCCGGCCGCCACGAAGAGGCCCGCGCCGAGCTGCTGGCCATCGACGCCCTGCGCCCCTCGGCCAACACCAAGAACGCGCTCGGCGCCCAGTCCCTGGCCCGCGGCGACCTCACCTATGCCCAGCAGCGCTTCGCCGAGGCCCTGGAGATCGACCCCTTCCTGGCCACCGCCTGGTCGGGCCGGCTGCAGACCCTGTTTTTGTTGGGAGAGACCGCCCGCCTGCGCAGCGCCCTCATCGAGGCCACCGGCCGCATCCCCGGCCTGCCCGCCGCCGACGTCATCGAGGCCGTGCTGCTCGGCCTGCGCGGCGAATCCACCCGCTCAGCCGCCCTGCTCAGTGGCGTGGCCCAGCGCGCCGGGCCCTACCAGCCCTTCTACCACCTCGGCCTGGGCCTCGTCGCCGCGCTCCAGGGGGAGGCCGACCGGGCCGAGGATCTGTTCACCGAAGAGCTGCGCCTGTACCCGCCCGCCGTGCCAGCCCGCAAGGAGCTGGTCAAGCTCTACGCCGGCCAGCTCCGCTACGCCGATCAGCTCGCCCAGCTCGATGTCCTCGTCCATCTCCAGCCCCGCGACACGCTCAACATCCACGCCCGGGCCCAGGCCCTCTTCAACCTGCAGCGCTACGACGAGGCCGGCCAGGCCCTCATCCGCTGCCTCAGCCTGGAGCCCCAGTCCCCCGGCTGCCTGCTGCTGCTGGCCAATGTCTACAAAAAGCAGGGCAAGGAGGCCGAGGCGATGGCCACCTTCGAGGAGGCCAAGGCCGCCGCCGCGCAGGCCAAGGGGCAGGAGCGCCGGTAGGCGCCCCAATCCCCAGTCCCGCACCCGCGATCAGTCGAGGCGCAGCTCCAGCTTGTAGTCGGCCGTCTCGCCCGCGCAGTAGCCGAAGGCCCAAACCACCACCTCGTAGGTGCCGTCGGCCTCGATGGGGATCACCGCCGAGGGGCAGGCGTAGGCCTCCGGCTCGTAGGTGCAGGCGAAGGCGTCGTCGGCGGAGATCAGCGTGCAGGTGTCGGGACCGTTCACCATCAGGCGGCCGTCGAAGGTGGTGTCGGCCGAGACCGTGTCCATCGAGACCCGCAGGGTCTGGCCGAGGGTGGCGTCGACCGACCAGACGTCGGTGAGCTCGCTCGCGCAGTCGACGCTGCCGTAGTAGGCGTTGCCGCCGTAGTTGGTGCCTTCGAGGTAGCTGGCCGTGTAGGCCGAGCCATAGTAGCTCGACTCACAGTAATTGTAGAAGATCTCGGTGCTGTAGTAGTAGGCGTACTCGTCGTCGAGGCTCCAGGTGAGCGTGGTGCCGTCGAAGGAGGAGCTGCCGCTGGAGTAGGCGGGGTCGGTCTCGCTGGTGAAGATCGAGAAGCGGGTGTAGGGGCCGTAGACCCCGTAGCCGTAGGCGGAGTAGTCCACCGTGAAGATCGAGCCCAGGAGGCCGGTGTAGACGTAGTCGCCGTAGTAGCCCGCGTAGACATACTCGGCCTGGTAGGCGAAGCCGAGATCGACCACGGTCTCGTCGGCCACATAGGTGAGCTGCGGGTTGGCGTAGCAGCTGCTGGTGCTGGCGCCCATGTCCAGCACCGCCTCGTCGATGCCAAAGACGAAGTCACAGTCGGCGCAGGCGCCCGTGAAGTCGGGGTTGGTGCTGCCGGTGAAGAGCGAGGCGACATCGCACTCCACGGCGCCGTCGTAGGTGGTGTCGTAGGTGACCTCCCCCTCGATGGTGCCCGCCTCGACGTCGATGATGGCCGTGCCGCGCAGGGTGGTGGTGGTGGTGTAGCCCAACTCGACCAGCAGGCGGTCGGCGTCGTCCTGGGTCAAAACGGCGTTGACCGGCTCGTAGTAGTCGGTGTCGACATCGGCGTCGGAGTCCGCGTCGGCGTCGGCATCGGCATCGGCGTCGGCGTCGCTGTCGGCGTCCGCGTCGGTGTCGGCGTCGGACTCATCGACATCCTCGTCCTCGTCCTCCTTGCCAGAGTCGGTGCAGGCGGAGAGGAGGGACAGGCCGAGGGAGAGCATCAGGAAGTGGCGCATGGGGGCTCCGGTGGAGGGCCCCGGAGCCTAACACGGCGCGGCGGCTGCCTCAGCCGTTGAGGGCTGCCGCATGCCAGCGCAGGTGCTCTTCGAGGAAGGTCGCGACGAAGAAGTAGCTGTGGTCGTAGCCCTCGAGGAGGTTCACCTCCACCGCAGCGCGTGGGTTCGCCGCCGCGGCGCGCAGCAGGTCCAGCCGGAGCTGCGTGGCGAGGAAGCCATCGGCGCTGCCCTGATCGACCCGGATGGGCGGCGGCGCTGCACAATCATCGAGCAGCGCCGCGGCGTCCCACCGCATCCAGGCGGCGCGGTCGGCGCCGAGCAGGCGGGTGAGCGCCTTTTCGCCCCAGGGGCAGCGCGCCAGCGCGCAGATCGGCGCGAGTGCCGAGACCGAGCGGTAGCGGGTGGGCGCCCGCAGGGCCAGCACCAGGGCGCCGTGGCCCCCCATCGAGTGCCCGCTGATCGACTGTCTGCCCAGGTCGAGGGGCAGCGCGGCCAGGGCGTCGGGCAGCTCTTCGGTGAGGTAGCGGGCCATCTGGTAGTGGCGCCGGTAGGGCTCCTCGGTGGCGTCGACGTAGTAGCTGGCCCCCAGGCCAAAATCCCAGGCGCCATCGGGGTCTCCGGGCACCTCGGCCCCCCGAGGACTGGTGTCGGGGGCCACGATCGCGATGCCCAGCTCGGCGGCGACGCGCTGGGCGCCGGCCTTGGTGACGAAGTTCTGGTCTGTGCAGGTGAGCCCAGACAGCCACCAGAGCACCGGCACCGGGCCCGCCGCGGCCTGGGGCGGCAGGAAGACCGAGAAGGTCATCGTGACGCCGCCGCAGATCGCGGAGGTGTGCTGAAACTGGAGCTGCTCGCCGCCAAAGCAGCGCGCCGACGCGGTGCGGGTGAGCATCAGAAGGTCACCACCGCGCGGATCGACTCGCCATGGTGCATCAGGTCGAAGGCCCGGTTGATGTCTTCGAGGGGCAGGGTGTGGGTGATCATCGGATCGATCTCGATGCGACCGTTCATGTACCAGTCGACGATCTTGGGCACGTCGGTGCGGCCGCGGGCGCCGCCAAAGGCCGAGCCCTTCCACACCCGGCCGGTGACGAGTTGGAAGGGCCGGGTGCTGATCTCCTGGCCCGCGCCGGCCACCCCGATGATGATCGACTCGCCCCAGCCCTTGTGGCAGCACTCCAGGGCGGTGCGCATGACCTTGACGTTGCCGACACACTCAAAGCTGTAGTCGGCCCCGCCCTCGGTGAGGGCCACGAGGTGGGCGACCAGATCGCCCGCGATCTGATTGGGGTTGACGAAGTGGGTCATGCCAAAGCGCCGGCCCCAGGCCTCGCGGTCGGGGTTGAGGTCGACGCCGACGATCTGGCTGGCGCCGGCCATGCGCAGGCCCTGGATGACGTTGAGGCCGATGCCGCCGAGGCCAAAGACCACGCAGCGGGCGCCGGGCTCGGCCTTGGCGGTCCAGATGGCGGCGCCGACGCCGGTGGTGACGCCGCAGCCGACATAGCAGACCTTGTCAAAGGGGGCGTCGGGGCGGATCTTCGCCAGGGCGATCTCGGGCAGCACCGTGTACTGGGAGAAGGTGCTGGTGCCCATGTAGTGAAAGACCGGCTGCCCCTTGTAGGAGAAGCGGCTGGTGCCATCGGGCATCAGGCCGCGCCCCTGGGTGGAGCGGATGCGTTGACAGAGGTTGGTCTTGCGCGACAGGCAGTACTCGCAGGTGCGGCACTCCGGCGTGTACAGAGGGATCACATGGTCGCCCGGCGCCACCGAGCTGACCCCAGCCCCGACCTCGACCACCACGCCGGCGCCCTCATGGCCCAGCACCGTGGGAAAGAGCCCTTCGGGATCATCGCCCGAGAGGGTGAAGGCGTCGGTGTGGCAGACGCCGGTGGCCTTCAGCTCCACCAGGACCTCGCCGGCCTTGGGGCCCTCCAGGTCCAGCTCGACGATCTCCAAGGGCCTTCCAGCGGCGAAGGCGACGGCAGCGCGGGTCTTCATGGGCACATCCTTCGGATCAACGCGCCCTAACCAGGGGGCTACCGGCCTTCACCCCGGCGACGGCGCAACGACAGTGCGACGAAAGTGCACAACAGGGCGCTGGCCCCCAACCCGCCGGAGACCGTGGCGCAGCCGCTCTTCTCGGGGGCCTCGCTCTCTTCGTCGACCTCTCCCAAGCCGCCCATCGGCCGCGGCTCGGGGGCGCTGGCGGTGTCCTCTGTCGCGACGACCTCGGCGCGCACGGTGAAGGTCAGCGGCGCGCTCTCGGGGCTCGGGCCCCAGGGGTCGCGGGCCAGCACCGTCCAGGTGACGACGTCGCCCGGGACCAGCAGGGGCCCCAGATCGACCCAGGTGGCGGCGGTGGAGATGAGCTGCTCCTCGCCGCCCGACACGCTGTAGCGCAGCTCGTAGCCGATCACATCGTCATCGGCGTCGGCGGCGGGCTCCCAGGCGAGGATCGCGCGGCCGGGCTCGACCTCTGGGGCGACGAGGGTGGGCACCGGCGCGCTGGGGGCGCCATTGTACACGGCGTCGACGGCGGCTCCGGCGTCGACCCGCCCGCAGCCGTACAGATCGCTGTGGCCCTGCTCGTCGTAGACGCCATGCTCGATGTCATTGCGCACAGCGGTGTCGCAGAGGGCCTGCCGGAGTTGGGCGGCGGTGATGCGCGGGTTGGCCTCGATCAGCAAGGCCGCCACGCCGCTCACCACCGGGGCGCTGGCGCTGGTGCCGCCAAAGGCGTCGACATAGGCCGGATCATCGGCGTAGGAGCCATAGCCATCGGTGATCATGTCGGTGGTGAGCAGCGTGGACGGAGCCGTGATGTCGACGTAGTCGCCATAGCTGCTGTACCAGGCCCGCTGGTCATTGCTCTCGATGGCCGAGACCACCACAAGGCTCTCGTTCGAGAGCATCCCATCGTCGATGATGTCGCAGGCGCCGTTGCCGGCCGAGAAGACCACCACCGTTCCGAGCCCGCCGCGGCCGATTGTCTCGGCGTACTCAAACATGTCGCGGAAGGTGGCGTAGTTGCGGATGTCGGCGCAGCCGTCGCCCCAGCCCCAGGAATTGTTCACGACACCGGCGCCGGCGTCGACCGCCTCGATGAAGGCATCGTAGATCGACGAGAGCGAGGCGCCGCCCCCGATCAGGCGGATCGCGTACAGATCGGCGCCCCAGGCCACCCCCGCCACGCCCAGGCCGTTGTTGCCCGCCGCCGCCGCCACCCCACCGGCGCAGGTGCCGTGTGGGTCGGCCGACATATCGCCGGAAGTGGGCGTGGGATCGGCGTCATCGTCGATGTAGTCGTAGCCGGCGGTCACCCGCAGGTCGGGGTGATCGAGCACCATGCCCGTGTCGATGATCGCGATCAGCACGCCCGCGCCGGTGACCCGCTCCCAGGCGCGGGGGGCGTTGATGTCGACCCCGGGGGTGCGCCCGCCCTGGCCGGTGTTGTCGAGGTGCCACTGGTCTGGGTAGAAGGGGTCGTCGGGCAGGGTGTGGGGCTGGGTGGGCAGGATCAGGTCGGGGTTGACCCAGCCGATGCCGGGCTGGCCGTGCAGGGCGCGGGCCAGGGTGAGGTCGTCGACGCCGCGGGCCGGCCAGACCCAGACCAGGCCGCTGGGGCGGACCTCAATCCGGCTGACGTCAGACCGGGTGAGGAGCGCGGCGGGATCGTCGCTCTGGACGAGCAGCCGGCCGGTGCGCCCCTGCACCGACCCGCTGGCGAGGAGCGCGCCGAAAGAGACCATCTCCGCACCCTCATCGGGGAAGAAGCGGTCGTCGGCCTGGGCAGCAGAGAGGGCGAGGAGGAGGGTCCACATGCCACCAGCCTACCGGAGCGGCGCCCGGGTGTATACTGCCGCGATGCGCCCCTCCCCCTTCGCTCGCCCGGCCCCTGCCTTCTCTTTGCTGGCTGCGCTGGCCCTGGGCTGCGCCAAAGGCGGCGCCAAGGGCGAGGCGGACGAGGGCGAGGGCCCCACCGACCTTCCCGCCGACACGGGCACGCCCGACAGCGCAGCACCCCTGCCCACCTGCGGCGACGGCGTGGTGGACCCCGGCGAGGCTTGCGACGACGGCGCCGCCAACAGCGACACCGAAGCCGATGCCTGCCGCACCCGCTGCCTGCCCGCGGCCTGCGGCGACGGGGTCACCGACGGCGGCGAGGCCTGCGACGACGGCGAGACCTGGGGCGGCGATGGCTGCGATCCGGCCTGCCAGATCGAGGCGGGCGCTCTCGAGGTGGAGCCCAATGAGAGCCCGGCCGAGGCCAGCCCCGGCGGCGCGCGGCTGCACGGGGCGCTGCCGGCCGGCGATCGCGACTGCTTCGTGCTGCCCGTCGAGACCTGCGGCGCCATCGAGGTGACCGAGGCGGGGCCCTGCGATCCGGGCCTGCTGCTCTCGCTGCACGACCCGGCCGGCGCCTTGCTCGCCGTGGGGAGCGCGGGGGCCGATGGCTGCGCCCACCTCGATCCGGCCGAGCAGCTCGGGGCCCGCTGGATGGAGGGCGGCGACTGGAGTCTGTGCGTCGAGGCGATCAACGGGGTGGAGGCCCGCGGCTACACCCTCGACGTGGCCGCGGTGGACGGCGCCAGCCTGCCCGAGGGGCCCTCGTCGGGCGACACCGACGGCGACGCCATCCCCGACTCCTGCGACACCGACGCCGACGGCGACGGGGTCGACAATGGGGCCGACAACTGTCCGACGGTCTCGAATGGCCCCCTCACCCCGGCCCTGGCCCAGACCAGCGAGGGCTACGTCACGAGCTGGCTCATCGCCGGGCCCTTCACCAGCGGGGTCTCCACCGGCACCTGCCGCCCCTCGGCCGATCTCTTCGTGGGGGAGCCCCTGGTCGAGGTCTCGCCGGGCGACCCGGCCGGCAGCGCGGTCTGGCGGCCGATCCTCTCCACGAGCCGGCTCCTCGACTTTTTGCCCTACTACGGCGGCGTGGGCGCCCCCCGCGAGGCCTACGCCCTAATCTACCTCTACAGCGCAACCGCCCGCAGCCTCACGCTCAGCGTGGGGGCCGACGACGGGGCCTTCGCCTGGTGGAACGACGCGCTGGTGATCGATGTGTCGAGCTGCCAGGGCGTCAACGCCGACCAGTTCACCGGCGAGGTCGCGGTGGTGGCCGGCTGGAACCGCCTGCTGATGAAGGTCTACGACCAGGGCGGCGGCTGGGGGCTGATGGCCCGCCTCCGCGAGGCCGACGGCAGCGCCGTCACCGACCTGCTGCCGGCCCTCGACGCCACCGGGGCCTGGTCCCTCGATCAGGCCGACGGCGACGGCGACGGCCTGGGCGACCTCTGCGACGACACGCCTTAGGCGCGGCTGCCCGGCTCGCCCATCACGGTGGCGCCTACGATCAGGTGGGCGAGGCGCAAGGGCTCGGGCACCTGGCCCTCCAGGGTGAGCTGGCCCAGGAGCTCGGCGGCGAGGCCCTCATCGAGGCCGACGGCGTGAAAGCACCGGCCGTCGCGCTGGCGCAGGGGCCCCGCACTCCCCAGGGCGGCGCGGCGGCGGGGGGCCTCGGGCAGGCGATCGACCAAGGCGAAGAAGGCGTCGAGGTCAGGCGGGCGGCGCAGGGCGGCGATGCAGGGCAGGCCGCTGGCCTCGTGCAGGGCGCCCAGGTCGAGGGGGTTGAGGCCGCCCATCGTCAGGCCATCGGTGAGGATCAGCGCGGCCTGCCCCTTCAAGGCCCGGCGCTGGGTCAGGGCGATCAGGGACTCGGTGGCGTCAAAGCCATCCTCGGTGAGGGTGGACATGGCGAGGCTGCGCAGCCGGCCGTCGCGGCAGAGGGTGGCGCACAGCGGCACGGGGGTGCCGGCGCCGCGCACAAAGGGCCCGTCGTCGGCGCCGATGACGGAGATCGGCCGCTTGAGGCGGAGCCGGGTGGCGAGGTCCATGCTCAGGCGGGCCCGGGGCGCACCAGGGCGGGCAGGTGGCGCAGGGCGGCGTAGATGCGGCGGGTGAGGCGCAGGGGCATCGCCGGGGTGCCGAGCAGGGCCTCGCCGGGGGGCACCGTGCCGCTGAGGCCGGACTGGGCGCCGATGCGGGCGCCGGCGCCGATGGTGGCGTGATCGGCCACGCCGACCTGCCCGCCCAGGAGCGCGCCGGGGCCGATGGAGACGCTGCCGGCGAGGCCGACCTGCCCGGCCAGGATCACGCCGCGGCCAAGCTGGGCGTTGTGGCCCACCAGCACGAGCTTGTCGATCTTCACGTCGTCGCCGATCACCGTGTCGTCGAGGGCACCGCGGTCGAGGGCGCTGTTGGCGCCGACCTCCACCCGGGCGCCGAGGATGAGCCGGCCGCGCTGGGGCATCTTCTCGGGGCCCTGGGGGCCGGCCACAAAGGAGAAGCCCTCGCAACCGAGCACGGCGCCGGCGTGGATGCGGCAGTCGGGGCCGAGGATGGTGCCGGGGTAGAGCACGACATTGGCGAAGAGCACGCTGCGGTCGCCGATCACGCAGTCGGCCCCCACCACGCAGCCGGCCTCGATGACCACGCCCTCCCCGAGGGTGGCGCTGGGATCAACGGTGGCGCGGGGGTGAACGCCGGGACGCGGCACCTCGGGCATCAAGGCGCGCAGCAGCAAGGCGAAGGCCCGGCGCGGCTCCTCGACCACGAGACAGGGGCGGCCGGCGAGGGCCTGCCGCACGAGCAGGAGCCCGGCGGCGCAGTCGGCCGGGGCGACCCGCTCGGCGAAGGCGATGTCACCGGGCCCGGCGCTCTGGAGCGAGGCGAAGCCGCGGAGCTCGGCGTCTTCGGCCACCCCACAGAGCCGACCGCCGACGAGCGCCGCGAGGGCGCCCGCGGTGGCCACCACGCTCACATCCCGCTGAGGATGGTGAACTCCACGCGGCGGTTGACCGCGCGGCCGGCGTTGGTGTTGTTGGTGTCGAGCGGCTTGGTCTCGCCGAGGCCCTGGGCTTCGAGGCGGCCGGGGTCGACCCCCTTGTTGATCAGGTAGGCGCGCACGGACTCCGAACGGGCCTGCGAGAGCTTGAGGTTGATCGCGTCGGAGCCCTGGCTGTCGGTGTGACCCTCAACCCGCACCTTGATGTTCGGGTAGTCGCGCAGGACCTGGGCGACCGAGTCGAGGATGCCGTAGCTGTTGGGCAGGATGCGGGCCTTGCCGGTCTCGAAGTTGATCTTCTCGAGGATCTGGATCTGCTTCTGGGTGATGCGCACGTTGGAGGGCGGCACATCGGGGCAGCCGTCGTCGTCGAGGTACTCGTTCTTGTTCTCGGGCTCGTCGGGACACTTGTCCATGTCGTCGCGGAAGCCGTCGCCGTCGCGATCGACCACGCCCTCGGGGCAGCCGTCTTCGTCCTGGTAGCCGTTGCGGTCTTCGGCCTTGTCGGGGCAGGCGTCCTTGACGTCGACGATGCCGTCGTTGTCGTTGTCGGGGTCGGGACAGCCGTCGGCGTCCATGTAGCCGTCTTTGTCTTCGGGCTGATCGGGGCAGGCGTCGTTGGCGTCTTTGATGCCGTCGCGATCGCGATCGTGCTCGGGGCAGCCGTCGTCATCTTCGAAGTTGTTGATGTCTTCGGCCTCGTCGGGGCACTTGTCTTTCTCGTCGGTGACACCGTCTTTGTCGCGATCCCGGGGCCGGCAGGCGTCGGCCTTGGCAACGGCGAGGGCGACGTTCTCTTTGGCGAGGAGCAGGTGCTCTTCGGCCCGGCGGCTGTCGCCCTCCTTCCACTCCAGCTCGGCGAAGGCCTGGTGGCTTTGGGCGAGGGCGAGCTCGCGGGGCGCGCACTTGAGCGCGTACTCATCGACCGCCGCGACCTTGAGGCCGCGGCTGATCACGGCGTGGTACTCGCGCATCGGGCCCGGCTTCTGGCAGGAAGCGGCGAGGGCGAGCAGGAAGAGGACCGGGCGGCTGATCATCGGGCCTCCTCACCGGGGGCGCCCCAGGGGGTGCTGGTGGAGGCGCCGGGGGTGACCGGCGGTGGGGTGACCTGCTCGGGGATCGCGGCGTCGCCCGCACCCTCGACCTTCTTCACCTTGTCGGCCTGGGCGGCCTGATCGCGGGCCTTGGCCGACCACTCGGCGGCAGTGCGGGACAGCGACTCGGCGGCGCCGAAGTCGGAGTAGCCCCACTCTTCGCGGGCCTTCTTCTGCGCTTCTTCCGCCATCGTCCAGGCGTAGACCGCGTACTCGGGCCCACCCGCGGCGCGGGCGTCGTAGAGCGCCTGCTCGCCCTGGGCGAGGTGGACCGTGCTCTTGATGGCGGTGCAGCCGGTGAGGCTGGCGCCGAGCGCGATCAGGGGGAGGAGGGTGAGGGATCGGGGTCGCATGAGCCTTCCCAAAACAAGATCCTGGGGCCGAGGACGGGCGCACTTACCCAGGTGCCGCCCATTTGGACAGGCACCGCATGAAGGCATGACACGCACTCCAATGTCAACCCGCAAGGCCGCTCCTTCGTGGGATGATGGGCCGATGCGCGCCCTGCCCATCGCTGCCTTCTGCTGCGCGGCGCTGCCCGTGCTCTTCGTGGCGGCGCCCCTCTTGGGGGAGGGGCCGGGCGTACTTCTGGGGCATCCAACCGGCGATCTGGCCGATCACCTGCAGGGGGCCCTGGAGGTGGGCGACGCCCTGCTCGCTGGGGAGTGGCCCGATCAGACGCGCCGAAGCCATGTCCCCGATGTGGTGCCGCTGGTCTACCCCGATCCAGTCGGCGCCCTGCTGGTGACGGCCCTGCGGCCCCTCGGGGTGGCGGCGGCCTGGAATGGGGCGCTGCTGCTGCAGATCGCGGCCACAGGCCTCGTGGGCTTCGGCCTGGGGGCCCACCTGCTGGCCTCGCGGCGGGCCGGGCTGGTGGTGGGGATCGCCCTGGCCACGAGCCCCTACCTGCTCGGTCTGCTGCATGGGGGGCTCGCCGAGTATATCGGTGTCGCCTCGCTGATCGCGGCGATCGGGGCCCTGCTGCGGGCGCTGGAATTGGACCCGCAGGGGCGGCCGGGCGGGCCGCGCTGGGTGGCGGCGGCGGGGCTGCTTGGCGGCCTCGCCTTTGTGCAGGCGGCCTACCATGGGCTCTTTGTCGGGCTGGTGGGCCTCTGCGCCCTGCCGGGCCCCGGCCTTGGGCGGCGGCTGCGGGCGCTCCTCGGGGCCGGGCTGCTGGGCGGGCTGGTGGCCGCCCCCTGGGCCTGGGCGCTGCTGGGCTCCTTGGGTGCGGGGGGCGCGGTGCACGCGGGGAACGCGCCGGGCTGGCGACAGGCCACAGCACCGATGGTCGACCTGCTCGGCTTCGTGCGGCCCGGCGCCCACTACTTTCCCGACACGCCGGCCCTGGGCAACCCGGGCATTCTGCAGGTGCACTACCTGGGGGCGGTGCTGCTGGGGCTGGCGATCGTAGGAGCCTGGCGCGAGCCCACCCTGCGGCGGCGCTGGGGGCCTCTGACCCTCGGCCTGGGCCTGCTCGCCTTGGGGCCGGCCCTCTGCGTGGCGGGGGCGCGGCTGCTTCCGCTGCCCTTGGCCCTGCTCTACCTGCCGGGATCGCCCTTCTCGCTGCTGCACCACCCCTACCGGCTGGTGGCGGCGCTGCTGCCGTTGCTGGCCCTCTTCGCGGCGGCGGGGCTGCGGCGGGCGCCGGGCTTTGGCCTCGCGGCGGCCTTGACGGCGATGCTGGCCGAGACGGTGCTGGCGAGCCCGGCGCCCTGGCCGGTGGCGACCACGCGCATCCCGGTGGTGGCGGGGCTGGAGGCCTTGCCGCCGGGGCACCTCTTGGACTGGCCGCCCGACGCCTCGACGGCCAACCGGCAGTACCAGCTGGCCCAGGCCGGGCATGGGCGGCCGATCCCCTATGGGGTCAATGTCTTTTTGCCCGACCGGCTGCGCGAAGATGTGCTGGTGGCCTCGCTCTTTGCAGCGCTGGATGACGCGCAGGGTCGGGCGCGCAACCGCGATGTGCCGGGGGCGCGCCTGCGGCGGGTGGGCGTGCAGGGGCCGCGCCTCCGGGCCTGGGGCTTCGCGGGGGTGGCCCTGCACGAGGCGCACCTGACGGCGGCGGAGGCGGCGCGGGCGCGGGCGATCCTGGAGGGGGCCTTGGGGGCGCCGGTGGGGGTGGAGGGGGGTGTGGCGCTCTTTGTGCTGCGGTGAGGGTGCGGCGGGCCTTTGAGGCTGCCACCCACTCACCGGCGGCTGAGGGCTGTGAGCCCGGCGCGCGCCGTCCACAGCGTGTCGAGGGGGGCGGCGCTGGGGCCACCGGGCAGGCGGGTGGGGGCGGCCGGCCTTCATGATGGTAAACAGACTTACGAACGGGTGGCCGGTCAACCTACGGATCACCCGTGCGGGCCATCTGGGGGGAGGGAAGGCGCCGAAGGTGATGGGCTGGCAGCCGTTCTCAGGTGGAAGGTGTGGGCGAACAGACCGGGCTGGCGCGCGAAGGTGGCGGCGGAGACTCCGGCGATGAGGCGCCGGCGGACGACGAGCGGGATGTGGGTGGCCAGGGGTGACCCCTCGGGAAGGAGGGGTCACCGATGGGATGCCCTGCGGGGAGTGGGGGCAAACGGAACGGCCAGGTTGGGAGAGCCCGTCGCGATCGCGCGATCCTACGGGTCTTCCTCGTTCTGGGGCGCGGTTCGAATCCGGCGGAGCCAGTAGCCGGGTTCGCGGCGAACGTGGGCGACGGCGACGAGCTCGATGCTGTCGGCTCGGAGTTCATAGAACAGCAGGTACGGAAAGCCTCGGAGGAGGACGCGTCGGTAACGGGGGTCCATGTCCCAGGTCGGTCCGCGCAAGGGCATCGAAGCGACGAGCCCCATCGCGGCTTCGATGGCGCCGAGCCGCTCGACCCCGAGCCCCGGGCGGCGATCTTCATTCCAGGCCAGGGCCTCGCGAAGCTCGTCCTCGGCTTCGGGGAGGACGACACGCCGCAAGGTCACCGCTGGGCCAGCCCGCGCAGAAGCCGCTCCCTCACCGCTGCCCAGTCGTCGCCCCGCGCGCGCCCCTGGGCTTGCCGCGCGTCAGCCGCCGCCGATCGGCGCTGCAGCTCGGTGGTCCACCGGCCGGCCCACTCGTCGCCCGCAGGCCCCTCGACGCTATCGATCAGCTCAGTGGCGAGCCGGAGGCGGTCGGCAGGATCGAGCGCGAGGGCCTCGGTCGTCAGGGTGTGGAGAGGCAGCGACACGCTGGCAGAATAGCCGCGGCCACGCGGGCTGACCAGCGGGAGGAACGGAATTCGGCGAGCGGTGGGCCCGGCTCCCGTCGACGCTGGCCGGGTGATCCGCCGAACCCGCTCCCGTCGGCAACCGGACCGGCCACCCCGGATTGATCGCACAGCACATCCCCGCGGACCGACAGATAGAGGCCCTCGTCCTTCATGGCGCGCGCCCAGTGTCCATAAAATGGAAAATGTCAAAGTCGGCCTCCGCCTCGAAGACGGGCTCCATGGCGGCGCAGAGGGCATGGTGAACCACCCGATCGCGGAAGGGGGCGGCGGAGATCACCCGGGGCTTCGGGTCCCGAATCGGGAAGGTATGGAAGGGGCCGGGCTCGTAGCGGCCCTCCCTCAGCTCACGCTGAAGTTGCAGGATCTCCCGCTCCAGCTCGCAGAGGAAAGCGGCGCATCCCGCAGAGCGGCTCACCCCACGCGAAGCGCGGAGCGCCGCGGCTCGCAAGGCCCAGAAGTCGGTGGCGGCGTCAAAGAAGGCGCCCATCAGTCGAGCCCTTGCGCCTGACTCCGCCAGCCCCCCAGCATCCGCCCCGCCTCATCGGCGGAGCGCACCAGCAGCTCGAAGGGCCCGCGGGCGATGAATTGCCGGTCGAAGGAGAGCCGCAGCAGCACGCGCAAAACGGCGAGGTCGGCGTCGGCCTGAGCGAGCAGGCCGGCCTTTTCGCCGCGGTGCGCCCACCGTGCGCGGATCAGCCGGTCGAGGATGTCGAGGGCAAGGTTGTCAATGCGGGATGCGAAAGTGAAGCGCGCCGACTTGGGGAAGTTGGCCGTGCGGTCGAGCAGCTCACCCGTGAAGCGCTCCCAGCAAACGAGGAGGACGGGCTCAAGGGGCCCCGGCGTCGCCTCCATGGGCGGCCTCCATCGGTGCGGGCGGGGCCACCGGGATGGTCTCCACGAGCCTCAGCACCTCGTCGCCGTAGTCCCGCACGCGGGCCTCTCCGATGCCCTCGATGGCCTGGAGGGCTGTCCGGTTGGCGGGGCGCTGAGTCGCGACCGCGAGGAGCTGTGCGTTGGTGAACAAGACGTAGGCGGGCCGGCCGTCTCGTTTGGCCCGCTCGTTTCGCCATTTGCGGAGGGCCGAGAAGAGCGGGCGGTGCTCAGGTGGCGCCTCCACCTCGGGCTGGCCACGTGGCGGCGGGGCGGCGTCGGTGGGGCGGCGCGGCGCGGGGGTGGGCGCGGGGTCGGGGTACTGGACGACGAGCGCGAGGCGCGGGCTGCCCTCGTGGGTGAAGAAGTGCTCTGACACCAGAATGATGTCGCGGCTCTCCTGGAAGGTGAGGAGCGCTGTGTCATCAAAGGCGCCGGTCTCGGGATCGAGGAGGAGCGTAAAGACACGCACCTTCATGGGCGGAGCTCCGATAAATTTGGGCCGATCGCTCGGTCTGCTCACCTGGCGGGTGCTGCGTCATCGGCGGTGAATCCATCCCGACCTCTGCGTTCCGAAGTGTCCATCCGACTGGCCACCGCCTGCGCCTGGTGTCAGGGGCGCGGGGGGCTGCCGTAGGGACAAGGCCGAGGATTCAGCCGGACCCCGGGGGCGAGGTGGTGATGTGGATCGAGGGATCAGGGGATCAAGGACCAAGGGACGTCACGGTCTGTCAGACCTCGCGAGACGAAAGCCCAGGTTGTGAATGCGGTAGGCCGGGGCGGCGCTGTGGCGGTCGGCGACCCGGGCGTTGGCGGCGGAGAAGTACCAGCAGCCACCGCGGGAGACCCGGTTGGAGCCACTACCAGCACCCACTGGGTCGACCTGCATACCGCTGCTGTAGGCGCCATACCAGTCCCAGGTCCACTCCCACACATTGCCTGTCATGTCGTAGAGGCCGTAGCCATTGGCCGCCTTTTCGCCGACAGGGTGCGTGGTGCCACCGCTGTTCTCGCGGGTCCACCCCACCAGGCCCAACTCGGAGCCCCCTGCATAGAGCGCGTCCCGCCCGCCCCGCGCCGCCACCTCCCACTCCGCCTCGGTGGGCAGACGGTAGCCCGTGCAGCCAAGGCCCCGTGGCCAGCTCACGCTGTCGCCGCTGATCGTGTAGCAGGCTTCGAGGCCGTCCTTCTTCGAAAGCGCGTTCGCGAACTTCGCGGCGTCTACCCAGCTCACCTGCTCGACCGGGCAGGTCGAGCCGCAGCCTTGGAAATGGGACGGATTGCTCCCCATCACGCTCTGCCAGAGCCCCTGGGTCACCTCTGTTTGACCCATCAGCACGCTCCGGCTCAGCTTCACCGGATGGGCTGGCTTCTCGTCGGAAGCGCAGCCCGACTGGCTCGCCGTGCAGCCCACCTCGTAGGTGCCGGCGGGTACCGCCATCATCGTATAGCCGCTCGGGCCCGTCCATGTGCCGCCCGCCACCGCGCCGCCGCTCGCCGGGGCCTCCAGCCACGAACGCATCCCATCGAGCGAGGAGACGCTGACGGCCCGCCGCCGCTCGCCGAGCGCGTTTTTGCAGGCCACCGAGGCCGAGCCGTAGCGGTCGAGGTACCGCTTTACGTCGGCCGAACCCAGCTCTTTGGCCTTGGCGCTGGTCTCTTTGAGCAGGGGTGCGAGGCTGGCGGCGTCGGCCTTGGACTGGGCGAGGAGCTTTTGCTCCTCCTTGTCGAGGCAGGCCTCCAGCTCGGCGTTCAGGCGGGCCTCGTCTTCTTTGGCGGCCTGGATTCGCGCCAGGGTCGCGCTGGTGTCAAACCCTCCGCCGTTGACGCTGCTGCCTCCGGTGGCGCCGTCGCGCTGGATGGGCTCGCCCTGGTCGATCTTGAGGTGCAGCAGATCCGCCAGCGGCATCGTGCGGTAGCCCACCGCCACGGGCTCCAAAGAGGCCTGGGCGCAGGCCGCTGCGTATTCGGCCTCTGCCGCGCCCAGTCCAACGAAGCTGCCGCGGGCGTCGACCTTTCCGCAGGTCTGTTCGGAGATCTCGGCTTTGAGCACTTCTTGAACGACGTAGGCGGATTGGATGCGAGCGAGGGGCAGCTTGCCCAGCTTCTCGGCGCACGCCTTGGAGAGCTCCAGGTCGAGCGAGGGGATCGTCACCTGGGTGGGGGTGCCGAACTTCACCTTTTTTTCGATGCCCGCGTAGCCGCCGCCACTGGCGAGGGGGCCGCCCACCGAGACGCCGGCTTGGAGCGAGGTGACGACCTCGGCCGCGGTGTAGGTGTTTTCGCGCGGGGTCGCGGCGATACAACTGTCGGCGAGTGAACGGTGGCCGAGCGCGGTCTCCTCAAAGATGGTGCCGGGTTTGAAGACGCCGGAGAGCTCGGGGGTGGGTGTCCAGCCGGCCTTCTCGAGGAGCTTCGCCAAGGCGGGGATCTCGGCGGCGCTGGCGGCCGCTCCGCGATCGGTGGCGGCGCGGGCCGCCGCCTCGGCTTCGCCCTTCTTCTCGCGGGCGAGGGCGGTGGTGCCGCCGAAAAGTGCGATTGTCAGCACAGTGCATGTGAAATGGGTTCGGATCGGGTCTATCCTGGCGGGGAGTGTACTCGATTTGGGGGTGACGGGGTTCAGCGGGGGCCACTTCGGGGGGCTTGGGGTGCAGCATCGGCGGGCGGAGCGCGTTGGGGCGCGGCCCGGCGTCCCCTCCGCCCCGAGATGGCGTGGAGCGCGGGCACAACACCCGCGGGCGGGGGAGGCTGGGCAGGGGTTGGCGGTATGGAGGGGCCCGCGGTGGTCGTTTGGAGAAGGACGTGCGGGGGCGTCGCCATCGCGGGGAGCTACCTCTCGGCCCTGGGCCTCGAGAACGCGCTGCAGGGCCTCGTTCTCTATGAAGTACAGGTGTACGATCTCGACCTGCGGGTCGGCGCGACCGGCCTGCGCGCGGCCACCTTTCAGCGCTACCACACCCAGCAGGGGCCCCCTGCCAGCCAGACCGACTTCACCTCCGAAAAGGTCGATCGGGCTTTCCGCTGGCGCTCGAGGCGCCCATCGCGGGACGGGACACTGTGGTCCTGCGGGCCGCTACGACCTGGTCCATCTCCTCTCACCGTTATCGATCAGCCTTTGGCGAGCGCACCTCCGAGGCCGATCCCATTGTCTATGAAAACCAGAACTTCGACACAAGCAACGACATCAGCCTGGGCGCGGGCCTCCGCCCGAACCCCGCGCTTCGCCTCGATCTCGCCTGTTTTTACTTCTCCAGACACGACGAAACCCTGACAGACACGACCCGCCAGGGTTCCCCCGCCGTGCTGCGCGGCGCGGCCCCGCGCTACGATCTCACCGAGGTCGCCGCCACGCTGACCCTCCTCCTGGGTCCTCGGCAGCCCGGTCTGTCGCCGGACAAAACGGACGACGACGCGGACTTCTGGTAGGCGCCGCTGGGCGACAGGTTGTCGCCGTTCTGTCTGTGCCCCTCAACCCGAATAAGAAGGCCATGGGGGGCCCAATTACCCCACAACGCCAACCCCCCGGGCTCGGGAGCGGTTCGACCGCCGCCGCGCCGACGAGGCCCGCGCCGGCCTCCTCGCCGACCACCGAGACAGAAGCTGGATGGAGCTCCCCGATCCCATCGGCCCCGAGGACGCGGCCCTCCACCAACATCGCCGCACCTCCGCCCCGCTGGCCGACACGCTCAACCAGAACTGGATTCGAGGGAATCCTCGCTTCAAGGGCCAGCCCCGGCGCGACCACGAGGGGCCCGCCGGAGGCTGAACGGGCTGCACGCGAGGGCGCAGGTACCCCTTCCGTCGACGGCTCCCTCGCCGCCCAGGTGAGGCTGGCCCCCGTCATCCTCACCCGACCCGCCTCTGCGGCGGCGGCGAAGAAGCACCCCAAAGTGGGCTCCAATCGACACCGTTCATCCTGCTCTCGCCTGCGCCACCCCACGCCATCGCGCGCACCCCCCTGGGTCCTGGGCCCCACGCCCGGGACGGATGCCCCGGAAGGTTCGTCCTGGA